>Ga0081455_10002552_pt1 | contig 21615 bp, 21 predicted proteins | sample TabmetS3T2R1_FD_70207 | JGI IMG/M metagenome (GOLD analysis project Ga0081455, IMG submission 70207) | Tabebuia heterophylla rhizosphere microbial communities from the University of Puerto Rico - S3T2R1 | ecosystem: Host-associated > Plants > Roots > Rhizosphere ...
ACATCGTCAGCCAGTGCCCGGTGAACGAGTCGAAGCGTTGACCCAGCGCAGCGCTGAAGTGCAAGCAGGTATTCGATGCCAGCAGGCTCTGGTCGGGGGGCACAATCTTCGCCAGCTCCACGGTATACCGGTGACGCGCCTGCGGTTTACGCCTGCGGCATCGTTACGCGAAGCAGGAGAGTCGCGCGTTCACACGGATATGCGAGTTGACGCGCGTACGATCGTACGCGCGTACATTTGTGACTTTGATCTTGTGGACGATATCCATCAGTGCATGGAATACCTCACGTCAGGGCCGTTGCAATCAAAGAAATGGAGAAGCCCGTGCAAGACAACGAGCGCATTGCGCGGCTCGAATCGGACGTCGAGCACATTCAAGCCGATGTGACCGAGCTGAAAGCAGACGTGCGAAAGGTCAATGAGCAAGTCGGCGTCATCAAGGATTCGCTCAGGGATTTCAGAATGCAGGTCGAGAAACGTTTCGCACAGCTCGAGGGACAGATCGAAACGCGGTTCGCGCAGCTCGACAAGAGCCGCGCGCTCGACAAGGTCTGGTGGTTGCTCAGTTTGGGAACGGTGCTTGGCGTGATGGCGCGCGGATTCAAATGGATTTGAGTCGTGCATCGGGAGCGAGATCGATCACTTACACACCTCACATCGACGCCGTAATCCCACCGTCGACGTGCAACACCGTGCCGTTGATGAACGACGCTTCGCGGCTCAGCAAAAACGCGATCGCCTGCGCGTTGTCCTCTTCCCGCCCGAGCCGCCGCAACGGAATCGTCCGCGCGCGCCGCTCGTACTCCGCGGGATCGTTCAACTGAATCGCACCGGGTGTCGGCACGGACCCGGGCGCAACCGCATTCACGCGAACGTTGCGCGGCCCGAGCTCCGCAGCGAGCGTATGCGTGATCGCAACGATCGCGCCCTTGATCGAGCTGTAGATCGACGTCGTCGGATAGCCCTTGTAGGCCACCGGCGAGGCCATATTGATAATCGCTCCACCACGCTTGGCGTCGTAGTGAGCGAGCAGCGCCTGCGTGCCCCACACGACTCCGCCGAGTCCGATGCTCACCATCGCGTCGAAGGTCTCGGCCGTGACCTCCTCGACCTTCTCATAGCGAAGCAGCGCAGCGTTGTTGACCACTGCGTCGATACGCAATCCAACCTTGCCAAAGGCCGCACCCACTTCGAGGAACGCCGCGCGCTTCGCCAGATCCGCGGGGTACGCATGCGCCTGCCCGCCCGCCTCGCGCACGAGCTTCGCCGTCTCCTCGCAGGCCGCGCCGTCGATGTCACTCACGCCCACGACCGCGCCACACCGCGCGAGATACCGCGCCACCGAACGTCCGAGCCCGCGCCCGGCGCCTGAAATCAACACGTACTGCGACGAGAGATCCGGGAGCATGGGGATCACTCCATCCCGAAGAGTTTCGCGACGTAATGACTGTCCATGTACTCGCGAATCGCGAACACCTTGCCGTCGCGCACTTCCACGGCCCAAGCGTACCGGTTCTCGTACGTGCGACCGTCTGCGAGCTTGCCGCGTCCCTCGGATTCGCACATGACGAGCGGCCCTTTCGACACGATCGACGTGACCGTCGTCTTCGGATCGCCGGGCGCGAACATGCCGCGCACCGGCGCAAGGAAGTCATCGATGACGCCTTTGTGACCGCTGTACGTGCCCGCACCCGGAATGTCTTTCACCTGCGGAATCCACGTGACCTCCGCATGCAGCAGGGGCCGCAAGCGCTCGAGATCCCCCGTGCTGAGCACGGTGAAGAACTCCAGCACGATACGTTCGTTCTCGTTGTCGGGGCGTACCATCGCGATCTCCCGAGCTTGCCTCGCGCGCTACTCTAGCGCTTTGCTCCCAGTGCCGGTCTGAAACGACCGACTCGCGCCATCGGCGGCCGTCACGCGAACGGCGCGGCGGGTGCGCCAAATGCTAGGCTGCCGCCGCCCGCGCGCGCACGCACCGGAGACCAAAGATCATGGCCAGCACCATCGCCGATATCGTCGTCATCGGGTCCGGCCACAACGGCCTCGTCGCCGCGGCGTATCTCGCGGCGGCCGGCAAGAAGGTCGTCGTGCTCGAGCGCAATGCGTGGTTCGGCGGCGGCGTGGTCACGCGCGAGCTCACCGTGCCCGGCTTCCGGCACGATCAGCATTCGATGGCGCACATCTTCATTCACGGCAACCCGCTGCTCGCCAACGACGAGCTGGGCCTGAAGAGCAAATACGGACTGCAGTACACCTTCCCCGAGCTGCCGATGATGTCCGTGTTCGAAGACGGCACGACGCTCGGCCTCTATCGCGATCGCGAGCGCACCTGCGCGGAAATCGCGAAGCTCTCGAAGAAGGACGCGCAGAGTTACCGCCGTCTCGCCGATCAAGCGGCCGCGTGGCTACCGATGATCGCATCGACGCTCTACAGCCCGCCGCTGCCGCAAGGTGCGTCGGCGGCGATGATGGATCAGAGCCGTGAAGGCCGTGAGCTCTGGCGCATCACGCAGATGAGCAGTCACGATCTGCTGTGTCACTACTTCGAGCACGACAAAGTACGCATGCACTTCGCGCGCGTCGCCGGCGAGAACCTCGTCTCGCCCGACGAGAAGGCGACCGGCATCGGCACGTTCGTATTCGTAGGCTTCCTCGAAGGCTACGGCATCGGGGTGCCGATCGGCGGGAGCGGCAAGCTCACCGACGCGCTGCTCGCCTGCATTCGTGACAAAGGCGGTGAAGTGCTCGCGAATGTCGACGTCGAGCGCGTCATCGTCAAGAGCGGCCGCGCGCAAGGTGCGCACATCAGAGACGGTCGCGACTTCATCGCGAAGGACGGCGTGATCGGCGCGATCCATCCACATCATCTCGGCCGCATGGTCGAAGGCCTCGATCCGCTGGTCGTGCGCGATGCCGAAGCCACCGAGATATCGTCCGTGGCGTGCATCACCGTGCACGCCGCGCTCGACGCGCCGCTCAAATTCAAGGCAGGCGATCACGTGCGAGCCGTGATGATCGAGCTGCTGCCCCATCGCTACGAGACCCTGCGCCGCTCCTTCGATGACCTGCGCTACGGCGGCTTCTCGCAATATCCGCTCGTGGGTCTCGGCTCGCTCACGATGTTCGATCCCGCGCGCGTGCCCGCGGGCAAGGCAACGATGCATGCGTGGGACTACGTGCCCTACAATCGTGCCGACGGCCGCTCGTGGGACGAGACGAAGCGCGAGTACGCGGAGCACATGATTCAGCACATGGGCAAATTCATCGACGGTCTGCCGCAAAACATCATTCAGTACCACTGCGACAGCCCGGTCGACATGGAGCGCACCTCGCCGAGCTTCTTGCGCGGCGACTTGCACGGCATCGCGACGACGAGCTACCAGCTCGGCGCGCATCGACCCACGCCCGAGCTCGGCCAAATGACCGTTCCGGGTGTCGAGCGTCTCTATCTCGTCGGTCCGTTCCAGCATCCGGGCGGCGGTGTGTTCGGCGCCGGACGCGCGGCCGCACTCAAAGCCTTCGACGACCTCGGCCTCGAATTCCCATGAAGCTCTACGGCCCCGACAACCAGGAGCTGATGACGGTGACGGCCATCCAGCGCGACGGCAACGAGCTCGTGGTGAAAGGCAAGATCTTCGGCACCATGCCGCTGACGGCGAAGCTGCGCCCCGCCGAAGCGCGCCGCGCGTTGAAGCTCCTCGGCTTCAAGAACGCGTTCTTCGCGTTCAGCCTGTTGTTTCGCGGCTGAAGACGCCGCCGCACCCATGTCCTCGTTCCCACCCGAACCCGTGCTGCTGCCCCTCGAAGAGATCGCGCTGCGACTCGCGCTGGCGCTCGCCTGCGGCGCCGTCATCGGGCTGAATCGCGACTTTCACAAGAAGCCTGCCGGCTTTCGCACCTTCGGGCTCGTCGGCCTCGGCTCCGGGCTCGTGGTGCTCCTGATGCATCAAATGACGGGCAGCGGACCCGATGCGGTGAGCCGTGTCGTGCAAGGCGTGCTGACCGGTATCGGCTTTCTCGGCGCGGGCATGATCTTCCAGCGCGGCGCGGAGCCGCGCAAAGTGGCCGGTCTCACGACCGCCGCCGCGGTGTGGGTGACTGCCGGGCTGGGCATGGCCGCCGGTGCCGGGCAGATCAAACTCGCGGTGCTCGGTCTCGCGTTCGGGCTGCTCTTGTTATTGCTCGGCGGACCGGCGGAGCGCTTGCTCGAACGCCTGCTGGGGCGCATTCATCCGCGCAAGCCGAAGAAGCCTAGGCCGCCGCCACCCGACCTCTAGTGCGCGATGCGCAGCAGACTCGCGATCGCCGCGATCAGCTCGCGCGCTTCCAGCGGCTTCGAGATGTGCGCCTGATAACCGGCCAGTAACGAGCGCTGGCGATCTTCGGGCCGCGCGTACGCCGTGACGGCGATGGCCGGTAGCGGCCCGCTACGCCGCGGATCGAGCACCCGCGCCTGTTCGATGAGCTGATAACCGTCCATGCCCGGCATGCCGATGTCGCTCACCATGAGATCGACTTTCTCGCGCGCGATGAGCGTGAGCGCTTCCGCCGCACTGGCGGCCGTCAACACTCGCGCGCCCCGATCCTCCAGAATTCGCTGCACGAGCAAGCGTGTATCCGCTTCGTCGTCGACGAGCAAAATCGTCGCCCGTTCCAGCTTCGGCAGTTGGATCTCTTCGATATTCACGTCCTCTGCGCGCGGCGTGAGCTGCCCGCGCGCCCGCTCGGACTCCACGGCCAACAACGGCAACGCGATGGTGAACGTCGTGCCCTGATTCTCGCCTGCGCTGCGCACGCTCACCGTGCCGCCGTGCAACTCGACGAGATTGCGCACGATCGAGAGGCCGAGACCGAGCCCGCCGAAGCGGCGCGTCGTCGAGGCGTCGGCTTGCCGAAAGCGATCGAACACGTAGGGCAAGAACTCCGACTTGATGCCCATGCCCGAATCGGCCACCGTGATCTCGACGTGCGAGCTCACGCGCTCCAGCACGACCTGAATGCGGCCGCCTTGCGGCGTGAACTTCACCGCATTGGTCAAGAGATTCCACAACACCTGCTGCAGACGATTCGGATCGCCGCGCGTCCGGCCGATCCTCGAATCGAGCAGCGTGTGCAGGCGGATGTTGCGGGCCTCGGCCGAGGGCCGCACGGTCTCGATCGCGGCGGAAATGACGTCCTGCAGATAAATGGGCTGCACATCGAGGTGCAGCTTGCCGGACACGATGCGGCTCATGTCCAACAAGTCGTTGATGATCTGTGCCTGCACGCGCGCGTTGCGCTCGATCGTCTCGAGCCCGCGCGTGCGCTCCTCGCCCGACAGAACCTGCTGTCGCAGCAGCGCAGACCACCCGAGAATCGCGTTGAGCGGCGTGCGGAGCTCGTGCGACAACGTCGCGAGGAACTCGTCCTTGACGTGACTCAGGCGCTCCGCTTGCGAGCGCGCGGCGCGCTCCGACTCGAGCAAGCGTTCGCGCTCGGTGATGTTGCGCGCAATCTTGGAGGCGCCGACGATGCGCCCCGAGCCGTCCCGCACAGGCGAGACGGTCAGCGAAACGCGCAACCGCTCGCCGCTACGCGTGACGCGGGTCGTTTCGTAATGCTCGATGCGTTCTCCGCGGCGCAAGCGGCTGATGATCTCATTTTCCTCGTGTTGCAACTCCGGAGGGATGAGCGTCAAGATCGATTTGCCGATGATCTCTTCGGCCGCATACCCGAAGAGCCGCGAGGCGGCCGAGTTCCAGGACGTTATGATGCCGCCGAGGGTCTTGCTGATGATCGCGTCGTCGGACGACTCGACGATCGCGGCAAGATGCGCTCGCGCCTGCTCTGCCCGCTTGCGTTCCGTGATGTCGATGCCGACGCCGTACACACTCACCGCGCGCCCGGCATCGTCATAAACGGCTCGGCCGCGTCCATCCATCCAGCGCCACTCGCCGCTCGTGTGCTGGAAGCGAAACTCCACCGAATAGTCTGCGTGCGTCTGGACTGCGCGCTCTACGGCCTCGGTGAGCAGATCCCGATCTTCGCTGTGGATCCGGGCCATGAACGCGTCATGCGTGCCCTCGAAGGTGTCCGGCGCCAGCCCGAAGATCTCTTCCAGCTCGCGGCTCCAGTACACGGACCCGTCGGCAAGGAGACGCGCCCATGTGCCCAGGCGCGCGCCGTAGATCGCCAGGCGGAGCATGGTTTCGCTGTCGATGCGCAATGAGGGAAGCGCAGGCAGCGCGGGGGGTGTGAGGTCTTGAGTCACGCTCTCTCGGCGGTTCCATCGTAGCCGTGGATACGGCGGGCCGTACTATATCGGGCCAATGCGCTAGGGGAAGCCGGGCCCCCTGCTCGCAAGAGTCAGGCCCGCCGGAATCCAGTCCGCAAAAGCTACCGCGGCCCCCGAAGCGAATCGCACCCCCATGGTATCGTCCGCCGCCACGAGGGGACCCGAAAACCAACAGAGGAGCGCATGGTCGCCAAAATCATCGATGGCCGGAAAGTCGCGGCCAGCATCCGTCAAGAATGCAGAGTCCGTGTGGAATCCCTCCGCCGCAAGAGCGGCGTCGTGCCCGGGCTCGCGGTCGTTCTGGTCGGCGACAACCCCGCCTCACAGGTTTATGTCGCGAACAAAGTCCGGGCATGCGCCGAAGTCGGCATTCAGTCCTCCAAGAAGACGCTGCCGGCGACCGTCGATACCGACACCCTCGTCGCCACGATCGAGGAGCTGAGCCGCGATGCCGGAGTGCACGGCATTCTCGTGCAGCTGCCCCTGCCGGCGCACATCGACATGCGCCGGGTGTTGAGCGCCATTCCTGCGGAGAAGGACGTCGACGGTTTTCACTTGTACAACATCGGTGGGCTCGTCGTCGGCAATACCGTGTTCCCGCCGTGTACACCCTACGGCGTCGTGCGCCTGCTCGAGTACGAGGATATTCAGGTGGAAGGGCGCAATGTCGTGGTCGTCGGGGCGAGCAACATCGTCGGCAAGCCGATGGCGCTCATGCTCATGCAGCGCGAAGCCACCGTGAGCATCTGTCACGTGAAAACGCGCGATCTCGCGCAGTACACGATCCTCGCGGACATCCTCGTCGTCGCGGCCGGCAAACCGAACTTGATCCTGCCGCAAATGGTGAAGACCGGCGCGGTGGTCATCGACGTCGGCATCAATCGACTACCGAACGGCAAGCTCGTCGGCGACGTCGATTTCGAGGGAGTCCGTCAAAAGGCCTCGTACATCACACCGGTACCGGGGGGCGTCGGGCCGATGACGGTGACGATGCTGCTGGTGAATACCATCACCTCCGCCGAGCGCGCGGCCGGCTACAACACGGCCGCGGCTGAGACGGACGAGCTCACCGTCTGACGAGTTGCCTAGAGGCTGACGAAGATGTCTGGGCTATAGGGCAACGAGGCATTGGGCCAGCGCTCGTGCACAGAGGCTATCGCGTAGAGCGCCGGCTCGAACCGTTCGGCCAGCCCTGCAGCTTGCGCGGTTCGTTCGCGATAGGCCGGGTCTCTTTGGAGCGCTTCGACATCGGCCCGGGAGCGCCACTGGGAGTAGCTCACGACGCGCTTGCCGTCGAAGCTCCGGTGAATCGTCGCACCGATGAAGCCGGGCTGATTGCGCACAGTGCCTTGCGTGGCCTCATCCAGGACGTCCAAGAGCTCGTCCTGATTCTCCGGCCGCACGATGAACGTGTTGATGAGAGTCACAGAGTCGGCGTCGCTGTCGATCACGTTGCAAACCTTCCGCTGGATAAATCCGGGCTCTGGTCGCAAGCAACGTGCCCGAGTTGCATGCCCGGCCACGCCGCCGGCCCGAGGTGCCGCGAGGCGCAGATGCACACGCCGCTTTGTCGAAGTTGCACGCGGCGTGGTTCGGCGCGGCCGCCGCCCTGCTCGAATTCATCTCTAAACAGCTCCTAACTCGTTGAAAAAGCGCCGAGTAGAGGGCTACAGAACGCCTTCGCTCGTGACCACGGCACGGCATGAGCTTTGCATCAGAGCCGCGATTGCACGAACGCCCTTTTATGCCGTCCGATTCGTCGAGCCTCACCGCCGCACGTCCACTTCGTTCGCGTCTGCCGTTGCCGCCGGGACCCTTCGTCGGATTCGTCGTCGCAATTGCGTCCGTCGTTCTGATCGCGCTGTTCACGCATCGCGCGCTGAACGCGACTGCCGCCACCGCGGCGCTCGTCTCGCATACCCAGGAGGTCATCGCAGAAACCGGTGCCGTGCTCTCGTCGCTGAAAGACGCGGAGACCGGTCAGCGTGGTTTCCTGCTCACTCGCGAAGAGCAGTACCTCACCCCTCATGCCGAGGCGAAGCGTGCGCTACCGACTGAGATTCGCACGCTCCGCCGGCTTGCCGCCGACAATCCGGTCCAGCGCGCGCGCGTGGATACCCTCGAAACGCTGACGACGCAAAAGATGGCCGAGATCGATCAGACGATCGCCATCGCTCGCAACGGCGAGGTGACGCGCGCGCTCGCGGTAGTGCGGACCGATCTCGGCCGGGAGCTCATGACCCGCATCCGCGACTTGGTCGGCGACATCGAACGCAGCGAACGCCAGTTGCTCGCCGAGCGCGAAGCGGAATGGCGCGCTTCCACGCGTGTGACGACGCTCGTCACGATATTGGGCTCCGCCCTCCTGCTCTTGCTCATCGCCTCCGCGGGGACCATGACCTCGCGCGACTACCGCGCACGCGAGGCGCAGTCGTGGATTCGTTCGCGTCAAACGGCATTCGCGGCGCGCATCCAGGGCGAGCAGCGCCTCCAGCTACTCGGCGAACGGGTTCTCGAATTCCTCGCGCAGAACTTGGACGCTGCGGTCGGCGCGTTGTACGTCGTCGAGAGTCACGACCAACTGCGCCGCGTCGCGGGTTATGCCATTCCGCCGTCGCATCGAGACGAAGTCGTGCATCCCGGCGAAGGCTTGCTCGGCCAAGCCGCGAAGGAGAATCGCGCCTTGCACGTGCGCGACGTGCCCGAGGCCTATCTCGACGTCTCATCGAGCGTCGGCAAGGGCAAGACGCGCGAAGTCCTCGTCGCGCCCGCGGCGGTCGACGGTGTCGTGTACGCGGTGCTCGAGCTGGGCTTCTTTCGGCGGGTGAAGCCGGAGCATCACGAGCTGTTCGCACGGGTGGCCGAAGCGCTGGGCGTGGCCGTGCGCGGCGCGCGCGATCGTACGCGACTCGAAGACCTGCTCGCCGAGACGCAGCGGCAAGCGGAAGAGTTGCAGACTCAGCAGGAAGAGCTGCGCGTCAGCAACGAAGAGCTGGAAGTGCAGGCTCGCGCGCTGAAGGAATCGCAGCTGCGGCTCGAAGAGCAGCAGGCCGAGCTCGAACAGAGCAATGCGCAGCTCGAATCGCAGACGCAGGTGCTCGAGCACCAGAAAGAGAATCTCGCGCGGGCCCAGGCGCGCCTCACCGAAAAGGCGACGGAGCTCGAGCGCTCGAACACGTACAAGAGCGAGTTCCTGGCGAACATGAGTCACGAGCTGCGCACGCCGCTCAACTCCACGCTGATCCTCGCGAAGCTGCTCGCGGACAATCGCCCGGGGAATCTCACGGAAGAGCAGATCAAGTTCGCCAATACGATCTCCTCGGCGGGCAAGGAGCTGCTCGCGCTGATCAACGACATCCTCGATCTCTCCCGCATCGAAGCCGGCAAGATGGAAGTGCAGCCGGAAGAGGTGTCGGTTGCGAAGACGGTCCAGGGCCTCGCGCAGAGCTTCGAAGCGATTGCACGCGACCAGGGGCTGAAGTTCGCCACGAGCGTCGCGGCCGGCACGCCCGAGAAGCTCGAGACGGACGCGCAGCGGCTCGGGCAGATCTTGCGCAATCTCCTCGCCAATGCGCTCAAGTTCACCGAGCGCGGGGAAGTCTCCCTGCACGCGTTCCCTTCGGGCGGCGGCGGTGTTGCATTCGCCGTGAAGGACACCGGCATTGGCATCCCGCCCGATCAGCAGGACGCCATCTTCGAGGCGTTCCGTCAGGGCGACGGCAGCACGCACCGACGTTACGGCGGCAGCGGCCTCGGACTATCGATCTCGCGGGACCTCGCGCGGATGTTGGGGGGCGAGGTTAGCGTCCAAAGCATTCCGGGCCAGGGCAGCACATTCACCGTGACGCTACCTGCGACTTACACCGGCCGCGTGAGACCCGCAGAGCCCATCGAGAGCGCGCCAGCCGTCGCGCCCCTGTCCGCGCGGACACCCACCATGCCCGCGCTCACTGCGCCGCAGCCACCGCCGGGCGAACGCCTCACGCCGATCGCGATGGACGACGACCGCGAGCGCATCAAGCCGGGCGCGCGCGTGATCCTCATCGTCGAGGACGACGTGAACTTCGCGGCCATTCTGCGCGACCTCGCGCGCGAGCAGGGCTTTCAGTGCGTCGTGACGCATACGGCGAGCGACGCGCTCCTCGCCGCGCGCCTGTATCGACCGAGCGGCGTGCTGCTCGACATCCAGCTCCCCGATCACTCGGGCCTCGGGGTGCTCGATCAGTTGAAGCGCGATCCGCAGACGCGCCACATCCCGGTGCACGTCGCATCGATCGCCACGGTCGGGCAGGAGGCGCTGGAGCTCGGCGCGGTCGGCTATGCGATGAAGCCGGTCAAGCGCGAAGATCTCATGGAAGCGCTGCGCCGGATCGAAGCGAAGTCTGCGCAACAGTTGCGGCGCGTGCTGATCGTCGAGGACGATCCGAATCAACGCGAGAGCATTCGGCACTTGCTGGCGAGCGAGGACGTGCAGATCACCGGCGTTGCCACGGCGACCGAAGCGTTCGCCCAGTTGCAGCAGGTGACGTTCGACTGCATGGTCGTCGACTTGAGCCTGCCCGATCTCAGCGGCTACGAGCTGCTAGAGAAGATGGCGCAGCAGGACGACGTGTCGTTCCCGCCGGTGATCGTTTACACCGGCCGCACGCTGGCGCGTGAGGAAGAGCAACGCCTGCGCCGCTTCTCGCGCTCGATCATCATCAAGGACGCGCGCTCCCCGGAGCGGCTGCTGGACGAGGTCACCCTCTTCCTCCACCAGGTCGAGTCGGATCTACCGACGGATCGCCAGCGCATGCTGCGCGCCGCGCGAGATCGCGAGACGCTGCTCGACGGCCGCCGCATTCTGATCGTCGAAGACGACGCGCGGAACATCTTTGCGCTGACGAGCCTGCTCGAGCCGAAAGGCGTGCGCCTCGAAGTCGCGCGCAACGGGCGCGAGGCGCTCGAAACCCTGCAGCGGACGCAGGCGAAGGCCGGGACCGCCGTGGATCTCGTGCTCATGGATATCATGATGCCGGAGATGGACGGCATCACGGCCATGCAAGAAATCCGCAAGAGGCCCGAATGGAGCAAGCTGCCGATGATCGCGCTCACCGCCAAGGCGCGTAAGGACGATCAGGAGAAGTGCCTCGCCGCCGGCGCCAACGACTACATCGCCAAGCCGCTCGACGTCGAGAAGCTCCTGTCGCTGATCCGGATCTGGATTCCGCGGTAGGCGCCGTGAGCGGCGCAGCGCACGACGTCGACATCGAGCTGCAACTGCTCATCGACGCGATCAATCTCAAGTTTCACTACGATTTCCGGCACTACGCGCGTGCGTCCATGAAGCGGCGCATGATGTCGGCGATGACGCACTTCTCCTGCGCCACGCTTTCGCAGCTGCAGGACAAGGTGCTGCACGACCCCACGATGTTCCCGCGGCTCTTGGATTTCCTCACCGTGCCGGTGAGCGAGATGTTCCGCGACCCCGAGTACTTTCGCGCGCTCCGCGAGCACGTCGTGCCGGTGCTGCGCACGTATCCGTCGCTGAAGATGTGGGTCGCGGGTTGCAGCACCGGTGAGGAGGTGTACTCGCTTGCGATCCTGCTGCGCGAAGAAGGCTTGCTCTCGCGCACGCTGATCTACGGCACGGATATCAACCCGCATGTGTTGCAGAAGGCGCAGGCCGGAATCTACGACGCCGATCGCGTGGCCAGCTTCACGGAAAACCACCGGAAGTCCGGCGGGCACTCGTCGCTCTCGGACTACTACACCGCGGCGTACGGACGCGCGGTGATCGACAAGTCGCTCAAGCAGCACATCGTCTTCTCTGATCACAGTCTCGCGACGGACAGCGTGTTCGCCGAGGTGCAACTGGTCTCGTGCCGCAACGTGCTGATCTATTTCAATTCGGAGTTGCAGAGCCGAGCCATCGGACTGTTTCGCGACGCGCTCTGCCGGCGCGGGTTTCTCGGTCTCGGCGCGAAGGAGACGCTGCGCTTCTCGGCGCACGCTCAATCCTTCCAGCCTCTCGTTCGGTCAGAGCGGATATTTCAGCGGCGCGACGATCCCTAGTGCGGCATGATCGGCCGCAGAGGACTCAGGGGGGATCGAATGAATACCAAATCATGGGTCTGCGCTCTCCTCATCTGCACGGCGGTAGCCTTCAGCGCGCGGCCCGCACACTCCGCGGCATGCGAGCCGGCCGGCGGCGCCGAGCTCATTTGTGGACTGACTGCTCCTGAGGACATCGTTCGGGTGCCGGATACGAACTGGATCCTCGTCAGCAGCATCAAGCCGGCAACATACTACCCATCCTCCACTATTTGAGATCACGGTCCATTACCGCTTTCACCCGCGGCACGGTGAGAGGCTTAGCGTCGTTCGCCAACACGGATTTCGCGGCGAACGTACATACGTTGTCCAACAACGTGATGGAACGCTGACGCACCTGCCCACGTGGATGACAGAGGAAGCTGCGGCGCAACTTGGCATCGTACGCCAGCCGCGGCTACCGCGTGAGAGCTTGATGGAGCTTCGACGGATGGCGGACGCCGTCTTATCGTCGCGAGCTTCTCAGGCTCAACGCGGAGGCGGCAGTGAACCAAGCAAGACTGCGACAATTGAGCCTTCTGGACGAAGGGCCCATCGACCCACTCCCAAGAGAGATCGAAGAGAAGGCGTTCGAGCTGCTGGTGCAGTTACTGATCGCCGTCATTCCCGCAATCGACGGAGAAAGGCGCGATGAGCAAGATCACCAGTGATCATCTTCAGCGGCAGGCGTTTGTGTACATACGCCAGTCCACGATGGACCAAGTGCAGAACAATCGAGAGAGTCAGCGACGGCAGTACGCGTTGACGGACAGAGCCCACAGCCTCGGCTGGAAGCGCGTCACCGTCATCGATGACGACCTCGGGCGGTCCGGCGGCGGTGTGCACCGTCCGGGCTTCGAGCGGATGTTGGCAGCGTTGTGCGAGGGCGATGTCGGCGCCGTGTTCTGCATTGAGGCATCTCGTTTGGCTCGTAACGGACGCGACTGGCACACGCTGCTGGAGTTCTGTCGGCTCGTGAACGCACTGATCATCGACGAAGACGGCGTCTATGATGCACGCCAGCCGAACGATCGGTTGCTCTTGGGGATGAAAGGCACGCTGTCGGAGATGGAGCTCTCGACGCTGCGCCAGCGTTCACACGAGGCAATGATGCAGAAGGCGCGCCGTGGTGAGCTGTTCACGTCCGTGGCAATCGGCTACGTGCGGGCACTCAATGATCGGCTAGAGATCGACCCGGACCGACGTATCCGCAGGGCACTTGATCTGGTTTTTCGAAAGTTTCGGCAGTTCGGCAGCATTCGCCAGGTGCTCATGTGGCTGAGACAGGAGCGTACGGAACTGCCTGCGATCGCGTACGGAGCTGAGGGCCGCACTGTTATCTGGCGCTTGCCGGTCTACAATGCGGTTCACCACATCCTCACCAACCCGGTCTATGCGGGCGCATATGTGTTCGGACGGACCAAAACCGTCACTCGCATTGAGCAGGGACGCAAGCAGAGCGTCGCCGGGAAGCGCGTGGCGCAAGAGCAGTGGCAGGTCCTGATCACCCAACATCATGAAGGCTACGTTGACTGGGATGAATATCAGGCCAATCAACGGCAGATCACGCACAACGCCGCCATGAAGGGCCGATTGGTGCGCGGACCGGCACGCACTGGCGAAGCGCTGCTTGCCGGCCTTCTCCGCTGCGGACACTGCGGCCGCAAGCTGCACGTCGCCTACAGTGGCATAGGTAGTCACTGTCGACGTTATAGCTGCCAGGGCGCGATGATCAATCACGGCATTCCCGACCGGTGCATCGCGTTCGGTGGATTCAAGGCCGATCGCGTTATCGAGGAAGAACTGCTACGTCGACTGGATCCGTTGGGTGTGCGAGCGGCACTCGAGGCCATCGATCGTCAGGTTCAGAGCAACGACGAGCAGATTGCGCAGAAGGAACTGGCACTCGAACAGGCGCGCTTTGAGGCGGCTCGTGCACGAAGGCAATACGATGCGGTGGATCCCGACAATCGCTTGGTCGCAAGCGAACTCGAGCGACGGTGGAACGAAGCTCTGCAGCGTCATCACGCGATCGAGGAAGAACTGAAGACGCTGCGAGCGACACGCCCGGAGCCAATGAGCCAAAGCACGCGCGACGCCTTACTGCGGCTCGGAGAGGACCTTCCTGCGCTGTGGCGTCATCCGGATAGTTCTCAACAACTGAAGAAGCGTATTGTGCGTACGCTATTGCACGAGATCATCGTCAGGAAAGACGGCGACAAGATATCGATGGTGCTTCACTGGCAAGGCGGAGACCATACGACTCTGGAGTTCCTGAAGAACAAGACCGGACAGCATCGCCACACCACACCAGACAACGTCGTGAACCTGGTCCGCGAGCTGGCACGTGTGCAATCCGATCAGGGCATCGTCTCGATCCTCAACCGGCTCGCACTACGCACTGGACACGGCAACACGTGGACTGAGGGTCGGCTGCGAGTTTTCCGCCGAGATCATGGGATCACGGTATACGAAGAGGGAGAACGGAGAGCACGCGGCGAACTGACTTTGGAGGAGACCGCGATTGTGCTCCGTTGTAGCAAAGAGAGCGTCCGTCGTCTGATTGAGCGCAAGATACTTAGCGCCCATCAGGCTTGCAAAGGAGCGCCGTGGATCATTCAGTGCGCAGATGTTGAGAAAATAGCGGTACAAGTTGGAGAAGACGGCCCGCGCACAAAAGACATCGACCAACTATCTCTTAAACTTCAATGACGTAGGAAGGTGTGCATCATGTCGCGTACTCGACGGGCGTCGGCAAATCGCACCTCTACGCGGTGGATGCAAAGACGCACACGCCGACCGCTCTATTCCCGGCCGACGGTGTCCGCGAGCAGCAGGACAAGAAGACGTACGGCCCCTGCCCCGGCCCGCTGCCCAAGAATTCGTTCGGCTCGCACGGCATCGACCTGCGGACGACGGGGCGCGGAAAGGGCACGATCTTCGCCGTCAATCACGGCGGACGGGAATCCATCGAAGTGTTCGAGCTCGATGCGACGGGCAAGACACCGAGCGTGACGTGGGTCGGCTGCGTCGTGTATCCGGAGCACGCCTCGGGTAATGACGTCGTGGGGCTCGCCGACGGCGGCTTCATCACCACGAACTTCCGTGACCCCAAGGATGCCGATGCCTTCAAGAAGATGGGCGCCATGCAGATCACGGGCAACGTGCTCGAATGGCACCCCTCGTCGGGTTGGACTCCACTGCCCGACAGCGCGGCCTCCGGTCCGAACGGCATCGCGTTGTCGAGCGACGGCAAGTGGCTCTACGTCGCGATCTGGCCCGCACAGCAGGTGATCCGCTACGAGCGGACCGGACAGACGTGGACGCGGCGCGAGACGATCGCGACGGACATCCTCACGGACAATCTCGGCTGGATGAACGACGGCTCACTGCTCGCCGCCGGACAGGCGTCGAAGATGCCGGACGTGTTCGAGTGCCGCCCGCCCGCGTGCCACGTCGGCTCGGCTGGGGTGAAGATCGACCCGAAGACGCTGAAGGCCACTCGTATCCTGACCTACGCGGGCAACGACAGCTTCGAAGGCGGCACGACCGTTCTCGAAGTGGGCAACGAGTATTGGATCGGCAGCTACAAGGGCGACCGCATCGCCCGCCTATCGATCCGTTAGCCGGCGCGCACGAGGCGCAGATGCGTGATCTCTGACGGCGAGCCGAAGCGCTTCGGCGGGCCCCAGTAGCCGGTGCCGCGACTGATGTAGATCCACAGGTCGTTCAGCCGGTGCAGGCCCGCCGTGAAGGGCTGCTGCAAGCGTACGAAGAGATTCCAAGGCCAGAACTGGCCGCCGTGCGTATGCCCCGAAAGCTGGAGATCGAACCCCGCGGCGGCGGCAGCCGGCGCCGATCGGGGCTGGTGGGCGAGCAGGATGCGCGCCGCAGCGTCCGCGGGAGCGTTCTTCAGCGCCAGGGCCGGGTCGCTTCGTTGCGCGGGATTGAAATGGTGTGCGCTGTAGTCGGCCACGCCTGCCACCACGAGTTGCGCGCCTTCGTGCGTCAGCACAACGTGCTCGTTCATCAGCACGTGCAAGCCCAGCCGCTTGAATTCCGCCGTCCAGGCCGGCTCGCCCGAATAGTACTCGTGATTGCCGGTGACGAAATACGCGCCGTGCCGCGCGCTCAGGCGCGCCAATGGCGCGGTGTGGCCGGCGAGGTCGCGTACCGAGCCGTCCACGATGTCCCCCGTCACGGCGATGAGATCGGCCTCGAGCCCGTTCACCGCATCGACGATGGCATCGACATAAGGCGCCTTGATCGTCGGCCCGACGTGCACGTCGCTGATCTGAGCGATCGTGAACCCGTGCAACGCCTCCGGCAGGTTCCGGATCGGAATGTCCACCCTCACGACGCCGGCGCGGCGCCGGGCGTTGATGAAGCCCACCGACGTGGCGAACACGGCGAGAGCCGCGGCCAGGACGGCTGAGCCCGTGAGCAGCCCCGGTGCATGCGCCGGCGAGGCGAGCAGCAGGGTCGGCGCGAGGACGACGTCGCGAAGGAGCGTAAAGACGAACAACGATGAGAAGAACCCCATCATGAAGAGCCCGAAGGCCGCCACGCGATCCGCCAACGCCCTATTTCGGAACGAGCGCGCAAAGAAGCCGAGAGGCATCGAGACGAACGAAATCGTCAACAGGATTCCGCCTGCAACGCGCGCGCCAGGCGGGATGGGCAGCGCCGGCAGCAAGCGGCAGCCGACGTAAAGGTGCACGAGAGCGAGGATTCCGAGGATCGTGAGGAAGCGGCGCATCGGGTGCTCATGAGGGCGGCCTTGGCCGCTTCAATGCTGCTCCCCCAACCGAGGGATACGGGCGCTAAGATATCGCGCCGAATCGAAGACCCCTAGGACAGAACGTGAGCTCGACACTTCGCGAACAGCTGCTGAAAGCCGGCCTCGTCACCGAGAAACAGGTGCGTGCCTCGGAACAGCAACAGCACAAACAGCAACGTCCGCAGCAGGCCCGCAAGCAGCCGCCGCAGAAGACGGAGCAGCAGCGTGAGGCCGAGCAAGCGCGGGCGGCGAAGGCGGCGCGCGATCAGGAGTTGAATCGGCAGCGGGAGCTGAATGCGCAGGCGAAGGCGCGAGCCGCGGAGATCCGGCAGCTCATCGAGCAGCACAAGCTGCCCAAGGTGGTGGACAGCGAGGATCGGTTCAACTTCGTCCACGGGAGCAAGCTGCGGCTCATTGCAGTGGACGCGGCGTTGCGCGAGGGGATCAACAACGGCACGGTGTGCATCGTGCGGTTCGAGGGGAAGAGCGAGGTCGTGCCTGCGGCGATTGCCGATCGCATTCGCGAGCGCGATGCGCGGGTGGTGATTTCGTTGAAGGACGAGCCGGCGAAGGTCGACGAGAACGACCCTTATAAGGACTTCGTCGTCCCGGACGATTTGAAGTGGTAGGCCGGTAGAGGCGCTGCGCCCGCGGGTCGAATCGGTTTCGCTAACGATCGCCGAAGCGCGCGGCGGAGCGCGCCTTCGCGCGCGCCGCCTCGATCTCGCGATCACGCGGCTCCGCAGTCGTCACCAGTGAATCGATCAGCGTGCGCGCCGCGGCAGCCACTTCGTCGATCGCGCGGTCGAACGCCGCTTTGTTGGCCTTCGACGGCACATTGAAGCCGCTCAGCTTGCGCACGAATTGCAGCGACGCCGCGCGAATCTCCTCTTCCGTCGCGGGCGGCTCGAAGTTGAACAGCGTCCTGATATTGCGGCACATCGGGGGCACTCCGTGGGGCGAGCCCGGAGAATGCCGCAACGGCGCCCGATATGAAAAGGGCCACCCTTGTGGGCGGCCCGAGGGGCGCTACGGCACCAGGAGGGTAAGTGCCGTGGTCTCAGCGCGCAGCCGGAGTCGAAGCCGAGTTGGCGGCCAGCGTCGCGCGCGAAGCTGACGTCACACTGACGCGCTTTTGCGAACTGTTACGTCTTCACGCCCACCACACCATCGCCGTTCAACTCGGTAACAAAGCCCGCGCGGCGCAAGCGTGTGGCCACTTCCTTCGGCACGTCGCGGCCGGTGGTGAGCTTGTTGGGCGTGCCGGCGTAATGGAAGAGCCGGCCGCGGCGCTTCAACACGCGCGCGAGCTGGTCGTAGAACACCTGCGAATACAGCTCGCCCGCAATCCCAAAGCGGGGTGGATCGTGAAGCGCCGCGTCGATCGATGCGCTCGGCAGCGCCGAGACTTCTTGCGCGATGTCGCCCTCTGTCAAGGTCAATGCACCGCCGACTTCCGGCGACCACGGGTTCAGAGTGCGCAGCCAGATCACATCCGGATTCTTCTCGTACGACAGCACGCGGCTCGCCTGCTGGCGCAAGCACCACGCGGCGAAGTAGCCGAGCCCACCGCACGTATCCAACACCATCTTGCCGCGCGGCTGGACCAATCCGACTTTGCGCTCCGCATCCGCGTACGGCGATACGTTGGCAGTCGGCAGCATCTTGATGCCGTCGATCTCGAACGTGGGCGGTCCCCACTCGGTGGGCACGAGCTTGATCAACGACGTCGTGAAGCGCGCGATCGGCTCGAACGCTGCGCCCGTCCAGTGATAAATCGTGCGGTCCTTGCATCCTTTCAGATACGGGAAACGCCGGCCCCGCCATACCCATTCGCTCGCATGCAATGCCACTCGCTCGCGCGAGCGCTCCAGATCGAGCGAGCACTCCATCTCACTCGCGCCCGCGTGTGCGGCTGCGAGCAATGCTTCGTGCACTCTCAACGTCAGCAGTGGGCTCATCGGCCAAAGTCTGACACTCGCAATGTGGGTAGCGCCACTTTGCAAATTGGGCAGCAGCTCCCGATGCCGCCGCATCATGGCCGCGGCAGTGTACGCACACCGGATTCCCCGGCTACACGGAGACCATCATGCGAGCCTTGATTCCCCTACTGCCCTTGCTGTTCATGACTGCCGCGTTCGCCGACGACGTCGCAACGCTCCCCGCGAAGACGACTGTCGGCGGTAACGGCGGCACCGCACATCGCTACATCATCGAGCGCACTTTTCCGGCTGGCGCACTCGACGGGGTCGACGCCGCCGCGAAAAAGAAAGTGAATGCGAACAACGCGACGGTAGGCGTGAGCTGGGTGCAGTCGTACGCGAACGCGGAAAAGACCAAGACGTACTGCGAGTACGAAGGCCCGAGCGAGAACGCCGTCCGCAAGGCTGCCCAGCTCAACGGTCTGCCGGTGGACCACGTGACCGAAGTCCCGGTTAAAACCGGTGCGAAGACGAAGATGGCGGCGACATCGCCGCAGACGCATCGGTACATCGTCACTCTGTCCGGGAAGGTCGACGCGGCGAAGGCCAACAAGGACGCGAATGGCGCGCACTGGGTGACGTCCTACGCGAACGCGGAGAAGACCAAGACCTATGCGATCTATGAAGCCGCCAGCGAGTCGGCGGTGCGTGACGTCGCCACGGCGGCAGGCGCCGCGGTCGATTCGGTCGCGGAAGTGGAGAAGGTCGCCCGCGCCGCCCCCGGCGCGAAGGTGTTCTGCCGCATCCTGTACGACTGCGTCGGCGCCGAATGGCCGCTGTCGCGCAAGTTCGGCTGCGACCCGGACATGGCGGTCGACGTGCTCGACCATGCCAAGCGTCTTGGCCTGGAAGCCTATGGCATCTCGTTCCATGTCGGCTCCCAGCAGCGCAAGGTGAAGGCCTGGGACCGCGCGCTCGCCACCGCCGCCGCGGTGTTCCGCGACTGCGCCGAGCGCGGCATCAACCTGTCCATGGTCAACATGGGCGGCGGCTTCCCGACCAAGTACCTGAAGGACGTCCCTGCCGTCGTGCAGTATGGCCGGGCGATCTTCCGCGCGCTGCGCAAGCACTTCGGCAACGCGATCCCGGAGACGATCATCGAGCCGGGCCGCGGCATGGTCGGCAATGCCGGCATCATCGAGACCGAGGTCGTCCTCATCTCGAAGAAGAGCGACGAGGACGAGGTGCGCTGGGTCTATCTCGACATCGGCAAGTTCGGCGGCCTCGCCGAGACGATGGACGAGTCGATCCGCTACCCGATCCGCACCCCGCATGACGGCGACGAGCTCGCACCCTGCGTGCTGGCCGGGCCGACCTGCGACAGCGCCGACGTGATGTACGAGAAGCAGCCCTACGCGCTGCCGGTCAGCCTTGAGATCGGCGACAAGCTGCTGATCGAGGGCACCGGCGCCTATACGGCGACCTACTCGTCGGTGGCCTTCAACGGCTTCGCGCCGCTGAAGACGTATCACATCTAGCGGAACGGACGGAGGCAGAGATGGTTACCGTCCGTCAGGAACGGCCGGCGGAGGCGGCAGCGCGCGAAGCGCTGCTCGACCTCGCCTATGGTCCGGTGCGTTTCACCAAGACGTCCGAGCGCCTGCGCGAGGGGCGTCTGCCGGAGCTGGCCCTCGTGGCCAGCGAGGGCCGCCGCGTCATCGGCACGGTGCGGCTGTGGCAGGTCTTGGCCGGTCCCGGCCGGCCGGCCCTGCTGCTCGGCCCGCTTGCCGTCGATCCGAAGTGCCGCAGGCGCGGCATCGGCTCGACGCTGGTGCAGCACGCGCTGCGCGAGGCCGCACGACGCCAGCACGGCGCCGTGCTCCTCGTTGGCGACGCGCCATACTACGGGCGCTTCGGCTTCTCCAGCGGGAAGACCGGGGCGCTGTGGCTGCCCGGGCCCTATGAACGGCACCGGCTGCTCGCTTGTGAGATCAAGCCGGGTGCACTCGATGGTGCGCGGGGGCTGATCAGCGCTTGCGGCCAGCCGGAGCAGCGGCCCGATCTCGCGATGCTCGTTGCGGGGTTGGTTCGCAACGACAACACCGTGGCACCGCGCGCGGCATAACTTTGACGCCGCGCGCGGCGTAACTTTGACCTCTTGCTTTTTGGGAGTAACTGAAGTGAACGCAACCATGACCGAGCGCGGGCCGCTGCACGCCCGTTTCGACGGCCCGATCGTGATGATCGGATTTGGCTCGATCGGCAAGGGTACCCTGCCGCTGATCGAGCGCCACATCGCGTTCGACCGCTCGAAGTTCGTGGTCATCGCGCCCGACGACAGCGACCGCCAGCTCCTGGACGAGCGCCAGATCCGCTTCGTCCATGAGGCGGTGACCAAGGAGAACTATCGCGAGCTCCTCACCCCGCTGCTGACCACGGGGCCGGGCCGCGGCATGGTCGTGAACCTCTCGGTCGACACCTCGTCGGTCGAGCTGATGGCGTTCGCCAAGGATCTTGACGCCTTCTACATCGACACCGTGGTGGAGCCCTGGCCGGGGCTCTAC
>Ga0081455_10002553_pt1 | contig 21610 bp, 26 predicted proteins | sample TabmetS3T2R1_FD_70207 | JGI IMG/M metagenome (GOLD analysis project Ga0081455, IMG submission 70207) | Tabebuia heterophylla rhizosphere microbial communities from the University of Puerto Rico - S3T2R1 | ecosystem: Host-associated > Plants > Roots > Rhizosphere ...
CAGAATTGACCCTCGGCTCTGGTTCACCGACAGTCCGTCGGACCCAGCGCCCCAGAAAGAGGAATCCATGAAGCGCGACATCCACCCCGACTACGTGGTCACTCAGGTCTCTTGCACCTGCGGCAACACGTTCACAACGCGGAGCACCGCCGCCGACGGCGTCATCCGCGCCGAGGTGTGCTCGAACTGCCACCCGTTCTACACGGGCAAGCAGAAGATCCTCGACACCGGCGGACGCGTTGCCCGTTTCGAGAAGCGCTACGGCAAGAAGTAACTGAGGCGTGTTCGAGGCCGTCGAGTCCCTCGTCGCCGAACACGCGTTACTCGAGCAGCGTCTCGCCGACCCTGCAGTACACGCGGATCAGGCCGAGGCCAAGCGTTTGGGTCAGCGGTACGCCGAACTGACCGCGGTCGTTCGTGCCTACCGCGAGTGGCAGGAGGCGACGGACGATCTCGCGGCTGCGCGCGAACTGGACGATCCAGGGTTCGCCGACGAAATCGCCATTTTGGAGCAGCGCATCCCCGAACTCGAGGAACGCCTCCAACACCTGCTGGTCCCGCGTGATCCCACCGACGGCAAAGACGTCATTCTCGAGATCAAGGGCGGCGAAGGCGGCGAGGAGTCGGCTCTGTTCGCCGGCGATCTCTTGCGGATGTACATGCGCTACGCCGAACGCCGCGGCTGGAAGCTCGACGTCCTCGACTCAGCGGAGTCGGCATTGGGCGGCTTCAAGTCAGTTACCGCCGCGGTGAAGGCGACCCCTCGATCAGCTCGGGGAACGGATGGGTCACCGGGTGAGGCTCCCTTCGCCCTCCTGAAGTTCGAGGGCGGTGTCCATCGCGTTCAGCGCGTGCCGGTCACCGAATCGCAAGGGCGCATCCACACCTCGGCTGCCGGGGTTCTTGTCCTGCCGGAAGCCGAAGAGGTCGACGTCGACGTCGATCCGAGCGACCTACGCATCGACGTGTTTCGCTCGTCGGGCCCGGGCGGGCAAAGCGTCAACACGACCGACTCTGCCGTGCGCATCACGCACGTGCCCACCGGCATCGTCGTCAGCTGCCAGAACGAGAAGAGCCAACTGCAGAACAAGGAACAGGCGATGCGCATCCTGCGATCCCGCCTGCTCGAGGCGGCGCAGGAGGCCGCCGACGCTGAAGCGTCCCAAGCCCGACGCTCGCAAGTCCGCACGGTCGATCGTTCCGAACGGGTCCGCACCTACAACTTCCCGGAGAACCGGATCTCCGATCACCGCACCGGGTTCAAGGCGTACAACCTCGACCAGGTGATGGACGGCGCGCTCGACGACGTCATCGCGTCACTGGTCGACGCCGACCTGCAGGAGCGCCTGCGGGCGGTGGAGGAGTGACCAGGCGATGACCCCGCGTCAACTGCTTGAGGAGGCCACGACCACGCTGGAAGCCAACGGAGTCGAGTCCGCGCGGCACGACGCCGAGATGCTTCTCAGTCATGTCACCGGCATTGCGCGTTCGATGTTGGCACTCACGGCGCGTCCGAATCCGTTGCAGCTCACCGCATTTCGTGATCTTGTCACCGCGCGTGCCTCGCGCATTCCGCTGCAGCACCTACTCGGCAGCGCCGCGTTCCGTCACGTCGATCTCGAGGTTGGCCCTGGCGTCTTCGTGCCTCGGGCCGAAACCGAGCTTCTCGCCGGTTGGGCCATCGATGCGGCGCGGAACTCGGGTCCGGCTCCCGTAGTCGTCGACCTCTGCACGGGTTCCGGGGCCATCGCCCTGTCGATCGTCCAGGAATGCCCCTCGGCACGAGTGCATGCGGTCGAACTCGACGAACGGGCCTTCGGCTGGGCGCTGCGCAACCTCGACGGCACGGGCGTCGACCTGCGTCTCGGCGACGCCGCAGACGCCTTCGGCGATCTCAACGGGACCGTCGACGTCGTCGTCGCCAACCCGCCGTACATCCCGCTGGACGCTTGGGAGAGCGTGGCGCCGGAGGTTCGCGACCACGATCCTGCTCTCGCGCTGTGGTCTGGCCACGACGGCTTGGACGCCATCCGCGCCATCGAGGCGACGGCTCAGCGACTGCTGAAGCCAGGCGGCGTCGTCGGCGTCGAGCATGCCGATGCACAGGGGGAGAGCGCACCGGCGATCTTCTCCGAAGCTGCTGATGGGCGCTGGAGTGAGGTGCGGGATCACGAAGACCTGGCGGGCCGGCCCCGCTATGTCACGGCGGTCAAGCGGGCCTGACTGCGGCGTGAACCTCGTCGAGCTTGGCCGCCATGGACGGAACCTGATCGAGCAGCTCCAATTTCGCCTCGAGCGACTCGAGCAGTTCCTGCACCTTTCCGAGGGTCTCCTTGGTCTCCCCGAGGGTGGTGTGCGTTTCCTCGAGGGTCGAAGAGACGGTGGTCAGCGTTGCCTCAACGGTCCTGAGGGTTCCGTCCACGCTGGTCAAGGTTCCCGACACGGTGGAGAGCGTGCCGTCGACGGAGGACAGCGTTCCGTCGACTCGGCTGAGCGTGCCGTCAACGGTTGTCAGCACCTTGTCAGCTCGATTGAGGATCTGTGCGGGGTTGGTCAAGAGGGCCATTTCTCTCCTCGTACCGTGATAAATATGTGCAGGGCGGGCGCGATGTGACGCCCGCCACGCATATGTTACGCTCCCGTAGTTTACGTGATGCCGTGCAGGGTGAAGGGTTCGGATGGCGGGTCTCGCGATCGAGCGGCTGAGCGGCGTCGCACGGGACAAGGTCGACGCCGGCATTCGCACGCTCGGCGGGATGATCATCCTCGGACTGCAGTCGTCGAGGTTCGTCGCGACCGACATCATTTCGCGCAAGTTCTCGTGGCGCGAGTACTTCGAGCAGGCGTGGTTCATGACGCGGGTCTCGTTCCTTCCGACGATCTTGGTGGCCATTCCGCTGGGCGTCATCGTGGCCATCCAGGTCGGAGGCGTCGCTGAGCAGATCGGTGCCATCTCGTTCTCCGGCGCGGTGAATGGCGTCGGCGTACTCCGTCAAGCTGCGCCCTTGGTGACGTCCCTCCTCATGGCGGGCGCGGTCGGGTCGGCGATCTGCGCCGCGATCGGCTCGGCCACGGTGCGCGAAGAAATCGACGCGATGATGGTGATGGGCCTGAATCCGGTTCAACGTCTCGTCGCACCGCGCGTAGCCGCGGCCGTCAGCGTCGGAGCCCTGCTCAACGTCTTGGTGGCACTCGCTGCCATGGCCGCCGGGTACATGCTGAACGTCGGGACAGGCAAGGTCAGTTCTGGCGCCTATCTCGGCTCGTTCGTGAGTTTCGCGCAGCCGACCGACCTGCTGCTCGCTGAAGGCAAGGCGATGATCTTCGGCTTTCTGGCCACGATCATTGCGTGCTTCAAGGGCCTCCGGGCGAAGGGCGGGCCGAAGGGCGTTGCTGATGCGGTCAATCAGTGCGTGGTCATCAGCGTCGTGACGCTCGGCATCGTGAACACGGCGATCACCCAGGCCTATGTGGTTCTGGTGCCTGCCCGGGTCGCCTGATGAAGGTGCTGTCGCCGGTCGTTGACTTCGTCGCGCTGATCGGCATGCAGGTGACGTTCCTGCGCAAGGTCATTCAGGGAATTCCTGCTGCGATCACCACTTATCGAGCCGAGACCTTCCGCATCCTGGCCGACCTGTGCTGGGGTACCGGCGCGATCCTGGTTGGTGGCGGCACGGTCGGCGTCATGGTGCTGCTCTCGTTTTCGGCCGGCACGTCCCTCGGGATCGAGGGCTTCAACGGCCTCGAGACGATCGGCTTGTCGCCTCTCACCGGATTCATCTCGGCCGTGGTCAACACTCGCGAGCTCGCTCCGCTGATCGCGGCCCTTGCGCTGGGCGCCCAGGTGGGCTGCCGGTTCACCGCCCAGATCGGGTCGATGCGAGCGAACGAGGAGATCGATGCACTCGAGGTGTTCGCTGTCCAGCCGATTCAGTACCTTGTCTCGACGCGATTCGTTGCTTGTCTTGTGGCCATTCTTCCGCTCTACCTGATCGGCCTCATCGGTTCCTACGTGGCAACCCAGACGTCTGTCACGGTGGTCTTCGGTCAGCCGCCCGGAACGTTCATGCACTACTTCGAGACGTTCATCAGCGGCCGCGACATCGTTCTGTCCGTGGTCAAGATCGTCGTGTTCGCGGCGGCGGTCACGCTCATTCACGCGTGGTACGGCTTCACAGCCACCGGCGGCGCCCAAGGTGTCGGTGAGGCGACCGGCCGGGCCATTCGAGCGAGCATCGTGGGCGTCGTCGTCCTCGACATGCTGTTCACATTGATGTTCTGGGGCGGCGGAGCGGGCGTGAGGATCGGCGGATGATCGCGGCCGAGCAGATCGACCGCGACGTCGGGGGCATCCATGTGCTCGTACGACGGGGGATCGCCGGCGCAGTGATCCTCATGCTGGTGGGCGCCGGAATGACGGCAATGGGCAAGGGTGAGTTCTCCAACGAGATCCGCGTCTCGGCGTTGGTCGACGACGCCGGGGGCTCGCTCGTCCCGGGCTCAGACGTCAAGTCGCGCGGAGTGATTCTTGGCCATGTCGACGACATCGAACTCGCGGATCAGGGCGTGCGCATCGTCATGACTCTCGAGGGCGACAAGGCGCAAGGGGTTCCATCGTCGGCGACCGCACGCGTCCTTCCGGCGGCAGTCTTCGGCACGACCTTCGTCGACCTGATCCCGCACGGAGGCAGTCCACCGCTGCATGACGGCTCCGTTGTCCAGCAAGCGGTCGACGGCAAGACGCTTGAGTTGCAGGATGCGCTCGACAACACGGACCGGGTGCTGTCGGCTGTTGACCCGGCCGAGCTCGCGTCAACTCTGTCCAGCATCGCCGATGCGCTCGATGGTCGCGGACAAGAGATCGGCGAGACGATCGACACAGCCGATTCGTTCTTGGCCAAGCTGGATCCGCAGATGCCGTTGGTCCGCGACGTGCTCGGACGTTCGGCAACCGTGCTGCGAATCCTCGACGACGTTGCGCCAAAGGTGCTCGCCGGCGTCGACGACTCCCGGCCCGTGATGGAGACACTCCGGAACAAGCGCAAGGCCATCAACAAGACCTTGACAACCTCTGACCGCCTGGTGCGCACCGGCGACGGGTTCATCCGGGCAAACCGGGTCGTCATCGAACGCGTCGTTCATCGTCTCGCGATCACGTTCGATGCTCTGTACGACTTCAGAAGCGGATTTCCCACTGGCTTCAAGGCCTTCAGCGAATTCGCCGAGATCGCCGGTCAGGGACTCCACGGCGATCTCGACACCGACGTCTTCATCAAGATCGATGGCAAGGTGCAGTACACGCCGGCGGACTGCCCCCGGTACGGACCCGTGCACGGCGACAACTGTGGGGCGAACTGATGGCGGGCGCATGGGGAATCGCCGGCCGGTTCGTCGCCTTCGGCGTGGCCTGCGTTCTGGGCTTGGTGTTCCTCGCCAACACGATGACGAACCGTACCAGCGGGAACACGAACACCTATCACGCGATCTTCGCCAACGTCGGTGGCTTGCGGCCCGGAGATGACGTACGCGCGGCCGGCGTCAGGGTCGGCCGGGTCGATGGGGTCGACCTGCAGGGCGCCCAGGCCCGTGTCACCTTCACGCTCGACGATGAGCAGCCGCTGACGACGTCGACCCACCTGACGCTGCGCTTCCAGAGCCTGCTGGGTCAGCGGTACGTCGCGATGATGAAGGGCGACGACGCCGGGGCGCCGATGCCCGACGGAGCAACGATCCCGGTGTCGCAGACCGACCAAGGATTCGACCTGACCGCGCTGCTCAACGGGTTCGAGCCGCTCTTCGCGACGCTCAAGCCAGCCGAACTCAACCAGCTCGCCGAGTCGATCGTTGCGGTCTTGCAAGGTCAGGGCGGGACGATCGAGTCGCTCATGGCGAACACCGCCACCCTGACGAACCGTCTGGCGGACGACGGCAAGGTGGTCGAAACCGTCCTCGACACCCTCACGCCAGTACTCCGGGACGTGGCTGCGCGGGGGGATCAGGTTGAGGGCACGATCGACGATCTGCGCTCGCTGCTGCGCGAGCTGGACAAGGAGCACCGGCGCATCGGTCGCTCGATCGACGGTGTCAGCGAGTTGTCGAACGCCGCATCCGACCTGATTCGGGAGGTGCGTCAGCCGGTTCACCGCGACATCCACGCCCTGCGGGAATTCGGCCGGATCTCGGTCGAACAGCGGGCCGCCATCAACTCGCTGCTGAAGTATCTGCCGATTGGCTCTTACGCGTTCGCCCGGCCTTTCACATCGGGAGCGTGGCTGAACATCTTCATCTGCAACATGGAGATCGATCTCGGCGCGGGTGAGATCCCGATCGGCAACCCGAATGGGCCACATTCGAAGGCCTGCTCATGATCGATCGATTGGTGGAACGCCTCGGCGAACGGAACTTCGGCTTCATCGGCATGATTGGAGTCGGGATCGGCGCGGTCTTCGTGGGCCTGATCAGCTTCGTGCCGTTCGGCCAGCGTCATTACGTGGCCGAACTGCGTCACACCGGCGGATTGCTCGTCGGCGAAGAAGTCCAGATCGCCGGTATCGGTGTCGGAGAGGTGCGCGGCATCGCGCTCGACGGCCAGCGGGTTCGAGTCGACTTCACGGTCGACAAGGACGCCCAACTCGGGAGATCGACGACGGCAACCGTGAAAATCGGAACGCTGCTCGGCAACCACTACCTGGAAATCGCGCCGGCCGGTGGCGGTTCGCTTCCCGGCGACACCATCGACCTCAATCACACGTCCGTCTCCTACAACCTCCAAGATGTGATCGAGGGCTCGACGAACACGCTGGAACGCCTCAATGGCAAGACGGTTGCCAAGTCACTCACCGTGATCGCCGATGCTCTTGACTATTCGCCGGAGGAGGGCCGGGCAGCCATTGACGGCATTGCCCGTCTGTCGAAGGTGGCCGCTGCACAGTCCGACAAGTTGCATGCCCTCCTGAGCTCCTCTGCCGACGTCTCGGATCTGCTGGCCAGCAACTCCGAAGACCTGATCGAGCTCATGCGCCGATCCACGGTTGTGCTCGACGAATTGACCAAGCGGCGCAAGGTCATCCACGCCATGCTGAAAGACTCACGGGAACTCGCCAGGCAGGTCTCCGGCGTGCTCCGCGACAACGCCGCCGAACTCGACCCGATGATGCGTGACTTCACGTCGGCCACCCACAACCTTCGTGTGCACGAGCGTGAGCTCAGCGACGGCATTGACGCCATCGCCACGCTCGCCCATTACCTCGCGAACGCCTCCGGCAGCGGCAAGTACCTCGATTTGCACGTCGCGTCGGGCCTGCCCGACAGCTTCACCTGCGGATTGGGATGCTGATGCGGGCGCGGCGGCTGTTGATCGGGTCGTTGATGGGACTGATGCTCATCGCGGGACTGACGAGCTGCGGGTCATCGGGGCTGACGGTGACCGCCCAGTTCAAGGATGCGGCCGGACTTTTCGTCGGCGACGACGTCGGCATCCTGGGTGTCCCGGTCGGTGAAGTCGAGTCCGTGACGCCGCGTGGTGCCTACGTCGATGTCACTCTCCACGTCAAGGACGGTGTGACCGTCCCGGCCGATGCGGGCGCCATCGTCGTGTCGCGGTCGGTCGCCACCGATCGATACGTCGAGTTGACGCCGGTGTACTCGTCGGGCCCGGCGATGGCCGACGGTGCGACGATCGGTCTCGACCGGACTCGAACGCCCGTCGAATTCGATGAGCTGTTGGGGTCGCTGAAGACGATTTCGATCGATCTGGCCGGCGACAAGGGCTCCCAGCCGCTCAAGCGAGCTCTCCGGGGCACCGCGCGGGCGCTCGACGGCAACGGCGAACGGATCTCCGGTGCCATGGATGACCTGGCCACGACGCTGGAATCGGCCAACTCCTCGTCGGATGACTTCACGGCCACGGTGAAGAACCTGTCCCGCTTTACCGCCGTGCTCGCCGCCAACGATCGGCTCGGTCGTCGCTTCGCCGCAGATGTCGCCGATGCCACGTCGCTACTCGCCGACGAGCGCGGCTCACTGGAATCGACGTTCAAGGCGATCACCAGGATGCTGCGAGCGGTGACGGCCTTCGTGCACAAGCACCGGGACGAAATCGGCAGTCAGATGGACGACCTGGTCGTCGTTGTGCGCGCCTTGTTGTCCAACAACAACAATCTCGCCGAACTGCTGGAAACGATGCCGCTGATGCTGCAGAACGGCCCGCTGGCGATCGACGACAACCTGCACATGAACTTCCTCACGCGGCCTGGCGACCTCCTGCCGGCTGAGGCCGGTTTCGCGCAACTGTGCGCTCGACTGCCGGCTGGTACTTGCAGTCCGTTCTCCGGAGCCGCCCAGAGTTTCTTCGACCTCGTGCGATTGCTGGGGGGCGTCTCATGAGGAGACTTGGCGCGCTCATCGGGGTGGCGGTTCTGGCGCTGACCTCTGGTTGTGGGTTGGCGGCACAGCACGTTCCGTTGCCCGGCAAGGGTGTTTCCGGCGATACGTATCGCCTGGCGGCGACGTTCAGCGATGCCCTGAATCTCACGGAGGGTGCACCCGTCAAACTCGGTGGAGCCACGGTCGGTCAGGTGCAGGGCGTCAGCGTGCACGATTACACGGCCAAAGTCGACATGGTCGTTCGCGATGCCGTGCGGCTGCACGGTGGCGCTTCCGCGCGCCTGCGCGGGACCACGCCGCTCGGCGAACTCTACGTAGACCTGGAAGACGGCACTTCGCCTGCGCTCCTGCCTGAGGGAACCACCCTCAACGACGGGACGGTTGCACCGACGATCGAGGACGCGATGGCGACGACGTCGGTGTTCCTCAACGGCGGCGGTATCACTCAACTCGGCACGATCGTGCGCGAGTCGAATCTCGCCTTGAGTGGACGTGAGGGCAAGGCGCGCGACATCCTGAAACGCCTCGACCGAACGACGTCGGAATTGCAGGCCTCAACCGACGATCTCGACCAGATGTTGGACTCGCTGGCCGGGCTGTCGACGTCGCTCGAGAAGCGCCGCTCGACCATCCGCGCGGCACTGCGGGAGGTCGCGCCCACTGCTCGTGCGATGCGGAGCCAGATCAAGGATCTTGCAAGGTTGCTGGGCCATATCGAGAAATTCGGCAAGACCACGTCGGCGGTCATCGACAACACACAGCGGGATTTGATCCGCATCTTGCGTCAGATGGGACCCGTCTTCGACCAGATGAACGCGCTCGAAGGCGACCTGACCCCAGCCATCCAGAGGTTGGTCGCCTTCTCGAAGGCGCTCGACGACGCAGTGCCGACTCGGTACCTGAACACCGACCTGCACATCCATCTCAATCAGGTTCCAATCCAGACTTCGGCGGCGCCGCTCAAGGCGCCGACCAAGTCGTCGGGTCCGGCCGCGCTGAACAGCCCCGCGCCGAAGCTCCTTCCGGCGCTCCCGCAGGTTGACGGAATCGTCGATCCCGAACCATTGGTGAAGACCCTTGTCGGGCTGCTTGGAGGGGTCCAGAAGTGAGTCGCCCAGTCGAACCGAAGCACCGCTTCAGCGCGATCGCGCTGGCGATGGTCCTGGCGCTCACCGTCGCCTATCTCTATGCCGCCGTACTCGGCGGATCGGTCATTTCCAAGCCGAAGTACGTGACGGTCGACTTGGCCGACACTGGTGGGCTCTATACCGGCGCGGGCGTGAGCTATCGGGGCGTGCGCGTCGGCGCTGTTCGCAGCCTCGCCCTTTCGGCGGATCACGTCACCGCCACGATCAACCTGAACCCCGACGCCGAGGTGCCGTCCGACGCTTTGGCCGTCGTGCGCCGACTGTCTCCTGCCGGTGAGCAGTACGTCGACCTGCAACCAACCCGGGATGGCGGCCCATACCTCGTTGACGGCGATCGAATCGGCATGGCCCGCACGCACGTTCCTGCCTCTGTGGCTGAGACTCTCGTGGTCGTCGACGACCTCATCACCCAGGTGGACGACAAGGCACTTCACACGATCCTGACCGAACTGCATGCCGCGTTCGCTCGCCCCGAGAACCTCGGTCGGGTCGTCTCGAATTCCCTCGACATCGTGCAGACACTCGACGCCGTCTGGCCCGACATGGTCCGGTTGCTTCGAAACAGTCGGGTCGTGCTGCGGTCGTATGAGGCCCAGGCGCACGATCTGAGACAGTTCGCCCACGACTTCCGCAAGGTCGCCGCTTGGCTTGAGGACTTCAATCCGACCATACGACGCGGCTTGAAGACTTTCCCCAAGTCCACCCGCGAACTGCAGAGCTTCGCCGATTTCGTGATCGCGAAGTTCCCACCGCTGTTGCGCGAATTCGACCGTCTCACCTATGTCTTTGCCACGCACGACCCGCACGTGCGCGAGCTCCTGAAGCAGTTCCCGCTCGGGTTCGCCGGGCTCACGCCGTCGTTCGCGGGCGGCAAGCTCAGGACGAACGTTGTCTTCGATCAGAACACGGTGTGCTCATACGGCATCGTCGACACCAACCCTGAGCTGGGGCCTGAGAATCGCCAGCCGTTCAACCATGACCTGTCATGTCCGCGCAGCTTCCCCCTGCAGCAGCGCGGCTCGGCGTGGCGGCCGGGGCCGACCCACTAGTCCGGATTGGATGGCGTTGTGCTCGAGATTTTTGGGGGCAACGCCGCCGGCGACATCGCGCTGCTGGCTGCCGCGTTTGCCTTCGGAATCGGCTCCGGCATCCTGCCGGTGATCCTGAACGCCGAGGTCTACGTCGTGGGTATGGGCGCACTGGTGCCGCATCCCCTGCTGGTCTTCGCGGTGCTCAGCCTGGGGGCCGGTACGGTGGTTGGCAAGGCGATCATGTTCGAGCTGATCCGACGCGGCTCAACCAAGATTGCTCGCTCGATCGATCGTCCGGAGCCGAAGAACCGGGTCAGCCGGGCCATTCGGATTGGCGGCGACCGCATGCTTGCCCTGCTGAGCCACCGATACCTCGGGGCGGCCACGGTTCTCGCGTCCTCCCTTACCGGCGTGCCCCCGTTGGCGGTCGTGACGGTGCTCGCGGCGGCCTCTAGGCAGCCACTCTGGTTGTTCCTCGTCATGGTGGGCGTGGGTCGCACCACGCAGTTCATGGCCATCGCCTTCCTCATCCATCAGATCAAGCCGTGACGACGGCACGGCCTAGGCTGTTGCAGATGAGGTTCGACTGTTCGAAGCGCACCGACGACCCTGATGGCTACACCGCTGGGCTCGATGCGGCGGCGACCGCGATTGCGGGTGGCGAACTCGTTGTGCTTCCGACCGACACCGTGTACGGAGTCGCGGCCGACGCGTTCTCGCCAGAGGCGGTCCGGAGTCTGCTTGAGGCGAAGGGCCGTGGCCGAGACATGCCGCCACCGATCTTGATCGGATCTGCGGCGACGCTCGACGCCCTGGCAGTTGAGGTTCCGGGGTGGCTGCGAGAGATGACCACCGCACTGTGGCCGGGTCCGCTGACGGTCATCTGCCGCGATCAACCGTCCCTCAACTGGGACTTGGGCGACACACACCAAACTGTCGCTGTCCGCGTGCCGGCTGACGAGGTGGCGATTGCCCTGCTCAAGGTCACCGGTCCGCTTGCGGTCAGCAGCGCCAATGTCTCAGGCCGGCCGCCGGCGACCTCGATCGACGACGCCGAGGCGATGCTCGGCGATTCGGTGGCGGTGTATCTCGACGCGGGTTCGAGTCCCGGCGGCGTGGCATCGACGATCCTCGACGTCACCGCGGCCACGCCGCGCATCCTGCGCGAAGGACCCATCGGCCTCGACGTTCTGCACCGTTTCAACAACACGATCGAAAGCCTGGCCGACAGTGCGTGAGTACCTGGTCGTCTTCGGGATCGCGTTGGGCGTCACGTACCTGCTGGCGTCGATCGCCCGCATGCTCGCCGATCACTTCGGGGCCGTCGCGCAAGTGCGCGATCGCGACGTCCATGCGCGTCCGACTCCGTATTTCGGGGGAGTGGCGATGCTCACCGGCCTCTGGGGTGCGTTCCTCACGGCCAACCATCTGCCGTTCCTCTCGCGCTCCGAGGCTTCGGTGTTCGGCGATGCCCGGGCAGTGTTGGTCGGCGGAACCGTCATGTGTTTGGTGGGTGTGGTCGATGACCTCTTCGAACTGGATGCCTTGAGCAAGTTGGCTGGTCAGGTCTTCGCCGGCATCCTCGTCGTCGCCCTCGGAGTCAAGTTCTTCTACCTGCCACTGCCGGGCAGCGTCCTGGGTCTGGATCAGGCCCAGTCGGCGATTTTCACCGTTCTGCTCATCGTCGGCACTGCCAACGCGGTGAACTTCGTCGATGGCCTCGACGGACTGGCCGCCGGCATGGTCGCCATCGGTGCGATGGCGTTCTTCATCTACGCGTTCCTGCTGGCCGTCGAGAACGGGGAGTCGCGGGCGATTGCCGGTGCGCTGTTGAGCGTCGCGCTCGCCGGCGTGTGCATCGGCATCCTTCCGCACAATTTCTTCCCAGCCCGGATGTTCATTGGCGACTCCGGTTCGATGCTGGCCGGCTTTGTGCTGGCCTGCTCCTCGATTACCCTGACCGGCCAGTTCCCGGCCACGAACATCTCCGAGGGCGTCGGCGGCAGCCAAGCGAACTTCCTGGCGTCGCTGCTCCCGCTGCTGTTACCGATCGCCATGCTGATGGTGCCGTTCGCCGACCTCGCGCTGGCCGTCGTGCGCCGAACGCGGGCCGGCCGTTCGCCCTTCAGCCCCGACAAGTTGCACATCCACCACCGCCTGCTGGAGATCGGCCACACGCACCGCAACGCGGTGCTTGGCATGTATGCCGTGGCGGCCCTGGTGGCGTTCGGAACGGTGGCATTGAGCCTGATCAGCGGGTGGCTGTCGATTGCCGCAGTGGCCTTCCTCGGGCTCCTGACGGCGGCGTTCCTGTTCCTCGTCCCGCGCTGGTGGCCGGCCCAGTAGGAGCGTCCAGACCGGTGTCGAAGGCCTCGGCTCGCCGTGATAGTTTTCGGGCACCCCCGCCCGAAGAAATCGCACCTAGGACGGCCGCCCCATGACGACCGACATCGCCTGCTGAACGGTGACTGACGATGACGATCTGCGTGTGGCACCAGATGACGGTCCGGGCATCCGTGAGCTGCTCACGCTTGGTGGAATGCTCGTCAGTTGCATCGTCGTCGGCGTCGCGATCGGGCTGTTCTTCGACTCCCAGGCCCGCTCGTCGCCGGCCGGAGTGCTGGTCGGTACGGCCCTCGGCATCATTGCCGCTGCAGGCGGCTTCTGGGTCCGTGTCCGCACCTATTTGCGGGGGTGACGCGTGAACGACACCCAAGCTCCATCCATGGCTCGCGCCGTCCTGAACCAGCGCCGAGCCTTGGTGCTTGCCGCATTTCTGGTCGTCGCAGCGTTTTGGGTGCGCTTCGGGCACTGGGAACAGGGCGCGCTGGCCGCAGCCGGAGTCGTTTTGGGCCTGATCAATCACATCCTGACCGAGTACGCCATCCAGAAGGCGATTGCCTCAGAAGACCCCATCACCCGCAATGCGTACGCCCGTAGCTCGCTCGTCCGTCTTGGCATCATCTCCGTCCTGGCCTTCGCGCTCGCCGCGGCATTCTGGGAGCAGGGTGGCGTGGCCGTGCTTTTCGGGCTGGCCATCTTCCATCTGGTCGCGCTTACCTTGACTGCCATCCCGCTTTTGAGAGAGGTGCGCAACTCATGATGGTCGCCGACAGCGAACTGGATCACATTGGGAGCCACCCCTCTTGGCATTACGGGTCGCTGGTCTTCAACTCCGACACGATCATCGCGACGGTGATCTCGGCCGCCGTTGTGCTGCTCCTCGGGTTCCTCGTGCGGCAGAGAGTTTCGGCCGAAAGCCCCGGAAAGCTGCAACTGGCCTTCGAGGGCCTGGCGACGTGGGTCAACGACACGGTCGAAGCCAATCTGGGTCGGCTCCATCCGTTCGTGGTTCCACTTGCGTTCGCGCTCTTCATCTTCATTCTTGTTGCGAACCTGATCCACTTCCTGCCGACCGACCATTTCCTGGTCCCGGCGAATGCAGACACCAACCTGACCTATGCGATGGCCCTGCTGGTGATCGTCGGAGTGCACATCTTCGCGGTCAAACACCACGGCATCGGCGAATACCTCAAGGGCTACCTCAAGCCGTACCCCGTCATGGCACCGCTGACGGTCCTCGAAGAGCTCATCAAGCCGTTCACGCTGGCTTTGCGGCTCTTCGGCAACATTTTCGCCGGTGGCATCATGCTGGCGCTCATCGGCCAATTGCCGTTCTACGTGCAGTGGCTCCCGTCGATCATCTGGCAGCTGTTCGACATGTTCATCGGGCTCATCCAGGCCTTCATCTTCGCGCTGCTGACCATCCTGTACTTCGGTATGGCGGCCTCCGGCCACGGTGGCGATGAAGCTCACGACGAGCACCCTGCCCACGACGAGTCCGAACCCGCTGCTCAAGCGGCCTGACCTACTACCAAGGAGAAACATGGCAAACGCACCACTCATCAGTGACGCGGCACTCAAGGCAGCTGGCGCCTTCGTCGGCGGCGGCATCGCCCTCGGCGGCGGCGCCATCGGCGCAGCGGTCGGCGACGGCCTGGCCGGCAGCTCGACCATCCAGGGTGTTGCTCGTCAGCCCGAGGCACAGGGTCGCCTCATGACGATCTTCTTCCTCACGGTCGGCCTGTGTGAGGCGATGTACTTCATCAACCTCGCCTTCATGGCCCTGTTCGTCTTCGTCTTGGGCAAGTGATCCCCTTGTCGGGTACCGGGCTCATCGCCGCCGAAGGTGGGGGAGAAGCACCAAATTTCCTCCTCCCGAACGCGACGTTCCTGGTCGAGCTGGGCATCTTCGCCCTGCTGGTGTTCGTCCTCGCAAAGTGGATCATTCCGCCGATCAACAAGGCGATGACCGCACGCCAAGACTTGATCAAGGCACAATTCGACGAAGCAGCCAAGGCGCGCGCCGAGGCGCAGGCCTCGCAGGACGCCCACAAGGAAGAACTGGCGGCGGCCCGGGCCGAAGCTTCGCGGATTCGCGACGAGGCACGCGAGCAAGGCGCCCAGATCGTCGCTCAGCAACGGGAGCAGGCCCAGGTTGAGGCCGATCGGGTCACGGCCAACGCTCACGCACAGATCGAAGTCGAGCGGGCCCAGACGCTCGCTCAGCTGAAGAACGAGGTCGGCTCCATCGCCGCCACCCTCGCGGGGCGCATCATCGGCGAGTCGCTGGAAGACGATGAGCGCCAGAAGCGCACCGTCGACCGCTTCATCGCAGACCTGGAGAAATCCGACTGATGTCCACTCAGGTGCGCGGAGTATCGGCGAGTTCGCTGGCTGCGGTTCTCGAGGTTGTGGAGAGTTCCGACGCTGACCTCGCAGCGGTGGGCGACGAGCTGTTCTCCGTCGTCGCCGCGCTCGACGCCACCCCCGCTGTTCGTCGCATCCTCACCGACCCGTCGACCGAGGCCGACGCCCGCGTGGGCGTGGCCAAGTCGGTTCTGGGCAACAAGGTGAATTCGGCGACGATGGCTGTGGTCGAGGCCGCCGCGCGCGGACGCTGGACCAGTGGGCGCGCCCTCACCGACTCGGTGGAGGTGGCTGGGCTGGCCGCCCACGTGGCGGCCGCCGATCGCTCCGGTTCGCTCGACGCGGTCGAGAGCGAACTATTCGAGGCCCAGCGCCTCATAGACGCGGAGCGAGAGCTGCGGGCCATCCTCAGCGACCGCACGATCCCGTTCGATCGCAAGAGCACGCTTGTGGAGACGATTTTCGGTGGCAAGGTCGACGGCGCCACCCTGGCGCTGCTTCGTCAGGCCAGCGCCGGGCGGACCGGCTCCTTCGACACCGTCCTCGAACGGTTCGCCGACGAGGTTGCGGCGCGCCGCGATCGCACGCTCGCCGAGGTCCGAAGTGCCGTGCCCTTGGGTGATTCCGAGCTCGAACGGCTCGGCGCCGCACTGTCGGCCAAATACGGACGCACCATCCACCTCAACACGATCGTCGATCCGGCGGTCGTCGGTGGTCTGAAGGTCTCCATCGGTGACGACGTCATCGACGGCACCGTCTCGGGCCGCCTCGAAGACGCTCGTCGGCAACTGGAAGGCAAGACACGATGACTGAATTGACTATCGGCCCGGACGAGATCCGCGACGCGTTGCAGAAGTTTGTCACTGACTACAAGCCCGACGCCGCTTCGGTCGAAGAGGTCGGCGTCGTCGCCGACGCCGGCGACGGCATCGCGCACGTCGAGGGCCTGCCCTCGGCCATGGCCAATGAACTGCTGGAATTCGAAGACGGCACACTCGGCCTGGCGCTCAACCTCGACGTGCGCGACATCGGTGTGGTCATCCTCGGCGACTTTGCCGGCATCGAAGAGGGCCAGACGGTCCGCCGTACCGGTGAAGTGCTGTCCGTCCCGGTGGGAGATGGCTACCTGGGTCGTGTCGTCGACCCCCTTGGCACCCCGATCGACGGCCTCGGCGACATCGATGGCATCGATGGCCGCCGCGCGCTCGAACTGCAGGCTCCGACGGTGGTCCAGCGCAAGAGCGTCCACGAGCCGCTCCTGACGGGCCTCAAGGCGATCGACTCGCTCACCCCCATCGGCCGCGGCCAGCGCCAGCTGATTATCGGCGACCGTCAGACCGGAAAGACCGCCATCGCGATCGACACGATCATCAACCAGAAGGAGTTCTGGGAGTCCGGTGATGAGACGCAGCAGGTGCGGTGCATCTACGTCGGCATCGGCCAGAAGGGCTCGACGATCGCGGCGGTGCGTGGCGCACTCGAAGACGCCGGTGCGCTGGAGTACACGACGATCATCGCGGCCCCGGCATCGGACTCGGCCGGATTCAAGTTCCTCGCGCCCTACACCGGCTCGGCCATCGGGCAGCACTGGATGTACCAGGGCAAGCACGTCCTGATCATCTTCGACGACCTGAGCAAGCAGGCCGAGGCGTACCGTGCCGTGTCGCTGTTGCTGCGCCGCCCACCGGGCCGTGAGGCATACCCCGGAGACGTCTTCTACCTGCACAGCCGCCTGCTCGAGCGCTGCGCCAAACTCAGCGACGACATGGGTGCCGGCTCGATGACCGGCCTGCCCATCATCGAGACCAAGGCCAATGACGTTTCGGCGTACATCCCGACGAACGTCATCTCGATCACAGACGGCCAGATCTTCCTGCAGTCCGACCTTTTCAACGCCAACCAGCGTCCGGCTGTCGACGTCGGCATCTCGGTTTCACGCGTCGGTGGAGCTGCGATGACGAAGTCGATGAAGGAAGTCACCGGTTCGCTCAAGGTCGAGCTCGCGCAATACCGCGCGATGGAGGCATTCGCCATGTTCGCCTCCGACCTGGACGCAGCGTCCAAGGCACAGCTGGCTCGTGGTCAGCGCCTGATGGAGGTCTTCAAGCAGCCGCAGTACGATCCGTACCCGGTCGAGAAGCAGGTTGTCTCGATCTGGGCCGCCACCAGCGGCAAATTCGATCCGGTGCCGGTCCAAGACGTCAACCGCTTCGAGCACGAGTTTCTCGAGTACGTCCAGTTCAGCCATGGCGACGTCCTCGACACCATTCGCGAGTCAGGCAAGTTCGAGGACGAAAACGCGGAGGCGCTGACCGAGGCCTACAACGAGTTCCTCAACCGGTTCGAGACCAGCGAAGGCGAACGGATCAAGGCCGGTCACGAGGAGTTCGAAGCCCTGCCCGACGAAGATGTCGAGCAGGAGAAGATCGTCAAGCAGAAGCGCGGCTGAGGTAGTTCTCGATGGCCGTTTCACTCCGCGAATACCGCGCGAAGATCAAGTCGACACAGTCGATGAAGAAGATCACGCGCGCCATGGAGTTGATCGCTGCCTCGCGCATCATCAAGGCGCAGCAGCACGCTGCCGCGGCTGAGCCGTATGCACGTGAGCTGACGCGAGCGGTGTCGGCGGTGGCAACGTACTCCAACGTCGAGCACCCATTGACGACCGAGAAGGAGAGCCCGCAGCGCGCAGCCGTGCTCGTCATCTCCAGCGACCGTGGCCTGGCCGGTGCCTATTCGTCCAACGTGCTCAAGGAGACCGAGCGCCTGGCCGAGAAGCTGCATGCGGAGAACAAGGAGATCGACTACTACCTGTCCGGGCGCAAGGCCGAGGCCTATTTCAAGTTCCGACAGCGCGAATTCGTCGATTCTTGGACTGGCTACTCCGACAAGCCGGACTACGACCACGCGAAGACCATCGGTACCACCGTCGTGAAGGCATTCCTGCAGGACGAAACCGCCGAGCAGGCCATCGATCCCGCGTTGGCCGTCGACGAACTCCACGTCGTGTTCACCCGGTTCAAGACGATGCTCACGCAGGAGCCTGAAGTGATCCGGCTGCTCCCGTTGGAGGTCGTCGAAGGGGAGGAGGCGCCGGATGAGTCCGACGTCTTGCCGCTGTACGAGTTCGAGCCCGATGAATCCGACGTCCTCGACGCCCTCTTGCCGAAGTACGTCAACAGCCGCATCTACTTCTGCATGCTGCAGGCGGCCGCCTCCGAACTTGCGGCGCGCCAAAAGGCGATGAAGTCCGCGACCGACAACGCCGAGGATCTCATCCAGAAGTACACCCGCATCGCCAACCAGGCTCGCCAGGCTGGCATCACCCAGGAAATCAGCGAAATCGTCGGTGGTGCGAACGCCCTTGCCGATCTGACCGCCAGCGACGACTAAAGGAAGCGTCATGACTGCCACCGCAACTGAAACCAACAGCAGCGTCACCAATACGGGGCGCGTGTCTCGGGTCATCGGCCCGGTGCTCGACATCGAGTTCGCCACGGACGCGATGCCCGACATCTACAACGCCCTGCTGGTCGACACCGAGGTCGCGGGAACGAAGGAGACGCTGACGCTCGAGGTCGCGCAGCACATCGGCGATGGCATGGTCCGGGCCATCAGCCTGCGCCCCACCGACGGTGTTGTCCGTGGCTCGGTTGTAACCGACACCGGCGGGCCGATCACGGTGCCGGTCGGCGACGTGACCTTGGGCAAGGTGTTCAACACCACCGGCAAGGTGATGAACATGGGCGATGACGACACGGTCGAGGGTGAGCGTTGGGGCATCCACCGCAAGGCGCCCGCGTTCGACCAGCTCGAGGCCAAAACCGAGATGTTCCAGACCGGCATCAAGGTCATCGATCTGCTCACGCCGTACGTCCAGGGCGGCAAGATCGGCCTGTTCGGTGGTGCCGGTGTGGGCAAGACCGTGCTGATCCAAGAGATGATCGCCCGCGTGGCACGCGACCACGAGGGTGTGTCCGTTTTTGCCGGCGTCGGTGAGCGCACCCGCGAGGGCAACGACCTCATCGCCGAAATGGAAGAGGCCGGCGTCATTGACAAGGTGGCCCTCGTCTTCGGCCAGATGGACGAGCCGCCGGGCGCGCGTCTTCGCGTTGCATTGTCCGCGTTGACGATGGCCGAGTACTTCCGCGATGTCCAGAAGCAGGACGTACTCCTGTTCATCGACAACATCTTCCGGTTCACCCAAGCCGGCTCGGAGGTCTCGACGCTGCTCGGCCGTATGCCGTCCGCGGTGGGCTACCAGCCGACATTGGCCGACGAGATGGGCGTGCTCCAGGAGCGCATCACGTCGACACGTGGCCACTCGATCACGTCACTGCAGGCGATCTACGTGCCCGCCGACGACTACACCGATCCGGCACCGGCTACGACGTTTGCTCACCTCGACGCCACGACCGAACTCAGCCGCGAGATCGCGTCGCTGGGCATCTACCCGGCGGTCGATCCGCTGACCTCGACGTCGCGCATCCTCGACCCGCGCTACATCAGCAGCGAACACTACGAGTGCGCGAACCGGGTCAAGGGCATCCTGCAGCGCAACAAGGAACTCCAGGACATCATCGCCATCCTCGGTGTCGATGAACTGTCCGAAGAAGACAAAACCATCGTTGCCCGGGCGCGTCGCATCCAGCGCTTCCTGTCGCAGAACACGTACGTGGCCAAGCAGTTCACCGGCATCGAGGGTTCGACGGTCCCGATCGACGAGACGATCGACGCGTTCACGAAGATCTGCGACGGCGACTACGACCACGTGGCCGAGCAGGCGTTCTTCATGTGTGGTGGGTTGGACGACGTCGACCGCAAGTGGGCCGAGATCCAGAAGAACCTCTGACATGGCCCTGCGAGCGAAGCGAGCATAAATGGCACAGTTGCAGATCGAGCTGGTCTCCGCCGAGCGCGTCGTGTGGTCGGGCGAAGCGTCGTTCGTCGTCGCCCGCACGGCCGAGGGCGAGCTCGGTGCGCTGCCCGGGCACACGCCGGTGCTGTCGGTGATCAAACCATCGGTTGTCGAGATCACGACGGCCGACGGCGAGAAGGTCAAGGCTGCCGTCGAGGACGGATTCCTCTCGATCGCCAACGACCGAGTGTCGATCCTGTCTGAGGAAGCGATTCTGGCCGACGAGATCGATGCCGAAGCCGCCAAGGCCGAGCGTGACTCGGCCGAGCCGGATTCCTTGGCTTGGCAGTTCGCCGACGCCAAGGTTCGCGCCACCGAGAAGTCCTGACGCGCGAGGGGGTCGCTGAGTGCCACTGTGGCTCTGGCTGTTCGACTCCTTGGCGTTGTCCGCGGTCATCTCAGTCTCGCTGGTAGCCCTGCTGATTGTTCGACGTCGCACCGTCGGCGGACGTCGGGGCACCTTCGATCTCAGCGTGTGCCGACACGTCGAACCGAGCCCACAGGGCTGGGCGCTCGGCGTCGGGTCCTACGGCGAAAAGTCACTCGACTGGTATCGCACGTTCTCGTTTGCCTGGTGGCCGACCTATCGGTTCTTTCGTGACGACTTGACCATCCTCGAACGCCGCGACCCGGTCGGTGGCGAAGCCCATGCGCTGGATGACGGTGACGTCATCGTGGGGATCGAGCATCCCTCGGGCGTTGAACAGCTGGCCATGAGCCCGAGTGCCTTGACCGGCCTGCTGGCGTGGCTGGAGTCGTCACCTCCGGGCCACAGCGTCAACAACGTGCTTTAGCGCTCCCCGCCCGGAACCCAGAGGATGTCGCCAGATTCGCGGTTCGCATGGCGGGCAAGGATGAAAAGCAGATCGCTGAGCCGGTTGAGGTACTTCGCCGTGAGGACGTTCATGGTGTCGCGATGCGATTCGATCGCGGCCCACGCCGAGCGCTCGGCCCGGCGTACGACTGTGCGCGCCACGTGCAACTCTGCTGCGGCGGGTGTCCCGCCCGGAAGGATGAATGAGCGCAGTTTCGTCAGCTGGTCGTTGTATTCGTCGCACCATCGCTCGAGCCGGTCGATGTACTCGGGTTCGACCCTGAGTTGTGGATGTTCGGGATCGTCGACCACGGGACACGAGAGGTCGGCGCCCACGTCGAACAGGTCATTCTGAATCCGGGTGAGGATCGCGACGACGTCGTCATCGAGTTCGCCGATCGCAAGCGCGACACCGATGTGGCTGTTCGCTTCGTCGACGTCTGCATACGCGGCCAGACGAAGGTCGAGCTTCGACGTCTTGCTCATGTCGCCGAGGTTCGTGGAGCCGTCGTCGCCGGTCCGCGTGTAGATGCGGGTCAGGTTGACCATGAGGACGAGGGTAATCGTGGCGGGCGCTCGGCTGGGTCTTTATCTGGACTCACCG
>Ga0081455_10002554_pt1 | contig 21608 bp, 16 predicted proteins | sample TabmetS3T2R1_FD_70207 | JGI IMG/M metagenome (GOLD analysis project Ga0081455, IMG submission 70207) | Tabebuia heterophylla rhizosphere microbial communities from the University of Puerto Rico - S3T2R1 | ecosystem: Host-associated > Plants > Roots > Rhizosphere ...
TCCTCGCATCGATGACGAGAATCGGCTGTTTACTCTTGATGATCACTGGCCCCGCCTGGAGCCAGTCTTTTACCGCCGCGGTTCGCGGAGTCGTTACCGACCCGACCGGCGCCACAGTGCCCAACGCGAAAGTCATAATCACGGAAGCTGAGCGCAACGTGCAGCACCCGACGACCACAGACGATCAGGGCCGGTATCATGTGAGCGCTCTACCGCCCGGCCAATACACCATGATCGTGGAAGCCAGCGGCTTCAGAAGACATTCTCAAAGCGCATTTACGCTTTTGGTTCAGCAGCAGGCGACGATGGACGTTCAGTTGCAACTTGGCGAGGTGTCGTCAGTCGTCGAGGTCCAGGGCTCAGCGCCGCTGGTGAATACGACGATTTCGAATCTCGGTCAGGTCATCGAGAACAAGTACATCCTGTCATTGCCCAACCTGGGCCGTAACTCGATGAGCATGGTCTATCTCACGCCTGGCGTGGTGGGCTCCGGCGGACGGCGCGGCGACTCAAACACTAACTTCGTCGCAAACGGCGCGCGCAACTCGACCTCGGATGTCCTCGTGGACGGCGTGACCGTAGTGACCGTCGAGCAGAACTCCGGCATTACGGATCTGAAGTTCTCACCTTCCGTGGATACAGTGCAGGAGTTCAAGATGCAGACGAACTTCTTCTCGGCGGAGTACGGCCAGACAGGCGGCGCCGTGGTGAACATGGTGACCCGTTCTGGCGCGAACGACTTCCACGGCACGGGTTACTACTTTCTCCGCGATGACGCTTTGAACGCGAACGACTGGTTCTCCAACCGGGCCGGGCGACCCCTTCCGGAGTTCCACCGTGATCAGTACGGCGGAGTTCTGGGTGGACCGATCATTCGAAACAAGACGTTCTTCTTCGGTGGTTACGAATACACGAAGCAGGAGAGCCCAACCAGTTCGACGATTACGGTCCCGACCGCGCTGCAGCGCCAGGGTGACTTCTCGCAGACGTTCAACGCCTCCGGCCAATTGATGACGATCTATAATCCATTCGACACTTTCACCAACTCCAATGGCGACGTCGAGCGCCGACGATTTAGGTGTGACTCAGCAGGCGCCCCATTGCCGGTGGACGCCCAAAATCGGCAAAACCAAACTATCGGATCGCCATGCAACATTATTCCACAATCCATGTTCGACCCGGTCGCGCTCAAGGCGCTGAGCTACCTGCCGCTTCCGAACCAGCAGGGCGCCGCATTCACCAACACGGCGAACTGGTTCAACAACGGGATCAACAGGAGCTCCGCGCATCAGATCACCGTTAGGGGCGATCACAACTTCAGCGAGCGCACGAGGGCGAGCGGCCGATACAGTCAATCTCGCAGCGACGGAACCAATCCGAACCTGTTCGGCGACGGCAACCCGGCCTACTGGACTGGCGGTCCGAACGCTACGCGAACCCATGCGATGGTGGCCGAACTCAACCACACATTCAGCCCCACAACGCTGGTGACCTTCCGCTACGGCTTCACCTACTCTGACTTTCACCGCGATCCTCTCGCAGGATACGGGTTCGACGTCACCACACTCGGACTGCCCGCCAACATGAGGGATACCGCGACGCATCGCGTGTTCCCGCGCTGGGCGCCTGAAGGATTCCAGGAGTTCGGCACCGAGCCGTTCTGGATCATGGACCGGCAGGAAGGCGTTCACCACTGGTCCGGCGCGCTGTCGAAAATTTTGGGCGCCCACAGCATTAAGGTGGGCGGCGAGCGCCGTTACAACATGCTTGACTACAACCAGCCTGGTAATCCCTCGGGCCGCTTCAACTTCGGCCGTGGAGTCACTTGCCGCAGACTCAACACCTGCGCGGGCAATGAAGGCAACGGCCTGGCCACGATGCTGCTCGGCTGGGCGAGCGCCTTCGCTAATGTTGGCGCCAGCGAGTACCACATCGAGCCGAAGACATTCTCCCGCTCAGCTTACTGGGGATTTTACTTCCAGGATGACTGGAAGATCACCAGCCGGCTGACGCTCAACTTCGGCCTGCGCTACGACTTCGACGTTCCCCGCTGGGAGCGCGAGAACCGCTACAGTTATTGGGATCTCGAAGCGCAGTCGCCGGTCAGCGCTCCGGGTCTGGATACACGCGGCGTGATCAAGTTCAACGATGATGAACGTCGGTCTCCGTTCGACTCGGACATGAACAACTGGCAGCCGCGCATCGGTTTCGCATTTGCAGCCACCCCGAAGACCTCCATTCGCGGCGGCTACGGTTTGTTCTACCAGCTTTCTCGCGCCACCGTGTTCGGTCGCCCGGGCACAGGTTTCACGATCAACTCGCCTGTCGTCTGGACGACCGATTCGAACGCAACCCTGAACCGCCGCCTCAACAATCCATTCCCGGATGGCATCTTGCAGCCGCCCGGCCGGTCTCAGGGGGATGCGACGCTTCTTGGGTTCGGCGTGGGTACGATTCTGCCGTCGAATAACAGGAATCCCGAGTACCACTCGTGGAACCTGTCGATCCAGCGTGAGTTGCCGATGCAGTCCGTGCTCGAGTTGAACTACACCGGCAGCCGGGGAACGCACCTTTTCATGCCGGTGACGACGCTCACACCGCTCCACCCGAGCTTCTGGGGACAGGGGCGTACGGCCCTGCAGGCGCAGGTCCCGAATCCATTCTTTGGCCAGATCACCGATCCACGCTCGCCGCTCAGCGGCCGGACGGTGCAGGCGTTCCGTTTGCTCCGCGCGATGCCGCATTTCGACGGCGCCAACGTGGGAACGTCTGAACCTGCGCGTGGCGATTCCAACTATCACGCGCTGCAGGCCAAGTGGGAGAAGCGGTTCGGCAAGGGGCTCACCGCTCTAACGCACTATACGTGGTCAAAAATGATCGACAACGTGTCGCACAGCTCGGGGAACGTCGCCTGGCTCGGCGGGGAGACCAGGATCCAGAACATCTGGGACCTTCGTGGCGAGCGTGCGCTATCGTCGCACGATGTCGCTCATCGCCTGGTGATCACCGGCACGTACGAGCTGCCCTTCGGCAGGAACCGGCGATTCGGATCGAACATGAACCGGGCGCTGAACTGGCTGGCCGGCGGTTGGAACATCAGCGGTATGGCTCTCATGCAGAGCGGAATGCCGCTGCAGGTAACGCAGTCCGGCGGCAACATCTGGGATGGTACGCAGCGTCCGAACCTGGCCGGTGATCCGAGCACCTCGGGCCGCGTGCAAGATCGTCTCAACGGCTGGTTCAACACCGCCGCTTTCTCGCAACCTGCCATCGACACTCCGGGCAGCGCTCCGCGCAACCTGAACTATCGCGGTCCCGGCATCAAGACGCTGGATGCCGCGCTGCTGAAGAGCATCTCAACCTGGGAAGGCCAGCGACTAGAGATCCGTCTTGAAATCCAGAATGTCACCAATACGCCTATGTTCAGCGATCCCGCAGGGCTTTCCTTCGGAGCAACCAACTTCGGGCAGATCACCGGTCTGCGTAACGGAGTTGGGCCGCGCAATATGCAGTTCGGGATAAAGTATTACTTCTAACCCTCTGATCCCGGGTGGATGCGACGAATCGCATCCACCCGCCTTTGCTCTGCCCGCGCCGCAGCCTCTGCCTAGAGCCTGTTATCAACTTTAAGTGAGTATCTCCACTACGTTCTTTAACATCAGAATGACGAAGGCCACGTAATGCAGTCCGGCCAGGGTTTCCGGCAGGCGCTCATAATCCCGCGCCAGGCGGCGAAAGCGTGACACCCAGCCGAAACTTCGCTCCACCACCCATCGGCGTGGTAAGAGGACAAATCCTCTCTTCGCCGTTGGTAGTTTGACGACTTCGAGCTTGATTCCATGCTCTCCGGCCGCATCGGCTGCGTTTTCACCCGTGTAGCCTTGATCAACATAGGCGATCTCGACTGTTTCGCCGGTCTCCTCTTGCACGCGTTTCGCGAGTTCTGAGACTTGAGCGCGGTCCTGTTCATCAGCAGCCGTCACGCACAAGGCAAGCAGATGCCCCAGCGTATCGACCGCCAGATGGACCTTACTGCCTTCCCGGCGGTTGGCGCCGTCATAGCCGGCGCGCGCTCCGCTCTCTGGCGTCGATTGCAAGGTCCGGCTATCAATGATTGCAGCAGTCGGGCTTTCTTTGCGCCCATCGGCGATCCGCAGGACGGCGCGCAGGTCATGGGCGAGTGACTCGAAGACGCCGGCTTTGATCCAGCGCTGCGACTGCTGATAGACGACGTGCCACGGCGGCAAGTCATGGGGCATCCGGCGCCAAGGCGCTCCGGTCCGCACAATATAGCGTAAGCCGTTGAAGACTTCGCGTAACGGAAAATCGCGTTGCGGAGCGTCTTCTGTCATCAGTGTCAGGTACGGGGCGACGAGCGCCCACTCTTCGTCGCTGATATCACTCGGATAAGCTTTTCGGTCCATCGATGAAGCTTATCACAATGATTAACGAGCCTGTTTTAAATGCTCCGATTTGAGCCTGCGGAGCAGGCGACAGCATAAAGCTTGGAGCGTGAGCTCCAGGAGTGCGTTAGTAAATGACCCAAAGCCCACGAAGTGGGCGACAGCCATGAAGGCTGCCGCCCGTTTCACGGGCTTGATGGCGCTCCAAACCTGACCCGGGGTTCCGCCTTCGGCTCCACCCCATAGGCATCAAGCTAAAGCTTCTGCAACTTGCTGAAGCCGTTGAATTGTAGAGGGTCGGCCTTTGCGTTTATCAATTTTGCAGCCGACCGAAACGGCGCGCCCTAGTTCACTCAGGAGCGTGCAAAGTGAACGGAACTGTTTGAGTGTGCTGGCCAAATGCAGGGCTTTCTTCTGTACAAGCCGCGCGGCTTTCGTGAAGCTGCGCGCTGGATAGTCCCACGTGCCGCACAGTAAACACCAATGCTGGATTACTTGTCCCAACAACTTGGCATAGAGTTCACACAACTGGCGCTCCGGCTTCGCGCTTCGCGAAGATGCGATTTGCCCTACGCTTTTCCAATGTTTGAACAACAACTCGATTTGCCACCTTACGCGCAGAAGCGCCAGGGCCTCTTTCAGCGTCAATTTGGCCGCAGGCACGTTGGTCACAATCACTGTCCAATCGCACAGCGTCAATTGCAAGCGCGTCGGCGTAAAGCCTTTCTTATTGGCTTTTTGATGCAAGATTCTACGCCGCTGGGCGCTAACACTGGGCGGAACGCGTTGCGCCAGCAAGCGACAGGGCAAGCGTTGGGTTGCGCCCAACTCCACGGCCAACTCCAGTTCGCCAGACCTTTGCCCTGCCAAGTAAGCGGCCAGGTCCAATCTCTCTCCGTGCGACCACCAAACTTGTGTGCCAGCTTGCAAACGCGACAACCAATAAGCGCCACTCTGCCCGATTTCGGCCAAGCGTGGCACACTCCAAAATCCCAGATCAGCCAGCCGCAAAGACCCTGCCAGTACCGGCAAGTTTTGCGTCGGGGAACTTGGGTCGTTGGCGCGTCCGGCGGTCAGAAAGAAGCCGTCCAAAGCGCCGCTGCGCAGGGCCCATCGCACTTGCAGTTTCAAGGCGGCAGAACTGGGCGCGTCGCCGCCACAACCGGCCCACAGGTCCCTCAAGCTTTCTGGCAAATGAATCACGCTACTGTCTTGCACGTAAACTTCAGTGAACCGCTCCAACAGCGGCAGCGTGCTCGGTTGCGACCGAAAGACCTGCTTCAGAGCTGCTTCCAATACGCGCTTGAGGCAATCGGCCGCCGTGCGCGAAAAGCGTTGCTCCAACCCTTGTGGTGTAATCGTGACGCCCAAAGTCGCCGCAGTTTGAGCCAACTCCTCGTAACTGGCGGCAGGATTGGCCAACCAGGTGAAGACCAAAGCTTGAACAAAACTCGCGCCTGTCAACTTCACTTGGCGCTGGATGAAGCTGCTTTCTCGCCCCGCCTGCAAAGCGGTTTCGCTCAAGACTTCCTGCAATGCATGCGCAATTTGTGGTACGTTCTGCATACCCGGAACATTTCTTTCTGGCAGTGTTATTGGTGTTGCAACCTCATTCTGCCAGAAGAGGTTCCGGGTTTTCTATTTCATAGCTTGATGCCTATGGGGTTCCGCCTTCGGCTCCACCCCGGGCTTTACTCTGACGCCCGCTCCGCGGGCTTTAGACAAGAACTTTTAAAATACGCTCAAAGGCTCAGTTGATAATGCTAACCCGCTTAAAATACGGCGGAAAAGTAAATAACAGTTTCTAGGCCGACAACAACGGTTACCAGGGCGCGCCGGACGCTCGCACGCCAGGCGAGGATTGCGCCGATGAGACGCTCGTGTGCAGCGCGAACGCGCCGGCGGCCGTCCCGTCCGGGTTGCGGTTCATCGAGACTCCGTCCGTTCCCGACAGCGCCGAAGTGTAGGCGAAGCTGTTCTTGACCGCGCCGCCGCCGTCCCTGAGGGTGACTGTGTCGCTGGTGTTGTTCAGGCTGAGACCACCGGTCGATGCAGGCGCCGCGTTGCTCAAGCCCGCGGGGATGGCCGAAGCGCCCCCGAACACGACAACCGCCTTGCCGGGATTAAGCGTCGTGCCCGCGGCGAAGGTGTGGCGCGTGGCCGTCCCGTCAGAGATGGTCCAGCCGCCGATGTTCGCCGCCGTCCCCCCGACGTTGACGAGTTCGACGAACTCAGCCGCCGTGTCGCTGCCCGGTTCGTTGGCGCAAATCTCATTGATGATCACCTGGGCCGCGGAGGCGCCGCTGCCGAAGGTGTAGCGGGTGAGCACGGGGTAATGATCGCTTGTCGTGGCGTCGTAGTTCGGGATGAATTGGTCGACCCGGAAGACCTCCACTGAGCCCGCGACATAGGTAGCGTTGGCCTCATTCGTGTTGAGGTGGTGGTCAATGGTGTCCGGGAAGCTGGTGGTCGAGGCGATGCCTGAGTCCGAGAGCGCCTTGCTCGGGAAACGGTAGCGGGCGGTGTCATTGACGAAGTTGGCGTAGGGGGACGCATGCTGGGGCGTGATCGAGGTGTCCAGGTCGTCGTTGAAGTCGCCGATGACCCACACCTTCTGCGTCGGGAAGTTTGCGTCGAGGTACGACTTCAGGGCGTTGGAGGCGTTGCGCCGGCGCGTCCAACTGTCCGAATCGCTGCAACATTTCGCGTGGAGGACGATGACGACGATGTCCTCGGTCGCCCCGTTGAGTGTGACGCGCAGTTTGACCTGCAAGGGCGGCCGGCCGGCGAAGTCGTTGTTGTTGGCCGTCAGGATCACGCGCGCGTCTGTCACTGTAGCGATTGATGTCTTGTAAAGAATGCCGACGTTCTGCTCAGTGTTGTTGAAATCGCTGTAGAAGGCCGCGCCGTTTACGACGTTCGGCTCTTTAGCGATAAAGCCGGCGTAGCCCGGCAGTTGCGCCTTGAGGTTGTTCCACTGCGCTAGGCTGACAATCTCGGCCACGCCCCAGATGTCCATGTCCGCGCCGGCGATCACGGCGCGCGCGTTCTGGAGTTGCAGCGCCTCGTTGGTCGGGCCATTGGAAGTGTCGCCAAACCACTCGATGTTCCAACTCGCGATATCGAGCGTCGTCTCCGTACCTTTGCCGGGCACGACTTGCATGAATGACGCCTCGCCCAAGCGCAATGAGAGCAAGAGCAGAGAGAGCGTAATGGCACAGATAGATAGTGTTCTTCTCATGCATATCCCTTTCGTGGTTGAAGGTGGTACAGCGTCAGACCGGGTGGCGTCCCGGTCCGTTTGCAGAATTGCAAGACAATCGCGCAAACTAACTGAAGTGAATATTGCTAGTCCGGTTGATTATTGACTACAGCAAATACCTACGCATAGTAACAGGTTTGGTTTAAATAACCCTCACAGGCCGGTAAGGTCTCTGTAAAATATCCAGCAATGTAGGGGCGTTTCCCGGCGGGCGCCGTTTGGTCGCCTGTTAGTAGCGCTATACCCTGCAAACTCGCGACCTCGGCGCCAATTGAACCATCCGGCGCGAAGCGAACATCCTATCTCCTCGCGACTAAATGATGCGTTATTCCTATATCGCCGCGTCAAACTGTCACACCTGTAGTTACTTTTCTGCGCTGATTGCATCGCCCTCCTCCTGGGTATCAAGGACTTAGCGGAATGCAAACGCTTGGCCTCCAATTTGCCGTACAAATTCTTCTCCCGATCGAATATCACGACACGCCGCGACTCCCTTCCAGAGCGCCTCCTCCTTGCAAGCTTTGGCTGGGGAGACATTTCTCTGTCGCCCATACTGGGTGAACCACGAACACAATCGAAGGAATTCAAACCGTTCCCCAAATCAAATTTGTATTGCTATCTGAACGAAATCGTATAAGGAAACATTGAGTCGCCCCGTCCTCCGCTCTCCCGCGTATTGACTTGGCGTTCAAGCGATTAGTCGTCGCCCAAGGCTGCGGCCGATGCGGCGTAGACGGAATCGTGCGCTTTCATAACGTGAGGCTCCCCCCTGGTTAAGGATAACCGGCCAGTTATCTGGCGGATTCGCCTGTTTACCTTGAGCTTACTTTACTTGGCGCAACTGTGGGAACAACAACGCGGCCATCTCCAAAAGCGGAACCGCAACAATCACAAGTCATTACCGATTCTTTTAACAGTGATGACTTTCCACAATCCGAAACAGTTAACAAGGAGTAGTATGAACAGAAAACTTAGTCGATATCTTTTCACTGGCGGCCTCGTGACCGTTATTGGCTTGTGTCTAAGCATCGGCCTGAGCTATCTGCCGCTCGGCAGAACCGGGGCGCAAAGCGGAACCCCTTCCGCCAAGGCGACCATGCAACTGGGCAATATCGCGGTCATGGCTGCGAAACTCGGGGCGGGCAGTACCAAATCCAACTGGACTACCGTTATGCACGGGGTCATGAAGACATCCCAGCAGAAGGACATGGTTATGACCGCTTCGATGGAAGTCGGTCTCTACACCAGGACCCTCGTCAGGAGCAAACTCGGAACGCCTGACACCTCTTCGGCCTCAGCCGGAGTAGAAGTCCGCATGGTCGTGGATGCCGGAACACCTAACGAGCGGATAGCCTACCCAGGACCCGTGATTTTCGGCAGAAGGGCGCAGGAACTGACGGCTACTTTCCAGGGCCTCATTGATGGGTGCCTGACGGTTGACCCGGCGACGGGCGGCGTCATCATTAACGAGACTTGTGTCAGGCCTGAAGAGCTTCAGTTGGTCCTCGATACAACGAATGCCAACTCCTTCGTCTTCGGGCTGGATGATCTGGGCGCCGGCGTTCATGATCTGAAGATGCAGGCGAGGATGACGCTGAATACCACCGTCCAGACAGGCGACGCGGAAGCCAGATGTATTATGGGCAAGGGCAGTATGTCGGTTGAAGAAGTCCGTCTGGTGAAGGGGATGCAGATAGACTTCTAAACTCAAGCTATGCCCAAATAAACGTACAGGGCGTGAATATTTTGTCGGTGAGAGCCGGAGAGCGTCGGAAGATCATTCTCCGGCTCTCTCTTTATGGCGCCTACCCGTGAAAACATTCAGCGAAAGCCGGGCGTCCGTGTGCAACTAGGCGCACGTCTTTGCTGATTGATGGCGTGACTGGCAGGGCAGGGGGCGCCTATACCAGTTTTCAAATGTATGAAGACCGTTAGCCACCGCAGGTCACAGAGAACTCAGAGAAATCATTATGCCCTCTGTGTTCTCTGTGCGCTCTGTGGCTATTCATCCACATGAAACCCGCTGTAATGCAAGTATGCCCCGTCTTCGTCCAGTGAAAAGTCTGATATAGTGGACAAAGCCGAAATCAGAGAGCCTGTGCGAAGAGGAATTGAGCAGATGCTTGACGCGCGAAGTTTGATCGGAACGCACGACGCGCTTTTCATCACGCTGGACACGCTGCGCTACGACGTGGCGCGCGACGCTCTGGCGGAAGGGCGGACGCCGAATCTGGCCGCCCTGTTGCCGGGCGGGGTTTGGGAGGAGCGCCACTCGCCGGGCAATTTCACTTACGCCGCGCACCACGCCTTCTTCGCCGGATTTCTGCCGACGCCGATTGCGCCCGGACCGCATCCGCGATTGTTCGCCGCGCGGTTCGAGGGCAGCGAAACGATTGCGCCACAGACCTGCGTCTTCGACGCGCCGGACATCGTGACTGGCTTGGCCCAACGCGGCTATCACACGGTCTGCATCGGGGGCGTGGGATTTTTCAACAAACAGAACCCGCTCGGCCGCGTGTTGCCGAGCCTCTTCGCCGAAAGCCATTGGAGTCCGCGACTCGGCGTGACCGACCCATGCTCGACCGAGAACCAGGCGCGACTCGCGGTCGAAATTCTGGCGCGTTTGCCGAAGACGAAGCGCGTCTTCCTGTTCATCAACGTTTCCGCGTTGCACCAGCCGAATCGCATATTTCTGCCCGGCGCGGAGCGCGATTCGGTCGAGACTCAGGCGGCGGCGCTGGCTTACGTCGACGGCCATCTGCCTGCGGTCTTCGACGCGATGCGGCGGCGCGCCCCGGCGCTCGCGGTCATCTGCTCGGATCACGGCACGGCCTACGGCGAGGACGGATACTTCGGCCACCGCATCAGCCATCCGGTGGTCTGGACTGTGCCCTACGCCGAATTCGTTTTGCCGGAGATTGACGATGAACACGTTTGAGGGAATGCCGCTTTACGCCGGATACGCCTACGCCTATCCGCACAAGACCGCTTATCGCGCGCTCAATCCGCGAATCTCTTTGCGCGACGCGTGGGATGCGGAGCGGCGTGATGCGCTGTCCCTGTATCTGCACACGCCGTTCTGTGAAATGCGCTGCGGATTCTGCAACCTCTTTACGACGGCCAATTCACCTCCAGGCTTCGCGCAGGATTATCTGGCCGCGTTGCGGCGACAGGCCGCGCGAACGCGCGAAGCCCTGGGGCCGGCGACCTTCGCGCGCCTGGCCGTCGGCGGAGGCACGCCGACTTATCTCGACGAAGCGAGTCTTGAATCGCTCTTCGACGTCGCCGAGCGAACATTCAGCGTAGACCCGCAGAACATACCGGTTTCAGTCGAAACTTCGCCGCTCACGGCGGAGGCCGGCAAACTGCGGTTGTTGCGAGAGCGCGGGGTCGATCGCATCAGCATCGGCGTGCAAAGCTTCATCGAAGCCGAAGTCAAAGCCGTCGGACGCTCGCAAAAGACCGCCGTGGTTGAACAGGCGCTCGACCGGATTCGCGACGTCGGATTCCCGACGCTGAACATCGATTTGATCTACGGCTTGCCGGGGCAGACGACCGGGAGATGGCTCGAATCGCTACGCGCCGCGCTGCGGTTCAAGCCCGAAGAGCTTTACCTTTACCCGCTCTACGTGCGCCCGCTGACGGGCCTGGGACGGCGCGGTCAGAAAGCTGAAGACGACTTGCGGCTGGCTTGTTACCGAGCTGGCCGAGAACTGTTACTCGAATCGGGCTACAGGCAGGTTTCGATGCGGATGTTTCAGGCCGCGCAAGCGCCCACTGCGGACGGCCCGGCTTATTGCTGTCAGGAGGACGGGATGATCGGCCTGGGTTGCGGCGCGCGTTCGTACACGCGGGCGCTGCATTACAGCGGCGAATACGCGGTCGGCGCGACCGGCGTCCGGGAAATCCTCGCCGCTTATTTCGCCAAAGCCGCCAGCATGGTTAAAACGGATGACGCTTTCGATTTCGTCGATTACGGCTTCAGGCTGGACGGCGCGGAGCAACGCCGCCGCTTCGTCATTCAATCCCTGCTGCAAGTCGAGGGGCTGGATTTCGCCGACTATCGCGCGCGCTTCGGCTCGGAAGCGATGGACGATCTTCCGGAACTCGCGCGGCTTGAAGATCACGGCCTGGCGACGCGCGATGACGCCCGGCTGCGATTGACTGAAGAGGGATTGGAGATGTCGGATGTCATCGGGCCGGCGCTCTACTCGGCGCGGGTTCGCAGACTGATGAAGAGTTACCAACTGCGATGAAACTTTCGATTCTCTACCGCGGGCCGCTCTCGAGCTGTAACTACGGTTGCGATTACTGCCCGTTCGCCAAACGCGTTGAGACCGCAGCCGAACACGAAGCTGACCGGCGGGCCCTGGAACGCTTCGTCAACTGGGTTGCGACGCGAACGTCCGACCGCGTCTCTATTCTGTTCACGCCCTGGGGTGAGGCGCTCGTCCGCCCGCGCTATCAACGCGCGCTCATCGAATTGACAGGGCTGCCGAACGTCGAGAAGGCCGCGATCCAGACCAACCTCTCCTGCCGGCTGGATTGGGTCGAGCGGTGTGACAAGAGCAAGCTGGCGCTGTGGACGACCTACCACCCTTCAGAAGTTTCGCGCGAGCGCTTCGTGGCGAACTGCCTTGAACTCGACCGCCGCGGCGTGCGCTTCAGCGTCGGCGTCGTCGGACTGAAACAACACGCGGAAGAGATCGAAGCCCTGCGGCGCGAATTGCCGCCGCGCGTTTATCTGTGGATCAACGCCTACAAAAGGACTCCGACTTACTACGACGCCGGGGAATTGCGCCGCTTCACCGAGATCGATCCGCTCTTTCCTATCAACAATCAATACCATCCGAGCCTGGGGCGGTCCTGTCGCTGCGGCCATTCGGTCATTTCGGTGGACGGCGACGGCGCGATGCGCCGCTGCCATTTCATACGCGAAGTCATCGGCAACATCTACGAGCCGGATTTTGAAAACGCCCTGCGCGAAACGCCTTGCAGCAACGCCACGTGTGGCTGCCACATCGGCTACGTTCATATGGATGAGTTGGAACTGTATGAGGTTTTTGGCGAAGGAGTGTTGGAGAGAATCCCGGCTGGGGGAGTATGAATTGTAGTCGAGGACGGAATATTGAAAACGTGAACACGACACAATCAGATGTTATCACTGCTCCGCCACTGGCTTTGCCTGACTCCCTGGTCGGCGCGGAGAACTGTCGGACGACGGTTGAGAATGGAAATCGGCGCCGCGCCCGATTCTATTTACAAAATAGGATTACCGTGTAAAACTGCGCTCGTCTAGAGCAATATAATTTTTTTCTGTTCCGTCCAACTTTGCCCGGCCGCTAGAAGATTCAGGCAGTTCTTCCACGCGACCGAAATTCACTCAAAAGCTGAGTAAAGATAACACGCCTTTGTTAAAAGTCGGTGGAGCGCGCATGGGTTAAGCGGCGCGCATCATGCGAGATAAAGGTTAAGAGGTAAAAGAGTCAGTACGCCATCGCCCTGAGAAAGCTGGCGTACTGACTCTGCAATGTCACAAGCAGCCGAGAGAATTTTTCACAGCCGCCTGCGCATCTGTCTTTTGTAAAGACGTGAATGCGGTGGGTTTGGTTTACAAAAATTTCTCTCGGCCATTCTCCAATGAACACCCATCAGAAATCTTACAACAGATCTTACGGCGTCAGTGTCTTCTTCCCCGCATTCAATGACGAAGACTCTATATCCAGGCTGATTCACGAGGCCCTGGAGGTGGCGCCGCGTATCACGAATGACTACGAGGTGATCGTTGTCAATGACGGCAGCAGTGACGGCACGGCCGCGGTGCTGAATGATCTGGCGAGCAGAGAGCCGCGCCTGCGGGTCATTCACCATCCGCGCAACCGTGGCTATGGCGGGGCGCTGCGTAGCGGGTTCGAGAGCGCTACAAAAGATTTGATCTTTTACACCGACGGCGATGGCCAATACGACGTGCGCGAGATGTCGAATCTAATCCCGTTGATGATCGAAGACGTGGACGTCGTCACCGGCTATAAAATCAGGCGGTCGGATAGTCGTCATCGCATCGTGCTGGGAGCGATATACAAATTTCTTGCGAGACGGATGTTCGGATTGCCGATCCGCGACGTGGATTGCGATTTCCGTCTGATGCGGCGCGAGGCCATTCAAAGCGTTAGGCTGACCTCGACGAGCGGCGTCGTCTGCACGGAGATGGTCTATAAGCTTAGCAGGGCTGGTTACCACTTCGCCGAAACGCCGGTTCATCATTACCCTAGGTTGCATGGGCAATCGCAATTCTTCACGCTGCGACGCGTGGCGCGGACCGGCTACGATTTTTTCAGGCTCTGGCTGAAGTTGGTCATCTTTTCGACCCAAGGCCGGACTGAAGAAGCCGAAAAACGCCGTTATCAGAGTGAGCGGCGCAAGAATGACAGTGTGAATGGTCTGATCGATCAGTGGAGAGCGCCCCCTGACCGCCAACAAGACTAAGAGCGGGAACACGGCGGCTATGTAGCGCTTATGGACTTCGAGCGTGACGGAATCGCTTCACTGCCGAGGGCGGCGGGTCATTCCGCTTCGCCCTGCGACAGCCTCACTCCAAGGAAACGGCCTATGTCCTCTGACAATTCTCTGCGCCCTCGGCTGCTCCCGAGCGCTAAAGTCGACCTTACGGCTGCAGACTCCACGACTTTCACTTCGTGGCTGCGACCGAGCCGCTGGTCGCTATTCCACTACGATGACTGGCGCGATGACTCGGGCTCTGCGCCGATCGCGCTCCTGATTGTCTTGCTGAGCCTAGCCATCTACCTTCCGTTCTTAACGATTCCGCTCCTGCCAGACGATTACCTACAGGTGACGCTCGCAAGAACCTACGGTCCCGTTTCCGCCTGGGGCGCATTGGCGGAAGATCCTCTTTACAGAAGCCGGGCGACGTCCTTGATCCTCACATACTGGACCGAAACGGTTTTCGGATTTTCACGACTCGCATTCGGAATTTCCAGCATCCTCCTCCACGCGGTGAACGCGCTATTGGTCTACGCCCTCGGCGCCGCGCGCCGCATCGGCTGGCGGCTGAGCGCTCTCACGGCCATCTTCTTCGTGTTGCAGGAACGGTATCAAGAGGCTGTCATCTGGTACTCTGCGCTGCCCGAATTGTTGGCCTTCTGTTTCGGCCTTCTCACGCTACTGTTCTGGGTCCGATGGCTGCGCTCGCCGGGACCTGCGGCCCTGGTTTGGGTGGGCGCGCTGGCTTGTTTCAGCCTGGCGCTGCTTTCAAAGGAATCGGCCGTCTCAGTCATCCTATTAATGCCATTCTTTGTTGTCGGCGACAGTAGTCAGTGGCGTCGCCCGTTGCGCGCGCTTCTGCCGTTCGGCCTTCTGGCGGCCATCTATGTCGTCATTGTGTTCTCAGGGCAAGGCCGGAATCTTCACTTCGTGGACGGAACTTTCTCTCTGCAGGCCGGAGCGCTGAAGGCGTTGATTGGCAGCGCCATTCGGGCTCTATGGATTTGGGGCATCGTAGGGCTGATTGTCCTGCTGGTTTTTGCCTCCCGGAAGCGATACGACGTCATGACGCTCGCCCTGGGCTGGATTCTAATCACGCTGCTGCCCTACAGTTTCCTAACCTACATGCCGAGGGTCCCGAGCCGGCATCATTACCTGGCGGCGGTCGGATGCTCTTTGATCTTGGCGCTGGCCGCCACGACCCTGCAAGAGCGGGTCGGAAGGCGGCGCCTCATCGGGCTGTGCGCGCTACTCATCGGAATCCATCATATTTCGTATATGTGGGTGGTCAAATACCCCCAATTCCGAGAACGGTCGGAGCCGATCGAGGCTCTACTCCGATATATGCGACGCGAGCAGAGGCGGCCGGTCGTGATTCGCTGTTTCCCGTACTCTTTTGGCGAAGCCCGCAGGGCTGTAGTGATACGGCTCGGTGAGCCCGAAGAGAACCTAATTCTGGACACGGCGTCTAGTAACGCTGACCAGCCTTCGTTTTGCCCAGAGGACCGGCCCAAGTATCGGACCGAAACGCATGGCTTGAGTCCATGAGATCAGCATTATCAGCGCCAGATTTAGCCTAAATCAGAACACGTGAGGTCGGGACAGTACCGCGCGCGTAAGCAAGCGGTGACCTATGAGACAACCGCTTGCCGTCGCATACACGCATTTGCATATCGCAATAACGACACGACTCCGGCGCTACTATGCAAACCGAAGATTACGAATATCTCTATCGCCTCGAAGAAAACTTCTGGTGGTTCTCCGGAATGCGCGAAATCACCGCAGCGCTGCTCGACCCGTTTCTGCCGCCCGGCGCGCGCGTGATTCTGGACGCTGGATGCGGAACCGGCGGCAATCTCGAATGGCTGGCGCGCTACGCAGGCGATGGCCACATCGTCGGCATTGATCTGATATCCACCGCGCTCGGATTTTGCCGCAAACGAGACCACGGGCGCCTGGTTCAGGCGTCGGCGACCGGTCTGCCCTTCGCCGACAAATCGTTCGACCTGATCACGAGCTTTGACGTGCTGGTGCAGATTCCGGGCCGCGGCGCCGACGACCATGCGATGCGCGAGATGTTTCGAGTGTTGAAGCCGGGCGGGGTCGCGTTCGTTCGCGGCGCGGCCTACGAATGGATGAAGAGCGGCCACGACCGGGCGCTAGGCACCGAGCGGAGATATAGACTGGATGAGTTACGGGAGAAATTGAAACGCGCCGGATTCGAGGTTCTGCGCGAGACTTACGCCAACAGCCTGCTCTTACCCGTCGCGGCGATTCGACGGTTGCTGCTCAAACGCCTCGGCCTCGCCGACGAGGGGTCGGACGTCAAACCACTGCCGCAAAATCTTCAATGGATCAATCGTGTGATGACAAACGCTCTGTTGTGGGAGGCGAAAAGGCTGCGGGATCCGAACGCGAAACTGCCGGCGGGCCTGTCGGCGATCTGCGTCGCGCAGAAACCGAATGGTCGTTGCGATTAGCGTGCGGGTTAATTCCCTTGTGATCTCAGTAGGGCCAATATGTAGTCTGGAACCCTGAGATTTAGCCGAGAGGCTATTGAATATCGAAAGGATCTTATTGTGGAACTGGAGGGCGCATTTGCCGATCGTCGTGTGTTGATCACTGGAGCGCTGGGATTTATCGGCTCGAATTTGGCGCGACGGCTCACCTCCATCGGCGCGAGCGTGCTGCTGGTTGACAGCCTGATCCCGGAATACGGTGGCAATCTTTTCAACATCGCGGGCATCGAGCCCCTGGTTCAGGTGAACGTCTCCGACGTGCGCGACGCCCACAGCATGCGTTACCTCGTGCAAGGGCAGGATTATCTGTTCAACCTCGCCGGTCAGACCAGCCACATGGATTCGATGAGCGACCCCGACACCGACCTGGAGATCAATTGCCGCGCTCAGCTCTCGATCCTCGAAGCCTGCCGGAAATACAATCCTTTGATCAAAGTCGTCTTCGCCAGTACCCGCCAGCTCTACGGCAAGCCCGATTATCTGCCGGTTGACGAGAGGCATCTGAGCCGGCCCGTCGACGTGAACGGCATCAACAAGATGGCGGGCGAGTGGTACCACATCCTCTACAACAATGTTTACGGCATTCGCGCCTGCGCTCTGCGACTGACCAACACCTACGGGCCGCGGATGCGAGTGAAGGACGCGCGGCAGACATTTCTAGGTTTGTGGATCAAGGCGCTGGTCGAAGGCGAGTCGTTCGAGGTTTGGGAGGGGCGTCAATTGCGCGACTTCACTTATGTCGACGACGCGGTCGATGCGTTTCTGATGGCGGCTACTAGCGAGGCGGCGAACGGTGAGATATTCAATTTAGGCGGCGATCGCGTCATCAGCCTGAGTAGGCTTGCGGAGCTGTTGGTCGAGGTAAACGGCGGCGGCGAATTCGTGAGGCGCTCATACCCGCCGGATCGCAAGCGGATTGACATCGGAGATTATTACGCCGATTTCAGCCGCATCCGTTCAATGCTTGGATGGCGGCCCACAACCCCATTGCGCGAAGGTCTGAGCCGCACCCTGGCTTTTTACCGGGAACATCTGCCCAAATATTTATGACTGGCGCCGTTTTGCAATCCGATCCGAAGGCCAATTACCTCGCTCACAAACGTGAGATTGACGAGGCCATTCGACAAACACTGGACAGCGGTCGGTACATTCTCGGCGGACAAGTGAGCGAGTTTGAGCGTGAATTCGCCGCTTACCTCGGCGCGAAGCGCTGCGTGGGAGTTGCCAACGGAACCGACGCCCTGCATCTGGCGCTGAGCGCTGCCGGCGTCGTGGCCGGCGACGTGGTGATCACTGCAGCGCACACTGCTGTCGCCACAGTCGCCGCCGTCGAGATGGCCGGAGCCTCGCCGTTGTTGGTCGATATCGATCCGGCGACGTTCACGATCAGCCCCGAAGCGGTCGAAGACGCGATCAGAAACTATCGTGACCGACCGCATATCAACAGGATCAGTGCGATCCTGCCTGTTCACCTTTACGGGCGCCCCGCCGACATGCGGGCGATATGCGACATCGCGCGCCGATACGATTTGAAAGTCGTAGAGGATTGCGCGCAGGCTCACGGCGCGACGATTCAGAGGATGGGAGGTTTTAAGGTCGGAGTCTTCGGGGACGCCGCCGCCTTCAGCTTCTATCCGACGAAGAATCTCGGCGCGCTGGGCGATGGCGGCGCGGTCGTGACGAACGACGCGGAAGTCGCTGAGCGAGTTGGACTGTTGCGCGAGTATGGATGGCGCGAGCGATACGTGAGCGATCAGCCTGGGTTCAATTCGCGGCTCGACGAATTGCAGGCAGCCATCCTGCGCGTGAAGCTGAAATATCTGGATGTAGAGAACGCGCGGCGAAGAGAGATCGCGCGAATTTACGATGACCGGCTCGCGTCGACTTCGCTGCGATTACCGGAACGCCCCGTCGGAGTCGAGAGCGTCTATCATCAATACGTCGCCCGCTGTGACGAACGCGACGGATTGCGCGAGCATTTGCGGGAACGGGGCGTGGGGACGCTCGTACATTATCCGGTCCCAGTCCACTTGCAGCCGGCCTATCGAAATCGCGTCCCGGTCCATCGCGGCGCTTTGCCGGCGACCGAGCAGGCCGCGCGTCAGGTTCTGAGTTTGCCGATGCATGCGCAGTTAAGCGACGCCCAAGTCGAGCGTGTCTGCGAGGCGATTAGTAGATGGTCGCATTGATTTACAACACCTCAGGTCTCCGGGAGCGCCGCACATTATGAATGGGACTGATTACACCGAAAACTAAGGTTGTTGGCATTTCCGTGGACGAACAGATCCTATGCCTTGGATTCACTTTCTCTCTCTCTCTTCATGGCGAGATGCCTTGAACTCGAACGCCGCGGCGTTCGCTTCAGCGTCGGCGTCGTCGGCCTGAAACAACACGCGGAAGAGATCGAAGCCCTTTGGATTACAATAACGAGCGGGTGAGCGTTAAGTCAGCGTCTTCCATCGCCAGGTTCACGATCGCACACAAATTATCGTACTCTTTTCTGAGATCTTCTCCTTTCGGCGATAGCTGCTGAAAGAGCGCTGATACGGAGTCGTAAAGCTCGTTGAATTCTGGGCTTTCCTCCGGAATTTGTTGTCGCAGTGATTCACGCAAGGAGTTCAGCCCTTTCTCAAACTGCTTTTTTATCTCAAGGTCGCCTTCCGGCGCCGGGACTTTCGCCAATTCTGCGCAGAACTCATGGATATCCTCTTCGGAAAAAAGCTCCAAAGCGTCTTCGCCTTCTGGAATCTCCAACATTCCTCCGCGTAATTCTTCGGCGCTCGTGAACCGGTCCTCAATCCACTCCGAATGCTCGTATAGGTATGGAATTAAGGGCGAGCGGGTCATGTTTTGCTCAGGATTTACTCCTCTATCGCGAGGTACGCACAAGGCCATAAGGATCATATGGATGAGCCCATCGCGCACAAACATACGTTTATTCTCGCGTGTCGTTTTTCTTCCGCCGCGGCTGGTTTCGTAATCAATAACGGGAGCGTAGTAAACGCTCCCGTCAAGGATTCCAATGCCTTCTTCGTATATCTCTTTATCCGAGAGCGTAGGACCTGGTAATGATGCGCTGACGTCGAGTCCGCGGATAATCTCTTGCAGTAGAAGTATGAGCGGCGCTGAATCATCTTGATCGAAAAATGCCCGATATGCCGGCAGCGCCTTCTCGCGGTAAGTCCTGAGGTCGAAAAGCTGAACGTAGTAATCAAGTCCCACGACTTCTCCTCTCAAGTTTCGACCAATGGCCGATAATCACCAGGATCATCAAACCCGGCGATCCATGCGACGGCTTGTCTGCAACTGCGCGTCGTCGGGGGCACGCGAATGACGTATCGCCGCCCGGTTGAAGGGCAGATGACCGAAACGCAGACCAGGTCTTCGTCTCCCTCCATCGGGACTCGCAACAGCCTTCGCTCGCCGCCCGGATCGCGGTCACGGTCGAGCGTCTCGGCCCCGGCTTCGTTGAGGAAGGCTTCGTAACCCATCCGCTCCAACAACACGCGGCGCAATTCGGCGTTCGCCTCCGCAAGGATTTCAGTCGCGGTGATCGTTTCGGGCCGGAATGCGATGCGCTCATCAACGGGCACGCCGCGCCAACGCAACCGCGCGCCCTTGATAGAAGGGTGAAGCGATTTGATCCCGCTGTTGGCCAGATCGAGCCACGACGTGACTCGCAACCCTTCGGGCAACTCGGCCAGGTTGACGCATCCGCTCACATCCAGTTGCGCCACGTTCGTCAGCCACCGAGGCAATGAGGTGATCTGCGCGCAGTTTGCGGCGCGCAACCGCCCGATTCCGATCCGCCCGTTCTGCGGCCACCCGCGCAACGCCGCGCAGCCGGAGACGTCCAGAAAGTTCACGTCGAGGCCTTCCGGCAACGCTTCGAGCGAGACACAGTCATTGAGCAGAAGCGTCCCGACCTTCAGGCCTTCCGGCAACCTTTCGAGCCGTGAGCACCCGGATAGATCGAGCCGATATTCGACGCGCAGGTCTGATGGCAGCTCGCGAACCTCTGTCTCGCGCATCTCCAACTCGTAGCAGCTCAAGCCCGGGAGAAGCGCAGTGAGCGATTTACACGCGCTCAGGTTGAGCCTTCCGACGCGCAGATTGTTCGGCAGAGAACCGAGCGACTCGCATCCACTTACGTCGAGACTGGCGGCCGTCAATCCCTCGGGCAGCGCCTCCAAGGTCGGATTGTTCGACAGATTCAAATGGCCGCTGACATGCAATTTGGGCGGGGCTTCGCCGCGCAGTATCAACTTCCGCGCTTCCTTGGGCGAGAGTAGGGAACCGGCGAGCGCTGTCGGCTTTTGGAAGAGATTGAAACGCATAAGAGATTGAGGATCGAGGGTCGAGGATCGAGGATCGAGATCCATCTATTCAATCTTCGATCCTCGATTCTCAATCAGCGATCTGACGGATTTGCTGCGGGGTATATTCGCGTTGTCGCCAGACTCGATACAGTCCGCGGGGCAATGTGATGGGAAGGTGTTCTTCATGAATCAGGGTCGCCGTTTCATTCACGACCTTGAGAAACAGGACGCCGCCGCTCTCCCATAACTCGGCCGCGCCAGGTTCTTTGACGCGATGGCTGTGGCCGGTGATCTCGCCGTAGGCCAGCGTTAAATTGGGACGCTTTCTGGCCCCGGGCGGCAGGGAATCGGCTGTCGCTATCAGTACATCTCCGTGCCTCCACATCTGTGATGCCTCCTGTCAATTGGTTTGGAATCGCCGGCAAGATTCTACTACACCCGATCGCAGACGACGATACGCACATAATCCATCGGAGTCGCCCGCTCGGGGCAGTATTTCGCATGCAACTCTTCGGCGTCATAGTCTTTCAGCAGATTGAAATTGAACGCAGCCAGATAATCACCGACCGTCGCCGGGTCGAGGCCGAACAACCACGGCTCGCCG
>Ga0081455_10002555_pt1 | contig 21607 bp, 13 predicted proteins | sample TabmetS3T2R1_FD_70207 | JGI IMG/M metagenome (GOLD analysis project Ga0081455, IMG submission 70207) | Tabebuia heterophylla rhizosphere microbial communities from the University of Puerto Rico - S3T2R1 | ecosystem: Host-associated > Plants > Roots > Rhizosphere ...
CGTTCCCAGATCCTGCGCGGCCCCGGCGGTGATTCCGCGGTTGGCGTTGATGGAAACGACAAGGAAGCCGCGCGAAGCAAGCTGCTCTGCCAGATAAGCATATCCTTCGTGGTTCGGTACGACGACGTAGTCGAATTCCGCAGGAGGATTGCCTTGGCCCTGGAGCGGACACGTTCCGGTCGTGGTGTAGTCGATGCGGTCATCAATACGCGGCCCGTCGGGCAAAGGAATCAGGCTGCCGCAAATGGCCGCCGAGCAAAAAAATGTTCCGCAGGTGGCGTGATTTCCGTGGAGGAAGACAACCAGAGGCAGTCTCTGCGATTGATAGGTTTGCGGTCGCCACACTCGCGCCCAGATCTCCGTCGCACGGTCGGTCATGATTGTAGGGTCGGTCGTCGCCGCTAGCCGGTATTGCGACGTCACAACGGCGAACTCGCCAAATCCGGTAGGGTCTGGCGCCTGCCTGTCGGACCCTGAATTTTGTCCGGCTGCAGGGCCGGGCCATACGATGAGGCCCAACATCAAGGCGAAGAATACTGCATAGGCCCACCTATAAGGACGACGAACTTTGAGTTTCATTCTTGTCTACCTCCTGATCATCTTTCCGGAGCGCTACACGCACACCCGTCTCCTGATGACCTGATGATTTAAGTTTTTGGATTGGATCCGCTCGACGCAAGCGGAGCATGCCCCGCAGGGGTCTACCTCAGCGGGGGGGGACGTTTTCTGGGATTGCTCTTCAAAGTCTCTGGGATTGCTCTTTAAAGAGATGGCCGAAATTTTGCGCTTCTGGCAAGGCGGTGTCAATAGAAAAGGAGCGACGATTCGGCCGTCCCGGGCGAAGTCTGTTCAGTTGACGTTGAAGATGCGGAGTCGGCCTCTTCTTCCGCTCCGGCGCCAGGTGATGGGCTCGTCACCAGGCGCGTGTCCGACCATGGGCCGAACAGCGGCCGCTCGAGACGGACGAGCGAGGCATTCTTCTGCTGAAGCAGAGTGATCAAACTCACCAGTAATCGCAGCAGCCGGCTCAGCGACTGAGCGTCTCCCTCGAGAAGCTGTCCCCGCTCGAGCCTGGTAACCCGTACTTAGTCAGAAAGAGAACCGCGCCACAAACTGGAAACTGCGCGGACCGCCGGCCGTGAAGAGCCTGCCCGCCGTTGTGAGTGGACGACCGAAACTCGATGATTTGAGAAAGCCTGGATCGCCCGCGTTCGCGCTGTCGCGCGCCAGCGCGTTGGCAAATCCGGAATAGTTCGACCAGCCAAGAATGTTGGTCACGTTGAAGAGATTGAAGAACTCTCCGCCAAGCTCCAACCCGGCGTCGCCGCGCAACCGGAATCTTTTCGTGAGCCGCATATCGAAGTTCTGAAAGCCGTCATTGAACCGCGCGTTCGCGCTGGCGAGCGGCGCCGGCGCGCCATTCACGCCGCCCGCGGCGTTGAGCGATGTAATATATCGATTGAGTTCATCCGCCGTGCGGAAGAGTCGCCCTCCGGCGTTGCGCTGCAGAAATGGCGGGCGCCCGCTCGCGTCGGGCAGCAAAATATCCATCGGCGTCCCTGTGGCCATCGTCCAGACGGCGGCGGCGCGTATATCAAACGGGAATTCGTATTGCCCGCTCATACTGAAACGATGCCTCCGGTCGAATGACGAAGGCCCGTATTCGAGCCGCGGGTTGTTCGGATCCGCCATGCCGGCGAAGAACGGAAGCTGATCGCCGTTGGCGTAATTGAACGACTTCGAGAGCGTGTAGTTGGCGAGCAAATGCCATCGCCCGGCCAGCATTTTCTCTACGCTCAGATTCAGCGCGTCATATTTCGTTTTGCCGCTAGCTTCGAGGTTTACCACTCGGTCGAGGCCGTCGGCCAGTGGGTTGAAGACCGCGCCCAGATCACGCCCCAGCAGGGTGTGCGATCCGAAGTTGTGCAGATAACCGGCGCTCGCGGTCAGGTTATTTGTGAGGAGCCACTGCAACTCCAACGACGCCTGCTGCGCCATCGGATTCTGCAAGGAGTTGTCCAGAATGTTGATTCCCGGCGCGTTCGGCCAGAGCTTGCGGTCTGCAGCCGTGATGACCGTGTGGCGACCGTCGAGCGTCTGTTCCAGCGCGCCGTATTGCAGCGGGATGCGGTCGAAGAGCAGGTTATAACCGCCGCGCATGACGAACCGATCATGGCCGAAAGACCAGGCGAAGCCGGCGCGTGGAGCGAAGTTGTTCTTGTCGCGCTCGCGTGCGCCGCGCAGAAACGGGCGGACGAGCGGATTTATGTCGGCGTAACCGCTCAAGTTCTTCTCGTTCGTATCGAACTGCCACCACGCGCCCAGGTTGAGTGTCAGACCCTGGCGGACGCGCCAATCGTCCTGCGCATAAGCGACAAGATTTGTGTTCCGCAAACGGGCGTTGCTCTCTTGCGGCGAGACGTTGCGCAGCATGGCGCCGATGAGCAGATCGCCGTCGTCAACGCGACCGTCGCCATTGCGATCCATGCTCGAAAAGTTCTCGGCGAATTCGATCGAACCGGCGCCGAAGCCGAGCGCGTACTCGGCGCTGATCCGCTGCGTTTCGCCGCCAAATTTGATCGCGTGAACTCCTGCCACCTTGGCGAGATTGCCCGACAGTTGCAAACGATCGTGGCGCGGCAGCGCCGGAACGCGGAAAGCCGCGCCCGCCTGCAAGTCTGGAAAGTCGATTTGCAATCCCTTCGTCGCCGCGACGCTCTCGGCCCGCAACTCGCTGAAGCCAAGGCGCGCTTCCGCCAATAGCGTTGGTGAAATGTTACGCGTGTAACTAAGCGACCCTTGATCGAACTCATCATTGAAATGCTGTCGTTGTGACGCGGAGGCGAGGGGTCGCTGCAGCGCCGGCAGTTCGGCCCCATCGCTTCGTTCGGCGAAATAGAGCGCCGACAGCCGGTCACTGTCGGAAAGAACCCAGTCCGCTCGCAACAGCCCCAGTGTGGAATCGAGCGGGGTCGCGCCGAGTTTGTTTCGGGTCGCTCGCGCGTCGATGTCGCGTTCGCCGGACTGCAACAACGAGCGCTGTCGCAAATATTCAAACGAGCCGAACCAGAAGGCATGGTCTTTGACTATCGGGCCTCCCAACGCGCCTGAGTATTGCGAGCGGCCGAATGACGGAACGTCCCCGCTGCGGTCAAAGGTAGCAGGCAGAGCGCTCCATTGATTGCCGCGGCGGAAGAATGACGCCATTCCATGCCACGTGTTTGATCCGGCTTTGGTGTTGAGATGGACGGCGGCGGCGTTGGAACGCCCTTGTTCCGCTTTGACGCCGAAAATTATAACGCTCAGCTCGCTGAGCGCGTCGACAGGAGGAGCGGAGAGCGTTCCGCCGGTCACGTCGTTGGTCAGGTCAACGCCATCGAGAGTGACGTGGACGCCGCCCTCGTTGATCACAGGTTCGGGTCTTGCACGAAGACCCACAGACGTGACCGCTCAGGTAGGCGCCGCGCCAGGGGCCAGTTTCGCCAATTCGGTCGGCTGCCGCATATTCAGCGGCAACTCGTCCAGGCGTCGATGCTCGATCGTGGTGGCGATCTCGGCGCTGCTGGTGTTTATCGTCTCAACGCTGCTCGTGACCACCACGGATTCACTGAGGCCACCTACGGCGCCCATTCTCATTCCATTAGGCATAGCCATAGGGACAGCGGCTCGTTGAGGCGCTTCGCCCGGAGCGGTCACGACATCGTCAACGGCAATGAACGATGTGAATTGCGTCATCAAGCGGTAATCGAGCCCGAGTCGCGTGATTTCTTCTTCGACGTCCTTCTTCACATTGCCGGTTTGCAGGCCGCCGTAATCCTGCGCCATAAGGTCATCAATCCGGGTCCGCGCCCAAAGCGACGCCAGCGCGTCGTGGCGCTCTTCCGAATCTGGCAAGTCGACATTGATCTCGCGTAGGAAATCAGCGCCGGCGGCCTTGCCGCGCAGTCGCATGACGCCGCTCGCGGCGCCGGTATAACGTCCCGTAATGAAGAGCGGCTTGGCGCTGAACAGATCTGGCAACCGCTTGGGATAGACGTCCTCCACGGGCAATCCGTTCCAATCAACGCTGATGTCGGTCAGCAGCGGCGAGCGCACGCGCTCATAAAACCGCCTGGCCGCGTCCGCGGCTGCTTCAGTGTCTTTCTGGTCGCCGCGATTCAGGAAGACGTATTCGGCCTCGCCGCGCCCCTGTTCGGCCATTTTGTCGAGCAGGAAGCGGTTGACCGAATTGCCAATGCCGAAGGAGAAGACGCGAGCCTTCGGATGCCGTTGTATTTCGCCGACGATCTCCATATCATTGCCGACATAACCGTCGGTCATGAAACAAACGATGCGGATGTGATCTTGCGCATCGGTGTCGGCCAACGCTGCGCGAATCGCCTTCATCATCTCGGTTCCGCCGTCCCCACGCTTCCCTTCCAGAAATTGATTGGCCTTCCGCAGATTATCTTTGGTCGCCGGGACGGGCTTATCAAACAGAACGCTCGTATCTCCGGAGAACGTGATGAGGTTGAAGGTGTCATGTTCGTACAGCCCTTCGAGCGCAAGCCGCATCACGCGCTTCGCCGTTTCAATCGGCAGACCGCCCATCGAACCCGAGGTGTCGAGGACGAAAACCAGTTCCTTCGGCGTGACATCTTCAGCGCCGACGCGGTTAGGCGGCTGCAGCATCAGGGTGAAATAGCCGCCGCGCTCGCCCCGATGAGCGAGCACGGCGTCGGCGATCTGCATGCCGCCCACTCCGAAGCGCAGCGTAAAATCTCGGTCGGGAATCGCGTCCTTCTCTTTGAGTCTGACGACTGCTTGATGATTGCTGTCGCGGTCAACTTCGATCTCGTGCAATTCCGAGGTGATCTGTTCGAGCGGAACGCCGGCGTCGATGGCGACTTCGACCGAGACGTCGTGGCCGGGTCGCATCCCGGTGGGCATATGCGGCGGCGTGATGCGCGCGGCGTCGGGAACCTGATCTGTTCCCGCTGTGGCCGGCTCCGCGTCGTCTGGCCCGGCGCCCGGCGCCGTCTTGCCGGGAATGTATCGAGGACCAACGACCATCGGAAACGTGAACTCATAGACGCCATCTTCATAAGGAAGCGTCTCGACGTAACTGATCGCCACTTTAACCGTGGCGCCCGGCGGAATGCTGGTGACTGATTGGGTGAAGATGTTCGGCCTCTCCTGATCCAGGAGCGCGGCGACGCGGCCTTCCTTGCGCGCCTGCGCGAAGAGCCGCTCGGCCTCCTCGCGCCGTTTGATCTCTCCACGAATCACCCGCCCTCCGACGTCCATCGTCAACCGATCCACGGCGGAACGCTGCGGCAATGGGAAGTGATAGACGGCCTCGATCTTCTCGTCTCTCGGATTATGGAACTCCTGCGTGAGCGTGACGCGCGCCAGAAAGCCGCTGACTTCGGCCTTCACGTCGGTATGTTTGAGCGGGCACAGGCCGCCCGGCTTGCCTTGCGAGTCGAGTATACGCAATTGTCCCTGCGTAATTTTGTCATTCGCAACGCGTGTTCGCGCAGACGCGCTCGACCGGTCAAGGAATGTGGACAAGCCGCAAACAGCGGCAAGAAAAAAGCACAACAGTAATAAGGATGCGCCGGGTCTGAATGGAATAGGAACCTCCGAAACAACAAACTTCCCGGCAAAGCGAGCTGTTAACCAGCGTCTGTGGTATGAAATTTATTAGTGGTGATGCATGAACGAGTATGACCGGAAGGGCTTGCAAGAAAAATTTAGACCTGTGCGGGCCTCCTCACGAGCAGAATTCTTACATTCCCTTATTTCCGATTTGATCCCGATTTGATCCGGGCCTACTACAATGAAATCTCTCACTATCCGTTGTACAGAAAGAAACATTACTTCACACAAAAACTTTGATCTTGAATCGACGCTCAGAGAGTTAGGCGCCTCCCTCCGGGCTTAGGCGTGTCTCTGGGGAGTCGAGACTCCCCCTCTAACCAGCGATCTTTTTACCCACAGGTTTCTCAACGTTCTTCGAATAATTCGAAAGGAGTCAAAGTAATGGCCAGATCATATCGACGAGTAATATCGGTTAGAAGAGTCCCTCAATACGTAGCATGCGCTTTATTCATACTGCTTTGTGCGGCAATGCTCAACGCTCAGAGCGCTCGGCATGATCGAGGTCCGCGCCCCGGTCCGGCGGGAGCAGGCGGTCCTTTCCCGGGCTTCAGCGCGCCCTCGCAATACGTCTTTGCTGGCGCGTTAAACAAATTCAAAAAGGATGATTCGGCGCCGGATACCATCGAGCATAGCGGCGCCGCCAAAATTAAGACCGTATTCGTGATCGCGATGGAGAATCACAACTGGACACAACCGGAAAACAAGTTCACTGGCGGAATCCAGCAGATTTATCAAAATGTCAATGCGCCGTTCGTAAACAATCTCGTAAACGGAACCGCATTTGTCGTTCTGGATAGCTCAGAGGTCAATATTAGCCACGAAGTCGCTTATGCCAACGCCTACCATAATGTACTGGCGACTCCGAGCGGAAACAATCCACATATCCATCCATCCGAGCCAAGCTACATCTGGGCGGAAGCCGGTGACAACTTCGGCGTGTTGAACGACAACGATCCTTATAGGGCAACCGGCGGCACGAACCAGGACACGACCGACCACTTGACCAGCTTTCTCACGCGGGCCGGGAAAACATGGAGGTCGTATCAGGAAGACACTGACCTCACTCGGGATGGCGCGGGGCAACTCACCAACGTCCCCCTGCCGCAGGATCTGTGGACCGTCCCCCTGACGAGCTTCTCGGGTGTCTTCGCCGGCGGCTATTTTAACGATTACAATTTCTCACCCCAGTACAACTACGCCGCGAAACACAATCCCATGGTGTTCTTCACCGATACCAATGGTGGAAACAATGCGACGCCTTCGAATCCTTTGTCCACTCACTATGCGCCGTTGCAGCAGTTGGCAATCGATCTGGCTAATGACAACGTAGCCGACTACAACTGGATTACGCCGAACCAATTCAACGATATGCACACCACGCTCAGTGGTGGTTACAAGGGGCTCACCGGCGATGAGGCCAAGATCAGACAGGGCGACGACTTCCTGAGCCAACTCGTTCCGATGATCATGGAATCGAAGGCCTACAAAAACCACGGCGTGATCATCCTCTGGTGGGACGAGTCGGAACGCGATGGGGTCGCGGGCGACAACCCGGACGACTTCAATCACACTATCCCCGAGATTATTATCTCGAAGCACGCGCATAAAAACGTGAACGGGCTTCCGTATGCAAGCCCTGTGGAGTTCACGCATTCATCCGACTTGCGCACCATGCAGGAAATCTTTCGTGTAGGTCCATTTCTACGCGACGCCGCCAACGCCAACGATTTGTCCGATCTGTTCGAGCAGGGCGCCATCCCGCACATTCCGCGCTTCGAGCGCGACTCTTCCAGCAATTGAATGGATCAGTGAGCCCCAATGACGATGGCATAAAGCCCAGGGTGGAGCCGAAGTTTTTCGTCGGAGTCCTTTACCTGGGCTTTATATTGTCATAAGCTTTGCTCCCCTCGGAATAGCCGCGTTTACATCCCCACTATAAATCAGCATTACCAAGCGGCGGCTTTCATAACAAGGAGGTTCAGATGAAATACACTCGCCTTTTCTTCGCCCTAACACTGGTTATCGCCGCATCGTTCACGGTCGACAGCGCGGTTTATGGTTCAGAGAATGATGCGATCGCCATCACAAACAACATTCAGCAACGCCACCTACCATACGGCACAATCCTCGATCCGATCTTCGATTCGCCTGCTGGCGATCAAATAGTCGGTTATACAAGAGCCGCCGATTCATTGATCTGGACCGGGCATTATCTTGCGGCCGAATCCTTTCGCTATCGCGTCACCGGATCGCCGGAAGCGCTCGAGAATGTGAAAAGGGCGGTTGCCAGCATCCGCGCGCTCAACGACATCACTGGCACAAACCTGATGGCTCGTTGTCTGATTCCGGTCGATTCGGTCTATGCGCCTGGGATCATCGCCGAAGAGAGCCATCACGGAATTCACCGAAACTTTTTGAACGGCCGGGAATATTACTGGCTCGGTAACACATCGCGCGACGCGTATTCGGGCGCGATGTTCGGCCTCGGCGTCGCTTACGACATGGTCGGGATTGCTGAAGTAAGGTCTGAAATCAGTCAGCTGGTTACGCGGATGCTCGATTTCCTGCTCGCCCATGGCTGGTTCGTAGTCATGCCGGACGGCTCGATCAGCACAACTTTTGTTACCAATCCCGATCAGCGGCTCAGCTTCCTGATTGTCGGTCGGCGAGTGAATTCGTCGCGGTTCAGCTCGATTTATGAAAGTGAGCGTCTGGCCGACATCTCAACTGTGGGAACGGCGGTTTACTTTGACCTGCTCGACGATCACAGCTCCTACTTCAAATTCAATCTGGATACGATCAATCTCTACAACCTGATTCGACTGGAAGGAAATTTTATATACCGAGCCAACTACATGCAGGTCTACAATGTGTTACGTCGCACGACCGACGATCACGGCAATGCCCATTTCAATATGATCGACCGCGCCCTGAAAGGCGCGGACGCCCGACGCGATACCGAGACGCGGGACTTGTTGGGGCAATGGCTCCAGCGGCCGCGCCGAGACCTGTTTCGTGACTGGCGTGGAGACCCGCGTTACCCGGCCTGTGGCGACGACAGAGCCTGCAGCCCGATTGCGGTGGTGGATCGCATCAACACCGATTTTCTCTGGCAACGCAGTCCGTTCCTCCTCTTTGGTGGAGGCGGGGGTACGATCGAAACGGCAGGCATCGACTACATACTGCCGTATTGGATGGGTAGATATTACGGAGTCATTCTGGATTGAGTAGAAAGCGCTTCTCGCGCGCCGGAGGACGATGGTCTCACGTGCTGGACTCTCCCCTTAGGGGAGGCCATAAACTTCGATTATGAAAATAGGTTTTTTTGGTATCAATTTCGGAGTTTGTGGCGACCCAGTCGCTATGATTCAAGTGGCGAAGGCCGTCGAGCAAGCCGGACTCGAATCGGTTTGGACCGGCGAGCACGTCGTTCTTCCCGACCCGCGTGTGGCTCCATCGCCTTCTGAGCCGCAGACGCCCTTTCTAGACCCGGTCGTCGCGCTCAGTCATATCGCGGCCCACACAGTCCGGCTGCGCCTGGGGACGGGGGTGATTATCCTCCCACAGAGGAATCCCCTCGTCCTGGCGAAGGAACTCGCCACCCTCGATGTCGTGTCGGGAGGTCGGCTTATGTTCGGCTTGGGAGTCGGCTACCTTGAGCCCGAGTTCCGCGCTCTCGGGGCTCCTTTCGAGCAACGCGGCGCTGTAACAGACGAAGCGATCGAGGCGATCAAGGCCCTATGGATGATGGAGAAACCCGCTTACCAGGGGCGGTTCTTCTCCTTCGGCGGCATCGACGCGCAACCGCGCCCAACACAAAAGCCCTATCCGCCGATCCATGTGGGAGGAAAGAGCCGTCACGGCGCGCGGCGCGCGGCGCGGTACGGCGACGGCTGGTATGGATTCAACACTGACCCCGAAGCGACGAAACGTAGCGTCGACTGGATTCGCGGCTATATTGAAAATGGCGCTCGCCCATCCGAATTGGGAGACCTTGAAATCTCAGTCACGCCCCCGATCCCGATTAGCAAAGAGGTCATCAGCCAGTACGAAGACATTGGGGTTCATCGCCTTATCCCTTGGGTAAATGCCCAGACACTGGATGATGCCCTGCGAAACGTGGACGAACTCGGCGCGCTTTTATCGGGCTAACACCATTATTGGCCGTCGTCGTTTGCCTCGGCCGCAGTCCGGGCCTCGCGCAAAAATCGGCCCTATCAGAATCAGATTGGCTCCACTTTGTCACGCCGCGCCACCGCAATGACACAGCTATTCTGACCTGAACACACGAACGCAAATCGCTGTAAGTGTCTCACTTCGGATCTACCACCACGCCCATGAACAGGATGGCGTCAGTGCGCCGATCTCTGATCATCATCAGAAACGGATGATCGGCGATGAAAGTGATCTTTGCTAATCCCATGATTTCCACTACGCCAACTGAGGTTGCGGCGGCCGCCACTGTGCCCTCTTCGTTGACCTCGACGACGGCCTTATGTTTGACCTCTGAGATGCAGAGGTCGTTCTGATCGCGCATTCCACTGAAATCGGCCTTGCCTCTCTCAAAAGCTACTCCCATCCCCATGGCTTTGAGCGAGTCATTAAGGCTGCTTTCGTAATCCATCTTGAAGCGCGGAATCTTGATATCGCCCTCAGCCTTTTGGAACCTCATCGTCCACTCCTCGCATTGCTCAAAGCTCAGTCTCTTCAAGAGGTCGTCGATGGACGAATCTTTGTCGGGCAGGAAGAGGTCGAGACTGGCGCCTTTGTCGCCGTAGAACAATCTGAGGGCCTGAAACTTATCGCCGAGGAAATATTGATACTCGCCCGATTGAGACATCATCGGGACGGCTTTCTGCAGGCCTGAGAGCGGATAAAATGGTTCATTCTTCGTCAACCCCTTTTTGAACCTATTCTCCCACTGGCCCTTAAAATAGATGGCGTTGATCAGGAACATGACGTCGTCAGGATTGATCTGGTTGATAATCGACGGAATTTTGCTCTTCGTATTCCGGCTCACCCAGTCATTGATGGCGGGCAGCGCGCTGGGCGCCCCAAAGTCAAGCGAGGCGACCTCGGCGGCAAAGAATTGGCGATTGCGTTCGAGGAAATCTCCCTTAAACTCCACGCCCCGGCGCGCCCAGAGCGAATTGGCGACGGCCAGTTCTACCTTAGGATCGGAGTTCCTGAGCGAGTTGATCAAAGCCGCGCTCGCCTGATTGAGCTCGTCCAGGCTCAGGCCTTCTGTTTTGAGTGTCCGCCGCATGGCCTCTTTGGTCTCGCCGGATGCCCCGTTATAGGCCATCGACAGCGCGAGCGCCACACTAAGCGGAGAGTAGAAGACGTTTTTACCCTTGTCTTTCAGTTGAAGCTGATTGAATAGCTCGAAACCAAAGCGGTTGTTCGCGGCAACCAACCTCTCGTCAAATTTGCCCTCTACTGCTGGTCGTCTACTTTCTACAGCAGTTTGGTAACAGGCTACAGAGCCGGCAGCCAGGGAGCCGAGGATGAAGAATATGGTCGCTATCGGAATAATTCTGTATCGCATTCAAACCACTCCAAAACTTGTTCCCCGAATTTGAGCTGAGCCTGAGTCAATGGGGCGCCAAGGTCACTTAGGTCAACCTTGGATCAGAACGAATAAGGAAAATGATTCTTGCGCTATGACAATCCGAATCGCTCAATTCATCCTCCGGTTGGATAGCTGATGCGGATACGCTCATGGTCACGGCTTTGAAAAGCCAGGCTAGGTTCAAGTGGTCGCTGCCGCGCCCGAGAAGGACGAGGTCACAAAGGTATTCGCAGTCGCGCCTCGCAGCCGCGACCGCTCGCGCGGTTTTCGAGCGTCAGCATTCCGCCGTGACCTTCGGCGATCTGGCGGCTGAGCGCGAGGCCGATTCCCGACCCGCCGGGTTTGGTGGTGAAGAACGGGACGAAGAGGTTCGAGGTGTGGGGCAATCCTGGGCCTTCGTCTTCGACCGAGACTTCGAGGAACGAGTTGTTCACCCGCCAGGTCACGAGCGCGCCGCCGCCGGTCTCCAGCGACGCGTCGACGGCGTTGCGGATGACGTTGATCAACAGTTGTTCCAATTGATCCCGGTCGCCTTTGATCGTCAATTCGGGGCCGGTGATCAGCGCGATCTTCAATCTGGTTTCGAGGCTGGTCACGCGGCGAATCCATGCGCCGGCGTCCATCGGCTGCAGGTCGGGCTGCGGCAACTTCGCGAGTTGCGCGTAAGCGGTCATGAAGCGGTTCAGAGCCTCGGCTCGCGAGGAGATGATCGCCAGGCCGCGCTGCAAATCCTCTTCCCAATCGGAGGGGCGCTCGGTTCGCGCCATTAGGCTCTCCAGGCTCCCGGCTATCGATTTGATCGGCGCGAGTGAATTGTTCAGCTCGTGGCCGAGGACGCGCACTAGCCGCTGCCAGGCCAGCCGCTCCTCCTCACGCAACGCGCGGCTCAGGTCGGCGAGGACGATCAGGTGGTGTGGCTTGCCGTCCTGACGGAACGAACTGCGGCGCATTCCCCATCTTCCGGGATCTCTGGCCAACGACCCGGGGAAGGTCCGTTGCAAGGTCCGCGCCGCTTCGCCTTCCAAACAATCATTCAGGCGCAATTCTTCGGCGTCGCGCCCCAGCATTTGTTCCGCCGGACGGGCGAGCAGCCGCTCGCCCGCGCGGTTGACCAGACGCAGCTTTCGCTCGCTGTCGAACGCGAAGACGGCGACCTGGATCTCGCTCATCACCGTCCGCGCCAGCGCCGCCGCCTCCATCGCGCCCAGTCGCTGCGTGCGCAGCGTCGAGCCCAGCGCGTTCACCTCGCGCACCACGTCGCCGAGCGGGTCGTCCTTTTTCGTGGCGCGCCCGCGGATCGAATAATCGCCTTCGCGCAGAGCCGCCAGCAGGTTCGACAAGGTTTGCAGCGGCGTCACCACGCGCTCGCGCAATGCCAGGGCGCAACCGAGCCAACAGGCGACAATGAAGACCGTCAGCGTCCATTGCGTCTTCGTGTCGAAGCCGCCCTTCCACAACAAGATCAACCCCACGACCGCGCCGGGCAATCCGGTGAAAAAAGCCAGCAGCAGAATCCGCTGGTCGTAATTGAGCGTTTGAGCATGGAAGGCGCGCGGCAGCGGCTTGACCCTCACGTTCTGCTCTTCGCCTTGAGCGTATTGCAGAATGCTGAAGTGTGTCGGGGATGGGGATTGGGGATTGGGGATTGGGGATTGGGGAGTCTCCGATTGCGGATTGCGGCCCTTGCCTGTGGATGATTGCGGGTTGTCAGGAGATGAATTGACTATCGCAATCCCAGCGCTATCGGATTTTCTATTGCCGGAACCTGGCATGTTCAAATTCTAAGTCGTGAGCCTTTTGGAGAGAAGTGGAATGGGTAGAGGGGAATGTGGAATTTTGGACTCTGCATTTCCTTTTCCCCACTCCCCACTCCCCACTCCCTACTCCCAATTCTTCAAAGTCCGAATTTCTCCAGCCTGCGATAAAGGGCGCTGCGGCTCAGTCCAAGAGCTTCGGCGGCCTTGCTGACGTTGCCGTCGAAGCGGGCCAGCGTCTTTTTGATCAGGAAGCATTCGACCTCTTCGAGGTTCATGTCTTCGAGTCGCGACGAGCTGTCCGAAGATTGATAGAGGCCCAGGTCGCTGGCCTTGACGATCGTCCCCTGCGCCATCAAGACGGCGCGTTCGACGGCGTGGTCCAGCTCGCGTACGTTGCCGGGCCAGGGGTGCTCCGAAAGCGCGTTTATCGCCGCCGGGTCGAACGAAGTGACGAGTTTGCGATAGTGTTCGGAGTGGAGCTTCAGAAAATGGTTGGAGAGCAGCGGAATGTCTTCCCTGCGGTCGCGCAGCGCCGGGACGCGGATTTCTACCGTGTTCAGGCGGAACAGCAGGTCCTGGCGGAAGCGCCCGGCGGCGACCTCGGCGTGGAGGTCGGCGTTGGTGGCCGAGATGATCCGCACGTTGACCTTGCGGGTCTTCGACGAGCCTACGCGCTCGAACTCGCCGGTCTCTAGCACGCGGAGCAGCTTGGCCTGCTGCGGCAGGGAGATGTTCGCGATCTCGTCGAGGAAGAGCGTACCCTCGTCGGCCATCTCGAAGCGGCCCACGCGGTCGGTCTTGGCGTCGGTGAAAGCGCCCTTGATGTGGCCGAACAGCTCGCTGTCGAAGACGCCTTCCGGCAATCCGCCGACGTTGACCGTAACCATCGGACGATTGGCCCGGCGCCCGATCGAATAGAGCGCCTGCGCTATGACTCCTTTGCCCACGCCGTTCTCGCCGGTGATCAGGACGTTGGCGTCCGACGGGCCGACGCGCGTGATCATCTGTAGAACCGGCTGCATCGCGGGCGCCACGGCGATCAGGCTGGCGCCGCTCTGGTTGCGCAACAACTGGTTCTCGGCTTCGAGCCGCAGCCCCTTGCGCAACGCCTTGCTCAGCTCGGCCTGCGTCCAGAGGATCGAAAGCAGCCGTTCGTTCTCCCACGGCTTCTGGACGAAATCGCGCGCCCCGCGGCGCATCGCCTCGACCGCCACGTCGACGCTGCCCCAGGCGGTCATCACGACCACCGGCAGCGTCGAATCTATGGCGCTCATCCGCGTCAGCAGGTCAAGCCCCTCCTGGCCCGACGTGGTGTCGCGCGTGTAGTTCAGGTCGATCAGCGCCACGTCGAAATCGCGCGCCTCGACGGCCGACATGATCTGGTCGGGCGAAGTGGCGGTGTCTATATGAAAGCCTTCGCCCTTGAGCAACAGGCGCAGGGCTTCGATCACGTCCTGCTGGTCGTCGGCGATAAGCACTTTTGGATTCGATGATCTCATGTTATTTCACCAACCATCCGTCAGCCAGATTGATGATGCGATTGCCATAACCCGCGTTCACTTCCGAATGGGTCACCTGCACAATAGTCGTTCCCTGATCATTCAACTGTCTGAACAGCTCCATGATCTCTTTGCCCTGCGACGAATGCAGGTTGCCGGTCGGCTCGTCTGCCAGGATCATCTTCGGCTTCGCGATCACGGCGCGCGCCACGCCGACCAGTTGCTGCTGTCCGCCTGAGAGCTGGTTCGGGTAGAGGTCCTTCTTGCCGACGATCTGGAATTTGTCCAGGATGTCTCCGACGATCCCCTGCCGATCCGATTTCTTGACGTCGCGGTAGGAGAGCGGGATTTCGAGGTTCTCGTAAACCGTCAGATGATCCAGCAAGTGGTAGCTTTGAAAGACGAAGCCGATGTTCTTGTTGCGGGTCTCGGCGCGCTGCTTCGCGCTCATCTTATGGATTGGCTGCTCCATAAAGTAAAACTCGCCGCTCCAGCCCGAATCGTGCATGCCCATGATGTGCAGCAGCGTAGATTTGCCGGCGCCCGAAGGCCCCATGATGGAGACAAACTCGCCTTCTTTGATATCAAGCGCGATGCGGCGAAGGACGAAATACTTCTGGACTCCCTGCGGATAGAACTTCTCGATGTTTTCCATTCTGATCATAGCTAAGACTCCTGGTGAATTTCGAAGATATCAGAGGTCAGATGTCAGATGTCAGATGTCAGTGGCGTGTATGTTCCGTTCACTGACATCTGACATCTGACATCTATTCGTATCTGAGCGCGACCATCGGATCGACCTTCGTCGCCCGTCGCGCCGGGATATAACAAGCCAACAGTGAAACGCCGGTCAGCAGCAATGTGACGCTAGTGAAAGTCGCCCACTCGATCGCGCTCACGCCGAAGAGGACTCCCTTTAAAACCTGCGCCAGCCCCATGGCTCCGGCCAGTCCGACAACTATTCCGATAGCGGTCATGCGCAATCCTTGCCCGATGACTAACAGCTTCAAGATATCGCCGCGCTCGGCGCCTAGCGCCATGCGGACGCCTATTTCGCGCGTGCGCTGCGAGACGGCGTAAGCCATCACGCCGTAAATTCCGGTCGCGGCAAGAATCAGCGCGAAGACGCCGAAGCCGCTCAGAAGCATGCCGAGGACGCGGAAAGGCATGATCGATCTGTCGCGCACCTGAGCCATCGATTTGATATCGAAGACCGGCTGGTCGCGGTCAATCGCCTGAATCTCGCCGCGCATCGGCGCGGCCAAAGCGAGTGGCTGCGTCTGCGTGCGCGCAACCAGGAACATCGTATCCCACGTCTGCTGCGCCAGTGGCAGGTAAAAATCCGGCGTCATCGGAGTGACCAGCTCGTGCTTGACGTCACCGACGACACCGACCACCTCCATCCAGGGATTGCGATCCGGCGAACCTGTGAAGCGAATGTGTTTGCCGACGGCGTCGCCGTTGGGCCAGAAACGCTTCGCCAGAGTCTCGTTAACGATGATCACTCGGCGCGAATCGGCAGCGTCAGATTCGGCGAAGCTACGGCCCCGAACTACGGGGGCGCCCATCGTTTTGAAATAATCAGGCGTGCAGACGCGGTGTCGCCCGCCGAATTCCTGTCCGGGCGGCGGATCGGGTACGCCCTCGACCAGAAAACTGGTCGATGAATTGCCTTGGCCGAGCGGTAAATGATTGATCAACGCAGCCGATTCGACCCCTGGCAAGCTCCGAGCGCGCCGCAGCAACTCGTCGTAAAACGCGCGGAGCCGAGCTTCGTCGTTATACTTGGCGACGGGCAGCGTCAGTCCCATAGTCAAAACGTTGTCGGGATTGAAGCCTGGATTTATTTTCAAAATCGCAAGGAAGTTTTTGATCAACATCCCCGCGCCAGCCAGCAGCACGAGCGACAACGCGATTTCGGCGACAACCAGAGCGGCGCGCAACCGATGTCGCCCAGAGCCAGCCGTCTTCCCGCCGCCCTCTTTCAACGTTTCGTTCAAATCTGGCTCCGACGCCTGAATCGCCGGCGCGAGGCCGAAGAGGATTCCGGTCACCACAGAAATGATCAGTGTGTAACCCAGTACGCGCGAATTGACGCCGAGTTGAGTGTAGCCTGGCATCACCCCGGGCGCTTCGTCAGGCAGCGTGGCCTTGAAAGCGTCCACTCCCCATTCTGCCAGCAGGACGCCAATCGCGCCGCCCATGACCGCCAGGATGACGCTTTCTGTCAGCAGTTGCCGGATGATTCGGGGCCGGCTCGCTCCAAGCGCCAGCCTCAGCGCGATCTCTTTCGTCCGCCCGGTCGCGCGGGCCAGCGTCAGGTTGGCGACGTTGGCGCTGGCGATCAACAGTACGAACGCGACCGCGGCCATCATCATCAGCGATGCCGTTTTGTAATCGCGCACGGCGTCTTCGAGGATCGGGAAGACTCCCACGCCTCGTCCGGTGTTCGTGTTAGGGTATTGCTGTTCCAATCGTCTGGCGATCGCGTCCAGATCGGCTTGCGCTTGCCCGATCGTGGCCCCCTCTTTCAATCGCCCGACCACAAGGTTGCCGTGGTTGCGGCGATTGCGCATTGTTTCCGGCGTCATCGTCATCGGCCCCAGAATCTCGGCGCCTTGCGGGTAGATCACGTCCGGCGGCATCACGCCGATGATCGTGCGCGCGACGCCGTTTACGTTGACCGTGCGACCAACAACTTTCGGATCGCCGCCAAAGCGCCGCTGCCACAAGCCATGAGTCAATATCGCGACACTATCCTTGCCTGGTTGGTCTTCATCGGGCCCGAAGTTTCGACCTAACGCGACCTTTATTCCAACAGTGTCAAGCAGGTTTGGCGAAACTTGGAAGCCGCGCACGCGTTCCGGCGGTTCGATGCCGCCGAGGTTTGCGCTCCACCACGTGTAGATGGCCAGATTCTCAAACGAATTGCTCTGCGCGCGCCAGTCCAGATAATTGGCCACCGAAGCTTCATTTCTTTCAACTCCCTGACTTGGAACCTTCTCCCACAGCGTGACAATCCGGTCGAGGTCATCAAGCGGCAGCGGCTTGAGCAGAATCGCGTTGACGATGCTGAAAATCGCGCTGTTGGCCCCGATCCCCAGCGCTAAAGCCAGCCCCGCGACTATCGTGAAGCCTGGTTTTTTCAGGAGCATCCGCCATCCGTAACGAACATCTTGAAACAGTGACCGCATAACTTTCTCCCTGATCAAAGGCTGATGTTGGAAGTGAAACTGCCGCTCACCGCTTATCTGCTCTCTTGTCCTAGATCAAATATCGTGCCCGTATTAACCGGATGGCAAGAGATTGAAAGCGTGGAGTTTAATCGATTGAATGAAAGATCGGAAGCGATTGTCGTCCGATTATGGGAAGAATTAATCCCAAAAGCGCACAAACGGAATTAATCCATAGGGTCGCTGAGCCGCTTATCCGCGTCAAACCAACTCTGCGATAAGTTTACTTTTCAATCTTAGACTTACCACTTGTAGCATCGCCGAATCAGTACTGCGAGCGGTAGCGAGCGTGGCTCTATAAATTGATCTACTGTTAGAGTCTCGATCGCTACCGCTCGCGGTACTGATTCTGTAAGAGCCGCGCTCGCTACCGCTCGCGGTACTGATTCTGTAATCGGAGAACCTGTGTGACAAATCCGCTTCTCACTCTGCCGCCCGAAATCCAGGGGTCGTCCGCATGGTACGGCCCAGAGATGCTCACTCGCCGCGACTGGATCGAAGATCTGTCGGAAACCGAAATCGCCGAGGTCGAGCGCGCGACAAAGCAATTGGCCGACGCGCGCGTAGACATCGCCTCCATCCGGCGCGTTGATTTCCCGCTGCCTACGCTCGGACCGCGCCTTCAGCGAATTCTGGACGATACGCTCAACGGCCGCGGCTTCGCGCTTATTCGAAGCTTGCCTGTCGAGCGTTGGACGAAGCTCGAATCCGCCATCGCCTTCTTCGGAATCGGAGCCCACATCGGCGCCGCGCGACCGCAGAATGCCAAAGGCCACGCGCTCGGCCATGTCAAAGACCTGGGGTTATCGAGCAGCGATCCGAACACGCGCATTTACCAAACCCACGAACGGCAGACCTTTCATACGGACTCCTGCGACGTGGTCGCGCTACTCTGCCTGCGTCCGGCGAAATCTGGCGGGCTGTCGAGCCTGGTCAGTTCAGTAACGATCTTCAACGAGATGCGGCGCCGGCGCCCCGACCTGGCAAATATATTGTTCGAGCCTGTCGAAACTGACCGGCGCGGAGAAATGGACGACGGGCAGAAACCGTACTTCCGCATCCCGGTCTTCAACTGGCACGAGGGGTTGCTCTCGACGATCTATCAGCGGCAGTACATCGAATCGGCGCGCCGGTCGCCTGATGTTCCGCCACTCACCGCCAGTCAAATCGAGGCGATGGATATGTTCGACAAGCTGGCAAATGACCCGGCGTTGAATATGCAGATGGAGTTCTGTCCGGGCGACGTACAGTTTGTTCACAACCACACGATCTTGCACGATCGTACGGCTTTCGAAGATTGGGCGGAGACTGAGCGCAAGCGCCACCTGTTGCGATTGTGGCTGGCGCCAGCTAACGCGCGCCCGCTCCCACCGGTCTTCGCCGAACGATATGGACAGATCACCCCAGGTGAAAGAGGCGGCCTCACAATACCCGGAATGAACCTGACGGCGCCGCTCGACGCAGAATGACGGTGTGCCTTTATTTGGTAACTCGCAAATCGGTGAAATGCGCCACGGTGCCCGGCCCAATCCATAAACCCAACGCGCCGCTTGATATACCCAGCTTCAGGTCATTCACGATCAACGTAGGCTGCGACATGCCATGCACGAACAGCCGCGCCTGTGCGCCTTTCACCACGATGCGGACTTTCGTCCACACTCCAGGTTCCAGATCTACGTAACTTTCGTATTTTTCAGGAAACTCTTTACGTAACCGGCTCCACGGAAACTCAGGATGCGAAATATACTGCGCCGAGTGATTACGCCGCACCTGGTCTTCGGCGCGGCCATTGGTCGGGCGCAAATAAAAACACTCGAACTTGTCGGCATTGGGTGTGACGCGAAAAGCGAGGCCGACGAAACCTCGTGCGCCGGCGGGCGCGTTGGGCTCCACGTCCCCAGCGAGTTCAAGCATTATTTCGCCATCCTGAAAGTTCGTCTCAGGCAGAATCAATACGCGATCATCAAAATCGCCTTGCCCCGCAGCAGCCTCCGTCACGCGCAACGCAGGCTTGCCTCGATAAGTAACTTTTTCAGCTTTGATGTTGTGTTGTAACTCGGCCTTGGGAACGTCCAACTTGACGACTTGCGCATAAACAGTAACCGTCGCCAGTGCGCATAAAGCGATGACAGGCAAAAACAGATGTTTTTTCATCATGCGATCTCCACCATTTATTCGTGTTTGCTGTTCCGCACGAGAGCCCGCGGATTTGGTATGACTCTCAGCGCTTTTTCGATTCACTCCTGTTTGTTCTCGCGCAGTTTCTTCAACGCCTCGATCCCGTTCGTGTTGTTCGGGGCCAACTCGACGGAGCGCTCGTAGTTTTTGATCGCTAACTCTCGGTCGCCATTTACCATATAAGCCTCACCGAGGCTGTCATAGACGTTGGACCATTGCGGATAATCTGCGACGTTCTGTTTGAAGACTTCGATGGCGTCTTTGATCCGCTTGGCGCTTAACAGGTCGTAGCCAATTCTGTTCATCTGAATTCCGTCGACCACTTCGCCAGGAGCGCGCCCCTGTCGCCATTGGCGGTATTCGACGAGCGCGGCGTCGGCGCCTTTGGCGAGGATATTTTTGAGCAACACTCTGCCGGGCGATTTGTACGATTCATATTTCAACCACGCTAGCGCGGGCTGCTCTCCGCCCACGGCCAGGTCAACAATCTCGCGTGCGATTGACAATCCTGTGACACTGTTGGCGAAGAATACGACCCCAAGCTTCTGCTGCTCGAAGGCGACTATGTAAGTTTTACTATCCCCGTTATCTCCCCAGTGCCAGAATGACACACCGTCGCCGGTTGTTTGCAGTCCCCACCCCAGTCCCCAGGAGATAGTCGGCGAAAGTTTCTCGGGCGAGCGGGCGGTGTTATTGGTTCCACTCTCGCTGACTTTAATCTGAGGCGTCAACATCAGCTTCAGCGTCTCTTTCTTCAACCCTGTTCCTTTAAGAATCGCCGAGACGAACCGCCCGAAATCCTGCGCCGTCGTATGCAGGCTAGCCGCGGCGTTTGGTTGCTCAGGTTTGTTCCGCCCGGTCATTTCGCCCACCGAATTATGGCGGAACGTCTTCAAGGTCTCGTAACTCTCCTGCCAGATGTAACTGCTGCTGGTCATCCCCAGAGGGTCGAAGACCGTCTTTCTAATAAAGTCGTTGAACTTCTCTCCGGTGACGCGCTCGATGACTTTCGAGAGGTAGACGAAACCTTCGCCCGAATAGCTGAACCTGTCGCCCGGAGTGAAATGAATCTTCAGTTCGCCGCCACGAGGCCGCCAGTTCGGGAAGCCCGGCGTGTGGCTCAAGACGTGACGTGCGGTAATCTGTCCCAGGCGCGGGTCTTCGCCGACATCGTAATTCCCCGGCAGATATTGGTTGAGCGGCTTGTCCAGGTCGAATTTGCCCGCGTCGTAGAGTTTCAAGACGGCGTAAGCGAAGACCGGCTTGCTTAAACTCGCGGCTTCAAAGACCGTGTCGTCGGTGACAGGCTCATTAGTCTTTGTGTTCTTCACGCCGAAGCCGTGGCGCCAAACCAGTTCGCCGTCACACAGCAACCCAATCGAAAGCCCCGGCACGTCGCCATCTTTCATCAACTGCGGGATGCCTTGCTCAAGCTTCGCAATGAGTTGCTCTTTCTTTGCCTTCGTCTGCAACGGGGCGCCGGCCGGTTTCGCCGCCGTTTTTTCCTGTCCGAAGGCGCCATCGTCATGGATCGCCAACACCAGCAAACAGACGGATAGAACGACGGCCAGATACAATTTCACGGTTAATCTCATCGCTACCTCCAAAGCTTGAAATGAATCACTCGCAGCGAAGAGCGATCATTGGGTCTACTTTCGCAGCGCGCCGCGCAGGCCCCCAACTGGCCAGCAGCGCGACGGCCGTCAGCAACAGCGGGATCCCGGC
>Ga0081455_10002556_pt1 | contig 21604 bp, 26 predicted proteins | sample TabmetS3T2R1_FD_70207 | JGI IMG/M metagenome (GOLD analysis project Ga0081455, IMG submission 70207) | Tabebuia heterophylla rhizosphere microbial communities from the University of Puerto Rico - S3T2R1 | ecosystem: Host-associated > Plants > Roots > Rhizosphere ...
TCACGATCAGATAATCGTACTGCCGCCACAGCGCGATCTCCTCGCGCGCCCGCCGCAAGCGGCGGGCCGAAAGCGCGAGCGCTTCCGGCGACAGTCCGAACGCTTCGAGCGCGCTTGCGCGCGCGCGCATCCGCGCGCGCTCGAAGCGCGGATCGGCATTGCTCGGGTCGATGACATAGGGAAGTCCCGCCGCATCGAGCGTCGCGATCAGCCGCGCCTTTGGCACATCGAGCAAGGGGCGCAAGATGCTGATGCCCGCCCATGCGCCCCTCTCCGGGATCGCAGCCAAGCCATCGAGCCCGCTGCCGCGCTTGAGCCGCATTAGAAAAGTTTCAGCCTGATCGTCTTGAGTGTGGGCGGTGACGAGCGCGGGAATGCCATGGGCATGGCAATAGGCCGCCATGAGATCGTAGCGCGCGGTCCGTGCCCTTGCCTGGAGGCTCGCCGGCGGAAGCTCGGCCTTCTCCCACGTCAAGATCGCATGCGGCAGCCCGAGCGAAGCCGCCATGCGTCCGACCTGTTCGGCCTCCGCACGCGCACCTGATCGAAGTCCGTGATCGACGGTGAGAACGCTGAGCGTTGGACCGTCCTCGCGCGCTTCGCGCCAGCGCGCGGCAAGCAGCATGAGGGCAACGCTGTCAGGCCCGCCCGACACGGCGAGCGCTGCGTGCGGCAACGGCGCGAGAAGCGCGAGGAGCCGTCGCGACTCCGACGGTGAAATAGGCAAGGTGCTCATGTCAGCAGGCTTCTTTGCGCCTCCTGCTGCAAAAGCACAAGCCGGGCACAACCGGCCCGGGAACCTAATAGTTGCCGGCGACGGCGGCGCTGTTCAGCACGGTCTGGGCGCGGCGGTTCTGCGACCAGCACGAGATGTCGTCGCAAACCGCGACCGGGCGCTCCTTGCCGAAGGAGACGGTCTTGACGCGGTTCGCGCCAATGCCGTGGCTCGCGAGGTAGCTCCTCACCGCCATGGCCCGCTTCGCGCCGAGCGCGAGGTTATATTCGCGGGTGCCGCGCTCATCGGCGTGGCCTTCGATGGTGACCCGGTATTGCGGATACTGGCTGAGCCAATTGGCCTGGCTGGCGAGGATTCCTTGCGCCTCGCCGGTCAAGGCCGCGCTGTCGACCTCGAATCGGACCACGTCGCCGACATTGACGGCGAAATCCCGCTCCGAGCCTGGGGTTGCCGGCCCCTCTCCGCCGAGGCCGTATTGCTTTGGCTGTGCCTGACGCGAACATGCCGCCATCAGGATCGCCAATGCGACGACGCCCGCGATTTTGCCGGCGCGCCGAAACAAAGAACTCGAACGCATGAACTGGTTACTCCCACCCGTCGAATTTTAAGGAAATCCTAAAATGGAAGTCCTTAACGATGTCCTAGCTCAGGCGCGATTGAGCCGGATCGGGCGGGGCGAACCCCAAAAAATGAAAGGATGCCTGGGAGGCCGCTGCACCCTGCGAGCGGCATCCCGGCATCCTTTGAATTCGCGTAACGCGGAAGAGCTAAGCGCTTCCGGCGTGAATCGGCCAAGCGTTCGACGCCAACAACCTGCTCGACCAAAAAGTCGTCTAGCCGACCTTCAAGGGCTCAGCAACGACGGCTTTCTCGTGGTGACCGCAGCCAGCAAGCGCGATGCCTGTGGTGACGATCATGGCGACGATGATGGCGCCCCTCAAACCCTGCATGGTCTTCTCTCCTTTGGTTAAAACGGCAATAGCCATCTTTCGATGTACCGGCGCGAGGTATGCAGATCAAGAACGGACTCTTGTCCAACGACCGTTTTCCGGCCGATTGGTGCCAAAATGCCACGCCAAATCCGATGTCCCTCGCCTCTAGCTAGCCTCGAAAAAGAGGCCAAATCAAGCTCGGTTAACAGCGTGAAGGTTTATGCTTAACAAAGCGTAACGGCGCATGAGGCCCTGTCCGCAAGGAACTGGGAATATTCGATTTTTCAGGCACGAAAGGCCTAGTTGACGAGCGGCGACCAGGCCGGATCCGAGCCGAAAGCGGGCGTAGCCACTTGCCGCTCGTTGTAGCCGGTGAGGTCGATGGTAAAGAGCCGGGGACCGCCTGCAGCGCCCGGCTGCTCCCGGAAGAACATCAGGACCCTACCGTTCGGCGCCCAGGTCGGGCCCTCATTGTGGAACCCTTCGGTTAGAATCCGCTCGCCCGACCCGTCGGGCCGCATCACCCCGATCAGGAATTGCCCCCCGCTCATCTTGGTGAACGCAATCAAGTCGCCGCGCGGCGACCATACCGGCGTCGAGTAGCTTCCCCCGCTTTGGCTGATTCGGCGCGGGCTCGAGCCGTCGGCGCCCATGACGTAAAGCTGGCGCGAGCCCGCCCGGTCGCTCTCGAACACGATCTCGCGCCCGTCGGGCGAATAGCACGGCGCCGTGTCGATCGCATTGTCATTGGTGAGCCGCATCGTGCGCCGGCTTCTCAAATCCATCACGAACAGATTGGTATTGCCGTCCCGCTCCAGACTCATGACGATGCGTTGGCCGTCCGGCGAAAAGCGCGGGGCGAAGGTCATGCCCGGAAACGCCCCCACGACCTCTTTCTGCCCGGTCTCGATATTGAGCAAATAGACCTTCGGCGTTTCGCCCTCGAAGGAGGTGTAGGTGATTTCCTGGGTCGAGGGGCTGAAGCGCGGCGTCAGCACCAGATTCTGTCCCGTGGTGAGCAGCCTCACATTGGAACCGTCCTGATCCATGATCGCGAGGCGCTTCATCCGCTTGTTCTTGGGGCCCGACTCGTCCACGAACACGATGCGGGTGTCGAAATAGCCCTTCTCGCCGGTGACCCGCTCGTAGATGGCGTCGGCGATGATATGGCCGACGCGGCGCGCATCCTTGGGCCTGGCAAAGAACTGCTCGCCCGCAAGTTGCTTCCCTGCGAACACGTCCCACAGGCGGAACTCGGCCCTGAGCTTGCCCTCGCTCGCGCCGATGCGGCCGACGGCCAAGGCCTGCGCATTGACCACGCGCCAATCCTCGAAGCGCGGCATGCGATCGGGGCCAAGCCCCTGCTCGATGAAGGCGGCCTGATCGATCGGAAGGAACAGCCCTGAAGATTTGAGGTCGTTCGCCACCACGCCGGAAATCTCGCGCGCGACCCCGGGCTCCACTGATCCGTCGCCGACAAAGTCGGGGATGGCGATCGGCAGCGGCTGGATCGTGCCTTGGGTGATGTTGAGCTCGACCACCGCGCCCGCGGGAGGCGGCGCGAGAGCTCCGATCACAACGAGGATCGCGGCGAAGCGCGAAACGAGGCGGCTGAGTCGTGAATGTGCGGTCAGGGTCATGGCGTGTCTCTGCTAGCCGGCGCGATACATGTCGCTTGGGTCGAAATTGAGGATCATGTCGCGCCACAGCGCATATTTGTCGCTCGGCAGCGCATAAGGTTGGCACTGATAGACTGCGCGCACCGCGCTGTCGGCGGCGGCCTGGAAGAAGGGCGATGAGCCGCTATTGGCGACGGATGGATAGCCGACCAGCGTTCCGTCCTCGTTGAGCTTGAGACGAAGCTTGACCACGATCTGCTCGGCGCCGAGCCCTCCCGGCGGCGGGCTCCAGCACTGCGCGATGCGGGCCCTGAGCGCGTCGATCTCGTTGACCGACATCGCGCTGTCCGCGCCGTTCGACTGTCCCCGCACTTTGGCCGGCGCGTCCTCGGAAGGAAGCACCGGAACGGGTTCATCCGCGGCATCGGGAACTTTGTTGAGCAGGGCGGCGATTCGGTCCGTTTCGGACATGCGCTTCTTGGCCGGAGGGGCGGGCTTCTTCGGCGCGGAAGCCTGCTTTGGCTTCGCGGGTTTCGGATCGGGCTTCTTCGCCGCCTGCTTCGGCGTTTCTTTCGGCTTCTCGGCCTTGGGCGAAGGCTCGGGCTCGGCTTGAGGCTCCGTCTTCGCCTCTTTCACGGCTTCGGGCTTTTTCTCTTTGGGCTTGCCCGCGAGCGGCGCGTCGTCCTTGGCGTCCTTGCTCCCCGCCTTGATCTTGGTCACCTCGGAGGGCGAGGCGAGATCGACGGGAATGGCGATCAGCGGCGCAGGGTCGATGCGCGCCGGCGGAAAGGCGACCAGCACGAAGAACAGGATCGCCGAATGGAGCGCCGCCGAAATGGCCGTGCTTCTGCTCATGACCACCTTTCCGCGCTCCCCTACGGCTGATCCATCTGATCGGTGACGATGGTCACGGGAAAACCCGCTTGCCCGATCCGCGCAAGAACCTTGGCGACGTTTCCGTAAGCGGTGCCCTTGTCGCCGCGCACCCAGATCTTGCTGCCGCCGCCTGCATCGCGGATCGCGGTGAGCTTCGGGATGAGATCGTCGAAACTGATTTCGCTGTTCTGCAGGAAGATCTTTCCTTGCGGATCGACGGTGACGCTCAACGGCGCCTTCTCAGGCTCGACCGCGCCCGCTTCCGTCTTGGGAAGATCGACCTTGGGCAGCTCGCCTTTCGACTCGACGTCGACGCCAACCGTGAGCAGCGGCGCCGTCACCATGAAGATGATGAGGAGCACGAGCATCACGTCCACCATCGGCGTGACGTTGATCTCGCTCATCGGCGCGGACGAGCGGCGCCGGACTCTCCGGTTCGAAAGCGCTCCTCCTGGCTGCAGACCCGCTCCCATCGTCTTTCCTCACGCCGTCTTGTCGATTTGCCGCGACAGGATCGCGCTGAACTCATCGGCGAAGCTCTCGAGGCGGGCCGCGTGGCGTGCAACTTCGCTATTGAACTTGTTGTAGAAAATGACGGCCGGAATCGCCGCGAGCAGGCCCAGCGCGGTGGCGAACAGGGCCTCGGCGATGCCCGGCGCAACGACCGCGAGGCTCGTGTTCTTGCTCTGCGCGATCGCCTGGAAGCTCGTCATGATCCCCCACACCGTGCCGAACAGGCCGACGAAGGGCGCGGTCGATCCGACGGTTGCGAGGAACGTCAATCGCCGCTCAAGCCGCTCCACCTCGCGCGAGATGGTCACGTCCATGACCTTCTCGACCCTGAGCTGAACGCCGGCCATCGGGCGCGTGCTCCGCTCGCTTCCCTCCCGCTCGCTCGAGCGCTTCCACTCGCGCATCGCCGCCACGAACACGGCAGCCATGCCGGTATTCCGTCGCTGCGACAGCGCCTCGTATAGTTCGTCGAGCGATTGTCCCGACCAGAACACCTGCTCGAACTTGTCGGCCTCCTTTCGCATTCGCGTGTAGAGGAACAGCTTTTCGAGGATGATCGCCCAGCTCCACACCGAGGCGGCGAGCAGCCCGAGCATGACGATTTTGACGACGATATGCGCGTTCTTGAACAGCTCGAGGATCGAGAGATCGACGACGGCATCGGTCGGATTCATGACGGCCTCGTGGCATGAACTCCAAAATCGCCTCTAGCCGACGGCCAGGAGCGGACGCTCGGGCCTTGCGGCTTCGCCGCAAAACCCCAACGGCGGTGCCGGCTAAGCCCCGCGGCCAATTGGGAGCCAATGACGAAAACTGGACCCCGTTTCCCTCGTCGCGCGGCGCGGCTTGCGGCCGAAGCAAAGCGACGCTTTACCGGCACTCCCTAGGTTTCACGCGGATGGTTAACGAATCGTTGAAGCGCCTCGCGCACAAGCGCCCCTAACCTCTGCGGCTTGCCCGCCCGCGACACGAGAACGACGGTCACCCGGGCGCGCACGAGCAAGGTCCCGTCGCGATTTGCGTCCTGCTGCAGCACGAGGCTCGCGCTGCCGATCTCGGCGCAGGTGGTGACGATTTCGAGCAGGTCGTCCATGCGCCCGGGCTTGAGGTAGTCGATCTCGACCCGGCGCACGACGAAGACCGAGGGCTCGCCGGCCGCAGGTTCAGCCAGTCCGGTCGCGTCGATGCCGAGCAGCCTGACAAAATCGGAGCGGGCGCGCTCGAAGAATTTGAGGAAGTTGGCGTGATAGACGACGCCGGCGCAATCGGTGTCCTCGAAATAGACGCGCACGGGGAGGACATGGGTCTCGCCCTCGATGCGGCCGGCAATGTCGGGCCACCTCTCCTCGCCGCTTGCCGTCGCGCTCGTGGATTTTTTTCTCATCAGCCGGAGCTTGCTCAATCCCTCCCCCTGGCGGGGAGGGCAGCACGCCGCAGGCGTGCGGGGTGGGGGGAATGTTCCGCCCTAGCACCCCACCCGGCCGACAGCAAGCTGCCGGCCACCCTCCCCGTGACGGGGAGGGATGAGAGCCCACTGCCTGTGTGCCTCATTCTTCTGAACCGTTGAACAAGGGATATTGCGATGCGGATTGCGCCGGTTGCGCCATGCCGAGATGGGCGAAGGCTTGCGCCGTCAGCACCCTGCCCCGCGGCGTTCGGGCGATGAAGCCCTGCTGCAGCAGATAAGGCTCGATGATTTCCTCGATCGCGTCGCGCGGCTCCGAGAGGCCGGCCGCGATCGTCTCGATCCCGACCGGGCCGCCGCCGTAATTGACCGCGATCAGCCCAAGATAGCGGTGGTCGAGCGCATCGAGCCCTCTTGCGTCCACTTCGAGCTGCAACAGCGCGCGATCGGCAAGCTTCGCATCGACGGCGGATGCACCCTCGACCGAGGCAAAGTCCCGCACGCGGCGTAGCAGTCTGCCCGCGACCCGCGGCGTTCCGCGCGCCCGCCGCGCGATCTCGTGCGCGCCCTCGCGCGCGAGCGACAGCCCGAGCAGACGGGCGCCGCGCCGCACGATTTCTTCCAGCTCCTCGACGCCATAGAAGTCGAGCCTGATCGGAATGCCGAAACGCTCGCGGAGCGGCGTTGTGAGAAGGCCGGTGCGAGTGGTGGCGCCGATCAGCGTGAAGCGGGCAAGGTCGATCCGCACCGAGCGCGCCGCCGGCCCCTCGCCGATGATGAGGTCGAGCTGGAAATCTTCCATCGCCGGATAAAGGATTTCTTCGACCGCGGGATTGAGCCGGTGGATCTCGTCGATGAAGAGGACGTCGCGGTCCTCGAGATTGGTGAGAAGCGCTGCGAGGTCGCCCGCCTTAGCGATGACCGGACCCGAGGTCGCGCGGAAATTGACGCCGAGCTCGCGCGCCACGATCTGGGCGAGCGTGGTCTTGCCGAGACCGGGCGGGCCTGCGAACAGGACATGGTCGAGCGCCTCGCGGCGATTGCGGGCGGCCTCGATGAACACTTTGAGGTTGGAGCAGACCTTGGCCTGGCCGATGAACTCGGCGAGCGTCTGCGGGCGGAGCGAGGTTTCGCCGCCGTCTTCGTCGCGCCGCACCGCCTGGAGCATCCTCTCGCTCATGAGGCGAGCTCCTTAAGCCCGAGGCGGATCAGCTCCTCGGCGCGGGCCTCGCGCCCGGCCTTGCCGATAGCCGCGGTGATGGCGGCTGCGGCTTCGCCATGGGCGTAGCCGAGATTGGTGAGCGCCGACACGGCGTCGCGCGCGGCGAGCCCTTCCGGCAGAACGGCGATGGGAGCGAACCCGCGGCCCGGCCTCAGCGCCGGCGCAAGTGACGGCATCTTGTCTTTGAGCTCGGCGACGATCCGGGCGGCAACCTTGGGACCGACGCCCGGCGTCCGCGCGACTTGCCCCTTGTCCTGGAGCGCGACCGCGTTGGCGAGGTCGGCCGCCGAGAGCGTGCCGAGCACGGCGAGCGCGATCTTTGCGCCGACGCCTTGCACCTCTTGCAGCGCCCTGAACCACGCCCGCTCATGCTCGGTGGCGAAGCCGTAGAGCCTGATCTCGTCCTCCCGCACATGGGTGTCGATGGCGAGCGTCACGGTCTCGCCCGGCGGCGGGAGCGCCGCGAACGTCCGGGCGCCGATCGTCACCTCGTAGCCCACGCCGCCCGCATCGACGATGACCGCGTTGGTCGAGACGGAATCGAGTATGCCGGTGAGCTTGCCGATCATCACGCCGCTCCCTCATGCGAAAGCGCGGCCTCGAAGCGCCGCCAGGAGCGGGAATGGGCATGGGTGATGGCGATGGCGAGCGCATCGGCGGCGTCCGCGCTGTCGAAGGTCGCCCGCGGCAAGAGGCAGCGCACCATGGCGCGGATCTGCGTCTTGTCGCCATGGCCGTTGCCGACCACGGTCTTCTTTACCGCGGTAGGCGCATATTCGGCGATTGCGAGCCCCGAAAGCGCGGGCACGAGGAGGGCGATCCCCCGCGCCTGGCCGAGCTTCAGCGTGGCCGCGGCGTCGCGATTGACGAAGGTCTGCTCGATGGCGGCCTCGAGTGGCGCTAGCTCGGCGAGGACCCGCGTCAGGCCGTCGAAAATCTGCCGCAGTCTCGCGCCCAAACTCTCGCTCTCGTCGGAGACGACCGACCCGCAGGCGACGAAGCGGAGGCTGCCCCGGTCGGCGTCCACGACCCCCCAGCCGGTGCGCCTGAGCCCCGGATCGATGCCGATGATGCGAACGCTGCGCATAAGGCGATTTCCCCTGCCCCGCACTTCGCGGCCAATTCGCCGGCGAATCACTTGCGGAAGTGTGCCACGGAGGGGTCCCCCCAGAGACAAAATTTCAGTGGGGAACGCCGGCGCACAACTCTGCGTTAGGAAATCGGGGCTAGACTTGAATCCGGCATTTCGACGGGGGAAAACGCCGTTTGCCGCGCCCCAAGACCGTCAAGGCGCTGGCAGGCATCGCTTACCACCCGCGCCTCGTTTGGGGGAGCACGCTCGGTGACGATTGCCATCCAGAGACCCGATCCGATCGCGGCCGCGGAGGCCGAAATTGCCGGGTCGAAATCGCTCATGGCGGCTGTGGCCGACGACCTCAGCGAGCATGAGAGATGGCTCGCGCATTACCAGCAGGCGGAGAAGCGCCACGCCCGCTGGGTCATGCTTCAGGAGCTGATCTATCGGACCGAGCTCGCGTTCCGGCGTCTGATGCGGTTCTTGCGGCGGGTTTCACTGCTTACGCTCCGCCTGGCGCGCCGCGTGGCGGCGTTCACCGCGAGAACGGCCGTTTTCGTTTACACCAGCATTCGCGATGCCGTCATCGCTTGCATCGATTGGCTGCGGCCGCGTGCACTCGCCTTCGCTCGTCTGCTACGGCGATGGATCGTTGCGTCTTCGGTTTGGCTCGCGGCGCAGGCTCGCGCACTTGCCGCTCTTCTCGCGCGCTGGTCTTCCGCCGCGTGGGCGTGGACGCGCGTGCATGCCGCGATCGCGTGGTCCTTTATCGTAGCATCGTCGCGCGCGATTGCCGCCGCGGTGCTCTACTGGTTCGTGAGGACCGGGAGACGCGCGAAAGCCCTTGCCCGCATTCTTTGGCGAAATTCGCTTTACGCCGGAAGCGCCACTTCGGCGTGGATCGCGAGCACCGCGCGGGCCGCTGCCGTCAGTCTCCGGCAGAATCTTTCAGCGGCTTGGAAATGGACCGCCGTGAATGGCCGCATTCTCGCGCGCGCCTCGGCGAAAAATGCGCGCCGCGCATCGACTTGGGGCGCGGCTCACTCACGGGCGGCGGCAGTCTCGATTGGGCGCAACGCGGCGCGCGGGGCGGCCTGGTCGGCCGCAACGGCCAAAGCCACAGCGCGCGCCTCGGCAGCAAATGCGCGGCGCGCATCGACCTGGAGTGCGGCTAACTCGCGCGCGGCAGCCGCCTCGATGAAGCGCAACGTCGCGACCGGAGCAGCCTGGTCGGCAGCGGCCGCCAAAGCCACGGCGGACAATGCGCGCCGCGCATCGATTTGGGGCGCGGCTCACTCGCGTGCGGCAGCGTCCTTGATTGGGCGCAACGTATCGAGCGGGGCGGCCTGGTCGGCAGCGGCGGCCGAAGAGGCGGCGCGCGTTTCAATCGCCGCGAGCCGCGAGAGTTATTCCTGGGTCATGCTTCGGATGCGCGCCCTCTCGAACGCGACCTTCGGCGCCACGGCGCCGAATATCGCGCATACGGGCCGCGCGCTCATCGTCCGGCGAAGCACGGCGCTCATCTGTTTCGAGCCGAAGCGGCCAGGTTTTCCTGCGCCGCACGCGAGCTAGACCCGCCACTCCTCGTTCAACTCGAATGCGGGCCGCGCATCTCCTTGATCGCTGCCTGAATCCGGCGCCAGTCGATGGCCTGGGCTCTTTGACCCTGCCGCTCGCATTCGGCGGCTTTCTGGGCGGCCTCAAGCTCTGCCTTGTCGCCATGGGCGCCGACGAAGCGCCGCGCGTAATCGTGGATTTCTCTGGCTTCCATGGGACCGTCCTCCTTCTCGTTGCGGAGACCCGAGGGGGCCAATGCGAGATCTGAGATGGGTGGCTTGCGCCGCCAAATCTTCGCATTGTTCCTGATAGTAAGTTCGGTTTGAAATAGTAAGTTCCGTTTGAGCCAACACGAGGGCAACGGGGAACAATAAATTTGAGCGCACCACAACTCTTGACCGGCGCAATTGCGCTATCGCTCGTCCTCTTGCCTGTGCAAGCACGCGCGGCCGCGCCGGAGAATTGCGCGTCGCCGCCGGCTTCGGACGTTGTCGTCAACGTCAAGGACAAGGGCGCGGTGGGAGACGGCCGCACCGACGACACGGCCGCGATTCAAGCCGCGATCGACGCGGTGGCGGGTACACGGGGCACGGTGCTCGTGCCCGACGGCGTCTACATGGTGAACGCGGTCGAAAAAAACCTGAACCTCAAGAGCGACATGACATTGAAACTTGCCGGCGGCGCGGTGCTCAAGGCGATCCCCAACGACGAAACCCGTTATGCGGTGCTGACCATCTCCGGCGTGTCGAATGTCTGGGTAACCGGCGGCACGCTCGAAGGCGAGCGCAACGAACATCGCGGCAAGTCGGGCGAATGGGGCATGGGCATCCATATCGAAGACGGCGCGAAGAACATCACCATCGCCGGACTGACCTCGAAAAAGATGTGGGGCGACGGTTTCTACGTGCAGGACGCCGAGGACGTTCGCTTCTGCGGCGTGACGGCCGATGCCAACCGGCGCCAGGGCCTGTCGATCATCCACGCCGACGGGCTGCTCGTCCTCAACTCGACCTTCAAGAACACGCACGGCACGCGCCCGAGCGCGGGCATCGACCTCGAGCCCGACAAGGACTGGCAGAAGATTGCCAATGTCCGCATCGAGAATTCGAAGTTCTTCGATAACGCGGGCGGCGGAATCATGGTCGCGGGCAAAAAAGCGCGCGTCTCCAAGGTGGAGATGACGCGAAACACGTTCAGGGGCAATCGCCCCTTCGTGGTCGAGAATGCGCCCGGCGTCGCCGCCGCGATCTGCGGCAACCGGCAGACGAGCGTGCAGGCCGAGACCTCCGGCGGCTTCAATGCCTACGCCCAACCGACCGAGATCGTGGCACTCCAGAACGATTGCGGCGAGAGCGCCTTCGTCATCGATCGCGGCAACACGAAGAAGAAGAAAAAGAAGAAAGCCAACTGACGCCGTTCTTGGAGGCCGGGCGAAGCCGCTCACATCGGAACGGCGTTGGCGAACAGCGTTTCGCCCCATTCATAGAGTGGCCGGTTGAAATCGGACTTGGTGTGGATCGCCTGACCTTTGCGCTCCATCCATTTCTTGCCGTAGGTCTCGAACGGGAAGTGGCGGATGTAGTAATCGCAGGTCTCCTCCCAATGGGCGACCGACAGCGACTTGCCGTAATGCTGGCAATGGAGCGCGATTTTTTCGCGTTCCATGCCGCGCGGCGTGCGCCCATCGCCTTCGGCGAAGACGATCCCGGGCCGGTTTCGCCAGAGCATGAGAATATTCCGCTGCTCGGGTCCGTAGAACCGGCGGAAATCGAGCAGCTCGCGCCCCTGCGCATAGGGCGCATGGTCGCCTTGGGTCATGTAGGCGTCGAACAGCTGGACCCTCAACGCGTCACATTGGTCATGGGCGAGCCCGCGCACGAAACCGCGAAAGTCCCCCGTGATGCGCTCGTCGGGATCGAAGCAGAGCATCCAATCATGCGGGAGTTGGGCGCGCGCCATCTCGAGCAGAAGCCCTCGGTGACGCCCTTCGGCGAGCTTGCGCGCGGCTATGTCCTCTTCCCAGGTGCCGTTCGCGACGATCAGCGCGACCTTGGGATGGCGCTTGAGGATTTCGACCGTGTCGTCGGTACTGGCATCGTCGTAAGCCACGATCGCATCGACATGGTCGGAGAGGTAGTCGAGCGTATCGGGCAGGAGCAGCGCCTCGTTGCGGACGCGGGTGAGGCCGACGAGGAAATGCGTTGCGCCGAGCAGCGCCGCGTTGCCCGTGATGATCCGCTCGCTGTCGCGAACCTGCCAAGCCATCTCAAGGCCCGACCGGCGCGAACACGGCCTGCGCCGCCGTGACACCTTTAAGCGGGAAAGAGCCCAGCCTGCGCAACTCCTGCTCCGACAGGCGGCTCTGGAACGCATCGGACAGCAAGAGCCCCTCGTCCAACTCGCCGCAGAGATCGGCGATGCGTGCGGCGAGATTCACATCAGGGCCGATCACCGTGTAGTCGAGACGGGCGCCCGAGCCGACATTGCCGAAGGCGGCGTGGCCGAAATGAAGGGCGATGCCGACGCCGAAACCGAGATTCCTCTTTGCGTTATGATCGGCGACACGCAGCAGACCGGCGCGCGCGGCGGCGAAGGCGCGCAAGCAAGCTTCGCTGTCGGCGTCTTCTCCGGCGCGGAAGATGGCGAGAATCCCGTCACCCAGGAATTTCAGCACCTCGCCGCCGCGCTCATCGATCGGCGGCACGATGCAATCGTAATAATCGTTCACGAGCGCGGTCGCCGCTTCTTCCGACAACGACGCCGCGAGGCCGGTGAAGTCGCGCATATCGGCGAAGAGAATGGCGGCGCGGATGCGCAAGACTTCGCCGCGCCTCACGTCGCCCGAGAGGATGCGCAAATGCGGCTCGTTGCCGACATACATGCGCATGACCTCGCGCATGACGCGCCTGAGCGCGAGGATTTCCTGAAGCGCGGCAAGCGTCGGCACGATCGAGCGGAGCACGGCGATATCCTCGTCGGAAAAGCCGTTCGGCGCGCGCGTGGCGAAGGTAAAGCCGTTGCGCATGCCGTTCGGCAGAGCGACGGGAACGGCGATTTGCTGCGTATAACCCGCGGCTTTGAGCTCCGGGACGTCGTCGTAAGTGTCGTCCGGCAAGTCGGGCAGCCAGGAGATAATCCATTGATTCAGGCGATGGGCCTCGGCGATCGGACGCCGTCCGGTCGCTTCGGAGCCGCGATCGTGCCCGTAGATGTGCTCGCGCGCAGGGCGTCCGAATTCCCAGATACGCGCATTGGCCGCCCGTTCGGCGTGGCGGAACTCGACGGCGCTCACGGCCCGGTCGATCGGCACGCCGGCATCACGAAGCTTCAAGGAAAGCCCTTCGATAATGACATTGGGATCGGCGACGTCGCGCGCTTCGCCCACGAGCCAATCGCGCACCGCGAGCGTGAGGCGGAGCCGCTCAGTGGAAAGCGTTGCGGCAAGATCGGACACGGAGCCTATCCCCAAGCGCAGGCGCCTTAAGCGCTGAGGCGCTCGAGCACCTCGTCGGCAATCTCGAAATTGGCATAGACGTTCTGCACGTCGTCTGAATCTTCGAGCCCCTCGAGCATGCGCAACAGCCGCTGTCCGGCCTCCTCGCCGATCGGCACGGTGTTCTTCGGCCGCCACAGGATGCGCGCGGCGCGCGGCTCGCCGAACTTCGCTTCGAGCGCCTTTGCCACTTGATGCAGCTCGTCGGGATGGCAATAGACGACGTGGCCCTCCGCACTCGACTCGCAATCCTCGGCGCCCGCGTCGATCGCAGCTTCGAGCATGGTCTCGGCGCTCGCCTTCGCCGCGTCGAACTCGATCGCGCCGAGCTTGTCGAAATTGAACGACACCGCGCCTGTCTCGCCGAGATTGCCGCCGAACTTGGCGAAGACCGAGCGCACCTCGCTTGCGGTGCGGTTGCGATTGTCGGTGAGCGCCTCGACGATGACGCCGACGCCGCCGGCGCCGAAGCCCTCGTAGCGCACCTCCTCGTAATTGGCGCCGCCCGCCTCCTCGCTCTTCTTGATGGCGCGCTCGATATTGTCCTTGGGCATGTTCTGGGCGCGCGCGGCCTGGACCGCGGTCCTGAGGCGCGGGTTCATTGCGGGATCGGGCATGCCGAGCTTCGCCGCCGCGGTGATTTCGCGGGCGAGCTTGGAAAAGAGCTTCGAGCGCTTCTTGTCCTGGGCGCCCTTGCGAAACTGGATGTTCTTGAACTTCGAATGGCCGGCCATGGGCCTCGCATCCTTTGGTTAGCGGCCGTTAACGCCCGGCCGCGACTTATAGGTGCGCAATCGGGCAAAATCCAGAGCCTCCGCCGAGCCTTTGGACCGGTGCGGAAGCAGGCCCAACCTTAGGCTTTCGCCGCTCTTTTAGCGAAGCCTTAACCCTAACAGCCCGACAAATTGAAGCTTGGCGACTCGCGCCGCCTCAGGCGCGCCTTGCCGACAAGAGGGGGGCAATCATGAAGCCGTTATTGAAGCCGCACGCCGTCATTAGCGAGGACAACGCCATGCCGCCAACGATCACCCTCTCGGCGCTCTGCTCCGAAGCCGCCGATCATGTCGCCAGAGCCCGGCTGTCGCTGTCCGACGAAACGAGCGATGCGGATCGCGCGCTGCGCCATCTCGATGATGCCATCCTGTGCTTGCGGCGCCTTCTTGCCCACGGCCGCGCGGCCGCGGCACGAGACGAGCGCGCCCGGCCGCGCCCAGCCTAAGCGCCTTCCAACCAGAAAGCGGGTTCGGCTTGCGATAGCCTGCCGCCAAGCCTGAGCGGCGCTATGGCGCGCGCTAGACCGGTCTGATCGTCCACATCGACGGCGACCCCGCACAGCGTCGCCTCGCCGAGCGAAGGCGCAAAGCGCGCATTGGGGATCCTGGTGAGGAAGCGTTGCAGCGGTTCCTCCTTGTCCATCCCAAGAATCGAATCGAAATCGCCGCACATGCCGGCGTCGCTGATATAGGCGGTGCCCTTAGGCAGGACCTGCTCGTCCGCCGTCGGCACATGGGTGTGGGTGCCGATCACGGCGGTCGCGCGCCCGTCGGCGAAATGCCCCATCGCCTCCTTCTCCGACGTCGCTTCGGCATGGAAGTCGATCAGGATGGCGTCGGCGCCGGTCTTCAGCGCGCAGGCTTCGAGCTCGCGCTCGACGGCGCGGAAAGGATCGTCGAGATCGGCCATGAACACGCGGCCCTGAACGTTGACGACGAGGATTTCGGCGCCCGTCCTCGCCTTGAACAGACCCGCCCCCTTCCCCGGCGTACCGGGCGGAAAATTGATCGGTCGCAGCAGGCGTTCGTAGCGCTCTATAAAGATCAGCGTCTCGCGCTGGTCGAAGACGTGATTGCCCGTCGTCACCACATCGGCGCCGGCATCGAGCAGCTCGATGAGAATTTGCTCGGTGATGCCGAAGCCGCCGGCGGCGTTCTCGCCGTTCACCACGACGAAGTCGAGGTGATAGCGTTCGCGTAAGCGCGGCAATTGCTCGACGACCGCATTGCGGCCCGCGCGTCCGACGACATCGCCGAGAAACAGAATCCGCATCGTCAGTCGCCGTTCGCCTCAACGCCAGTTACGAGTGTCGCCGGCGTCAATAGCGGATCGCGGGCCGTCCCGCCAGATGAGCGGAGGGGAAGATGGCCAGGCCACGATGGCCGTCGGAGCGAAGATCCCGGGTGTCCCTACTTCAGTAGGTGGGCGCCAAATGGCGGAGACCACGGTCCCCGTCAGGGTCGGCTCCCTTAGGATCTTATAGGGCCCTGGGAATTGTGCGCCTAACGCACCTCGCAGCCTGCCGTCCCGACTATAGCGAAGACGCCGCGCTTGCGCGACCGGTTGGATTCACGGACGCTTTTTTGTCTTGACCGGCGGCTTGGCCTCGCTGCCGAACCGCTCGTTCAAGACCTCGAGCCGGTCGGCCACGGCCTCGATCCGGCCGGCGAGATCGGCCTTGGCCGACTTCGCCGTCTCATCGGCGACCGAGCGGTCGCGCCGCGCCGTGGCAAGGGTGGCCTTCAGCGCCTCCATCTCGCGCCGGAGCTCCCACAATTCGTCGGTGACGAGGAGCGAGGCCATGAGGATCAGCCGGTCGTCGCCGACCTGGCCGAATTTCCGTTTCATATCCTCGACATGGGTGCCGAGATACTCTGCCAGCGCGATGAGGTGGTTTTCCTCGCCTTCGCCGCATTCCAGCCGATAGGTTCGGCCGTTCAGAACGACGGTGACCTGACCCATGGCAGCCCCCGGGCTGTATCCCCGCCATGATCTACCTGGGGTTGGCCGGCATCAAGTCCTTGAGTGTCACCATGACGGCGCTAAGCCGCCCCGAAACTTCGTCATTGGCCGCCGCGAGACGGTGGGCGCGCGCCTTCTCGGCATCGAGCTCCTTGATGAGCCTGTCGCGTTCTTCGGTGAGAAAGCGAACTTTCTCGCGCAGGTTCGCCAGCGAAACGCCGTCTTCGGTTTCGGCAAAAGCCTGACGCAAAAATGCTTCGAGCTCCTCGACAGCCATGTCGAGCCGCTCAGCAGCCCGCTGCAGGGCATCGGATTGGCCCATCGCTGCACCCTCCCCGCTGAGGCGCCACGCTTCTTGTCAGCGACCATCAGGCTGATAGACCTGCGGCTTGATGTCAATGTCGCGGCGCGCAGAATTGATTCAACCAAACGATGCGCGCGGTCGTTTTGTTCCGCCCGCTGACATTGACATTGGTGCGAGCCTTATGATTTGAGACGGGCGCGCCGATCGGCGTGGGCAACGGAGCGGGAACATTTCAAGAGGATGGCCGAATTCAAGCCTCATTGCCGGCTATATCTTCAGTTTCCAATGCGCCCTTCGGCCCAACTCGTGAGCCGGCTCACACACGCAATCGCCAGCACCGATACGGCTAGCGTCTTGCTTTGTTCGGATTCGCCGCGAACAAACGACGATTCCGCGTCCCTTCTCGCTCTGGTGCAGGAAAGCGGAGTCGCCTGTCTCGTCGCAAATGACACAACGCTCGCCGCGCGCATCGGCGCCGATGGCGTGCATCTTCCCCCGGATACAACGCTCTACGCCGAGGCGCGCAAGACCCTGGGTGCGGAGGCGAGCATCGGCGTCTTTTGCGGCTTTAGCCGTGACGATGCCATGCGTCTGGCCGAGGCGGGCGCCGATTACGTCGCTTTCGGCCCGGAGTACGAAGGCAATAGTGACGCAATCGATCAGCGTGCCGAGCTTATCGCCTGGTGGTCCGAGATTTTCGTCGTGCCTTGCGTCGCTTGGAACGTCGGCAATGCCGAGGAGGCGGCGCGCTCCGCCGCCCGCGGCGCCGATTTCGTCGCGCCTCCGCTCGGCCTCTGGGACGATGACGAGAGCCCGCGGGTAATCGCCGAGATCGACCGCGCCATTCGCGCGTCGCGGAGGACGGCTTGACCTCGTTTCGCGCATGCGCCGCCATCGTGGCCGCGGCGCTCTTGCAGGCGCTGGCCCCGCACGCGGGCGCGGCCGAAAGCCCCTCTTACGCCGCCTACGCGCAAGGCCGCTACCTGACCGCGCTCAAGCTTGCCGAAGAGGAAGCGGCGAAGGGCTCGAAGGAAGCCTACACGCTCATGGGCGAGATCTATTCAGAAGGACTCGGCGTCGCCCAGGACTACGGCAAAGCCGCCGATGCCTACGCCAAGGCGGCGGATCTTGGCGATTCCAATGCGCAGTTTTCGCTCGGGCTCATGGTCGCCGAAGGCCTCGGCGTGAAGAAGGACCTCCGCATCGCCGCCGACTTGTTCGAGAAAGCGGCCGCGAACGGCAATCCCGCCGCGCAATACAATCTCGCCCTTGTCTACCTTCAGGGCAAAGGGCGTCCCGCCGACGAAGCGAAGGCCGCCGAATGGATGGAGAAGGCGGCGAACTCCGGCAATGCCGCCGCGCAATACGACCTCGGCGCGCTCTACCAATTCGGCCGAGGCGTGTCGCCCGACAAGAAGAAAGCCGCGGAGTGGACTGGCCGCGCCGCCGACGCGGGCGTTGCCGATGCCCAAGTCGAGTACGGCATCATGCTGTTCAAAGGCCAAGGCGTGGCCGTGGACGAAGCGCGCGCCGCCAAGCTCTTCCGGCTTTCCGCCGAGCAGGGCAACGCCGTCGCCCAGAACCGGCTCGCGCGCCTCTACGCCAATGGCGTGGTGGTGAAGGCCGATCCGGTGCAGGCGGCCAAATGGCATCTGCTCGCGCGCGGCGCCGGCGTCAGCGATTTCTCGCTCGACATAGTCCTTTCGAAGCTCAAGCCGGAAGAACGCGCCAAGGCGGAGGAAGCGGCCGCGAATTGGCGAAGCCAGCGCCTGAGCGAGTAGCGGCGCTTGACAGCGCTTCGCCCGCACGTCTTAAAGGCCTGCATTTCAGCTTCCCCTCTAAGGCGTTTCCATGAAGATCAACGGCAACGAAATCAGACCCGGCAACGTGATCGAGCACAAAGGCGGGCTCTGGGTCGCGGTGAAGACGCAGCACGTGAAGCCCGGCAAGGGACCGGCTTACGCGCAAGTCGAGCTCAAGAACGCGATCGACGGCACCAAGCTCAATGAGCGCTTCCGTTCTTCCGAGACGGTCGAGCGCGTGCGTCTCGAGCAGAAGGACTATCAGTTCCTCTTTGCCGACGGCGACATGCTCACCTTCATGGACATGGACACCTACGACCAAATACAGATTCGGGCCGATTTCCTCGAAGAGCGCGCGGCCTTCCTCCAAGACGGAATGAAGGTGACGGTCGAGAGCCACGAGGGGCGGCCGATCGGCATCTCGCTTCCCGATCAGGTGACGCTCGCCGTGGTCGAGGCGGAGCCTGTGGTGAAGGGACAGACCGCGGCCTCGTCCTACAAACCGGCGATGCTCGAGAACGGCGTGCGCGTCATGGTTCCCCCCTTCATCGCGGTCGGCGAGCGCGTGGTGGTCGACACCAACGAGCTCACCTACGTCCGCCGCGCCGATTAGCTCTAGCGTCATACCGGCGAAAGCCGGTATCCACGCCTTTCACTCTGAGCAAGCGGCCCTGGATTCCGGCTATGCGCCGGAATGACGTGGAGTAGGAGACCGCAGCCATGCCCGCCTCGGCGCTGATGAATGTGATGCTCGCCGCCGCCCGCAAGGCGGCCCGCAGCCTCGCGCGCGATTTCGGCGAGGTCGAGCAGCTCCAGGTCTCGCTGAAAGGTCCGGCCAATTTCGTCACCGCCGCCGACCATCGCGCCGAAGAAATCCTGCATGCCGAGCTTGCCCGCGCGCGGCCGGGCTACGGCTTTCTCCTGGAGGAGCGCGGCGAGATCGAAGGCGCCGATCGCACCCACCGCTTCATCGCCGATCCGTTGGACGGCACCACCAACTTCCTGCACGGCATTCCCCACTTCGCCATCTCGATCGCGCTCGAGCGCGAGGGCGAGCTCGTGGCGGGATTGATCCTCAATCCGGCGACGCACGAGATTTTCACCGCCGAGAAGGGCAAGGGCGCGTTCCTCAACGACCGCCGCATCCGGGTGGCGGCACGGTCGGAGCTTGCCGACGCCCTCATCGGCACCGGCATCCCCCATAGCGGGCGCCCGGCGCACGATCACTACCTTGCCGAGCTCCGCGCCGTCATGGCCGCATCGGCGGGCGTGCGCCGGCTCGGCGCCGCTGCGCTCGACCTCGCCTGGACCGCGGCCGGCAGGTTCGACGGCTTCTGGGAGCGAAACTTGAAGCCCTGGGACCTCGCGGCCGGGATCGTCATCCTGCGCGAGGCCGGAGGCTTCGTGAGCGACGCCGAGGGCAAGGAGGCGGTGCTGGCGCAAGGGAGCATCGTCGCCGGCAACGAGGCGATCCAGCGCAAGCTGCTCAAACTCCTCAAGAGCGCAGCCGCCTGACCGCGCCTTCCAAGGCCGGGCACCCCGGAGGGCACCGCCGGAAGGCCCGCCCTGAGGTTGCCGTTTTGCCCGTGGAAGTATTCGGTTAAGCTTAAGTCCACGGCGAGTCGAACCACGGCAGGGCATGGCAGCGGTCACTTACAAGGTCAAACTCACGCGCCCCCAGGTGTTTCTCTGGCGCATGACCCTGTTCCTCGTTCTCGCGGTCCTGCTCACCATCATCCTCGACGGACAGACGGGGCAGCTCCGCCGGAGCTTCCTCGCCAATCCCGGCCTCAACGGGCTCATCATCGGCGTGCTCGTGGTCGGCGTCGTCTATTCGTTTCGCCAAGTCTTGCGGCTCTACCCCGAGATCAACTGGGTCAACAATTTCCGCATCTCCGATCCCGGATTGACCGTCGAGAAGAGCCCCGTCCTGCTTGCGCCGATGGCGACCATGCTGCGCGACCGCACCGGCCAGCTCTCGCTCGCGACCGGTGCCATGCGCTCGCTGCTCGACTCGGTTGCGTCCCGTCTCGAAGAGCAACGCGAGACCACGCGTTACCTGATCGGCCTCCTCATTTTTCTTGGCCTGCTTGGCACCTTCTGGGGCTTGCTCGAGACCGTCAGCACCGTGGGCAGCACCATCAGTGCGCTCGACACCAACGCGGGCGAAAGCGTGCTGCTGTTCGATCAATTGAAGGAAGGTCTTGCCGGGCCGCTCCGAGGCATGGGCATCGCCTTCTCGAGCTCGATGTTCGGCCTCGCCGGCTCCCTCATCATCGGCTTCCTCGACCTGCAAGCGGGACACGCGCAAGGGCGCTTCTACAACGAGCTCGAGGATTGGCTCTCCGGCATCACCGAGCTGCAATTGGCCGAAGCGCCCGGCGCCGCCGGCACGGCGCCGCAAGTCCGCTTCGCCCTTCTCGACATGCAGCGCTCGCTCGCCGATCTCAACGAGAAGGTCGAGATGAAACTCTTGAACGACAACACCGGCGACGCGGTGAAAGACCTTGCCGCGGGCGTCGACAAGCTGATCCGGCAGATGCGCGCCGAGCAGAAGGTGGTGCGCGAATGGGCCGACGAGCAGGCGCAGCAGCAGCAGGAGCTCGCCACGGTGCTGCGCCAGATCACCGACAAGGCCAAGCTGCCGATGCGTGAGGAGCGGAAGTAGCCATGTCCCTGGCGCGCGCCCGCCGCGGCCGTTTCCAGCCCAATTATTGGCCCGGCTTCGTTGACATGCTGTCCACGCTGCTGCTCGTCGTGACCTTCCTCATGGCGCTGTTCATGCTCGCCAATTTCGTCGTCACCCAGGCCGCGAGCGGCAAGGACACGATGCTGACGAAGCTGAACCGCCAGCTCGCCGAACTGACCGAGCTGCTCGCGCTGCAGGATTGTCGATTCGAGCAGCCCCCGTTCCGCGGTCGCTACGAACAGCTCGAGCGCAGCGGCGTCGTGTCGTGGTTCGCGCGCCGGATACAGCCTGACGGGTTCGAGCTCCCACGGACCGGCGTCGAGGTCCATGTGCTCGGACGAGGTCAGGTGCTGGGCCGTTTCGTGCTGATGCCGACACCGGGCCTGGGTGTGTCGCTCGAGCAGCGCGTCGTTGCGGTTGCGCTCGCCGACCAGGTTGGCGCGGTGCTCGCGAACGCGGCGTTGCAGGGACCGCAGAGCAACCTCGGCTGACCGGACAAGCGCCTTCGTTCCATCCAGTCTCTTCGGGCCAATCTCTTCGGGAGGGTGACTCGTACCCCTACGGGCGACCGAGGGGGAGTGCACATGAGGCGCACGTTCGGACTACTCGCAGGCGGGCTGACGCTCGCGCTCGTGCTGACGGCTT
>Ga0081455_10002557_pt1 | contig 21600 bp, 20 predicted proteins | sample TabmetS3T2R1_FD_70207 | JGI IMG/M metagenome (GOLD analysis project Ga0081455, IMG submission 70207) | Tabebuia heterophylla rhizosphere microbial communities from the University of Puerto Rico - S3T2R1 | ecosystem: Host-associated > Plants > Roots > Rhizosphere ...
GCGCAGGCCCACGCCGAGCGCGCAGGCTGGATCAAGGAGGGCGTGCGGCGGAAGGCGTATCACCGCCACGGCGAGTGGGTCGACGGCGTGATCTACGGCCTCGTCCAGGAGGACCTCGAGCCGGCCTAGGCACGCCAGCGCTGCGCGTATGATCGCGGCGTGACCACGGTGACGGTGATGGTCCGTGTCCGAGCGGCGCGCGCAGACAGCGCGCCGGTCGCGGCGCGCTCGTAGCCAGCACTTCCTGCGCGGCCGGTACGCGGCGGAGCTCGTTCACGACGCCGATCTCGCGGAGCTCGACCTCGTGGTCGATCTCGGGGCCGGCACCGGACGGCTGACGGCTGAGCTCGCGCGATCGGCGCGGCACGTCGTCGCAGTGGAGCTCGACCCGTATCTCGCCGCGCAGCTCCGCGGGCGCTGGGCGAACGTGAGCGTGCTCGAGGCTGACGCGCGCGAGGTCGAGCTCCCGCGCGAGCCGTTCCGCGTCGTCGCCAACCCGCCCTTCCAGGGCACGAACGAGATCCTGCGGCATCTGCTCGACGATCCACGCGTCCCGCTCGTGCGGGCCGACCTGGTCGTGCAGTGGGGCGTGGCGGTCAAGCGCGGACTGCCGTGGCCGAGCACCGTCAACGGCGCTGTGTGGGGCGCCTGGTACTCGACGCGGGTCGCACGGCGGCTCCCGCGCACGGCATTCCAACCGGCGCCGAGCGTGGACGCTGCGGTGCTGGTCTTCGAGCGCCGTCCGCGCTCGCTCGTGCCCGAGCACCTGGCCGGCGACTACCGCCGCTTCGTCGCGCGTCGCTTCCGCCGCGGCCGTCAAGGCAACGGAATCGAGCCCAGGCAGCTCGACACGTACGGGTGGGCGAGGCTGTTCGCCGCGCGCTCGGGTTAGCGCTCTAGATAGGCGACACGGCCGGCCGCGCCGGACGCCCAGCAGGCGTTCGGGTTCGCGCAGTCGACGGTGTCGAAGCTACCGTCGTCGAAACGCTCCCAGGTGGCGCCGAAGTCCGTGCTCACGTCGCTGCCGGTCAGCCCGACGGCGATCGCCGTGTTCCCGTTGAGCCAGGTGACCCCGGAGCGGTACTCGGGCGGGCCTGGGAGCAGCGACCAGGTCTGGCCGCCGTCGCTCGTGCCGGCGAAGTTGTCGGGCGAGTTCGCCGGGTCCGCGAAGTCGCCGCCGACCGCGAGGCCGTGCTGCCCACTGCGGAACGCGAGGGCGTTGATGCCGTTCGTGCCGGCGCCGCTCGCGATCGGCGTCTGCGACACCGTCCAGCTCGTGCCCCCGTCGTCCGAGCGGAACACGCGCCCGGCGGTCGTGCCGAACCAGGCCCGCCCGCCGTGGCTGGTGATGCACTCGCCGCTCGCCGCGAAGGCTGCCTCGCCCGGGAGCGCCTGCGGCATCTGCTGCCCGGTCACGTGCCAGCTCAGGCCGCCGTCGTTCGTCGCCAGCACGAGGAAGTGCTGGCCGTCGGGCGGGTCGGACAGAAGCAAGCCGCGCTTGTCGTTGAAGAACGTCATGCAGTCGTAGAACGCGCCAGGGTTCGTGTTCTGCTGCGTGATACTCCATGTCTGCCCGCCGTCGGAGGTGACGTAGATGCGGAAGTCGGTCGGGTTGTTCCCGATCGACATCGCAACTGCGTGGTCGGCGTCGAACGCCTCGATGTCCCGGAACTGCAGGCCGGCCGCGCCCGCTGGGCTGACGTTCTGCCAAGTCGCGCCGCGGTCCGTGGTGCGCAGGACGACGCCGTCGGTCGCCGTGTAGCCGCTGACCCAGGCCGTGGTCGCGCTGACTGCGGACAGGCCGCGGAAGTGAGCGGTCGTGCCGGTCGGCGTGTCGTGCCACGCGAAGCCGCGCGGGGCGGCCGACGCGAGGGAGACCCCCACGACCCCCGAAAGTGCAACGAGCAGCAGGATCCGCTTCGTCACGGCGCGGGACCATAACGCAGGTCGCCGCGGCACGCGGGCAGTAGGCTGCCTTCATGGCTGCCGTGAGCCACGCGAGGCGCTGGGCCGACCGGTACCAGGCCGCGTGGGAGGCGGACGACGCCGAGGCCGCGGCCGCGCTCTACTCGCCGGATTGCGTCTTCCGCTCGGCGCCGTTTCGCGAGCCCGAGCCGCCGCTCTCGTACACGACGCGCGTCTTCCCGGAGGCTCGCGCGAACGACGTGCGCTTCGGCGAGCCGGTCGAGGAGGGCGACCGCGCCGCAGTGGAGTGGTGGGCGACGCTCGTCCTTCCCGACGGCGAGGAGCAGGCGCTCGCCGGCTGCTCGATGCTCCGCTTCGACGACCAGGGCCTCGTGGTGGAGGCGCGCGACTACTGGCACCTCGAGCCCGGCCGCCGCGAGCCGCACGAGACCTGGGGTAGGTGAGGCGCGGGCTCGCCGTGCCGGTGGCGGCCGCCGTTGCGGTCGCCTTCGCCGACTCCTCGATCGTCGTCCTCGCGCTGCCGGACCTCTACGGGCGCTTCCAGACCACGATCGAAGGCGTCTCGTGGGTCATCACGGCGTACAACGTCGCCGTCGCGGCGACGGCGCTGCTGCTGGTGGCGCTCGTGCACCGGTTCCGCGCCGCGTACGTGCTCGGCGGCGGGCTCGTGGTCTTCCTCGCTGCTTCGATCGCGTGCGCGGTTGCCAACAGCCTCTCGTTCCTGATCGCCGCCCGCAGCGTCCAGGGTGTCGGCGCCGCGCTGCTCCTTGCAGGCGCGCTGCCCGTGCTCGGTACGAGGATCTGGACGCTGGCCGGCACTTACGGCCTCGCCTGCGGGCCCGCGCTCGGCGGGGTGCTCACGCAGGCGTTCGACTGGCGCGCGATCTTCGTCGCGCAGGCGCCGGTCGCGGCGGCGGCCCTCGTCGGGGTCGGCCGCTCGCACCCGGACACCGTCGCGATCGAAGGCTGGCGCCCGTCGCTGCGCCGCACGCTGCCCGCGAACGTCTGCCTCGGGCTGCTCTTCGGCGCGCTCGTGGGCGCGCTCTTCCTGGCGGTGCTGATCGTGATCAGCGTCTGGAACTACTCGCCGATCGGCGGCGCTCTGCTCGTCAGCGCGCTGCCTCTCGCGGCGCTCGCCGCGCGGCCGCTCGACCGCTGGTTGCAGCCTGTCACGGCCGTTTGCACAGGGGCGGCGCTCCTCGCGGTCGGGCTGGTCGGCCTCGCGCTGCTGCCCTCGGCGAGCGCGTGGCTGCTCGTCTGGGCGCTCCTGCTCTGCGGGGCCGGCCTCGGCCTTTCGGTGCCGGTGCTCTCCGATGCGGCGCTCCAGCGCGGCGCAAACGCGACTCGCAGCGGGACGCTGACCGTCGGCGCGCGGCACGTCGGACTGGTGCTGGCCATCGCGGTGATCGCGCCGCTGCTCGCGTCCAAGGTCCCAGACGCGGGCGACAAGGCGCTACTGCGCGGAACGGCGGTGCTGCTGGACGCGCCGATCGGGCTCGACAAGAAGGTCCCTGTTGCGCTCGACCTCCGCTCGGCCTTCGGCAAGGCCAAGGAAGGCGAGACGCCTGACCTCGCGGAGCCGTTCGACAAGCACGGCGCCCAGAGCGACTCGGCCCTCGCGTCGGCGCGCGACACGCTGCTGGGGGCGATCGAGGCGACAATCACGCGCGCCTCGCGCGCGGCCTTCTTCGTCTGCGCTGGATTCGCCGCGCTGGCGCTGCTGGTGGCGTTCCTCTTCCGCCGGAGCGTTGTGTCGTGAGCCGGGCCGCAATCTGGATCGTCGCCGGGCTGCTCGCGAGCGGGGCCGTCCTCGTCGGGGTCGAGCTCGCCAAGGGTGCGCTCGACGAGCCGTCGCCGAAGATCGCGAACCCGTGCAACCCCCGTAACGGACGCACGGGCGGCTTCGACACGACGATTCAGCGCATCGTCCTCGACGGGCTCGACGGCGCGGCCTGCCGGCTGCACACCACGCGCGAGGAGCTCGTCCTGTCGCTCGGCGGCAACAGCGCGGTTCTGCCGCGCCGCTGGGACGAGCACACCGTCGAGGTCGCCCTTCGCGCGGGGCTGCTGCGCTCGGTCGACGAGGCCGTCCAGCGCGGCGACGTCCCGGAATTCCTGGCGCCGGCCCTGCGGAGCCTGGTGCGGCGCCTGCCGCTCGACCGCCTCGTCCAGGGCGGCTTCAGCCTGAGCGACCTGCTCGGCTAGCACCGACGCCTTGGAGCTGATCCGCACGCGATTGCGCCCGTAACGCCCCGTATGGCTGGAGGGGCTGGGATTGCGGTGCCGGATTCCGGGATCTACGATCGTGTGATGAACGCGGACGAAGCTGCGACGCCCTCCGCTGACGGCATGACCCTTCGACGCCGGATCGTGGAGCTCGAGGCCGAGCTCAAGTGGTACCGGGAACAGGAGCAACTCGTCGTCGACACGCTTCTGTTGGCCACAAGGCACGCTACTGTGATCCGCGAGAACGCTCGGCGAGATGCAGAATTGGCTCTCCGCGCGGCCCGTGTCGAAGCCACAGAGCGAAAGCGCTCCGCGGAGCTAGAGAGAGATCATGCATTGGCTGAGCTGCTCCGACTGCGACGGATCACGGAGCGGATGCGAAGCGGCCTTTCGACCTTCTTGACTGCGTCGGTTGACGAGCTTCGGCGCGAGGGCGTGGAAGAGGAGCAGGTGCCCAAACAGAACAGTGAGCTCGAGGCGGCTCTCGCGAGTGTTCTCGACTCCGCTCGTCGGACGGAGTCGGACAGCGATGACCCGATCGGCGGGTCACGACATGGCCTACCCTAGACGACGTAGTCCTGACCGATCGAATGCGCGGGGGCGACGTTGATCCAGGTGCTTGCAGTCCTTTGGGTCGTTGTCGGAGGGGCTCTTCTCGTCGGGTTTGTCTGGAAGGGATGGCTTCGCCCGTCACGTCAGCAGCGCCGCGGGGGGAGCGGAGCGAACCTGCCTGCTGCGGATGATCTCGACGCGGAGTGGATCTATGGAGATCACATCGAACGAGCACCTCGGGCAGGTCGTCGAGAGATCGAGGAAGAGCCCGAGGTGAAGGCCGAGGCGATCGTGAGGGCGGCGGAGCTCAAGGCGCACGAGATTCTGGCTGCGGCTGAGCGAAAGCGCCGTGAGGTTGAGGCAGACCTCGCGCGCGAACAGGAACGCATGGCCGAGCGGAGCAAGAAGCTCTCGGAGTTCTTGGCAAGCGCCCTCGAGGAAGTCGACCGAGCTTCTGGAAACGGCTCGGCAAGCGCAGATGATCGCGCCGAACTGGAGGCGCTGCGCGAGGAGTTACAAGGCAACAAGTAGCGACTGGTGGCCGAGCTTCATCACCCGCTGCCCGATCCGCGAGGCCTCGGATTGATCCGCTGAGGCATCGAACGCCTCGATCAAAGTAAGGCATTGGTAAGGACCACCCTCATCTCCTTGCCTTGAATTGCCGTCCGAGGTTAGATAGCGGCACGAGCAGACATGTCTAACTGAGGCGCTCGAGAGGTAAGAGCCTGGACCAAGGGGGAAGGCCACGCCGCCACAGACGAGCAGTCAACATGCCGCACGCCTCGACTCTTCGACCGACGGAGTCAGCCCGGGTCGGACGGATGAGTTCACGGATTTTCAGCAGAGGCTGCTACAGCTCGTGGATGGACGGACCCTCGAGCTGCTCGAGCGTCGGCGCCGAAAGAAAAGTCCCAAGGGTCGAAGTTGGCTCGTACGGCGCCTCTTGCTGGGCGCGGACCTCCTTGGTCTCACGCTGGCTTTTCTGATCTCAGCCAGCCTTTCCGAGACGCTCGGGAGCGATGGCTGGAAGGGCTTTTCGTTTTTCGCGCTTTCACTTCCAGCGTGGATCGTTGGGGCAAAGCTCTTCGGCCTTTACCGGGACGACGAGACTCGGGCTGATCACACGACGCTGGACGACCTCGCCCGTGTTTTTCTGCTGGTGAGCACCGGTGCGTTGCCCTTCGCCCTGCTGACTGGTTACGCCCACGGCGACATGACGGAGGTGCTCCTGTTCTGGATCCTCGGCGTCACCCTCGTGACGACCGGCCGTACCCTTGCGCGGTCCGTGTCCAGGCGGACGCCTGCGTACCTGCAGAACACGGTGATCGTGGGCGCTGGAGACATCGGCCAGCTCATCGCCCGCAAGTTGCTCCAGCACCCGGAGTACGGAATCAACCTCGTAGGGCTGGTGGACAGCAATCCGAAGGAACGGCGGTCCGATCTCGGCCATCTCACTCTGCTCGGGACTCCGGATGAGCTCCCAGAGATCGTGCGAGCGCTGAGCATCGAGCGGGTCATCATTGCGTTCTCCCATGACGCCTCCGACAAGACGATTGCGTTGATTCGCTCGCTGCGCGACGTCGAGGTGCAGGTCGACATCGTGCCGCGGTTCTTCGAGGCGATTGGTCCAAAAGTCGACGTTCATACCCTCGAAGGCGTCCCTCTCCTCGGCCTGCCACCAGCGGTCTTGAGTCCTTCCTCGCGTGTGCTCAAGCGCTCCGTCGATCTCATCGGCGCGACGATCGGTCTGATCGTTGCGACGCCGCTGATCGCCGTCATTGCCGTCTTGATCTGGCTCGACTCGGGTCTGCCGATCATCTTTCGGCAGAAGCGTCTCGGGATGGGCCTGGAGCAGTTCACAATCCTGAAGTTTCGGACGATGCGGCAGGGGACCGGCGACGGCGCCCATCGCGCGGCGTTGGCGGTGAGCATGGACTCGAACGGACGAGGTGCGGTCAACGGTCTCTACAAATCCGATCAACCCCAGGAGGTCACTCGGGTCGGGACGTGGTTGCGCAAGACGAGCCTCGATGAGCTGCCTCAGCTGGTGAACGTCCTACGTGGCGAAATGTCGCTTGTCGGACCTCGCCCGAGCCTCCCCTACGAGACCGAGCACTTCGCACCCCACCATTTCGAGCGCTTCTCGGTCCCCCCGGGCATCACGGGGCTGTGGCAGGTGACCGCTCGGGCACAATCGACCTGGCGCGAAGCGATCGAGATGGATGTCGCCTACGTGCGCGACTGGTCGATCGGCCTGGACATCTGGCTCATCTGTCGAACGCCCGTCCAGATGCTGCGGCTGAAGACGCGCTGATCAGGCAGCAGCTCTCGCGCACTCGGCGACCACTTCTCCGACCAGCGCGATCTCGTCGGACTCGAGCTCCGGGAACATCGGCAGCGACAGGAGCTCGCTCGCCCAACGCTCGGTTGCGGGGAATCTCTCGCCGGCCTGCCCGAGTCGTTGGAGCACCGGTTGGAGCGGCAGCGGCAGCGGGTAGTGCAGCCCGGTTTCGATGTCGTGCTCCGCGAGCGTGGCCCGAATTCGGTCTCGTTGCGCCGATCGAACGACATAGAGATGCCAGACATGCTCAGCCCACGGAGCAGCGATCGGGAGTGTAAGCCCACTAGATGCGAGAGCTCGCCCGTACGCCTCGGCGTGCTCACGCCTGAGCTCGTTCCAGCTGTCCAGATGCCTGAGCTTGACGCGTAGAACCGCGGCCTGGATCGTGTCGAGGCGTTCGTTCGTACCCTCGATCTCGTGCACGTACTTGTCGGTGCGCCCGAAATCCCTCAGCCGGCGAATCCTGTCGGCAAGCTCTTCGTCATTGGTCGTCACGGCACCGCCGTCGCCGAGAGCGCCAAGGTTCTTGGCTGGGTAGAAGCTGAATGCAGCGAGCGTGCCCAGACTGCCCGCCCGTTTGCGCTTGTAGCGAGCCCCGTGCGCCTGGCAGGCGTCCTCCACCAACGCAAGATCGTGCGCAGCGCACAGCTCGAGGAGCGGATCCATATCCGCCGGTTGCCCATAGAGGTGGACCGGGATCACAGCTTTCGTCCGAGGGCCAATCGCGGCCGCGACGCGGTCCACGTCGATGGTCGCGGTGGCCTCCTCGCAGTCCACGAGCACCGGCACGGCTCCGAGCCTGAGCGCAGGAATCACCGTCCCGATGAACGTGTTTGCCGGGGCGATCACCTCGTCGCCGGGTCCGACTCCGAGCGCTTCGAGAGCGAGCTGGATGGCCGCAGTGCCCGAGCCGACGCCCACGCAGTAGCGCGTCCCGCAGTAGTCGGCGAACTCCGCTTCGAACCGCGTGAGCTCCGCGCCGAGAATGTACTGCGTCGATGCCGCCGAATCGATCAGCGCCTCGTCGATCTCCGCCTTGATCGACGAGTACTGCCGCTCGAGATCGACGAATGGAAGGGTCATCGGGTGACCGACTCGGGCGTGAGCTCGACGCGCATTCCCTCTGCAAGAAGGGATCTTGTCGCGGCTTCCAGGGTTGACACGACACGACGGCCGGCGACGCCGTCGGCCTCCGGAGGTGCGCCCGACGTACAGGACTCGACGAAGCGGACCATCTGCTCCTTGAGTGGCTCGGCCGCCGGAACCTTTGGGACGATGATGTCGCCGTCTCGGATCTGTGCTCGAAACTCAGCGAAGTCCGCACCTCGAGCTGCGTCTGAAACCGCCTCGTAGCTGGCGCCGCGATCGAAGACCTTCAGCTTCTCGTCGGCAGCCACGTCGTCGAACACGATCATCCGGCGGTCGCCGACGACGGTGACCGTTCTCACCTTGTACGGATCGAGCCAGGAGAGGTGCGCCGCCCCGATCGTTCCTTGCTCGAAATCTAGGTGGACGAAGACGACGTCCTCATAGTCGTCACGGAGAATCGCCCGCCCAGTGGCCAGGGTCGAGACGGGCTCATCGTCGATCAGGTAGAAGAGGATCGAGAGGTCGTGGGGGGCGAGGTCCCAGAGAGCGTTTACGTCGGACCGGATCGGCCCGAGTCCCGTTCTTGTCGTGTGACAGTAGAGGACCTCGCCGACCTCACCGGCATCGATGAACTCGCGCATCATCCGGACCGCCGGGTTGAAGACGAACGTGTGACCTACGAACAGCACCCGCCCGCTCCGGGCCGCCGCCGCTATCAGCTCGTCGCACTCGGTTGTCGACGTCGCGAGCGGCTTCTCGCAGAGAACGTGCTTGTCGGCTTCGAGAGCCGCGAGCGTGAGCGAGTGATGTGAGGAGGTCGGCGTCGCGATGATCACAGCGTCGATGTCGGGGGCCTCGAACACCTCGCGGGCGTCGTCGGTCGTGCGCACGGCCGGGTAGCGTCCACGGACAAGGCGGATCGCCTGCTCGGAGATGTCGGCGACCGCGACCAGCTCCGTTTCGGGCAACTCACTCAGTACCCGCGCATGGTTTGGACCCCAGTAGCCCAGGCCAATCAGACCCACCCGCAAGATGCCTATGGTTTCCCTCCCCGCAGAGCCATGCCGGCTTGGACTCGATACTTCAGCAGATTGCGCTCGGATTCGCACCTATACGGAGGCCTGGTGAACGTGAATGACGACGCCGACCTCCGAACGGACATTCGCCTTTCATCTCAAATGTCGCGCGACATGAAACCTGGTTCCCACACTCCTTACACTTCAGGCGCTCGGGTGTGGTCAGGGGAGCGCGGAGGGTGTTTGTCGACCGGCGGCCAGTCATTCTCGATCATCTGCCTCTCGCCCCAGGACTGGCGGGTGGCGCTGCCGACGAACCGGCAGCAGGTCATGTTGCGCGCGGCGCGGCGCGGGCATGACGTGCTCTTTGTCGAAACGGGCTACTTCCTCGGGCGGCACCTCTGGTCGCTCGTTCGTCGCCCTGAGCGCCGCTCGCTTGCCCGTCGCTTGTTCTCGACGGAGGAAGTCGTCTCAGGCGTGCGCCTCCGCAAAGCCCACAACCTCGTTCCCTGGGGGTCGACGTATCGGCTTCCGAAGGCGATCAACTCGACCGTTACGGCGCGTGAGCTCGCACGCCTGGCGGCCGGACTGACGCAACCGGTCGTGCTCTGGATCTACGACCCCGGGGCAGCCGGCCTGGCGGGTCGCTGCCGGGAGGCCTTCGCCGTTTATGACTGTGTGGACGACTACACCGAGCAGACGATCTCTGCACGCAAGCGTGCGATGGTCGCGAGCTGCGATCGAATGGCCGCCACTCGCTCACGGCTCGTCTTCACAACGAGCACCAGGATGTACGAGCGGCACCGCCGCCTCAACCCCGGAACCCATCTCGTGCAGAACGCGGGAGACTACGAGCACTTCTCCGCAGCGGTCGATCGCGCGTTTTCTGCCCCCGAGGTGTCCGACCTGCCTCGCCCGGTAATTGGCTTTGCCGGCAACTTCCTCGCCTCGAAGGTGGACTTCGGCCTTCTCGATCACGTGGCGCGGGCTCTGCCACAAGCGACCGTTCTACTGATCGGGCCGGCCACGCCCGAGACCAGTCCCGTGTTGGAGCGGCTCGACCATCTCTCGAACGTTCACTGGCTCGGCCCGAAGGCGTACACCGAACTGCCGCGGTACGTGGCGGCGTTCGACGTTGGCCTGATCCCGTACGTGTCTAACGCCTACACACGGAGCTGTTTTCCGCTGAAGCTCTACGAGTACCTCGCGGCTGGCAAGCCGGTCGTGGCAACGGGCCTCCCGGAGCTTGCGGGGATGGAGCCGGACGTGGTCCTCGTCGACGGTGCGGCGGCCTTCGTCGACGAGGTGGCACGTGTCGTCACCCGCGACGGTGAGGGCGACAAGATGCGGCGAATGGAGCTTGCGTCTCGCAACAGCTGGGAGGCCAAGACAGACCAACTGCTCGCGCTGGTGAGCCGGGAGCTCGACTCTCCTCGCCCTACCGGCTAGTCATCGTGCGGATCCTCCTCGCGAGCGGCACCTGGTATCCGGAGCGGAACGGCGTTGCGCGGGTGGCAAGCGAAGTGGGCCAGAGGCTCGCCCTGCTCGGCCACGAGGTCACAGCACTTGTCCCGAGGGTCACCGGCATGCCTCGAGAGGAACGCAACGGTTCGCTCACGGTTCACCGCGTGATTGAGCGCGGGGTCATGCCACTGACCGTCAAGGACGTTCTCGAGACGACGAGACGGTCGCGCAGCCTGGGCCCGTTCGACGTCATAGTCGGGCACGGCGCGAGCACCGCCGTAGGTCTCACTCGGGCCGGGCTCTCTTCACCGCTCGTGCTCGTCTACCACGCCTCGTTTCCGCGCGAGCTTCGTTTCATACGCAGACGCCTCAGGTGGGGGCGCGAACGTCTCGTCGCGTACCTGAACGACCCGATCAGCGTGCTCCTGGAGCGCAGCGCCGTCAGGCAATGCGCTCGCATCCTGGTTCTGAGCGACTTCAGCAGGTCCCTCCTGGCACGGGATCATCCCAACGAGGTGCACAAGGTCAATGTCGTCTCCGGGGGGGTCGAGACGTCCTCCTTTACTCCCGGCGACGGGCGACGGGCCGCGCGGGCGCGCTTAGGGTTGGATCAGAATGGGCGACTGCTGGTCACGGTCCGGCGTGCTGAACCACGGATGGGAATCGAGCAGCTCCTCCGAGCCATGCTCATCGCTCCCGCCGACGATCTGCGCCTCGCGGTCGTTGGTGGCGGCCTCCTTACCAACGAGCTCGTCCGACTGACGTCGCAGCTTGGGCTTGACGGGCGCATCCAGATCGTGGGGCGAGTCTCCGAGGATGAGCTGCGGGACTGGTACCGCGCAGCCAACCTGTTCGTACTCCCGACCGTCGCCTACGAGGGCTTCGGGATGGTCACGCTGGAAGCGCTCGCGAGTGGCACTCCGGTGGTGGGGACGAGGGCCGGCGCGACGCCCGAACTGCTCGAGCCACTAGACGCGCGACTCGTTGCCGAAGGCTCCGACCCGGAGTCTCTGGCGCTGGCGATCGGCGAAGCTCTGACTTTCAGCGACGACGACCTCCGGAGGCGCTCCCGAGAGTATGCGGTCACGCGGTTCGACTGGGCGCGGGTCACGCGCATGTGGGAGGAAGCGCTCGTAGAGGTGACGCGCGTTGAGAGTCAGGGCCGTATGTGATCCTGCCACGGGCGCCGCGGTTGCGTGGTTCCCTCCGACTTTCCAGGCTATTCTCATCGCACCGTGACGGCGGCCGACGTCTACCGTGCGCTCTGGCGGCACAAATTGTTCATCCTCGTGCTCACGGCCTTGTGTGTCGCCGCCGCGTGGTACGCAACCGTCCAGCAGACCGAGCGCTACGAAGCCGCGGCGCTCGTGCGTGTGCAGGAACGCGGGCGGGCAGCGGCCGGAAACCCCGCGGCGGCGCTCCAGGCGTCGCAAGACCTGGCTCAGACCTACGCGAGGCTGATCGGGTCGGGGGCTCTGCGGGAAGACATGAGGACGTTGGTCGCAACGTGCACGCGCCCGAACGCGCGCGTCGCCGCGGCGAGCCCGTGCCAATGGCTCGTCGGAAGGCGCCGAGCGGGGCTCGAGCCGGGACCGATCTCGCGCGTGAACCTGACGGCAGACAACGTCCAAGATCTTGATCTTCTCTCGATCACGGCTCGCAGTGAAAGCCGCAGGAATGCCCTTATTGCCGCTGCTGCGGCCCCGGAAGCGCTGAGGAGCTTCATTCGCCGGACGGCTCCGCCGAGCGAACGGATCGTGACGGTCAAGACGCCAACGTCGAGTTCGCTCGTCTCCCGGCATCTGGCCTTGAACGTCACGCTCGCCCTCATGCTCGGTCTCATCTTCAGCGGCGCTCTCGCGCTGTTGCTCGAGCTCTTGCGGGATCGTCTGCCGGAAGCCGACGAGGTCGAGGTGGCCGTGGGTCATCCTGTCCTGGCGACCATTCCCACGCTGCGGCTCCGCCAGAGAGCCACGCCTCCGCAGCCTGGGGTGGGGGCGGTCGCCCCGACGCGACCGTACGTCGACAGCGAGGAGGCGCCGAGTCCGGCACGTTCCGGAGCGGCGCCGGAACGACGAGCGTGAGCCCCGAGTTCCTCGTGGAGCCGGATTCGGCCTCGGCTGAGCCGCTTCGTGGACTTCGCCTCGCGATCGAAGCAAGGCTCGGCTCCCGGGAAACGAGAGGTCTCGTCTTCACCAGCCCGTCCGCGGGCGACGGTCGGTCCACCATCTCGGCCAACTACGCGCTCGTAGCCGCGCACATCCAGAGACCAGTGCTCCTCATCGACGCGGACATGCGGAACCCGAGCCTCCACACGATGTTCGACCTCCCGCTCTCGCCGGGCCTCGTGGACGTGCTCCGAGACCGGCTCGACCACTGGGAAGTGACACACACGTTTCCGGCACTCGGCGGCCTCAACGTCCTGACGGCCGGGTCGTCTCTTCAGAGGCCCGGCGATGTGGCTGCCTCGCCCGCCATGGGCTCCTTGCTCGAAAAGGTGTACGACGAATGCGAGGCCGTCGTGCTCGACTCGCCGCCCGTGCTCGCCGCAGCCGATGCGGCAGGACTCGCGTCTCACGCCAGGACGGAGGTCGTGATGATCACCAACCGCTCGGGGAAGAGGCGGCAACTCGTGAGCGCACTCCGCAAGCTGACGGTGACCGAAGCGAACATCGTCGGGCTCGTCATCAACCGCGAGGGTGCGTTGGCAGGAGACTTCTAGCCGGAGCCGGCCACGTGCACGAGGACGCCTTTCGCCGGCTCTTGACGCTGTGGGTGGCCGCAGGTCTCGCAGCCGCGAGCGCGGGCCTCGGGGTGTTGGCGGCGAACGCCCGAGCCGAGGGTCTAACGGCAGCGCTGGTACCGGTGGCGGTCGTGGCGATCGGCTGGCTGATCGCATCGAACCGAGCGGTTCTCGTCTTCGCCGCGTTCGGGCTGTGCCTCCTCTCCCCCCTGCCCGTCACCGACCCGCTGCCGGTTCACGTGGGAATTCAGCTCTACCCGTCGGACCTCCTCGTGCTGCTGGCGCTCATCTCCTGGGCCGCGGCGTGGCTCCTTAACCCCAAGACTTCTCGACCCTCGCTGCCAAGGGCCCAGGTCCTTGGCTGGCCGCTGCTGCTGTTTGCTGTTGCGTTGCTCGCGGCGATCATTCGCGGGCACGAGCGCTACGGGGAAGACCTTTTCAGCCTGCCGCTCCGCTTTCTGGTGTACGCCGGCATAGCCTTCGCGGTCTGCGACCTCAAGCTGTCCGATGCCTATCGGTGGACCGTCGCGGTCTTCTATGCAGGGACCGTGTGGCAGGTCGGCGTCGCGATCTACGGCTACGCGACAGGGACCTCGGCCACGACCCAGATCCTTCTCTCGACCGGCGGCGAGCGCGTACTCGCCGGCAGCACGTCGATGTTCATGGCGGGCGCACTCCTACTCGCCCTGCTGAATGTCGAGACCGAGCGCTCCGCCCGGGGGACGGCCTTCCACCTGTTGATGGCCGCGCTCGCGACTTTTGCACTCGTCAGCACCTTTCAACGGACCACCTTTGCCGTGGCGAGCATTCTCGTGCCACTCTCGCTGCTCGTGTTCCGGCGCGTCGGACTGCGAGCGTTGGCGTTCCTGCCGCTGCTGGCCCCGTTTGTCGTGCTCGCGGCGCTCCTCGTCCCGAAGGCGGACCCCTCGTTGCTGCCGACGTTCGCCGACCGGATCACTGCCAGCCCGAGCACGGACGCGAGTGCCAACTGGCGTCTGGACGCCTACGCAGCAGTCTGGGAACAGGTCCGTGAGTCTCCGCTGACGGGAGTCGGATTCGGACTTCCGGTGACGTTCGTGTCCGACGGCATCCGCTACAACGTCGCCCAGGACCCACACAATCAGTTCCTGTATCTCTGGGCGGGCGGCGGATTGCTCCTCTTCGGGAGCTTCGTGCTGCTGCTGACCGTCTTCCTGCTCGAGGCCTTGGCTCGGTTCAGGGCGGCGACAACCGAGGGTCGCCACCTCCTCTTCTGGGTCGTCTCGCTCTGGTTCGTGTTCGTGGTGAACAGCCTCACGGGCATCATCCTCACGCAGCCTTCCCTGCTCCTCGTCTTCTGGGTCCTGATGGTGCTCCCGATGACCGTGCAATCGGAGGAACGAGTTGCGACGCGTCCAGCTCGAACACCTTCGGCCATTGCGCGGGCCCTTCGCTAGCAAGGCGCCGGCGGACGATGAAGGTGCTCTGTTTCACGAACATCTATCCCTCGGCGAGAGAGCCTTGGGCGGGCTCCTTCGTGCGCGACCTGGTTGAGGATCTGCGCGAGCTCGGAACGGACGTCCACGTGCTCGCCTTCAGCGGCCGGGAGCGAAGGCGGGCCTACGCCGAGGCTGGCCTGGCCTTTCGCCGCACCATTCGGGCCGGCAACTTCGACCTCGTCCACGCTCACTACGGGTTGACGGGGTTCCTGGCTGTCGGCCAACGGAGGGTCCCTGTCGTCGTCACGTTTCACGGCAGCGACACGGGCAATCCACGAGTTCGCTGGCAGGGGTGGCTTTCGTGGCTCGTCGCCCGTTCGAGCACTCCGGTCTTCGTGAGCAGAGACGGTGCGCGGCGACTCGGCTGCCCCAACGCGGCGATCATTCCGGCCGGCGTCGACCTCGATCTCTTCCGGCCGCGGTCGACCACGGAGGCCCGCGCCGCGCTGGGCTGGTCCGAGAGCGGTCGCTACGTGCTCTTGCCGGGAGCTCGCTCGAATCCGGACAAAGGGGTCGATCTGTTCGATGCCGCCGTCCGTGAAGCGCGGAAGCGCGTCGAGCTCACGCCCGTGAGTCTGGAGGACTTCACGCGCGAGGAAGTGGTCGACGTCATGAATGCCGTCGACGTGACGCTTGTCACGTCGAACTTCGAGGGCTCGCCCGTCGCGGTCAAGGAGTCGCTCGCTTGCATGACACCGGTGGTCTCGGTCCCGGTCGGCGACCTTCCGCAGCTCCTGGGCGGGCTCCCGGGTTGCGAGATCGTGCCGCGCGACCCCATCGAGCTTGCCGATGCGATCCTCCGTTCCTGCTCGAGCGGCCGGGATCCGATCCTGAGACAGCGCGCGGAGCTGCTTTCTCGCCGCAGAATGGCCGAGCGGACAATTGCGCTGTACGAGAGCGTGGTTGCGGGGGCCGCGGTTTGAACCGACGACGTCGTCTATGCATGGTCTTGCATGGGCCATATCCGGTAGGCGAAGGGCGAGTCTCGAATGAGGCGCGGGCCGCGCTCGACGCGGGCTGGGAGGTCGACGTTGTGGCCATGCGCAAGACCGGCGAGCTGGCCCGGGAGCTGGTCGACGGAGTCGACGTCCACCGGCTGCCGCTCTCGCACGAGTGGGGCGGTGGGGCGGTTGCAGTCGCACACGAGTACCTGGGGTTCACCGCGATGGCGACCGCAAAGGTTGCCGTCCTGATGAGGCTCCGCCGATACACGGTCGTCCAGGTGCACAATCCGCCGGATTTCCTGATCGCCGCCGCGCTCGTGCCCAGGATCCTGGGGGCGCGGGTCGTCTTCGATATCCACGACTTCGCACCGGAGCTGTTCGCCATGCGATTCGGCGCCCGGCGGGGGTTCGGCGTGGCGAACGTATTGATGCAGCGCGTCGAGGCGCTCGCGACGCGATTTGCCACCGCGATCGTCACGGTGCACGATCCCTACCGGCGGGCGCTCGAGGCGCGCGGAGTGCCGGCCGGCAAGATCACGGTCGTTCTGAACAGCCCCGACGAGCGTCTCGTCCCGGACACGCGGTCCGGCTCGGGCTCGGTTACCGACGAGGAGAACGGCTTCCGGGTCGTCTACCACGGCACGATCACGCCCTACTGGGGGGTAGTCCTCTTGATCGAGGCAGCAGCGCAAATCGTCCCCGATGTCCCGAACCTGAGAGTCGAGATCTACGGCGACGGTGACGCGCTTCCCGAAGTTCGAGCGAGGGTGAACGAGCTAGGCCTGAGCGACCGGGTTCACCTGAGTGGCCGCTTCCTGCCCCAGCCGGAAGTGCTCGAGCGCGTCAGCTCGGCTTCCGTTGGCGTGATCTGCAACCTCCCGGAGGAGCGAAACCAGACGGCGATTCCGACGAAGCTGTTCGAATACGCGCGGCTCGGCGTCCCCATCGCGACCGCGGACTTGCTGGCGATTCGCGAGCATTTCTCGGCGGAAGAGGTGCGATTCTTCCGCGCGGGTAGCTCCGATGATCTGGCCGAGGCGCTACGGGAGATCGCGTCGTTTCCTGAAGCGGCTCAAGCGCGCGCGGACGCGGCGCGGCAGCGGTACGAGAGCTACGCCTGGCCGGTGAGCGCTCGGCGCTACTTGGAGTTGCTCGACCGCCTGGATCCGGGATCGTGACGGTCATTCCCGGTGCTCCGTAGGGTCGTTGCCGTTTGCCCGCCTGCGGAGTACGAATGCAGGCCCCTGTTGCTTCGAGCCCTCGAAGAGGCCCTGCCGGTTCGGTTCGAAGGGCGGGCGCTCGGCAGCTACCGCGATGCCGACGCGGCCATTCTCTTCGCTGCGGAGACCGAACCCGTCCCGGCGGGCGTGCCCTACTTCGTCGCACCGGGACGGGGCTCTCGAGAGGTCGGAGGGACGGTCGACCTGAGCTCGTCAACGTTGATCCATCCCGGCCTGCGGGGGCGCTCTCTCTTCGACCAGCGCGCCGGTGGGATCAAGGGCCTCTCGGCGCACGGTGACACCGTGCTCGCTACCTGTGCCGGCGAAACCGTATGGACGACCGGTGAGGTCGTCGACCACGCCGCTCTGCCGCCGGACGAGCTCGGGCCGGACGACTCGCTACGCGACGCCCTGGTCCCGGGTCGCTGGCTTTCCCTGCTTCCGCTGGTTCAGTTCCTGCGCAGGGTGACATCCGAGGCTGGCTGGGAGCCTCCGCCGACGCGGGCGACCTTCATAGTCGACGACCCGAACCTGCACTGGTGGTCCTACGGATTCGTGGATTTCCGGCGGATCGCCGACGACGCCCGCGAGAAGGGCTATCACCTCGCCGTCGCGACGGTTCCGCGCGATGCGTGGCTCGTGCACCAGGGGGTTGCGCGCGTGTTTCGGGAGAGACGCCAGGAACTCTCGCTGCTGATTCACGGGAACGATCACACCCGGGGAGAGCTGGAGCGGCCTCGCACCACCGAGGACGCAACCGTTGTCGTCGCAGAGGCGCTTCGGAGGATCCACGCGCTCGAGCGTCGCGCGCACCTCGAGGTCTCCCGGCTGATGGTCGCCCCACACAATCGCTGCTCGGAACAGGTGATGCGCGCGATGCTGCGCACTGGTTTCGAGGGCCTGTGCCATGCCCTCTCGTCGCCCGGCTCGATGGGGCGGCCGCTGGCCGGATGGCAGCCCGCCGAGCTGCTCGCCGGCGGTCTTCCCGTTTTTCCACGGCTCTTGATCACGGGCCCGCGGGAGGATCTGGTGCTGCGATCGTTTCTCGGTCAGCCTTTGATCGTCTATCTCCACAGCGAGGACCTCGTGGACGGCCTCGGTGCGCTCGTCGAAACCGCCGCCTTCATCAATCGCGAGCCCGGAGTCCGATGGGGCAGTGCCGAGAGTCTTGCGCGCTCGAGCTACCTGACGAGGCGCGACGGCGGGGTCCTGCACATTCAGCCCTTTGCGCGCAGCGTTGAGCTTGCTCTCGACGAGGACGTCGAGCACGTCGTCGTCGAGCTTCCTGGAAGCCACGACGAGCCGGAAAGCGAACGGGTGACGCTCACCACCGAAGGCTCGACCTCTTCATCGTCCTTTGTAGATGCACGATCGAAGCCTCTCGTAGCTCGCGGCCCGGGAACGGCTCGGATCTCCCTCGGGCGGATCGATGCGATCGACCCGACGAGCGTCGCGTTGCCCGGGTTTCACGTCCGCCCGCTGGTACGCCGAGCGGTTACGGAGAGCAGGGATCGCCTACTGCCCGTCTCCGCGAGCATCCAGAGCACGCTTGGCCGAGTGCTTCACCGTTAGATCTGCGAGCGCGTTACGCATGAACTGTCGCAGGCGGGGGTCGGGCAGAACCTCGCGATGCCCGTAGTAGTTGTCGAGTCCGTAGACGAAGTACAGCGAACCCGAGCTGAAGACACGAGCGCCCGAAGGAGCGGTGTAGCGAACGGCATCAGCGCTCGTGGAGCCGGCGGGACTGCCGCCCTCCCAGTGGAACAGGACGGTCAGCGGAGGAACTGTGCACTTCGGCTGGATTGAGTCCCAGACGTAGCCAACCGAATCGGGGAGCTCGCTCGTCGCCGTGAACCCAGTCCCGCTGAACCATGGGTCGCCAAGGGCAGACGGGTTCACGCCATACGACCTCGGAGGGTCATCCGGACCGCGCAGCCCACCCACATAACCCACTCCTCGGAGCTGGCACTCCGGCCGCGGGGGCACGAGATTTGTAAAGCGCACCGTCTTGCGAGTCGGGTCGGCGACGGGGTCGGCGGCCGCGCTGGGGTACTTGATGATCGTCCTCCGAGAATTCGCGAAGCGGATCTGCCACTCGCCGATCTCCGCTCCGAGGAAGGCGAGGTTCGTTCCCTTGTTGCGAGCGGCTTCGAACGCATCCCGGGTGCGCTTGCTCCAGAACTCGTCCTGACCCGCAGAGATGACCAGACGATGGCGCCTGAGCTCGGCGGGATTTCGATCGGTGTCAACGTCCGTCGTGTACGAGACGTCGTATCCCTCACGCTCGAGGAAGCGGACGAGCCCGACGTCCCACTGGAGCGGCACCGGTCTCAGGGGGTTGTAGGGCCGGTTGAACGAGACGTGACTTGCGGGAATTCCGCGCGTACTGGTTGCGGGGAAAAGGCTCTTGCCGCCCCAGGAGTTGAAGGCCTGCCAGGTACTGGTGGCTACCTGCATGAGGATCGCCGAGCGCCGCGAGGGCCGCTCGCGCACGACCAGCGGGATGTACGTGACCTTCCCTCGGGCTCGGCCGCGCGTGAGCTCGAGCTTGGCGAGATAGATTCCGCTGACCGCGGTCCGCGGAAATCGGACGGTGTCGGTGACCGGCCAGCGCGCCGCAACGAGCCCGGTTCCCCGAGCGGGACGGGGACGGCGTCGCGCCTTCCCCTTCCGGTCGGTGAAGCAGCCGGGAACGCACTTGTAGATGCGCGCCCCCTTGCCCTTGTACCAACCGAGCCGGTAGAGCACAATCCGATACCGAGCGGCGGGAGACGTGCTGATGTGAAAGTGGACTTTCCGGCCGGGAAGGACGCTCACCTCGCTGGCGTACCCTTCGATTCTGCGCCGCCTGGCGGTCTGGTCGAGCGACCACGAGGTCGATCCGGGACGGAGGTTCTCCCGGGGTACGGGGTTCGCGCTCGCCGCGAGGGGCGTCCGCGTGACCCCCTGACCGTTGACCCCGGTGGCGGTCGCGCCGGTAGCGAGCACGGCCAGGAGAGCGAGACTTGACGAGATGACCAGGTGACGCGCGAGCACTCCCCCTCCTCCGTCGCCGACTCGGCGAAGTCTGTCACGTCGCAAGCCTGCGCTCACTAGCCGTCCGCCTAGGTTGCACGGCTTTGCGACCGTCCCGTGCCGCGGAAAGGGCCGCTACGACTTCACGAATAGGGCATTGCGGGCCGGAACCGACACTTCCCTGGTGTTCCAGCTCGAATCCGTCAGGTTCGCGTAGACGGTGCCGCCCGTGAACGTGCGCTTCCACCTGCCGAGCTCGACACGGATCGGATCGGACGTCGGTTGGCCGAGCCAGCCGCGCGGGTACCCGGAGCTGTCGCCCATCTCGGGAATCGAGAATTGTCCGCCAGGGACAATTGTGGACGCCCAGTCGCAGTCGTGCACCGCCCAGAGGTCGATCCCGCCGATCGTCGCCATCGCCAGCCCCAGGCGCTCGTCGGTCGGAGTCAGCGGGTGCCCGAGGTTTCCGACGCCGCACGTGCCGAACTCGGCCATGATCCCGTACTTCTGGCGCCCCTCCGCGGCGCCGGCTTTGACCCAGCGGTCGAAGTACGGGATGTAGCGATCCCAGCCGGCGGCGTCGTACACGAACCTTCCGGCGTCCTCCCACATGGCGGCGTCAGCGACCGTGCAACGGCTGTCTGGGAACGAGCCGACGTACGAGGCGTAGCCCGAGCAAGCCCAGCCTGCACCGTTGCCGCCCAGGAGGAAATCGGGACCGAGCAGAGCTCGCAACGTCCTGTGGTTCCGCACGAGTCCGTCGTTCCACTCGGCGTCGGTACCGGCGAAGGCGCTGCCCTCGGAGGAGGCTGCACGGCCGAAGCCCTGATTCCACCACAAGAAGTTGTCGCCCCAGACGCCCTGGACGCCGGGGTGCTTCCGGAGACTTCCCCCTAGGTTTGCCAGCGTCCAGTGCGCCTTCAACCGTGCTGCCCATTCGGCAGTTGAGCTGCTGCTTCCGCTCGAGAACATGTTGAGGACCCAGTCATCGTCCGAGAAGGCGCGGCTGCCATCCTCGTAGCGGGCGATGTCCTCGTCGGGGTTGAAAGCGCGGATCGTGCCGACTCCCCGGTAAGGGCTGCGAATGATCGACGAGTCGTTCCAGTAGCCGTTTCCGTACGTAACGGCCAGTCCGTCCTCGTCACCGCAGACCGATGACTTCGCCGGGACCGTTGTCCCGGGCACGATGAAGTTCACTTGCTTCGGGTTGAGCCGAAAGCTCCGGTCGGCAACGGAGGGATTGCAGCCGCGAACGACGTTCAGCGCGAAGTGAGCGTTCGTGCTCCCGTCACCAAAGCTGAAGGCGAGGTGTGAAGCCAGCTTCGGAAACGCGGCCGGATCTCGCTGGGCGTATGCGGGAGGCCGCCCTGACGGACTCGTAGAAGGCCTTGTGGCGGTCGGGATTACGCCCTCGCCCTGAGTGCTTGTGTTTCGCTTCGTATCAGCGCTGCAGCCGGTTAACAGGGCGACGAGGAGCACGAGCAAGAGCCTATTGCCGTCGACCCGCGATCCCGACCGGCTCGCGCTGCTGCGGCGCGACTACTTCCCCGGGCTCGAGGACGACATCCGCTGGTTCGGCTACGAGC
>Ga0081455_10002558_pt1 | contig 21600 bp, 15 predicted proteins | sample TabmetS3T2R1_FD_70207 | JGI IMG/M metagenome (GOLD analysis project Ga0081455, IMG submission 70207) | Tabebuia heterophylla rhizosphere microbial communities from the University of Puerto Rico - S3T2R1 | ecosystem: Host-associated > Plants > Roots > Rhizosphere ...
TTCGGTTCTTTGCGCAACTCACGAGCAATCTCGAAGATGGAAGAAATGGCGGTCCGCGGCCGGTCATTGATGAATCCAAGCTATGGTTCAAGCAGGCGTTCGCGGATATCACACTGGCGAAGGGGGCGGAAGAGAAAAAGAATTCCCTCGTCATGCGGATCGGGCGGCAGGAGTTCTTTTTCGGCTCAGGCCGGCTTGTGGATCCCAGAGAAGGGCCCAATGTTCGCCTGGCATTCGATGCGATCGCTCTCATATGGAAAAAAGATTCGTGGGACGTACGCGCGTTCGTCTCGAAGCCTCTGCTGAATGGGACAGGTTTTTTCGACGCGCCGTCAGATCCCGGCAAGACATTCTGGGGAGTATACGCTGTACGACCGTTGACCAAGATCAAAGGAGCGAACATTGATCTTTATTATCTTGGCTTAGACCGAAAGCAGGCGGTATTTGACAAGGGCGTCGGTCGTGACTCGCGGCATACGATAGGAACAAGATTTTGGGGCAAACGAGGAGGATGGGACTACAATAGCGAGGCGACATTTCAACTAGGGACCTTCGGCGACGGCAAACTCCGGGCCTGGGGGAACGGCCACGACACGGGATACACTTTTCGATCCGCGCGCTTTCGACCTCGAGTCGCAGCGACGCTTGCTGTCACGAGCGGTGATAACGGTAATCCCAATTCCCCGTTGGGGACTTTCAGCCCGCTGTTCCCGACCGGCCTCTACTATGGCCAGGGATCGATAAATCTGAATGGGCCTTCCAATCTTATACAGGTCGATCCGTACGCGGAGTTGCAGATTACGAAGTCGGTCAGGGTTATTGTTGATAACGATTTCTTTTGGCGGACAAGCCTGCGCGACGGCATATATGGATTAGCCCTCAACTTATTGGTCTCTGGGAAAGGGAACCCGGAACGCTACGTGGGAAGTCAGTCGTCGGTGGGCGTCTACTGGCAGTTCAACCGCCATCTATTATTGTCCGCCGTCTATAACCATTTCTCCGCCGGCCCATTCCTGGTAAAGGCGACGCCGCCCAGACAATCAGTGGACTATGCGGCGGCGTGGATGACTTATAAATTCTAGCGGGAGACCGAAAGGCATTGAGACAATCGACCGGACCTCGATCAATTCCTGGGAGGATGTGGAGTTCGTCAAATCGGCAAAGCGCCGCAAGAAGCTGATTATGGCCGTGATGTGGACCGAAACTTGCCTCACCTACCTGTGCTGGATGCGATTTGAGCATTGGCCGCGCCTTTCTCGATGAGGAAGCGCGCCGGGCAAGGAGCCGGCGCGCGATTCAGGCCGGAGTGATGAACTACCTGCAGGCCCTGCCGGTTGAATATCGAATTGCCGTTCCGGCAGGGCCGCGGCCAAGCCGAGACGAGATGAACTACCAATGAAAGCTTTGCGCTTCAGCAAATAAGGTAGAAGAAGAAAGGTAGGTCACAATGAATCCAACTTGTACGCACCTTGATCAAATCCGTGAAGTCACGCCGAGCGCGCCGGGCTGTGAAGATTGTTTGCGGACGGGCGATACGTGGGTGCATTTGCGGCTGTGCCGCAGTTGCGGACACGTCGGCTGCTGCGATTCGAGCAAGAATAAACACGCTACGAAGCACTTCAATGCAACCCGGCATCCGATCATCAAATCCCTCGAGCCTGGCGAGAACTGGAGCTATTGCTACATTGACCAGGTGGATTGGGAGGATCGGCCGGTTCGCGGCGGCGCGGGCGGACGAGTTTGAGGCGAGCGATACGCGCGGGAGAATGAAAGATGACGACGAAACCCGCTCGACGGCAACCGCCGCCAAATCGACTAGCGGGCTCGGGCTGGCCGAGCCTGCCCTTCATCGAGTGGCGGGAAACGTGCGAGACCTTGCACATGTGGGCGCAGATCGTCGGCAAGACGCGGCTAGCGAAGGCGCCGATGATCAATCACTGGTGGCAGACGCCTCTGTACGTCACCTCGCGCGGCCTTACGACTTCGCCGATCCCCTATGGCGAGCGCACGTTTCAAGTCGATTTCGATTTTATTGACCACGAGCTTCGCATCGGGACGAGTGGCGGCGCGGCTCACTCTTTCGCGCTGCGCCCGCAATCGGTGGCCGATTTCTACCGCGAGTTCATGGCGGGGCTGCGTTCGCTCGACATCGAGGTCAACATCCTGACCACGCCGTCCGAAGTCGAAAATCCGATCCCGTTCGAGCAAGACACCGAACACGCGGCTTACGACCGCGAGCAGGCCCATCGCTTCTGGCTCGCCCTGACGCAGGCCGACCGCGTGATGCGGCAATTCCGGTCGCGGTTCATTGGCAAATGCAGCCCGGTCCATTTTTTCTGGGGAGGCTTCGATCTGGCGGTCACTCGGTTTTCCGGCCGGCGCGCGCCCGAACACCCGAGCGTTCCGAACACCCCGGATTTCGTCGTGCGCGAAGCCTATTCGCACGAAGTCAGCAGCGCCGGGTTCTGGCCGGGCAGCGCCGCCGCGCCCGAGCCGGTCTTTTACTCCTACGCCTACCCCGAGCCGGAAGGGTTCGCCGGATGGCGCGCCGAGCCCGACGAGGCTTACTACAGCCCCGAGATGAAAGAGTTCATCCTGCCTTACGAAGTCGTGCGCCGGGCGAAAGAGCCTGATCGAACACTGATGCAATTTCTTCAAAGCACATACGAAGCGGCCGCCGACCAGGGCAAATGGGATCGCGCCGCATTGGAGAGATCGGAGCTGCCCTTCTGATTTACGCGCACGCTTCAAATAGATCGAATTGTTGTCTGGGCCTCTTCCAATGTCTTGTCGAGTTCGCTTACCTTCGGCCCGCCGCCCTGCGCGAATTCGGGCTTGCCGCCGCCGCGCCCGCCCAGGCGTTCACATGCCGCTCGCATCAGCGCGTTCATGTCGGCTGAGAGGTTGGCGGACCTGGCGAAGACCAGGCGCGCTGTCCCGCCCTCTTTCGACGCCAACAGCGCGACCACGTTATCGTCATCAACCAGGCGATGGGCCAGCAGTTTCAGTTCCTCGACGTCGCGGTCCTCAAAGACACTCGAAACGATTCGCGCTCCGCCGACCGGCTCCGCCGCTTCGAGCAGCTCACGAGCTTCGACCTTTGCGACGATCCCGGCCAATTCCCGCGCTCGACGAGACAGGCGTTTGTTCTCGTCGAGCAATCTCGTCACTGACGATTCGGCCTCTTCCCTGCCGGCGCTGAATTTCCGCGCTATCGCGTCGACTGCGCGGCCGGCTTCGCGATAATCATCAAGCGCCCGCATGCCGCAAAGGAAATGAACGCGAGTCATCTTCTTGGCGCGCTCCCACCCGCGAACGGCGATCAACCCGACCTCGCCCGTGCGTTCGGCATGCGTGCCGCCGCACGGCGACAAGTCGTAATCGGCGATCTCAATGACACGGACGCAATCAGTGATGAAACTCTCTTTCCGCAGCGGCGCCACGGCGGCCTCTTCGGGCGTGACCATGTGGACGCGGATCTCGCGGTTGTCGAAGACTACGTCGTTGGCCAATTCTTCGGCGCGCGCGATCGCGCGCTCGATCTCGTCCGGCTGCGCTTCTAGCGTCAGATCGATTTCAGTCGTCCGGTCGGTGATGCGGAAACCTTTAGTCTCAGCGCCGAAAAGCCGGAAGAAGGCTTGCGAGAGAATGTGCTGGCCCGTGTGCTGTTGCGTCATTTCGCGGCGGCGGCGCCAGTCGACCTCACAGGTCACCTCTTCGCCGACGGAGAAGGAAACGTCCGAGCCCAGGCGATGCAGTATCCGCCCGTCGTCGTCCATCTCGACGTCGATCACGCGGGCCGCGTTGATCGATCCGGTGTCGCAAGGCTGCCCGCCTCCGGTCGGGTAGAAGGCCGATTGATCGAGCGCGACGATCCGATGGGCGCCTTGCAGCCAGACGTCGGTGACGCGCGCGGCGAAGCGCGTCAAATGCGCATCTTCCCAATAAAGTTTCGCGGTCATAGGTTTGTGAGTTTATGCGGGCGCAATTGGTAGATAAGGACAAATCGCGCGCAGCGTTGTATGCTTGCGTCTGGCAGTTTATCACAGTGTTGTGGGATCGGCGCGATCCATTATTGTCCCCCATTGTGAAACTGAAGTGACTTCAACATTGACGAAGTTAGCGCAATTAAGGAGAACCACGCAATGCCATTCATCCGCTTCCTGGCGACCGCCTTGCTGCTCGCCGCGACCGCGCTGGCGCAAGACCCGGTGAAGGTCGCGCCACAGGCTTACAAACTCGACTTCGAGAACGAGTGGGTCAAAGTTCTCCGCGTGCATTACGCCGCGAAAGAAAAGATTCCCGAGCATGACCATCCGGCGACGGCGGCGGCCTTCGTCTATTTGAACGACAGCGGCCCGGTCATCTTCAAGCATGTAGGATTGAGTTACGGCGCGATCACCAGGCCGGCTACCAAAGCCCGCGGCTTCCGGCTCTGGTACGCTGTAAAGGAGACCCATGAGGTCGAAAACACCGGCGACACGCCGAGCGATTTCGTGCGGATCGAATTCAAGACCGACCCAGTCAACGGCAAGAGCCTTCGCGGAAAGTTTCAACCGGAGGAATATCCTCAAGATGGGGCGGACGAGAACTTCCAGAAAGTCCAGTTCGAGAACGAACAGATTCGCGCCACACGGCTGGCCGTCGCGCCGCGCAAAAAGTGGGCTGTCTCGACCGGCGCAAATGAGCCTGCGCTGTTGGTGGCGCTCACTCCTGCGAACTTCAAATTCAAGAAGGGGAAAGCCAAGCCGTCAAAATTATCGCTTGACGCCGGCAATACTCGATGGATAGAGCAAGGCGCGGTGGTCGAATTTGAAAACGCCGGCGGCGCGCCGGCCGAACTACTCCGTTTTGATTTGAAGTCCAAACCTCTGAGCGCCGATCTAATTAAACCGCCCGATCACAAGCACAATTGAGTTATGCAGAGCTTAGGACTCTGTGCTACTTTTTAGACATGGCGAAAAAAGGCAACGTTCTAGTTATAGATGATGAAGAAGTAATGCGCGACGTTCTGGAGAGTCTGCTCTCGCAGGACGGTTATCGCGTCGATCTGGCCAAGACCGGCGAAGAGGGGCTGGCGCGCTTCGGCGAGCGGACTTATGACGCGGTGCTGCTCGACGTCTCGATGCCCGGCATCGGCGGATTGCGGACGCTCGAAGAGATATTGAAGCTCGACCGCGAAGCCGTGGTGATTATGATCACGGCCTACGCGACGTTCGACACGGCCATCGCCGCCTGGGAGATGGGCGCTTTCAGGTGCATCCGCAAGCCGTTTGAAAACGCGGTCATCCTGCGCAGGGTCGCCGAAGGCATTACGCGCCGCCGCGGGGACGAGGAACGCCGGGTGTTGCGCCGCGCGCTGCGCGAATTGGCCGACCGCAAACAGATCGTGGGAAATTCGGTCGCGATGCGCGAAGTTTACGACCTGATCGAGCAGGTCGCCCCGGCGCGTTCGACCGTGCTGATCACCGGCGAATCGGGCACCGGCAAAGAGGTAGTCGCGCGCACGATACATTTCTCCAGCCCGCGCGCCGAGACCGGGCAGTTCGTCGCGGTCAATTGCAGCAACATACCGTCGGAACTTCTGGAATCGGAACTCTTCGGCCACACGAAAGGCGCGTTCACCGGCGCCGTCGCGGCCAAAAAAGGGCTGTTCGAGGTCGCCGACAACGGTTCGATCTTCCTCGACGAGATCAGTACGATCCCGCCCGAAACCCAGGCGCGACTGCTGCGCGTGATCCAGGAGCGCGAATTCACCCCGCTCGGCGACACGCAACCACGCAAGGTCGACGTGCGGATCATCGCCGCAACCAACACCGACCTCCAGCGCGCCGTCAGGTCCGGCGATTTCCGCGAAGACCTCTTCTATCGTCTGAACGTCATCAACATTCACCTGCCGCCGCTGCGCAACCGCAAGGAAGACTTTCTGCCGCTCGCTCAGCACTTCATCCGCAAATACAATGATGAGAACGGGCGGGCGATCTCCGACCAGATCGCGCCCGAGGTCCTGAAGGCGCTCGAAAGTTACACCTGGCCCGGCAACGTGCGCGAGCTTGAAACGGCGATCGAGCGCGCGGTGATCGTCGCCCGCGCCGACGAGATCACGCTCGACTGCCTGCGCGAGGAGATAATCAGCCCGCAATCGCAATCCGGCGACGCGGCGGACGTGGCGGAATCGGCGGCCTCACTCGACATCGCCCGCGGCATCTCGTTCTATGACGAGGTCTCGCGCTTCGAGATCGAGTTGATACGCCGCGCGCTCGAAATCACCGGCGGCCATCAGAGCCGCGCCGCTAAGCTGCTCGGAATGAACAACACGACGCTTAACAGCAAGATCAAGGTATATAACATCAGAATTTAAGATGGCCGATTCAGCGACGACCCGGCCCAAGACACGGTAATTCACTAGATATGCCATATTTCATATTTCATCCGCCATATGGCGGATGAAATATGAAATATGGCATATGGAAAGCAATCTCTCCACAGATACATAAGATACATATCCGCATCGCCCGGTTCCCTCCCAAAAATCCAAGTGAGTAAATCAAGCCAGCAACGAATAGAAGTAAATGTGAGCGCGTCGCCGAGCAACCTTAGAGGCTATTTGCTCGCGGCCGCGGCCGCCGTGCTGTGGGGGTTCTCGGGCGTCGTAACGAAGTATCTGCTCCGGCGCCAAATGCGACCGGACGAACTGTTGGTCTTCCGCACATTGCTCGCGTCGGCGATTCTTATTATCTGGCTGGGGCTTAAATCGCCGCAGTTGTTGAAAGTCCGCCGCGCCGACCTTCTCTCGCTCATTCTGCTCGGCGTGGTCGGGTTGACCCTAAACCAAGGCTTCTACTATTTGTCGCTGACGATGGTCAGCGTCGGATGCTCGCTACTGCTGCAATACCTCGCGCCAGTGCATTTGATGGTTTACGGCGTGTTGTCGAAGACCGAGCGAGTGACTGGCGGCAAAATGGCGGCGGCCGTCACTGCGATATGTGGCTGCGCCCTGATGGTTCTGGGGCAGGAAGGGGGGATCGCGCGAATTTCGCTGGCCGGAGTGATGTGCGCAATCGGATCGGGACTCTGCTTCGCGTTCTATACCGCATACGGCAAACAGGTTCTGAGAAGTTACGATCCACGCACCATGATTACGTATACGTTTCTGACCTCGGCCGTCGTCTGGCTGACGATCCGCCCGCCGTGGAAGATCGACTGGGCCGGCATCGGCTTTCCGATGTGGGTGTTCTTCATCTATCTGGCCGGCGTGGCGACGATCTTGCCGTTCGCGCTCTATTCGGCCAGCCTCCGACATCTGGAAGCCAGTCGAAGTTCCCTGACCTCGATGCTCGAACCCGTCGTCGCCACTTCGGTCGCATGGCTATGGCTCGGTGAGAAGATGGAGCCGATGCAGATCGCCGGCGGCGCGGCAGTTGTCGGAGGCGTTCTGTTGTTGCAGATCGAAAGCCAGATGCGGTCTCTCAATCCTTTTCGATCTTCAGATCGTTCCTGACTTCGAACAGTCCCGGAACGCCACGGGCTTTGATGTTGGCGAGATTGCTGTCGCCTTTGTTTGCCACCACGCCTTTCAAGACCAGCCTCCCGCGACTGACGATGATGTGAATGGACGGGACGGGCTGCTGGCCGTAGCGGAAGAGCGGCGAGTTGAAGTTGAAAAGCTCGCGGTAGACCGCCCTCCGCAGGCGATCGTCGTTCGGCGAGAGCGGCAAAACCTCGATCTGGTTGATCACTCTGTCCACGCCTTCGACTTTTTCGACACGCCTCTGCGCGTCCTTCTTCAACGTGGGCCTGGTCACCTGCCCGGCCAGGTATACTGTGCCATCCGGTTCGACCTTGTACTCGAACCAATCGAATACGCCGTAGAAGGGCAGCGTGACAATCTCCTTGCGAATCTCTTTGGTCAAGTAGGCTTGGTCGCGCGCTTCGCCCTCGGCGCGAGGCCTCGATTCGAGTTTCGATTTCTTCTTCTGCGGCGCCGGCGCGGCGGATGAAGAGATCGAAGTGAAAGCTAAGGCCATTATCGTGAATGCGGCGAACAATGTTCTTTTCATAGTTCCTCTCAGAATGTGTGGAACAGACTAAAGTTTGTTCCATCTCACGAACAGACTTTAGTCTGTTCCACACATTCATTGTTTCAGCGCGTCGCTCATTGCGTCCTGAACGACTCCTCCAAAGATGCGATGACGCAGTCTGTTCATTTCGTCAACAATACGTATTACCACGTCGACTCGGTTTTCAAACTGCAAGAACAAACCATATCAAATTGGATTGCGCATTGCACACCTATGAGAGAGCGAAAAAGGCAAAGAGGGGCGAGGAAGGCAAGAACGTTCTTACCTTCCTCGCCCCTCTTTGCCTTTTTCGCTTCCCCCTTTTGCGCAATTGGCGCAAGCCGAAGTTTAAATCGACGCGCAACATCGAAACGCTGGTACAGTACCGCGCGCGAGCGGCTGCGCGGCCGTCTCATCGGTCAGCAGATCGCTTACGCGCGCGGCATTGTACCGACATTGCATGATCTGATTTAACGCGCATCTCCCAACACCGAAAAACCCGCCCAGAAATACGGATGGCGGCGTTCTTCGCGGCTGAGCGATTGTTGGACCGCCGCCTGCCAGGTTCTGGCCTTCGACTCCTTGCGCCATGACGGTATGATTCGCCGATGGAATTCGAGCGCCAGATCGAACGATTCATCAGTACGCCATCGGCTCACGACAGTCGCCGGACAGCCAGCGACGAACCACGCCCAGGTCAAGCCTGTCATGCTTCGCATCGCGCCAGCTTTCGGCCAGGCCAACTCGCTCGCGGAGATCACGGCCAGATCGGTTTTCAGATCCAGGTCGAAAATCTCCCTCACTTCGAGCGCCCCGTCTTCCTTCGCCTCCGCGTTCGATGAAAGCGCCGCGAAGGAGAAGAGCGGCGCGGTCTCGTTCCATACGCCGCGAACGTCCATGTGCAGCAGGTCATACTTGCCAGCTTCGGCCTTAATCCGGTCCTCGCCCGCGCCGGGGCCGACCAGAACGGCGACCCGCCGTTCGCCGTAAAGCTTGCTCAACTCATCGACCTCAGTCTGCGCGTTGGGCGTCCGACCGGGCTGTTCGGCAGGCAGTATTGATTTGATTCTCGTTTCTATCGCCGGACTCAACGCCGGGTTCACGACGGCGAGCAGCGACGGCGAAGTCGCTCTGCGAGGTTTTGGACGGGCGCGCAGCGTGGAGATCGCGCCGAGAGCGGTGAGTGATGGCGCGTAAGAGACGGCGAATCTCTCGATCAGGTAACGGCCGTCCTCGGTCTGCAGAGCCTGATATGGCAGATTCCACGAGACTGCGTCGGGCGCGAAGACCAGATGCTTCCGCGCGGCTATCTGCTCCTGCGCCGGTTTGAGAATCAGGTCGTAAAGCTCGCGCGCCTGGGCCTGCGCGTCATCGCTGCGGCTGGAGATCGCCTCCTGAAATTTCGTCACGCGGGCGTAGAGGTCGCTGCGATCCACGCCTATGACGTAGATTTTCATCGAAGAGGCCGGCTGTCGAGACCGCGCGCGTCCGTCGGCCTTTGTGAACGCGAATAGGTAGACGTTTTCGTCCGTCTCCAGGAAATCGAGCAGGGCCGTCTCCGTGTCGGTCAGCAGAGCCGCCGAGCGCGCCGCGTCGAGCGGTTTGCCTTCGCCGCGCAGCGTCTTCAGTCGCGGGCGCCGCGCGAAGAGTCTTTCGCGGAACGCGGCGTAATCCTTCCGCGCCTTGCGCAGTTTTTCAGTCAGGTCGTTGAGGCGAACCTTGTTCGGGTCCTGGCGCTCCATTTCGCGCTGAATCCTCGTGTTGAAGAGGGCGACGTCGGTCAGGAATTTTCGCTCCTGCTCGCGCTCGCGCGGCGTCATCGTTTTGGTAATCCACACCTTTGCGCTCTGCAACACGCCCGTCAGCGCGCGCGACTTGGCGCGCTCGGCGTAATCGAAAGCCTCATTGGCTTTGCCCTCGCTGACGGCCACGTCGACCATCGCCTGATAAGGCGCGAGTTTGCTCTCGTAAAATCGCGGCTCGGATCCGCGTTTCTGCTGCGGGCGCAGCGTTTCTATCGTCGCGACGGCCTCGACGAAAGCCTGTCGCGCGAGGTCGAGCTTCCCGGACTTGTACTGCGCCTTGCCAGCGCGGTAGCGCGCCTGCCAGAAGAGGTCGGGATCGCCGAACTGTTTGGCGAGCGCCGCCGCCTTATCCACCTGCTCGATCGTCTTCGCGTAATCCTTCTGCGTGTAACTGACCATGCTCTCGTTCAACAATACCGTCGCGAAGCTGAGCGCGATGTCCGCCGACGCGAAACCGCGCGCATTATTCGTCGATTCGAACAACGCCTTGGCCCTTTGATAGACGTCGAGCGCGGCCGTGAAATCGCCCTTCGACGCGTAAGTCACGCCGAGATCGATCAGCGCGTTGGCCGTCTCATGAACGTCGCCCTCCTGTTCGCGCAGAGCCAGAGCCTTCTGGAAGGCTTCGAGCGCCTGATCCAATTGATTCAGGCTGAAATACGCGCCGCCGACCTTCTGCCATGCGGCGGCAATGTTGGCTTTGTCGGGGAGCGTTTCGACGACGCTCAGATTTTCGCGATAGGCTTCGAGCGCAAGCGCGTGATTGCCGTCGAGCGAATGGATCAACCCGATGCCTTGCAGCGCGCCGGCCACGCCCTGTGGCGCGCCGACCTCCTTTTCGGCGGCCACGCAGCGGCGGTAATAATTCATCGCCTGAGCGTAATCGCCCTGCGAGTAGTAGATGTTGGCGATGTTGTGCATCGCATAGCCGATGCTCTGTTTGTCTCCCGCCGATTCGAGCTTGCTCGCGGCTTCGGCGTAGAAACCGATCGCGGCCTCGTCATTGCCCTGCTCGTACTCGGTCTTCGCAATCTTGAGCAGTTGGCCGGCGTAGGCCGTCGGCGATTCAATCCATTTCAAACTCCGCCGATAAAATTCCGAAGCGAGCGCGTAATCGCCCTGGTCATAATGAACATTGCCGATGTTTTCGAGCGTCTGCGCGACGTCGTCCTTCTCGTTCAGCTCTTCGTAAATGGCGAGTCCTCGTCGAAGGTATTCAATCGCCGGTTGCGGCTTGCCGAGGGCGGATTGCGCAAGGCCGATGTTGGTCAGAAAATTCGCCAGCAGCGATTTCCGGCCAAATTCTTCCTCGATCGCCAAGCCTTTCTGATAAGCGTCGAGCGCCTGCTGATAGAGCTTCTGCGTGGAATAGATGAGACCGGTGTTCATCCAGGTCTGTGAGAGTTCTTTTCTCTCGCCGAGTTTCTCCGCGACCAGACGCTGGCCGAGCAGAATCGAAAGCGCGCGCGGATAATCGGGCTGCGTGAACGCCTGGTAACTCTGACTGACGAGCAGCCCCAGCAATTCGCGGTTGACCAGTTCCTGCTCTCCCGCCAGCAACGCCTCGCGATCGGCGTCGGTCTTTGCGGCGGTCAGCGCGTTGGCCAAACCGGCGACAGCGGGCGTCTCGCTCAATAATTTCCATTCGCCGCTCTCCTTGACGAACGAGAGGTTGGAGCGAACGCTGATGATGTTCATAGTGGATGAACCGCGAAACCTCGTCACTCTTCGTTCGATAAGCGCGCGAGCCGAAGCATGCGCGCCCTCGATCCTGATTCTTGATATCACAGGCTCCGAGAACTGGTAATCCTCGTCTGCGAACCTCCCCTGCAGCCTGAGGCGCCGGGCGTCGCCTCCCGGCGCGTCCTTGCTCCACAACGTCATGATCGCGTCGAGGTCTTTCTTCGCGTAAGCGTCGAAATATTTGACGATCAGCGCCCGCAGCGCCACTTCGTCCGGCGACGGAGCGCCGCTTGGCGCGAGTTGTTGAGCGAAGATGGGGAGGCAAATGCAAATGACAGAGACAACGGTCAACAACAATCGCGATCTTTTAGGCATGATGGTAAACCTCATCCAAATTAATCTGTCCGACTACGATTCATGCTACGAACAGAGTAATGGTCTTTGAGAAATAAGCGAAACAGCGCAATCAATGAACGGCGGAGCCTTTGGAGTGTTGCGCTTATTTCTCAAAGACCATTACTCTGTTCCACTATTGGTTCTCGATTTAGACGCAAAAAGGCGAAGCGGAGTTCCCGCTTCGCCAGAGAAACCATCGGCATTCGGCTCGAATTTACGTCCGATTCTATTGATTGTTCGGCTTTTGCGCCCCTTGGGCCTTCTTTCGCGTCTCTTCGAGTTTCCTCCGCATCTCTTCGAATTCATTCACATCCACCTCGACTTTCTTCGCCCGGTTATCAATGATCGTGTAATCGGACGGGATCTGGAAGTGCTCGGCGTCAGGCTCGTAGCGGGCGATGTTGGTGACGCGATAGGTCGACTCGCCGAAGCGGGGGTCGCTGCGTTTGGACAGAATCATCAACTGCAACTCGGGCGAATACCAGGTCTCTTTGACCGTTTCAATCGGTCGTTCGTTGCCGATCGCGCCTGCGGGCAAGGTGGTAACTACGCGCGTACCCTCGCATTCGACGCCTTCTACCACTTGTTTGCCCAGTTGTTCTGTTTTGGTCGTGTATCTTGCTGCGCTTCTTGAGACCGGAGCCTGGGTGGGTTCTTCGTCATCAAGCGTGAAGTTGAAGGTCAGAATGCCCTGGACCTTAACCGGCACGCCAGAAAGCTCTGTAGGTTTAAACAGCCACTGGCGGGCCGCTTGAAGCGCGGCGTCACGGAGCAGCGGATGCCCGCTGATGACGCTCGCTTCGATCACTTCTCCGGTTTCGCTGATGGTTATCTGCACCTGCACGGGGCCAGAAGCTCTGGCGGCCTTCGCAATCGGCGGATACGGCGGCTGAACTCTCTTGATCGCGTTGCCCTGCAACACTCCGCCTGAGACATTGAGCTTCTCGGGAGTCTCCGCGCTCGTCGCCGCCGCCGGAGGATCAGTTGTCGGCTGCGGAGGCCGCATGAAGACGAAGGTCAGAGTGCCAGGCTGCTTCACCGGCTTCCCGTCAAGGAGCGTCGGTTTGAAGACCCACTTCCTGGCAGCGTCTTCCGCCGCCGAACGTAACACCGGATGACCTCTGATGGCTTTCGCCTCGACCACCCGCCCGTTTTCGTCAATGACTATCGACACCTGAACCTCGCCTGAAGCGTTTATCTGCTTCGCGACTGCCGGATAAACCGGCTGCGGTTTTATTATGGCATCGCCGGCGGCGCGCTTCGACACTACGCCTGAAACGCCATCAGATGTCGGCGCCATACCGAAATTCTGAAAGTTCTTGCGGGCGATTCTGGTCTCAGGGTCGAGGCTGTAGCCGGCGTTGGTAATCGGATCTATGATGTTGATCACTTGTCTCTGCTCACTCGACCCGCCCATCTGATATGTCAGCTGGTTACGCGTGCGCCCCTGGCTGTCGCGATAGATGCGGCCCTCCGACCGTTGAACGATGCGGTTTCCGTCCGGCAAGGCCTGAACAGTCTCGGAGACAATATCGGCCGAAAAGGGCGCGCCTTTGACGAACCGGTTGTCGAAACTCACCTCCTGCGAGAAGAACTGGAAGGCGCTTTCGCCGCCTTGCTGAGCGCCGTTAAACGAACTGCTATTGAACAATTGGGAAGCGCGAATGGCGTCGCCGGTGAGATTGGACGCGGCGACCGAGACCGTCTCCGACACGCCGCCGACTTCCAGCGTAATGTCAGATCGCGTGATGTCATTCAGCGTGACTTCAACACCACTCCGCCCGTAGGTTTTAAACCCCGCCTGGATGACGGTAATTTCATACGTTCCTGTTTGAACACTGGGAAAGTTGAAACTGCCAATCGGACTGGTTGCGGTTTCACGGGTTTGATTAGTTTCTTTATGCGTGATCTTGACCGTCGCGCCAGGGACAACGGCGTTTGATTTGTCCTTCACGTCGCCAACTATCGAGCCATAATGCGCCTGCGCATTGCTCGATTGCGGCAGAATCAGCGCGATCAACAAGACCGATAACGGCGTCCCGATGCGCATAAATGGGCCCATCAATTGTTTGAAGAAGAGTCGAGGATTCATAACGATTCTCCTGTCAGTAGAGGTTGGGAATTTCCAGTGAGGCCGGCGCGTCGGGCGCCGCCGACATCACCAATTGACTCTGTGAGTCTGTTCTCTTCCCGGGGATTGGCCGCCGGAGTTTGGGAGGAGGCGATGGAGGATAAGAACAATGGTGAGATCATCAAGCGTAGACATTGAAATGTGGCGGTCATCGAGCGGCGCAGTTTACGCATTGGTCTCGATCTCCTTTCAACGAACAAATCGAATCGCTCTTGCCAGCCCGTCCTCACCAACCAGCAAATCGGCTTTGACCGGCACGTCGGCGCGTTCAACGTTCACCGGCAATCCGAAAGCGATGAGAGCCGGGCGCGGCATCTGCACGCGGATCACTTGCACTCGGATCACCTCACCGCTCTCCATAGGCTTCTGATCGTCGCTATAACTGAGCGGGAAGAAATCGGTCGCGTATTCAGTTTCCTCCGCGTATGTGGTCATGCCGTCGATAATGAAGGGTTTGATGAGTCGTGGCCGGCCACCGCGACGTGGCCGCGGCGCGCGCGATCCACGACGAGGCTCAGGTTCAACGACGTCATTCACAACCCGCTCTTCACGGTCGACTGAAGGTTGCGGCGTCGTTGTCCTTTTTATAAGCGCCTTGTCGTCCTTTTGCGGTTCATTTTGAATTGCGCGATAAACTATAAAGCCGAATGCGATTAGAATCGCCGCCGCCGCGGCCAATGCCCAACGCGGCCAACTCCTCGATTGAACCGGCAAACGTCGCGCGGGCGGATTTGACGCTTGCGCGCGAAAAGCTTCGAGCAACGCGGCTTCGACGCTCGCCGGCGCCGCATTTCCCTCGTCGCTAGCGGCCAGAGATTTCAACCCCGCGCTCAACGCGCGTTCGTCCGCCAGTCGCGACGCGCAGCGCCCGCAGTTTTCGGCGTGAGCCGTCCCGGCCGCGCGTGACGCGGCGTCGATCATTTTCGCGCGGGCGAGGTCGTTGATAATGTCTCCAAATTCCCTGCAGTTCATAAACTCACACAAAGCATTTCGAGGTCTGTCCGGCCTCGACTGCCCCCTCTGCAGCCCTCTCGGCAGCCCTCTCGGTAAATTGATGCGCCCGCAGCTTTTCGACGAGCAGAGCGCGGGCGCGATGCAGCCTCGACCTGACTGTTCCGACTGCGCATCCCAACGCTGCTGACGCGTCGGCGTAGCTCATCTCTTGCAGATCGCACAGCACGACCACTTCGCGGTAATGCGCGGGTAACGCCAGCACCGCCTGGCGCACCGAAGCGATCGTCTCTTTCCGGGTCAGATCGCCTAACGGGTCGTTTAACGCAATCAGACTCTCCGGCGTTGGCGATTCCCGGTCTTCGTCGTCGTCATAAATCGGCTCAAGGAACCGGTCTTTCTCCAGGCGCCTCCTCACCTGGTTGCGCGCGACGCCGAAGAGATAGGCCGAAAAAGAGCCGCGCGACGGATCGTAATGGCCGTCGCCGCGCATCAACGTCATAAAGACTTCCTGGGTGACATCTTCGGCGATGGCCTCCGACCCACTCATCCGCAGCGCGAAACGATATATGCCGCCCTGCCGCCGGCGATAGAGCGTTACAAACGCGATCTCGTCGCCCGCGCGCAGCAGCGTCACCAACCCGTCGTCGCTTAAAGTTGAATGCATCGCTGGAATATGTAGAGCAAACTGCCCGGTCTGCCCGGCGTCCCCGAAATGCGTCTTTAAAGAAAGCAAGGCAAACTGAACAGTCTGCCCTAAGCCTGCCGACGTTTCTGATTCAGATTTTTCGGCCTGAAAGTTCCAGAAAAAGAGCGGGGAGTGGGAGTGGGGATTTACAACTAATCTTCCCACTCCCTGCTCCCTATTCCCCACTCCCTACCGCCGCTGCTTCAATTTGATCTCAAACAATTTCGGCCAGAGCTTGCCGGTCACGAAAAGGCGGTCTGAAGATTCGTCGTAGGCGATGCCGTTGAGCACGGCTCCCGGATCAGGGCGGGCTTCAGGCGGAAGGAGTCCTGACAGGTCGATCCAGGCGTTGACTTTTCCACTTTGCGGATCAATGCGCGCGATGCGGTCGTTCATCCAGATGTTGGCGTAGATCTCCCCTTTGACGTATTCGAGTTCGTTGAGCTGAAGCACATCGCGCCCATCGTCCTGAACCGTGATCAGACGTTGAACCTGGAATGTGTCGGGGTCAATGAACCGAATCCGGCTGGAACCGTCACTCATAATCAGAGAATGGGCGTCGCGCGTGAGTCCCCAGCCCTCGCCCGCATAGCTGAACTCGCGAAGTTTATTGAACGAGTCGAGGTCGTAAACGAACGCCCGTTGCGTTTGCCAGGTAAGCTGGTACAAACGCCCGTTGAACAACGCCAGGCCCTCGGCGAAGAATTCGGTAGGCACTTCGATCTTCTTCAAAACCTTTCCGGTCTCGAGTTCGACGCGGCGAAGCGACGACGAGCCGTTCAAGCCCGTGCTTTCATAAAGGGCGCCTTGATGAAAGACCAGCCCTTGAGTGAAGGCTCCATTGTCGTGCTGGTAGGCCTTGACCACTTCATAAGTGTAGGTTGGGACTCTGGACGTGGTGGTCATTTGTTCGGGTCGTTGAGTTTCGACGTTTGAAGCGCCGCCGTCGCTAGCGGCGAAAGCCAGCGACAGGGCGATTGAAAAAAGCGTCTTTGAATTGAGCATAACGGCGCCTCGGTGTAAATTTCCATATGACACACGCCACATTTCATAAGAAATTTGGAGTATGTCATATGGAAAACAATCAGGGGAGCGCTCAATGTCAGAAAACAATTGTATTTTCTGCCGGATCATCGCCGGCGAGATTCCTTCAAAGAAGGCCTATGAGGACGAACTGGCGTTCGCCTTCCACGACATCAACCCTCAAGCGCCCACGCACGTTCTGATCATCCCGAAAAAACACATCGCCTCGCTCAACGAGGCTTCTAAGGATGATCAGGCGCTGCTGGGGCATCTGACGTTGGTCGCGTCAAAGCTCGCCGACCAACTCGGCATAGTCGCCGGAGGCTATAGAACGGTTATCAACACGGGCGCTGGGGCCGGCCAGAGCGTCTGGCACATCCACGTCCATCTGCTCGGCGGGCGTGTGTTGGGATGGCCTCCGGGCTAAGTCGAGCCAGACGGCCTCACCATAACCTGCCGACGGCTTTGAGGGAATAGAAGATCAACGCGACTCCGCCCGCTATCATCAACACGAGCGACCCGATCACGGCCGTCACGAAAAGGTAATCGGAAAGGCTCGGCCGACGGCGTTCTCGCGCGTACCTGCGGAGTAAATTCACATTCCAACGGTTCGACTTGACGAAGAAGTCCGACGCGTCACCGACGAACGGAATTATGCCCAGTAAATAATCGAAAGCCACGTTCATCGCCATCCGCATAATGACGACTTTTGGCGCGCGGTATTGGATGGCGCTGCCGATCAGGTAGAGTGATAAGAGCGATGTCAGCGTATCGCCCACCCAGGGAACCAAACCCAGAATCGGGTCGAGGCCGATGCGGACGTTGAGAATTGGAATGCGAATGAAATCGTCTAGAAGGCGCGCCAGGCGATCCAAGCTCTCCATGTCCGTACCCTCGTCACGGAGCATCGTCCGGCGCGATGAGTCGTAAGCTTCGATCATTGAATCCGACCTGGCCATATCATCCATTCTGGCGCGACGCCGACTCCTAATCAAACGGCCTCGCGGCTGTCTTCCCGATCTTCACGAAGACCCGTCCCAGCGCGCGGATCTTTGAAACCCTCGGAGGGATCAGGGTCATGTCCGGCGCGCCGATGTCTTCATCGCCGTGCTTCTCTTTCAACCACCGCTGAAAAATGGCTTGCGCCGCTCGCGGGTTCTCCGAGGCGGAGATGAACGAATTGCGCAGAGTCTCCGGGGTGGCGACGCGGAAACTGTTTTTCGAGTAGTACCGCCGCAGCGCGTCGAAGAACCGCTCATCGCCGAGTTCCTTGCGCAGGGCGACGAAGAGTAGTCCGCCCTTCGCCTGCACGATCGCCGTGTATTGCAACGAATTGCGGAAATCCTTGACGGGCTTTTCTGCCTCCACGTCCACGCCGCCCAACATCCGATAGGCCTGATAAGCCCCGCGCAATTGCTGGTCGATGATCAGATCGCCAAGCTTCTTTCCGTAAACGGCCTCGTGGTAGTACGCGGCGGAGAAATTGGCCAGGGCTTCATCCAGGTAAGGGGCGCGCTCGGAATCGCCGCCGACCGCCTCGCCCCACCACTGTTTCGCGACGCCGTACGCGATCGTAAACTCGAATGACGATTTAATGATGTCAGATTGCTCGCGCAAAACGCCCGGCAGACGCGCGGCTTCGGGCGCGTCGAAATCGATGTAATAAGCCTGCGCGATGACCACCATTCCCGGAAACTGGATGTTGCTGTACCCGGCCGCCAGCGGCATCTCGACCACCTGAAGCCTTGAATACGGGTAGGCGCCGAAGGACTTCTCATACACGTCGACGGCATTGATCGCAAAATCGAGCGCGCGTTTGCCTATGCGTTCATCACCCTCTCGGAAGTAAGAGACAGCGCGCGAGGCGCCCGTTTTCTGCTCCGCGCTCTTCATCCGCTCGACGACCGCGACCGCGAATCCCCGCATCCGCTCCCCGCGAAAAGTCTGCGATCTGCGTTTGTCAGTAGCGCCCGCGCTCGACTGGCCGGACGGATCCGACTGGCCCAACCGATTAGATTGCGGCGCCTTCGATTCGACGCATTCCGCCGAGGCGATTACTGTCAGCCTCTCGTCGGTTCTGACAGTGACTTCATAATCCGCGACCTCCCCGTTGACCAGAGAACCTACGCTGACCGCCAGATTCTGTTCGACCGTCTGCTGGTCGCGCGGAGCGAGCATCGGGAAGAAGTGTCCGAGCAGCATGGCCTCCTCCCCGGCGAAGAAGATGTCACGCGCGTCTTTGGGCTGACGATCGTCGCTGAGAGCGTCACCGATCTCTTGCAGAAAATGGGCCAGCAAACTCGTCTCTTCGCGCTGCACTCGCGGAACACGCGCGCTGAAATCCAGCGTCAACTCAATGCTCTGTCCGGGTTGTAGTCTCTGCGGCAGTTCCACCCGAAGCAATGCGTTGTGAGAACGCAAGCTGTAATACAACTCCCGCCCGCCGGCCGTAACCTTTTGCACCTCCAATGATGGCTTGTCCTCTTCCGACAACCCGAAATTGGGGTAGAGATAAAAATTGAGCGAACTCAAGTCTTCACGCGCGGCGTTCGTGAACCGGAAAGTTTCGCGCGCGTTAAAACTCGCTTTGTGATAATCGAGATCGACCTCGATGCGATAGGCGTCTCGCGATGACGGCTTATCCGCCGGCTCCGGCGCATGATCGCCAAGGCCGGACTCTTGAGCGTAAGCGGCGGAGATTGCGGCTAATACAAAGAATGCAATCACATAATACTGCGCCGCCGGAAACATCGTGGGAAATTGTGAGTGGGATGCTTTCACGCGCCCATTCTACTTCAATAGAGCGCACTTTTTACAATAAACCCAAAGAAATCCACTCACTGGAAGTGAGGGGATGACAGACGCGGCGGGAAGCAAAGTAAAGCGCCGCCGCTCATTGATACAGCGCCTTTTGCTTTGTAATGGGCGCGCTCGTAGTTCTTTGAAACTCTACGTTGGCGGTTCCATCAGGGAGTCCGATGGGTAAAACCTGGAACGCTAAAGAACGTATTCAGTTGATTTCTTCCCTGATAGTTTCCTGTCTAAAACCAAGCTGGAAAATGTCAGGCGTCAACTTTATACCTTCGCCGTGGGGCGCCATGGGAAGTAAACCGCTTGTGGACCTGGCGTAAGATCCGCTACAGCAGACGACTTCGGATGAAGCAAGAATCCCGCCGCCTCCAGCGGTGGGATTGTCAATCTCACATCGCTTCCGCTCAAATAATCAATTGATCTTCACAGCGCTTCCGCTCAAAAAATCATTGACAATTCCCCTTTGTCATTTTATTATTCACCCATCTTGAAATTGACTTTCAAGATCACGGTCAATCATCAACCGATTCTGAGCAATTCTGGAGATCGTCAATGAGTAAGAAGTCGAAGTGTTGCAAGAGTTATAAGAAAAAAGGCAAGGCGTGCAAAAAATGCCCGGTGTTTAGATGATTCATAATTCCGGTCAATTTCTTAATCAATATAAAAAATAAAAGCCTTCAGCGTTGCAGCGCAGAAGGCTTCATAGCAAACCAACCCGGTCAGTTTCTGACAACATTGCGAGCGGTGTGCGGGCGCATCCTATCACGCCACCGCTTATAAATCACTTCCGAATCATGGCAATTCGGCGTGAAAGGAGAGCCCGAATGAATTCACATCGCGCTCCATACTCGTGGCGCGGCCTTCGATTATTCCTGAGAGCGCAGGCGTCCTTACCAGCCTGCTTTGATCGGTCGGTCTTCTGGCTGATCGTCACGACCTTTCTACTTACCACTTCCCCGACTTTCTTCGCTCAAACAAACAACAACACTGCAGGGCCGTGGACAACTTCACCGACGGCAGCGATCCGAATGTGGGCGTATTGCTGCCGATCTATCGCCCTGAGCTGGGGCGTAGGTTCCGCGTCGGAATGCGCTTCACATCGGCGCAGCAGCGCAGGTAAAGCGCAAAGGGCGGCGTGGAGGCCATCCCGCCTCTCGCCCTCAGCCGGACGATACGAAGCTTGTGAAGTAAATCGGGCGTCCGCGCCGCCCGTCAATTGATCGCATGGTCAGTACCGCGAGCGGTAGCGAGCGCGGCTCCCGCTATCAACTGAACTTCGGCAGTCCTCGCCCGCGGTACTGATAAGCAAGAGTCGCGCTGTGAGAAGGAGGGATGGAATTTGATGAACACCGAGAACGATAACGGAATAAAGATTGATCTCTGGCAGCGCGTCGGAGGATTCAAGAAAAGGAGACACGTTATGAAGATGAAGCGCGTTATGTTTTCAACTTATTGCATGGCGCTGTTTTCAATCAGCGTAATGGCGCAGACGACCAATTCAACAACCGAACTCCAAAAGGCCGATCCGGCGGCGTGGAATATGCTCAAATCCGCGCGCGATACCAGCCAGACCATTCCCACAAACTTCGCCGGGGTGACGTTCGATGTAGTTCTGAACGACAACGGCAAGATCACAAAAGGCTCGGTCAATTATGAGGCGGGCAAAAGCGTCGAGATAAAGGTCGAAGGGCTGGATGAGGAGGCGAAAGGGTGGCTCAACGATCAGACGATGAGCATTATCGCCCACCGTCGCGGCGGAGACTTCTCCAAAGGAGACGGTCGCCATCCGATCACCTTCGCCGAAGACGATAACTCACCCGCGGGTCGCCGCATCGCGATCAACGATCAGATGAAATCGCACTACCGCGTCCGCGACAACGTGGTCGCCGAAGTCGACCGCACGATGGGCGCAGATCATTTCATCATCGACGTCCTGGAGACGGCCAAAACGCCCGAGGGCAAGAATCTGCCGCGCCACTTCACCGTCACCTATTTCGACGCCAAGAGCGGCGCGGTCAAACGCACCGAGACATTCACCGACGAGTATAAATT
>Ga0081455_10002559_pt1 | contig 21586 bp, 20 predicted proteins | sample TabmetS3T2R1_FD_70207 | JGI IMG/M metagenome (GOLD analysis project Ga0081455, IMG submission 70207) | Tabebuia heterophylla rhizosphere microbial communities from the University of Puerto Rico - S3T2R1 | ecosystem: Host-associated > Plants > Roots > Rhizosphere ...
CACGGTGCAGCGCTTTGATGCCTAGTTCGCTTTTGACCTTCTTCGACGAAAGCTAAACTGCCAACTGCAACTGCTTCCGACCACCGTGCGTCTCGCACTGCCAACTCATCCCGGAGAGCGATCTCTACCCATTGGCGATGAGCTCCGGCCAAGCGGACCGGTACAACAGTGGATTTTTCATCAAGCAGAAAAGAAATTGACAACTCTGCCGGGGCTGCGATATAGCTCCGGCCACAGAAAAGGTCGTTTAAAAATCCTATCCATCCAGCACGAGGTGCTGACGACCGATTGCACCGTGTTCATCCACAGGAGGAGGGCTCATGATCAGCCGCAGAACGTTCCTGTCACTGGTCGCGGGTAGCATGAGCGCACCGAGGATCGCGTTCGCCCAGCCGGAGACGCGCAAGGTCGCGCTCTACGCAAACGTCGGGGCTGATCTCACGCATTACGACGTCGACGTCGCGGGCGCCGCGCTGACCAGGCGCGCTACCGTCACCCTGCCCGCTGGCGTGCAGTACGCCTGGCCGCACGTCTCGCGGCGGTATCTGTACGTCGCGACCAGCAGCAGCGCATCCGGATACGGACCGGCGGGGACCGAGCATCACGTCACCGCGTTTCGCATCGACCCCGCCAGTGGCGCGCTCACCAAGCACGGCGAGGCGATCCGGCTGCCCACCCGTCCGATCCACATGACCACGGACATCCCATCGGAGAACATCCTGGTCGCGTTCAACAATCCGAGCGCGTTGCGCGTGTATCGAATCAATCCCGACTTCACGCCCGGCGAGGAAGTGAAGCAGCCGGGAGCGATCGACGCCGGCATCTTCGCGCATCAGGTGCGCGTCACGCCCGACAACCGGCTGGCGATCCTGGTGACGCGCGGCAACGAGGGCACCCCGACCAAGGCCGAAGACCCCGGCGCGCTCAAGGTCTTCGACTACAAGAACGGTGTCCTGACCAACGAGGTGTCGATCGCCCCCAACGGAGGCCGAGATTTCGGGCCGCGGCATCTCGATTTTCATCCGACGAAGCCCTGGATGTACGTCTCGATCGAGACCCAGAACAAGATGTACACGTACAAGATGGAAGCCGGCCGGATCAATCCTGAGATCGCCTTCCGCGCGGAAACGCTGGCCGAGCCGACGAACCGCCGCTCGCGTCAGGCGGCGGGCACGGTCCACGTGCATCCGAACGGCCGGTTTCTGTACGGGGCGAATCGCGCCCAGGACGCGGTCGAATTCCAGGGCAAGAAGGTGTTCAAGGGCGGCGAGAACAGCATCGTCGTCTACTCGATCGATCAGTCCACCGGCGAGCCGAGCCCGATCCAGCACATCGAGACCCGCGCCATCCACCCGCGCACGTTCCACATCGACCCAAGCGGACGCATGCTCGTGGCCCAGCACAATCTTCCCGTGGACGTGAGAGACGGCGACGCGGTCCGCACCATCCCGGCCGGTCTGTCGGTCCTGCGTATCGGCAACGACGGCAAGCTCACCTTCGTACGCAAGTACGACATCGACGTCGGCGGAAAGACCATGTTCTGGATGGGCATGGTCCAACTGTAGCGGTCGAACCGCGAGTCGAATACGGTCACACGGTGCAACAACCATCACTTCGATTCCCTGTGGGGGGAGACCATGCTCAGAGCCACGATCCTGTTCGCGGTCGGCTTGTGCGCCAACGTTCTCATCGGCCTACCTGGCGATGGCGCAAGCGCCGGCGGAAGTCACGCTGACACGCATCGAGTGCGGCACCGGCGCCACGCCGACGGACGTCGGCCAGCGCTTCACCGACACGTTCGCGTACAAGGACCTCAAGCTGACGTTCGCGTTCAGCCGCTACCTGATCAAGCACGGCGACGAATACATGGTGTGGGGACACCGGCTTCGCCCCCGGCACGAATCCCAACGCGCCGAAAGTCGGCATCGTGGATCGCTTGAAGGAGCTCAAGATCGGAGCCGCTGGAGTTCATGGAGCGTCTGGCAGCCCTGGTGCCCCGCCCGCGTCTCCATCTGATCCGGTTCCACGGCGTGCTGGCACCAAACGCGAAGTTGCGCAGTAAAATCGTTCCCGCTCCGGCACCGCCTGCCACCGAGTCCCCAAGCGAGGACGCTCACGGGCAGGGCGAGCCGGCGCGCATGAGTGGGGCCGGCTGCTCAAACGCGTCTTCGACATCGACGCACACGGCTGCGCTCGGCTACTACACGTCGCGCGCCGCCGGGCCGGAATGGCCGCGATCGCGTTCGCGGCGTCGGTGGCGATGATGGTGTATCACGGCGCGCGGATCGCCTCCGTGTCGACGAGCCCGATCTCGATCGGTGTGCCGGGCGGCGATCGCGGACCGGTCGTGCTCGACATGGCGACGAGCGTCGCGTCGATGGGCAAGCTGGTTCAGGACCGGAAGACCGGCGCCGCGATTCCGCCAGGATGGGCCATCGACGAGCAGGGGCGGCCACGCACCGATTCGTCCGCCGCGGTGACACCGCTCCCGCTCGGCGGCCCGAAGGGTTCAGGGCTCGCGCGGCGTGGCGATGTTTCCTACTGAAAGATCTCGACTCCTTCTCGACGAAGTCGTAGTCCACGGGAAGCCGCTTGATCTGCGTGAGCGGCGGGTTCCCAGCCGGGGGCGCGCACCCGGGCATCGCTTGTTCCCCGCTCCGCGCCTGTGATATGCATGCCTCGTTCAATGTCACGGCGGGCGTGGCACCGCTCAGCGCGCGAGTTCGCCACGGTTTCGAGCGCCGGCTTTGCCGGCGCAATCGAACTCGCTTTTCGCCGTTGGGGGGCCATCGAGGAGGAGCGCCGGAACGCTCCCCCCCGATCTAAATAGAGGGGATGTCATGGACTTCGGAATCTTCCTGGAGCAGACGCGACGCGGAGTCGATCAGCCCGATGCGTTCCGGGAGATGTTCGCGATGGCCGAGGCCGGGGAAGCCTGGGGTCTCGACATCGTCTGGCTGGCCGAGATGCTCTTCAACCCGGCGCGCTCGGTCCTCTCCGGCCCGCTCCTGATGGCGAGCTGGATCGCGTCGCGGACGAAGCGCATCCGCACCGGCACGGCCGTGCAGCTCCTGCCGTTGAATCATCCGCTGCGCCTGGCCGGCGAGGTGACCACGCTCGATCACCTGAGCCAGGGCCGGTTCGACTTCGGCATCGGTCGAAGCGGTGGCACGCGCGGATACGACGCGCTCGGCATCCCTTACGCGGAGAGCCAGGAGCGATTCTTCGAGGCGCTCGACATCATCGTCACGGCCTGGAAGGGCGAGCCCTTCAGCTACGAAGGAAAGTTCTATCAGTTCGAGAACGTCGCCGTCGCGCCGCGGCCGTATCGATCGTCCCCTCCGCCGCTCCGGATGGCCGCGACGACGCCCGACACGTTCCCGCGAGTCGCCAGGCTCGGGCTGCCGATCTTCGTCGGGCTCCGCGGCATGAGCATTCCCGAGCTGGCCGGCCATCTGAAAACCTATCGCGCCGCGTGGCGCGACGCCGGGCACCCCGGCGATGGCGACGTCTGCCTCCGCATTCCGCTCTACGCGGCCCCCACCGCCGAAGCCGCGGTCGAGGAGCCGAAGGAAACGATCACGTTTTACTTCCAGCGCCAGGCCGCTCTGACGGTCGCCCCGGTCGGCCGCGCCGGCATCCCGGCCGAACTGCGCCGGAACCAGGCGCAGCGCCTGCAGAGCCTCACCTACGACGAGATCCTCAGCACCAAGGTCGCGTTCGGCACTGCGTCACAGCTGATCGACCGGCTCGGCGAGCTGAAGGGAGAACTCGGATTGAGCGGCATCGCGGCCGAGCTGAACCCTGGCGGCCTTCTGCCGTTCGAGCTCGAGCTCCGCAGCCTCGAGATCATGACACAGCAGGTGATGCCCGCGTTCAAATAGGCGCGTGCGAGGAGGGGTTAGGTGTTCGCGCGGGATGGGTCAGGTCTTGCAATCACACATATTCACCGAACGAGTTCGTGAACGATCTAGACGCGCCCACTGCTTCGACGTCTCGATGAAACCCCCAGCGCAGCTCCGTGAAGACCCGCGACAGAAGCAACAGTGACATTGTTGAGCAGCTGGACAAACTCCATCCGTGCCCCATCCGATGAATTGAACCGGTTCTCATATTCGCGACTGGGCGATCGATCCGTTGCAACAGCGGAACTGCAAGCAGCGTCGCCTGCGAAGAAGACAAAATTCTCCGATCAGCCACCTAGTTCAGTTTTGAGTCTCCCTTGTCTCCAGGGTTCAAGGCGATCGATGACTGTAGTCTTGACATAGCCAAAAAACGACAATAACTTTCGACAAATACGCTCTACAAGATGTGGCTAGAATAAGTACTGGCGCCACAGACAAAAAATGCGTCGGTTCAGTGCCCCAACTGGATCGCCCCGTCAATGTCGCCGATTTACGCCCTCGATCATGGCCCGGACGCTCCGGTAACTCTCTCGCGATGCGAGGGCGTCTTCAAAACGATCTAAAGCGGAGCAGAATGAACCCATGAAAACTCCAAGCCTCGGCGACATGGTCAGCACATCGGAGGTTTGCGGGGATTCTAGCGGGGATCTTTTTTGGTGAGTATTGCCGAGTCCTATCACCTATCGGATCAGCTTACATCATGCTCCTGCAGTCGGCAGTTTTTCCTTACCTTATCTGCTCGCTGAGGGGGTTGTATGGGATTTCTTTTGAAATTTGAACCGCTTCTTTGAGTCTGGATTGTAGGACCCATCTATAGAAGAGGCAAGAATGCATCACTCGAAGAAGCTTTTCATCCTGTGTCTGCCGTGATAAAAATCGTACCGTAAGGAGGGCAGCCATGTCACACAAAGGGTTCTCTCATCTCGGGCTCTCGACGCTGGACTTGGACAAGACCCGCGACTTCTATGAAAAGATCCTGGGCTTCAAGGCGGTGCGCTGCGATATCATCAAGGTGAAAGAGGGCGGCCGCATTCGCCACATCTTCTTCGACACAGGCCGCGATCAGTTGATCGCGTTCATGGAAGCGCGTGGAGTACCAGGAGTTCCCGCTGAATACGATGCCGGTATCAATCGTGGATTAGGCGTCCCGTCGGCGTTTTATCATTTTGCTTTCGAGGCCGGGTCCGAGGCCGGGCTGGAAGAAAAGCGGAAAGAACTTCTAGCAAAAGGGGTAGAGGTCACAGAGGTGGTGGATCACGACTGGGCCAAGTCTATCTACTTCAAGGATCCCAATGGGATGCAACTTGAATACTGCTGCTACACTCGTGACCTGAATGACGATGATGCCCGGATGCAGGACCGTTTTGAGCTATCCGTGCGTTCGATGGGATTGCAGGGCTCTGTTGACATAGCTCCAGCCAACGCTCCGAGCACCTACCGATCGTAGAAAACCTCTTCGCTCATCCCTACAAATAAAAAAACGCCAGCCAGGAAATTCACCCGAGTTTCTCAGGTATGTGAATTATTGGCTGAAGCTCGAAGAGACCGGAAAGTTCGCACAACAAATGATCGACCACTGGATTCAAGGACAACCCTTGCCCGACAATGAGCCACGCTGGAGTGTCATCCGTGACGTTCTGCATTGGGTGAAATAGTAGGAAAGATTTACCCCCAGGCCAGCACCACCACCGAAGACGCCTCAGCGCTTCTTTTCGGCTTCTTCGAGCTCTGCTGTCTCGACCGCCAGTTTAGCGTGGCGGAAGTCGTCGGAGTCAAGCGGGAGTTCGGGACGGTGACGCCTCGGTTCGTCCCTTAGTATTCCGAGCTGTGAACACGAGCTGTGAGCACCGCCACCCCTCTCCTTAACTGTCAACACGAGGTGGGTCGCGTAAGTAGTGAGCACAACAAGATCTCGGGTTCATTTGTACGCTACGGCGGCACTCGCGGGGCCGCGCAGCGGGATCGCCTCGGTGCGACGAAATCCAACCTTCCGACACCACCCGTCGAAATCCCGACCCGTAAAGTCAAACGCGTCGCCAAACTCGATAAGCATATTGAGTGACGTCATCAGGCCAAAGGCGTTGCGCCGTCGCTCGTCATCGATCAGGGTCTCGATCACTGCAAAAGCGCCGTCCTTTGGCAGGGCATCGTACGCGGCTCGAACCAGCTGCATCTTCTTCTCCAGATTCCAGTCGTGGAGAATCATGCCCATGGTAATCACGTCCGCTTTGGGCAGAGGATCACGGAAGAAATCCAATGACACCGACGTGATCCGTTCGCTGAGTCGTTGCGCCTCGATGGTCTTGCGCGCGATGGATGCCACTGGTGGAAGATCGCACGTCGTGCACATCATGTGCGGGTGACGCCGGGCCACGGCAATCGACAGCTGTCCGCCCGCGCCACCGACGTCGCACATGGTCTTGTACGGCGCGAAATCGAACTTCTCCGCGAACGCCTCGAAGTTGGCGAGCGAGATGCCGGCCATCGCGTTCACGAACTGCTCAAGCCTCTGGGGGTTACGGTAAAGTTCTTCGAACATTCCTTCGCCGCCGTGCTTCATCTCGTTCTGCGGCTTGCCCGTCTTGAGAGCTTCGGTCAGGTCACCCCAGAATCGGTAAAGTCGCGCATTCGCCATCTCGAGGAAACCGCCGATATAGGCGCGGCTGTTGCGGTCGAGAAAGTGAGCGGCATCCTCCGTATTGCGGTATTGCGCTGCCTCACCTTCGCCGTCTCGCGCCAGCACATCCAGAGCGACGAGCGTATCGAGAAAGTCGGCGACGCCGCGTGGATGAAGTTCGAGCGCGTTCTGAAGCTGTCGCGCGGTCAGCGCCTTGTCACCCAACACAGTGAACAGATCCAGTTCGACGGCTGACAGCAAGGTCTTGGCGGGCCAGAAACCCATTCCGATCTGAATCAAGCGGTCGGGGTCGCGTTGAGTCATGTTTCGTGCCTCTCCTCTTGCGGTAGGTTGACTTCATCGTAGCTATGGGCATAGCAGAATCTCCAGCGGGCAGCAGTGCTTCGCTTCGGCTGGGCTCAAGCCGAGCCGCAAGACGAAAAAGCCACTGAAAAAAATTATAGGAAGAAACTACGGCAAACTAAAGAGATCTCGAGTCAGTCGTCTCAGGTATTTACCGTGGAGGCCCGCAGTCGCAGACACCCGCATATATGAAACAAGCATGGAGACGGCAAATTCACTTCTACAGAACGCGAAAAGGACTCGACGCACCACAACGGGCAGGAGTATTGAAATGAATTGAGCATTTTTCCGTTCGTGCTGACCTTGTCGAAGCATTCCTACCGCTTCGACAGGCAGAAAAATGTCCGACTCGCGTACGTCAGGGAAGTTGAGTTGGTAAAGGTAGGCAAGTTTGACACCACTGAAATTCCTTTCACGCTCCCTTGACAGAAGCTCACTCGCTCTCCTATGTTCGCGACAATCACAGCTCGCGGAAGGCGGCTATGACACGCCGGTCGGGATTAATAAAGCTCACCTGCATCGCGATGTGGGTATGGCAGCTTTTCGGCGGCTCCGCGCTCGTTGGCGCCGAGCCGCCGGCGCTACGAGGTCTCCACAACGCTCTCGGTGGCACGATGACGCCGGCATTCGTCGCCCAAGATCTTGGTCTGTTCTCTAAGCACGGCTTGGAGCATAGCTTGCAATATATTCCCGCCACGACCGGAGTGCAGGCGCTCGCTGCCGGTAGCGAAGAGATCGGTCTGGTCGGTAATCAGTGCGTCGACGTCGCGCTGGAAGGCGCCGATACGGTGTACATCGCCTCTACGGCATCGCGCTTTATCTTCCAACTCTACGGGGCGTCTTCGATCAAAACCGTGGCCGATTTGAAAGGTCAAGTTGTCGCGGCGACCCAACCCGCCGCGTCAACCGATTACGCCATGCGCATATTGCTGCGCAAATACAATTTGGTGCCTGATAAGGACGTGAAAATTATTTACGCCGGCAGCAGCCCCGCTTTGATGTCGATGCTGAAAGGCGGCAACGCGGTAGCGGGATTGATAAACCCGCCGGTTATCTATCAAGCGCAAGAAATCGGCATGAAGCAAATCGTCAACGTCACCGAGTTGAACATTCCATTTATCTTCGTTGCCGTCTGCACGACGAAAAGAGTGCTCCAGCAAAAACCCGACGCGGTCACCCGCTATCTCAGAGCTTACACGGAAGCGATTTCGGTGATTCTGCGTGACAAAGAGACGACGCTCAAGATTATGGGTAAGCGCATGAAGATGGACAACCGAAAATGGGTCGAAGCGGTACATGACGACATCGCAAACGTGTTGCAGCGAGCGCCTTACATGACGGTGCCGGAAGTGCAAGCCGTGTTGGACGCCGTCAAAAGTCCAAAGGGCATCCAGGCGAAACCCGAGGCGTTCTTCGACAATTCGTTTTTGCAGAAAGTGGAAGCGAGCGGTTTTATTGATTCGCTCTATTTGCGATAATCCGTCGTGATTCTCTCCAGCGGGTCTCGGCGTTTCTTCACGGGATCTTCAATGAGGTACTTCCCATGCGATAGCCGAAGCCCTTGCCGTAAGGGAGGTTTTGCGCATACTGCTTGATGCCTAGAACTTGTCTCATGATCTGGTTTGGGGCTTAGCCTCTCGCACAGAAAGGAGTTCGGTATGAGAAAGGACTTTGCGCGCGTCAGTCTATCTCTATTGTTCACCGTGATCTGTGTCCCGCTATTCGGTTCGCCGAGCAAAGCTCAGGATGAACCATTCTACAAGGGAAAGACGCTCAGGGTCATCGTCGGCACGACTCCCGGCGCTCTCTACGATCAGTGGGCGCGCATCATCGCCGCCCACATAGTCAAGCACATCCCCGGAAATCCTCAGGTCATTGTCCAGAACATGCCAGGCGCGGGCCACCAGATCGCGGCCAACTACCTTTACAATGTGGCCAAACCCGACGGTCTGACGATCATTGGGTCCATTATCCCGACCCTATACTTGGATCAGCTCATCGGGCGGCCGGAAGTCAAATTTGACTGGGGAAAATTTCTCTTCGTCGGCTCGCCTGTAAAAGGCGAAAGTCAAATGATGATGCGTGCCGATGCGCCTTTCAAAACCATCGAAGATATGCGAAACGCCAAGGAGCCGCCCAAATGTGGTGGCACCGGCACGGGCGGCACCGACTTTGTACTTTCCCGCCTGCTCGAGGAGACCTTTCCTCCGCTGAAGATAAACTCGGTGCTGGGTTATCCGGGCGGACCGGAAATCGATCTGGGCATCGAGAGGGGAGAAATACAATGCCGCTCCTTTACGATCGAGGCCTTCTTTGCCCGTGAGCCTTACCACAGCTGGCGTAAGAAGGGTTTCGTCCGTAACATCGTTCAAACCGGCGTGGCGCGCGACCCCCGCCTGGCCGATGTGCCGACGTTCAATGAAGTCATGGATCAGCAAAAGACGCCTGATCTTTCCCGGCGACTCGCTAAAGTGACCCTCGCCGGCGGCGCTCTCGGCCGCCCGATGCTGGCTCCTCAAGGGACGCCGCCGGAGCGTTTGAAAACTCTACGCGAGGCTTTCGTTAAAACCATGAAAGACCCGGGGTTTTTGGCGGAAATCGAGAAGAGAAATTACGAGTTGGACCCGACGCCGGGCGAAGAGCTGGAGGCGATTGTGAAGGATGTCATGTCGCAACCACCGGCGATCAGCGAAAAACTCAAGATGGTCTTGGCGCCGAAGTAATTCCGCGAGGGCCGGCGCGGTTTATCCTGCACCGTTGTAGTCGCGAGCTATGTATTGCGGCCGATGAAGCTGCGCAGCATTTCGTTGAACTCCGCCGGATGTTCGCGATAGGAGAAGTGACCGGACCGATTATAAAGGTACATGCGCGCATCGGGAGTGCTGCGTGATGAGATCGAACAACGCATAGCCCTGGTCGATGCTCGCGGTGCGGTCTTGGTACGACCACGCGAGCAAGGTCGGCTTGCCGAGCCCTCGGTCGCGGATAATGCACAGGGTTTCGTCTTTTTGCCTTGCCAGATGGGGGAGAAAGCGCGTGGTCCGCAAGCCTACCTCTTCCGTTTTGCGCACCGCTTCGCGATATTTCGGCAGCGTCGCGACCCGCATCATCGCATCCAGTCACTCCTCGGTAATATGCTCGTCGCCGAAGGAGTATCTCTGCAACATCCAGCGCTGGCTCTCGCGGCGCAAACGCGGTAGCGGCGGGTTGGCCATGACGGTTTCATTCTTGCTGATCCCAGGCGCCAGCGTGTTGGTGTCGACGAGAATGCAAGTCGCAAAAAGCTCCGGATACTCGATCACCAGCAGGGCGACCAGATAGGCGCCGCGCGAGTGACCGACTGATGGACGTTGTGCAACCCGGGCCAACCAGCAATAATCGATTCATGGGTTTGCTTGACTCAAGACTGCGGCTCTAGGATATTGCTGACAATCAGTAGTGATAAGCAAACCATAAAAAGCGCAATCTGAACCGCAGCAATCGCATCGAAAGGGAGATCTCATGAGCTTCTTGCTCAGCGCTGCCGCGTTGTTCGCCGTTTTCCTGGGTGCTTTGCCAAGCCCTGCTCAAGCCGCTCAAACCAAACCGGCATGGGAGCTGGAATGGGCGCGCGTCGTCGAGGCAGCCAAGAAAGAAGGTCAGGTCACTGTCTACCACACCCGGGGCTCCTTCGAAGAACTTTTTGCCGATTTCAATAAGCACTATCCCGGCATTAAGCTCGTGTCGGTTACGGGCCGCGGCAGCGATTTGAGTTCAAGGATCATGGCGGAAAGAAGAGCTGACAAATACCTCGCCGATATCTATATGGGTTCCACGGGTACGCCCTTCGACATCTTTTATCCCGCCAAGGTTCTCGAACCGTTTCAATCAATCTTGATTTTGCCGGAAGTTAGAGAACCGTCGAACTGGTTTCGCAATCAGCATCACTACGGCGACCCCGAGGGTAAGTTTATTTTTGTTTTTGAGGGCGTCGTGCGTTCGGATATGGCGTACAACAGCAAACTTTTAGACCCGAAGGAGTTTAGCTCGTACTGGGATCTGCTCAAGCCCAAATGGAAAGGCAAGATCGTCGCCATGGACCCCAAGCTTCCCGGCTTTCCCACCGGATTGATTCAGTTTGCGTATTACAGCCCCGACCTCGGCGCTCAATTCCTGCGGCAGCTCTTTGGCGAAATGGATGTAACGCTGGCGCGCGACGGCCGTCAGATTGTCGACTGGCTCGCCGTGGGAAAATTTGCCCTCGGCCTGGCTGCGCCTGCCAACGAGGTTTTCTCGGCAATGAAGCAGGGGCTGCCGCTGGGGCGCTTCGAGCCTCGTACTTTCAAGGAGGGAATTTACATGCGCGCGACCCAGGGCTCGCTCAGCGTTTTGACCCGCAACCCCCATCCGAACGCGACCAAGCTATTTATCAACTGGCTTCTATCCAAGGATGGCCAGACGCAATACCAGAAGCATTATTTCAGAGTCGACCCGGTGTTTAGTTTACGGGAAGACGTTGCTCCGGACCCTTTGATCGAGTCCTATCGGCCTAAACCGAACGACAAGTTTATTTCGGTGTATCGTCCCGAATACAGAGACCTCGACGCCGCGTTCAAAGTCATCGATGAGGCGCTCAAAAGGTAGCGGCGATACCTCGCGGCGGGCACCGCCCGCTCATCCCGCTTGCTACCGCGATCAATCAAATCGAAGCCTGGTTCGAGTCGCCGAGCGGCTGATGCGTCCCCTCTCCTTCATGGCAAAAAACTAAGGTCGACGATTTGCGCGAGTGTTAAACCCTTGGCTTTCGGCTCCTCCCGGGCAAAATCCGCCAGGACAGTCTCAAGCCCCTTCATCGTGGGACGGCCATCGTCCGGGAGGGAACGACTATAGACGTCAAACGCCTTCTCCGCGATCTCCCGGTCGTTCAGTCTGCTGAGCACCATCATTTTACGGACCGCCTCCTCCTTGCGCGTTTTGAAAAAACGGATCCCCTCGACGTAGGCAGTCATGAAACGCCTGACGAGCGGCGCCTGTGTCTGCAGATACTCTTCCCGGGCCACGATGGTTACGTGAGGGAATTCGACGCCCTTGGCGACGAAGTCGAGGAGCGTGTTCAAGCCGGCCTTCTGCGCCGCCAGCGCCTCTTCCGGGCTAAGGACCGTCGCGTCGATAGTTCCCGCTTTGAGCGCCACCAACCTGGACTGCGAGCCCCCGACCTGGAGTACCGTCACGTCTCCGGGGGTTAGGCCTAGTTGCCCAAGCGCAAGCCGGACAACGAAGTCCGTGTTACTGCCAAACCGGCTGATGCCGATCTTTTTGCCACGCAACTGCTCCGAGTTAGTGATGCGCCCGCCAGATATCAATACGTAGGGCAGGATGTTGGTGACGCCGCCGATGATTTTGAGCCGTGCGCCCCTCAGGTAGGCGTTGAGGAAAGGCGGGCCGCCAGTCTGGAGGAGGTCGAGGCTCTTCCCTATCAGCGCCTGCGTCGAAAGCGAACCGCCGGCGATGAAAACCATTTCGAGCGTAAGCCCGTGTTTGCGGAAGATGCCGCCATCCTGAGCGACATAAAGAGGGGCGGCGCCGTAAAAACCGTTAAAGCCAACATGTAGAGTCGTGGACTGAGCCGCCGCGGGTTGCGCGCTAATCCACCAGAGAGCAGAAACAAAGATTGCATAGATGGTGACCCGTTTCATATCACCTCCATCAATTACCCGTAACTGCTCCTTATTGTGATTGTGGGTGTTGGTCAAGCCCACGGATCCGATGCGCTGTTTTCTTTACGCCATGGCTAGCCGCGACCTATCCGAAGCGCAGAGCGCCGGTGGCTGATCAATTCATAATGCATCTCACCTGAGACCGTTGCATCGGGGTTAGACCAAGCGCGTCTCGTGCGGTAATTTCTTTTTTTGTTGGGGCTGTCCCGAGACCTCGGCACAACTCGTTTACAATGGCGCGTCGTCAGATTAAAGAGGCTTCCAAACAGACAAAAAGCTCCGTTGGGTAGTCTGATCATTGATACGTCAAAGCGGAGCATATCGTCTTAGAGTTTATTTGGGATCTAATTTAACAACCTATGGTTGTTAAATTAGAGTTTAACTAAACCGCTGGGCTTGTGTCGAGTTTATTATTCAGCTAATTTAACAACCATGGGTAGTTATACAGGTAGCAAAATAAACCAACTACTAAAACGATGGCCCAACGGAACGGTGGCCGTATCGTCCTGGCTCGAAAACCAGGGCGCCTATCAGCAACTCGTACACAAGTATGAAACTACCGCCTGGGTACGTCGACTCGGTCAAGGCGCCTATGCCAAGTCAGGCGATAAGGTCGAGTGGACCGGTGGTCTATACGCCCTGCAGGAGCAACTGAAGCTTCCGATCCACGCCGGTGGAAAAACCGCCCTGCAAATGCAAGGCTATGCGCACTTCCTACCGATGGGACGAGGGACAACGGTCTCACTGTTCGGGCCACCCGACGTGAAACTACCCGCGTGGTTCAAACAATACCGCTGGGGTATCAAAATTCGGTATACCACGACAAATCTTTTCGGCGGCCAGCCGGATCAAGGGCTGACCAAAAAAGACCTGGGGCCATATCAGATCAAAGTGTCTGCGCCTGAGCGTGCCCTGATGGAAGTCCTCTACGGGGTTCCGCTGGCAGACTCCTACGAGGAGGCAAGATTATTGATGGAAGGGCTCACCACGTTGCGCCCACGGCTCGTGCAAAGCTTGTTGGAAAAATGTGTATCCATAAAGGTAAAGCGGCTTTTCATGCTGCTTGCTGAGAGCTGCAAGCATGCGTGGGTAACAAAAGTTGACCTGTCACGGGTAGATTTCGGGAAGGGAAAACGCACACTGGTTAAGGGCGGGCACTTCGATTCCAAATACCAAATCACAGTTCCGAATACTGAAGCCGGGAGCACGCCTTCTGGAGCTTGACCTTGAAGGATAGCCCTTACTTCAAACAAGCTGAACTGATGCTCAAAACAATCCCGCATGTGGCGTCGGAAAACTGCTTTGCATTGAAAGGGGGCACGGCGATCAATCTGTTCGTGCGGGACATGCCGCGTTTGTCGGTGGATATCGATCTGGCATATCTGCCGGTGGACGAGCCACGTGAAACGGCGCTAAAAAACAGCAGCGATGCACTAAGTCGTATCGCGGCTGCGATCAAAAAAGCGATTCCGGACACGAGGATACAGGAAACTCGAGGCCGCGAACCCGAGCGGATAATAAGGCTGCATCGTAGTAGTGGGGCCAACTCGAATAAAAATCGAACCAAACGAAGTTATTCGAGGTTCGGTGTTTCCGGCCGAAGAGCGTGAGTTGAGCCGGCGCGCGCAGGACTTGTTCGAGCTTTCGGTGAGCGCGCGCGCCCTTTCGCTGGCCGACCTTTATGGCGGCAAACTCTGCGCGGCACTGGACCGCCAACATCCTCGGGATCTGTTCGACATCAAGATTCTTCTGGAGAATGAAGGCGTCACTCACGAGATCCGTAAAGCTTTCGTCGTCTATCTCGCCAGCCATGATCGACCGATCCATGAGCTGCTCGATCCTAAGCGGAAAGACATCAGGCGGATCTATGAGCAGGAGTTCTCAGGTATGCCGATTGAGGAGATTGCCTACAAAGATCTGCTCACGGCCAGGGAAACGCTCGTTAAGACCCTGAAGAAAGAATTGACGGATAAGGAGAAGACATTTCTCATTTCGATAAAATCAGGCGAACCAGATTGGGATGTCATGGGGATCAAAGACATTGACAAGCTTCCGGCACTGCAGTGGAAACTTGCGAATGTTCGGAAAATCAGTTCTAAAAAGCGTGTCGAGCTGCTGGACAAGCTCAAAAGGACACTCGGATTGTAGGTGAGAGGTGGGGGTACCTGCCGGATCCGATGCTGCGATAAGGGCGAGTAAACAAAAGCTGCTCGTCGCTAACGCCACACGCTTTTACGGACTGCTGTTTATCGGCGGTCGCCTGACAATATTGCTGATTGGGGAATTGTGTAAGCCAAAAAACTGGCCAAATCCGTTTGGCTACAGTTCGAGACAACATCATACATTGAAAAGGAATCGCTTGCTTTCGCCAAACCCTAAACACGTCAAGCCAGCTGCAATGTCTTCTTTTTTCCGATCAAGAGGGACAAGTTTGCGGAGAATACCCCTTACGTAAGTCCTTAACAACAAGGTATCTGAAACCGTTAAGGTTTTCTTGGAGCCCGAGTGTACGAGCATCGATCTTTTATCATAGAGTTGCTTAACATTCTTGAAAATGGTTTCAGCGTCGGTGCGCGATTCACCAAGCAAAACGGCTGTACTTCGTGCAAGTTTGTAGCGTAGTTCACTGGCTCCATCATTTAGCAACGCTTCCAGACAAATCATGAGCGACAAAAACTCTAATTCGTTCTGAACCACCCGGAACGTTTGCTCGAAGGTTTCTAAAGCGAGTTGAAGGTACGGTTGCTTTGGTGTTGCGCGCGCTTTAGAAATTGATTGAGTTGCGTGATCTCCTCGTCTTCTAAATGATAGAGGCGATTCTCACAGTGGAGCGGATCTTCGGACATCGATACTAAAATTACCTGATTGGCATAAATATAATAAAAGGCTGAGATCGGTACCCTGATAGACCCTTCTTTCCATAGACGTAGTTTGGTCAGAATTTCATTTACTTTAGCATCCTCAGCGGATAGTTGTCTTTGGGTTCTTAGATAATCGTCAGAATTCTTGGCGTGTGTAGTGGCTGTAGTTCCAGCTTTTCCATCCAGGTCGATGATGGCTGGCCAAAGATAATCCTTTCGAACTACATAGATGTGAGACACCTTGCGTGTCACCAGATAGTCATATCCCCACTCGGAATCGAGGTAAAAGTCTACTTCTGACTCTGGCAGATTCGTCAGTTTGTGGAAGAGTCTTATGCCTCTTTCACGGCTCCATTGTTCGATTCTAAATATCCAAAGTTGACTCCTAAAATAGAGCGTTCGACATTGCCCAATAGCGCTATAAAGTGCAGCCTACGAGTTCTGGATTGTCTGGGTCGCATTAACTTTAATGGTTCTGTCACGGATCCGTGACGTCATATCTTTGCTTTTTGACATTTCGCACCTTCACAATAGAGCGGGTTTCTTATCTTGATGCTCTTTCTTCGGTCACAAGTAACGCGTTTTGGCACTGCACACCTGTGATGGGTCAGGGCTTGCAATCACACACATTTCACGCGGAACGACTTCGTGAATGACCTATACACACTCCACTGCCTCGAAGTCTCGATGAAATTCCAACGCGGCTCCGTGAAGAGCCGCGGCAGAGGCGACAAGGACACTGTTGACTAGCTGGACTCTTTCCGTGCCACATCCGATTAATTGAACCGCTTCTCGTGTTCGCGACCCGATCAGCTTTTCCAAGAGCTAGTCCGCCTGGGCAATCGATCCGTTGCCCCAGGCCAGCACCACCACCGAAGGCGCCTCAGCGCTTCCTTTCGGCTTCTTCGAGCTCCGCTGTCTCGACAGCCAGTTTTGCGTGGCGGAAGTCGTCGGAGTCGGGCAGGGCGAGGTGCAGCTGTGGCATCTCGTCCAGCTCGACCCGCCCGCGCTCGATATCGAAGCCGAGAACATGCCCCCCGGCATCGAGCGCGCTCGTAATGAAATGCAGGTGGAATCCTGGAACCCCGATGTGACCGAGAAACGCGGGCGTGAAAAACCCCACCAAGGTTCCGGAACAGTTCTCGAGGACGCGGGTGGACTGGCCTCTTGCGGCCTCCACGAGCCGGGTGCGCCGGGTCTGTCTCACGACGCTTCGCACCTCGATTCGTCGGAAGTGCCCTTTGGTCCGAACCCCGTACAGGTAGTTGAGGGAAGGCATCAGCTCCATTACCCGTTTCTCGAACTGCTCCACCTGGTGAGGGCCTTCCAAGTCTTTGGAATATTTCGTCACCCACCGGGTCACCGTCGCAAACGGCGAGCGAACTTCATCGGCAACAACGTGGGCGCGGCACTGGGGGTCCATGCGGTAGACCACCCCGTCAAGCATCACGAGCTCCCCATCAAGCTCGTCGAAGGTGCCCAAACCGAAGTCACCGTGTTTCCGCAGTTCGCCGACCGTGATGTCGCCATGGTACACACCGTCCAGCACCGCCCCGATCGTTGACGCCTGGAAAGCCGCGTCGCCCTCCAGGTCGAGCTGATCGCGAAGCGCCGATTCAACGATCTCCGCTGTGCTCTCGCCGGTGGTGTCGCGGCGCTCACAGATCGCACGCCAGAGGCTTTCGTTGATAGGTACGTGAAGGAAGTGATTCGGCGGCATGAGGCAACCGTAGCATGTTGCGTCCGCATCTTTAAGCAACGCACCGGCCAACGTGTGGCGTTCAAAGCCTTCTGGAACGGGTTGGCGATTCATGATGCGCCGGACCTGAACCTCGCCAATGCCACCTGCGCCGAAGACGCAGACTGTTTTATCCCGAATGATTACGGGATCGGGCCAGCACCCGTTTCTACGCTGTGTGATGCGCTGGGAGTGAAGGTGACATTCAATCAATTCTCTTGCCATCAACATTCTTGGCTCAAGCCGGCCTGCGTTACCCAGGCGAATAAGGCCCTTAGGTCGAAAAACACGGTTCAGTGGCAGAGATTCAGCGAAACTGATGAGACTTAACTGGTCCGATTCGTGACGCGTTAACAACGATCAGCTTGTCCGAGAAGAAACAGGGGCTGAATCTCTTCAGATACGCGGTGACCGTCTTCATCTTATTATAGAAACATCGTAAGTTGATAATATGTCCTGCGAGTTGACCGCTAAGAGAAATAAAAGACAGCTAGAGTTGCGGTTTTTTCGCTTATAGGTCCGCGATGCGTCGGCATCCCCAGCTTGATCCAGACGTGGCCAGGATTGCGGCGTTAATCGGCGACGCCTCGCGCGCTGCAATTCTACTTGCTCTATCAGATGGTCGAGCCTTGCCCGCTGGAGAGTTGGCTCGCCATGCATCGATTTCACCACAAACTGCCAGCGCCCACCTGGACAAACTGTTTCGGGCTCATTTGCTGGCGGTCGAGGTTCAAGGACGCCATCACTACTATAGGTTGCGTAATCCCCAAGTCGCCCAAGTGCTGGAGTCCTTATCAATCGTCGCTCCACCTGCGCCTGCACCAGCGCACCGCGACTCGACAGATGGGCTGCGATTCGCACGGATCTGCTATGACCATCTCGCCGGAAAATTGGGAGTCGCGGTGACGCGCGCCTTGTGTGATCATTCCTATATACACGATGGCGAGGTCGGATACGCGGTCACAGACACAGGGCAAGCATGGTTCGGTAGCCTGGGAATCGATGTGGAGGAACTCCGCTCCAGCCGGCGCCCTTTGACGCGGCGGTGCCTGGACTGGAGCGAGCGTCGTCCACATCTGGCCGGCGGGCTCGGAGCAGCGCTGGCAGACCGGTTAGTGAAGCTGAACTGGATCACACGGGCACGCAGCGGGCGCATCGTGCGCTTGACTGAAAAGGGGGAGAGAGCGCTGCGCGCGCAGCTTGAACTCAATTTTTGAAGAGACCCTGCCGCGCGCGCCCTAAAGACTCAGCGTGGATCACGCATCATGAAGCGGGTTCGGGATTTATGATGGCGAACTCGTGAACCTCGTCCGGCTCTCCCGAATAGACGACCAAGGCAACGGTCTCCCGTCCAATGAATGCAGCGTGGTTGTGATCTTTCGGATTGAGAGCGTAATCGCCGGGGAAGCGTCGCTGCTTACCGACCTTATCGCAATAACCTCCATCGAGGATATAAACATGTTCGTCCGAACGTGCCGTCGCAATAAGCTTGATCAGCTTTCCTGGCGGCGGGCTGAATTTGAGCAAGAATGCGATTCCTCCGCCTTCGCTTCTGCGATCGCTCAGAACCTTCTCCTGGGTCAATGGCGCGCCATTGTAAGTGGAGTTTTCTCCAAAGCGATAGCTAGCGGGTGTCCATTCCTGCGTCGGCGTATTTAGCGTGATTGCTTTCATTTGTTAAACCTCCATTGAATCAATCTTCCTTTAGACTAACTCCGGTTCCGTCAATTGCGAGCGTTTATTTCGACCTCCATCGAAATGAACTCGAGCAGGCAGGTTGCAACGGAAGAACTGCTGGAATCGACTGCTTACGGGCCGTATTTCCCCAGGGAAAATGCGGCGATATCACCGAATAACACGATCCTGTCGCAGAAATTTGTTGCAACTGCTAAGAGTTACCTGGTCCGACTTCAGGAATTCTCTGGCGCGATGGGAGAGAGAAGGGTGAGGGTGTAGACGAAAAATTAAGGAGACCAATGGCGTGAAAGTCGTCGCGTTACTGTTATTTCTTAACTCGTTCGTGTTTGCCTCTCCGAGCCTCGCCGCCGATAGAATCCGCATCGGCTACTCTGGCCTGAGCCCGGCAACGGCGATGCTGTGGGTCACCCAGGAAGGAAAGCTCTTTGAAAAAAACGGATTGAATCCAGAGATTCTGTTTCTGCGCAACAATCTCGGCCAGTCGGCGATGATCGCCGGCGAGATCGACATGTGCAGCTATTCGGCCAGCCTGTTGGCGCCGGCACGGGTGCAAGGCGCCGATCTGGTGATGATCGTGAGCTTTCAGCAGAAGCTCAACTATCGTCTTGTAGTGCGGCCGGAAATTCGCACGCTCGCCGAGCTCAAGGGGAAGATTCTGGGCGTGACGCGTTATGGCACGGTGAACGATGCCACCATGCGGCTTCTGCTGAATAAGCTCGGCGTCGACCCTGAGCGAGATGTCCGGTTAATTCAAGTCGGCGATTCCGCTCCGGTGGTAGCGACTTCGTTGATTGCGGGCAAGACCTTCGACGGCGCGCTGCTTCAGCCGCCGTACTATAACAAAGCCGTCGAAGCCGGGATGCGCGTGTTCGCCAACATGGAAGAGATGGATATTCCGTTTCAGCAAGTGGGACTCAACACGACCCAAAAGTATATCGCTAAAAACCCCGACGTGGTGCGCCAAGTAGTCAAGTCGATCGTCGAAGGCGTGCAGTTAATCCGCGCCAATCCGGCGGTCTCGAAACGGGCGATCGCGCATTATATGAAAATCAAAGACGAGAAAGTCCTAGAGGATTCTTATCAGCAGCTGAAGGGCACGGCAGAAGTCAGGCCCTATCCATCGGCGGAAGGGTTTAAGACGATTCTCGATGAGCTGGCAAAGAAGCTCCCAGCCGCGCGCTCGGCCAATCCGGCCGATTTCATGGACGCGCGTTTTATTCAGGAACTGGACAAGTCCGGCTACATTGACAGCCTGTATAAGTAACTCCGACATTGCGGAAACGAATCAGTTCACGTACAACGCTGCTTCATCACGACAGCGGGATCAGATACACGGAGGAACCCATGATACGCGGCAGCAAGAACTGGAAGAGAAAAACAAGCGGTCTTTTAATCGTTGTTTTCATCCTTGGCTTCCTTTGGACGGAGACCTGGGCCCAGGTGACCGAGGTGAATATGGGGATCGCATTCGTGAACGCACGCGTGGCTCCTCTGTGGGTTGCCGAAAAAGAGGTTTTTTTTCGAAAGAACGGAATCGATATTAAACTCACGAACATCCCTGGTGGGACCCAAGTCGCGCAGGCGCTGCTTAGCGGCGGGATCGACATCTCCTTTGCTGACCCATCCTCGACGATTTCCGCCATTGCGGCGGGCGCGCAGCTCGTCGAGGTCATGGCCATCACTACGATCATGCCCTATTACCTCGTAGGAGCTCCGGAAGTGAAAACGGTTGCGGACCTAAAAGGGAAGCGCGTAGGATCTTCCGGCCTGGGGCTGTCTGCCTCACGCCTGGCGCTGCTGGTAGCCTTCGGAACTCTGGGTCTGGATCCAAACCGCGACAAAATCACCTTGGTTGCAGCGGGCTTAGAACCTGAGAGAATGGCTGGGCTGGCGGCAGGCGCAATTGCCGGGACGGTCATTGGGCCGGAGTATCGCAGTAAGATTGCACAGCTCGGCCTCAATATTCTTGCCGACCTACGCACGATTAAAATTCCATGGGAACAGGATGCCCTGGTGACGTCAAGAAAATTCCTGGAGGCCAAGGGAGAGGTAGTCGAAAGAGTTATGAAATCGCTGCTCCAAGGGAACGCCTTTGTGCTGAACCCGATTAATCGTACTTCCGTAGTCGAGCTGTTAAGACAAGGCTGGGATTGAAAACCACTCAGGAAGCCGAGGGAGCCTATGAGGATCTGACCCACTTCTACGTCCTTAGGAAATCTTTTCCATATCGGGATGGGCTGCACTCCATCACTGCCGAAATCGCCAAGGTTGTCCCCAAGGCCGCGAACTTGAAATTTGAAGACGTGGCGGACCCCACTATTATCGAGAAGCTTGATAAGAACGGATTCATCGACAGTCTCTACAAATAGTAACAAAAGAGACCAACCGAAAGCAGTGCCGGCCGCAGCGAGGAACTAGGAAACGCCAGAAAGGTTGATTCCTTTCCCGCACCGCGAGAGGTAGAGAAAGATCCATTCGCTGCCACAAGAGAGAAGACGAGGTTATACGCCTAAGTATTGACTACCTGCTACAATCACACATCGTTGTAGTGCAAACGCGATCTTACACACCTTTCTCCTGCTCAATCCTCTCTCACGGAGACCAGCGCGCGTTCTGCAACACCACCCGATATCCGTCTGGATCTTCGAACGTCTTCCCCTGCTTATCCCAATACGGGTTGAATGCCTTGACAACTTTATAGCCACAGC
>Ga0081455_10002560_pt1 | contig 21586 bp, 15 predicted proteins | sample TabmetS3T2R1_FD_70207 | JGI IMG/M metagenome (GOLD analysis project Ga0081455, IMG submission 70207) | Tabebuia heterophylla rhizosphere microbial communities from the University of Puerto Rico - S3T2R1 | ecosystem: Host-associated > Plants > Roots > Rhizosphere ...
CGCTCGGCCATTGCCACACGGTCGAGGTCTGGCAGGACGGCGCGCTCGTGGGCGGGCTTTACGGCGTGCATCTCGGCCGCGCCTTCTTCGGCGAGAGCATGTTTTCGCGCGCGCGCGATGCGAGCAAGATCGCGCTGGTCTATCTCGTGGCGCGGCTGATCTATGGCGGCTTCACCCTCCTCGACACGCAATTCGTGACCGGTCACCTCGCGCGCTTCGGTGCGATCGAGGTGAGCCGCGACGAATTTCAGCGATTGCTCGAGGGAGCGTTGGGCGGCGGCTTCGCCCACGGCAGCGGGTCGGCGGGCGCGGCCGGTTCGCCCGGCGGTGGCGGCATGGCATCGGCAGGCGGCGCCTCGCCGGGCGGCGCTTCGGTGGGAGCCGCCTCGGCCGGCGGCGCTTCGCCGGCGGGAACTTCCGCGCCGGGCGCGGCGGCGTTCTCGGCATTGCCGGAGGGCGCCGGCGGCGCGTTGGTCTTGCAGTTGGTGAGCCACACGTCGAAGACCGGGTGCTCGACGGCGTGAAGGCCGGGACTCTCGGCGAACATCCAACCGGTAAAGATCCGCTGCACCTCGCCGGTGAGCTTCACTTCATCCACCTCGACGAATGATGCGGTGCGCGGCTGTTCCGTCGGCGGACGGGTGTCGCACACGCGCGGCGTCACTTTTAGCGCGCCGAACTCCACCGTGTTGTTGATGGGGACTTCGAGATGCGAAATCCGCCCCGTGACCTTGTCGAGAGCGGCGAAGACGGCGATCGGGTTCTTGACGATTTCGGCTAAGGCCGCGCCCGGGTGAAGGCACGCGGCAAGCGCGAGGCATGAAAGGGGAAGCAAGGGACGAAGCCCGCGCAAACTCCCGATCTTCACTCGTTCCGCCATACCCCAAACCTCGTGAACCGGCCGTTCGATGGTCGCGTCGTCCGAGGCAGCGATCCCCTCGCCCTGCCCGCCTCGCCTCATCATGACCTGCGGCAAACGCCTCGTCCAGGATTGGGGCATCGCTGTGGCGTCCCGGATCAGTCGCCGCGCACGGCGTGAAAGCGAAGCCGAACGTGGTCGGCGGTCCAGCGCCCTTCGATGTCGCAGAGCGAGGGCCGCAACAATTCGAGGACCTCGCCCACGACCTCGCTGCGCTCTGGCTCGGGGAATTGGTCGAAAAAGGACCTGCCGAAGGTCCTGAGCCATCCTTCCATGCCCGTCTTGAGCGGCGTCGGGCGCGGAACGAAAGCGATGTCCTTCACCGTGAAGCCGCCTTCGGTGAGCAGACGCCCGTATTCCTCCGGCGTCGGAAAGAACCAGGGCGCGGTGAACGCGGGATCGGCGCCGCGACGGGCGCCGACGGCGCGGATCGCCGTTCCAATCGCCGCGACATTGCCGTGCCCGCCAAGCTCGCCGACGAAGCGGCCGCGCGAGCGAAGCGCGCGGGCGACGCCGGCGATGACCAATCTCGGCTTTCGCATCCAGTGGAGCGCGGCGTTGGAGAAGACCGCGTCGAACTCCGAGACGAAATCGAGCGCGTGGCCGTCAACCTTGCGCACGGCGAGCCCCTTCATGCGCGCCACCGCGAGCAACTCCTCGCTCAGATCGACGCCAAGGACATCGGCGCCGAGCGCCCTGATCTCCGCCGTGAGGGCGCCGTCGCCGCAGCCGAGATCGAGGATGCGCTCTCCGGGCTTAGCCTCGAGCATGTGGAAGATCGGGCCGGCAAGCTCCTGCACAAAGCGCCCGTTCTTGGCGTAGTCCGACGCCGTCCAGCGCTGCACTGGCTTCGGCGGCTCGGCGTCGAGCGCCGGCGGATCGCTCAATTGGGCTGCCACGGCTCGTAATCCAGCGGAGGTTTCGCCGTATCGGTGCGGAGCGTCGAGCCCGGCGGGCGGTAGGCCTCGAACGTCCCGGTCAAGTTCGGACGATGGGCCTGTTGCCACGGACGCGGCGTGTAGCGCTCCTCTGTCGGCGGCACATCGACGGTATAATGCAGCCAGGCATGCCACTCGGGCGGGACCTGCGACGGTTCGGAAAGCGTGCGGTAGATCACCCAACGGCGCTTCCCGCCCCGCTCCCGGTAATAGACGTTGCCTAAACCGTCCTCGCCCACACGCTCCCCCTTCCGCCAGGTATAGAGGCGCGTGCCGATGGTATTCCCGGTCCACCAGGCGAAGAGTTCGGTGAAGAGTCCCATGCCAGCGTTCGCCGCTTCTTCGTTTGCGCCGGGACTATGGCCTCAAGGCCGAGCCCCTGTCCAGGCCGCGCCCCGGGACTGGCGCTCGAGCGCCGCCATTATTATGTGCCCGGTCGAGGGGTCTGTAGCGGCCGGCCGCGGACCCGAAAAGGCCGCTGGTGGGCGGCTGGTTTGAGGCTCCTCTGTCCCCTCCCTGTCCACACAACTTCCCCAGACTCCCCCACAGCCTTTAGTGGTATAGTAAGAAGTGAGTGCATATATGTTGATGGCAAACACGAATCGCCCCAGTTTCAGCGGTTACGCGCGCGCTCGGCGAAGAGTGCATGGCTAGGGGGGAGAAAGCGATGCGGATCGAGAGACGATTCACCGAGGCGGGCAAGTCGCCTTATGACGCCATTCCGTTCCGGGAAAGCGGCAGCGAAATCCGCAATCCCGACGGCTCGGTGGTGTTCTCTCTCGCGCGTTTCGCGGTCCCGGAGCATTGGAGCCAGGTCGCCGCAGACATCCTGGCGCAGAAATATTTCCGCAAAGCGGGCGTGCCGGCGAAATCAAGGCGGGTCGAAGAGAATTCCGTCCCGTCCTGGCTGTGGCGGTCGATCCCCGACGAGGAAGCGCTCGCCTCCCTTCCCGAGGCCGAGCGCTACGGCGGCGAGACCGACGCGCGGCAGGTCTTCGACCGGCTGGCCGGCACGTGGACTTATTGGGGCTGGAAGGGCGGCTACTTCACCAGCGAAGAGGACACGAGCGCCTTCTTCGACGAGCTCCGCTACATGCTCGCCATGCAGATGGGCGCGCCCAACAGCCCGCAATGGTTCAATACCGGCCTCCACTGGGCCTATGGCATCGATGGCCCGAGCCAGGGCCATTACTATGTCGATTTCGAAACCGGCGAGGTCAAAGCCTCGACCTCGGCCTATGAGCACCCGCAGCCTCACGCCTGCTTCATCCAGTCGATCGACGACGACCTTGTCAACGAGGGCGGTATCATGGATCTGTGGGTGCGGGAAGCCCGGCTGTTCAAATATGGCTCAGGCACCGGCACCAATTTTTCGCAGCTCAGAGGCGAGAACGAGCCGCTCTCCGGCGGTGGCAAGTCCTCAGGCCTGATGAGCTTCCTCAAGATCGGCGACCGGGCGGCGGGCGCGATCAAATCGGGCGGCACCACGCGCCGGGCGGCCAAGATGGTCGTGGTCGATATCGATCACCCCGATATCGAGGACTACATCAACTGGAAGGTCAACGAAGAGCAGAAGGTGGCGGCGCTCGTCACCGGCTCGAAGGTCCTGGCCGAGCGGCTCAACGCCATCCTCAAGGCTTGCGTCAATTGCGAGGGCGACGGCGGCGACTGCTTCGATCCCAACCGCAATCCGGCGCTGAAGCGCGAGATCAGGGCGGCGCGCAAGGCCAAGGTGCCCGACAATTCCATCCGCCGGGTGATCCAGTTCGCCCGCCAGGGCTATACCTCGATCCAGTTCCCGATCTTCGACACGGACTGGGATTCGGAGGCCTATCGCACCGTATCTGGCCAGAACTCCAACAACTCGGTGCGGGTGAGCGACGACTTCCTGCGCGCGGTCGAGGCCGGCGGCGACTGGAACTTGACCTTCCGCAAGAACGGCGCCGTGGCCAAGACGGTGAAGGCGAAGGAGCTGTTCGAGCAGATCGGCTACGCCGCCTGGGCTTGCGCCGATCCCGGCATCCAGTTCCACACCACCGTCAACGACTGGCACACCTGCCCCGCGGCCGGGCCGATCAAGGCGTCGAACCCCTGCTCGGAGTACATGTTCCTCGACGACACGGCCTGCAATCTCGCCTCGCTCAACCTCATGGCGTTCCGCAAGGACGACGGCAGCTTCGACATCGAGGCTTACGAGCACGCGATCGAGCTGTGGACGGTCGTGCTCGAGATCGCCGTGACGATGGCGCAATTCCCCTCGCGGCGGATCGCCCAGCTCTCTTACGAATACCGCACGCTCGGCCTCGGCTACGCCAATATCGGCGGCCTGCTGATGGCGTCGGGCGTTCCTTACGACTCACCGCAGGGCCGCGCACTCTGTGGCGCGCTCAGCGCGATCATGACCGGGGTATCCTATGCTACGAGCGCCGAGATGGCGCGCGAGCTTGGGGCCTTCCCCGGCTACGCGGCGAACCGTGAGGCCATGCTTCGCGTCATGCGCAATCATGCGCGCGCCGCTGCCGGCGAAGCGTCCGGCTATGAAGACCTCGACACCGCGCCGGTGCCGCTCGACCACGCCTCCTGCCCCGACCCCCGCCTGCTCGCCCATGCCATGCACGCCTGGGAGAAGGCGATCGAGCTCGGCCGCAAGCACGGCTACCGCAACGCGCAAGCGACCGTGATCGCGCCGACCGGCACCATCGGTCTCGTCATGGATTGCGATACGACCGGGATCGAGCCCGACTTCGCGCTGGTGAAGTTCAAGAAGCTCGCGGGCGGCGGCTATTTCAAGATCATCAACCGCATGGTGCCGGACGCGCTGCGGGGTCTCGGCTACGCCGAAGAGGCGATCAAGCGCATTGTCGACTATGCCGTCGGCCGCGGCTCGCTCGCTGGCGCTCCCGGCGTCAACCACGAGACGCTCGCCGCCAAAGGGTTCACACCCGAGAAGATCGCCACGATCGAGAAGGCGGTGGCCTCGGCCTTCGACATCAAGTTCGTGTTCAATCGCTGGACGCTCGGCGAGGACTTCCTCACCGGCCCGCTCGGCCTGTCGCCGGAGCGGATCGACAAGCCCGATTTCGACCTCCTTGCCGAGATCGGCTTCAGCAAGCGCGAGATCGAGGCCGCCAACGAATATGCCTGCGGCGCAATGACGCTCGAAGGCGCGCCCGGGCTGGACCCAGAGCACCTGCCGGTATTCGACTGCGCCTCTCCTTGCGGGCGCAAGGGCAAGCGGTTCCTTTCGGTCGAGAGCCATATCCGCATGATGGCGGCGGCGCAGCCCTTCATTTCCGGCGCCATTTCCAAGACCATCAACATGCCGAACGACGCCACCGTCGATGATTGCAAGGAGGCCTATCTCCTCTCGTGGCGGCTCGCGCTCAAGGCGAACGCGCTCTATCGCGACGGGTCGAAGCTGTCGCAGCCGCTCAACGCGCAGCTCCTCGCCGACGAAGAGGAGGAGCAGGAGGAGGTGCTCGCCGCGATCGCCTCGGATCAGCCGCAGGCCCAGCGCGCAATCGTCCTTGCCGAACGCCTGACGCAGCGCGTGGCCGAGCTTGAGGGCGAACTTGCGCGGGAGGTTCAGTCTCGCGAGGAGGCTCGCGGGAAGCGGGAGCGTCTGCCAGACCGCCGTACGGGCTATATCCAAAAGGCCGTCGTCGGCGGGCACAAGGTCTATCTCCATACCGGCGAATACGACGATGGACGCTTGGGCGAAATCTTCCTCGACATGCACAAGGAAGGGGCCGCCTTCCGCTCGCTCATGAACAATTTCGCAATCGCCGTGTCGGTCGGCCTGCAATATGGCGTTCCGCTCGAGGAGTTCGTCGAAGCCTTCACCTTCACGCGCTTCGAGCCCGCCGGCATCGTCCGCGGCAACTCCACGATCAAGAACGCGACCTCGATCCTCGACTATATCTTCCGCGAGCTCGCGATCTCCTATCTGGAGCGAAACGAGCTTGCTCACGTCAATCCGAACGAGAACGGTCATACCGGGGTCGGCACGGGCGAGGAGCAAAAGCAGCGCGAAGTTGCCGAGCACGGAGCTGAGGGGCGGGTCTCTCGCGGCTTCGTCCGCAAGCGGGCCGGCGACCAGGACAAGCGGCGATTGGCGAACCTCAACCTCTTGCCCACGGCCCGTGTCGCGGGCGCCGGCCATGTCTTCGAGGCTGAGGCCGGCGCGGCGGAGACCGCGGCGTCACCCGCGGTCGCGCACTCCCATGCTCGTACCGTCGAAGCTCAGGCCGAACGCAGCGACTCCGATCGCATCAGCGAAGCGCGGGTGAAGGGATACGAGGGCGAAGCCTGTCAGGAGTGCGGGAATTTCACGCTTGTGCGCAACGGAACGTGTCTCAAATGCGATACGTGCGGCGCGACGAGCGGCTGCAGCTAGGAGAGTTGATGTCCCGATGCTCTCATGCATTGGACGCGTCGACTGCCAGACAACGGACCGTCTCGGTCGTCAAATTGCAAGTTTGCGCGAGCCGGGCGATGTGCGGAAATAGTTGACATCGCCGCGCAATGCAGTATGCGAAATATTGCGATAGGAAAAACTCGGAGCGCGAATCGCTCACCGAACGCGTTTCGACAATCTCTTATCGATGAGTCATGTTAAGACTCATGAAGGAAACTGTATGAACAATGCCGTGGCTTTTCCCTTGTCGACAACGGGACGTGTCTCAAATGCGATGCGTGCCGAGCGGCGAGCGGATGTAGCAGAGTGAATTAAACAGCAGCCACCCTAAGGAGGGGATTGCACTATGGCAGCGAAGAGGAAGAAAGCATCGTCAGCAGCGCGTAAGACCACGCGCAAGACTGCGCGCAAGACCGCGCGTAAGACCGCCCGCAAGGCGACGAAGAAGAGATAGACTTGCAAAGGCGCGGGGCTCGTCCCCGCGCCTCCTTTATTTTTGCTTCCAAAACAATAGATTGGCTGATCCACGCGGCGTCCCATTCGGGCGTGGCGCTTGCGCGTTTTCGTCCGCGCGTTCGCCTCGCGCCCTCCTTCAGCGGCGACGGCGCTGTGCTCAATTCACGCAGCAACTCTCCTCGTGTTGCGCAACGATGCGCGCGCTGACGATGCGCACTCGCGACATGAAGCGGTGTTCTTGATTGCGCGCGGATGCGGATATCGGCGCGCCGGAGCGAGCGTCGATCGGCCGTCCGGGACCGGCTCAAGGCGTTATCGCGCCGGACGCCAAGTGATTCGTTTTTTACCATTCCGGTTCATTCCCCCTCCGAAGACACGGCCTGGAACCCCTCCCGCGCAATAAATTTCCACAGGTCTGATACGGCGGCGGCAAGCCTGGTTTCGTCGGTCGAGCGCAGCACCACATAGGTGCCGAGGCGCTTATTTTCGAAGAAGGGGTAGCTCCCGATCTGCACCTCGGGATGGGCGGCCTGGAGGTCGAACAGCCCCGGAGCGGCGTCCCCTTCGGGCACGTCGAGGCGGATCGAGCGGGTGATGACGGATTTCCCCCTCGCCAGGCGCGGCGCCACCGCGTCGAGCATGACCTGCATGATGCGGGGGACGCCCGCCATGACGATGACGTTCTCCAGCATGAAGCCCGGGGCACGAGAGATGGCATTGTCGATCAGCGCGGCCCCTCTCGGGATGCGGGCCATGCGCAGCCGCGCCGGCGTGAGCTCCTCCTGGCTGAAGTGCTTGCGCATGGCGGCGACGGCGTCGGGATCGACATCGACTTCCACCCCGAAAGCCATGGCGATGGCGTCGGTGGTCACGTCGTCATGGGTCGGGCCGATGCCGCCGGTAGTAAATACGTAAGTATATTTCTGGCGGAGGGCGTTCACCGCGGCGGCGATCTCGGCCTCGCTATCGGCCACGACCCTGATCTCGCGCAACGAAATGCCGATCCGCGTGAGGTACGCGGCGATATAGGCGATGTTCTCGTCCTTGGTGCGGCCCGAGAGGATCTCCTCGCCGATCACGAGGAGCGCGGCCGTGACGGTCTTATTGTCTTGCTCAGGCGTCATGGCGAAAGAAAACGCTTGCGGCACGAGAAGTCCAGAGGCTCGCCGAAAGCTCGCCGCGCGGTTCGCCGTCCTTTCGCCACGGTCTTCGTACGTCCTTCACGAGCGGTGAGCCGTTGCACATTGCGATATTTCACCCTAAGTGAGCTTCAGTTCCCTATAATCGTATCCCATGTCCAATCTCGAATTCGCCCGCGCCCAGGCGCGCGACACCAAAGTCAAGCTGCATAGCACCGACGATTTCGCCGGCATGGCAAAGGCCGGCCGGCTCGTGGCCGAAGCCCTCGATCTCCTCGTAGACGAGGTGAAGCCCGGGGTGACAACCGACGCGCTCGACCGGTTCGTGTTTGAATTCGCCATGGACCACGGCGCCATTCCGGCGCCGCTGAACTATCGCGGTTTCCCCAAATCGATCTGCACCTCCCTGAACCACGTGGTTTGCCACGGCATCCCTGGCCCGCGGGCGCTGAAAGAGGGCGACATCCTCAATATCGACGTGACGCTGATCGTCGAGGGCTGGCACGGGGATTCGAGCCGCATGTACGCGTTGGGCAAGATTTCCCGGGCGGCCGAACGGCTGCTCGAAGTGACCTACGATGCGCTGATGCGGGGCGTGGCCGCGGTCAAGCCCGACGCCACGACCGGCGATATCGGCGCCGCCATCCAGACCTATGCCGAGGCTGAGCGCTGCAGCGTGGTGCGGGACTTTTGCGGTCATGGTCTCGGCCGCGTCTTCCACGACCGGCCGAACATTCTGCATTATGGCGAACCGGGCGAAGGGCTCGTGCTCAAGCCCGGCATGCTGTTCACCATCGAGCCGATGATCAATCTCGGCAAACCGCATGTGAAGATCTTGTCGGATGGCTGGACGGCGGTGACCCGCGACCGATCGCTTTCGGCGCAGTTCGAGCACACTGTCGGCGTGACCGAGACCGGCTGCCAGGTGTTCACGATATCGCCGCGAGGGTTGCACCGGCCTCCTTACAAAAACTGAGCGGGCGGAAGGCTGCATGGGCTTCAAGGATGCCGGCAAGCCGCACTATTTCGGTCATCGCGAGCGGCTCAGGCGCCGCTTCCGCGAGGGCGGCGCCGACGCCCTCCCCGATTACGAGCTGCTCGAGCTGATCCTGTTCCGCGCCGCGCCGCGGCGCGACACCAAGCCCATGGCCAAGGCGCTGATCGCCCGCTTTGGCACCTTCGCCGAGGCAATGAACGCACCCGATGAGCTCTTGCGCGAAGTCCCCGGCATCGGCGAGGCGGCCGTCGGCGAGCTCAAGCTCGTGCGCGCGGCGGCGCTCCGGCTCATGCGCGGCGAGGTGCTGGAGCGGCCCGTGTTGGGCTCATGGCAGGCCGTGATCGACTATTGCCGCGCCACCATGGGATTCGAGAACAAGGAGCAGTTCCGCATCCTCTTCCTCGACAAGCGCAACCAGATCATCGCCGACGAGGTGCAGCAGACGGGCACCGTCGATCACACCCCGGTCTATGTGCGCGAGGTGGTGAAGCGGGCGCTGGAGCTGTCGGCCACGGCCATCGTGCTGGTGCATAACCACCCCTCGGGCGACCCCACCCCGTCAAAGGCCGATATCGAGATGACCAAGCAGATCGTGAGCGCGGCCAAGCCGCTCGGCGTCGTGGTCCACGACCACATCGTCGTCGGCAAGAAGGGCCATGCGAGCTTCCGCGGGCTCGGCTTGATCTAGAGCAGCCCGGGGCCCCGCGGTCCTAACCAATCGTCAATAAACAGCACCGATCCTGCCTGCCGACCGATTTGGTGGCGTGGGCGGGGTCCTGGAGTGTCGTTGCGTTCTTGGGCGTTGCAGGCGCATTTTGCCGGTCTCCTCGGATCGGCGCTTGCCCTCCTTGGCGGCTGCGTCTATCGCGAGGCCGGACCGCCCGAGGCGCATTTCGAGACATTTGCGTCAAAGCCGCCTCAAGGCGACACCGTCACGGTCTGTCACGCCTATGGCTGCAAGGCGCAAACGGCCGTCACCTTCACGCAAGCCGACATCGCCGAACTATTCATGGTGATGACGACGGTCCCGCGCGACGACAGTCCGCGCGAGGAGCGCCGCGCCATTGCCAATGCGATCGGGTGGATGGAGCGGCGCGTGGCGCCGGCGGTCGGAACCGCGAGCGACCGGCCCAGCATGGATTTCAGGGGATCGGACGATCGGAGCCAGCAGGACTGCGTCGATGAGGCGACCAACACGACGAGCTATCTGCTCGTGCTCGATCGCCACGGCCTGATCCGGCATCACGCGGTGGAGCGGCCCTTCGCCAAGGACGATTTCGGCAAGTGGACGCACTGGGCGGCACTCATCAGGGAAAAGCAAAGCGGCGAGCTTTTCGCCATTGACTCCTCAGCCAGCGTCAATGGCGAGAACCCCACGGTGCAATCGGCGGCGAGCTTCTACGTTCCCGACTCTTCGGCCGATGCGAAGCCACCGGAAACCTCGCGTTACGCCGGACCCGATGACATGATGGCCGGCTTCAGCGACGACGGAAGCGCAACGAGCCGCTAGGCGCGGGGGCACGCAACGCCCGGCGCTAGGCGCAAGCCCACAAGACTCTCGCTGGAAGGCTGAAACGATCTCTATGCCGGCGCCGGCCCGAACACGAGCACGGCATTGAGGCCGCCGAATGCGAAGGAATTCGACATGGCGTAATTGACCTCGCGCTCCCGCCCCTTGTTCGGCGTGTAGTCGAGATCGCATTCGGGATCGGGCTCGTCGAGACCCATGGTCGGGGGCACGAAGCCCTCGCCGATAGCCTTGACGGCGGCAACCGCTTCGATGCCGCCCCCTGCCCCGAGGCAATGTCCGTGCATCGACTTGGTCGATGAGATCGACAGCTTGTTTGCCGCATTGCCGAACACGCGCTTGATGGCGCGGGTCTCGTTGATGTCGTTGACCGCCGTGGCGGTGCCGTGGGCGTTGATATAGTCGATGTCCGCGGCCCCGAGGCCCGCATCGTCGAGCGCCATCTGCATCGCCGTGGACGCCCCGTCGATCGAGGGATTGACCATGTCGGCGGCATCCGCGGTCATGCCATAGCCCAGGAGCTCGGCGAGGATCGGCGCGCCGCGCGACTTGGCGTGCTCATACTCCTCGAGCAGGAGAATGCCGGCGCCCTCGGCGAGAACCGTGCCGTTCCGCCGCTTCGAGAACGGCCACAAGCCGTCGGGGCTCAACACCCGCATCGCCTGCCAGGCGCGGGTCGCGCCCCAATTGAGCGAAGCCTCGGCTGCGCCGGCGAGGCCGAGATCGACCAGGCCTTCGCGGATCATGCGGTAAGTCAGGCCGATGGCATGGGTCGCGGTCGAGCAGGCGCTGACCACGCCGAAGGTCGGGCCCTTGATGGAATATTCGATGCTGACATGGGCGGAGGCCGAGCTGCCGATGGCCTTGAGCAGTGTCAGCGGATGGGTCGCGCGCTTGTTCTCCTTGAACAGCATCTTGTAGGAGAATTCGAGCGTGGTGAGACCGCCGACGCCCGAGCCGATGATGCAGGCGGCGCGATAGGCCGCGCTGTCCTTCAGCGGAACCTCGAGCTTCGACATGGCGACGGCTTCCTGCGCCGCGCAGCCGGCATATTGCGAGTACTTGTCGGCAAGCATGAGCGGCTTGCTTTGCAGCCGCACTTTCGGATCGAAGTCCGGCACCTCACCAGCGATGGTGATGTACAGATCCTCGGTGGAGAAGCTTTGAACCTGGCGTATGCCGCACTCGCCCTTTTTGAGCGCCGCCCAAAACTTGTCTACGCCTGTGCCCAAAGGAGTGACGACGCCGTGGCCCGTGACCACGACGCGCCTGCGCCCGTTAGTGTGTGTCATGTAGCGTTAAGCCGTAACTCCCAAGCCTGGTCGACGTCCCGGGAAGGCACCCGAGCGGAAATGGCTGGACTAAGCTGCTGCTCCGGAAGCCTTCGTCTCTGCGATGATCCCCTTCACCCGATCCACGACGGACCCAACCGTCGCGAACGCTTCCACTTCTTCGTTGGCATTATAAGGGATTTCAATCCCGAAAGTATCCTCAATATCGAACACGATGACAGCAAGGTCGAGCGATTCGATTTCAAGTTCAGTCAAGGGCGTTTCGAGCGTGACGGCCTTCGATGGGTCCTTCATGTTCTTACGCAAAATCTCGATGATCTTGGTAGCCACCTCGTCCATTTCACTCTCTCCCTGCCCCTTGGGGGGTCTGTGTCTAGCGATCCCTGGCTAAATCATAGCTAATGCGAGGGCAAGTCGGGCATTGGAATAGACTTAAAAACTTTTCGAGTCTACCCGCGTTGGGCGCCGATTCCTCGCCGGTCCAGGGTTGTCATCGCCAAGAAAATTGGCCTTTTTGCGCCTTCCTGCGCCACTCTTTCAGCATAATCGGGGCACCCTCTGGGCCCCCCAATGCGGTTACCACGCGATGGTATTATATAGTGTTCCGCCAGAGCCTCGACCACCCGGCTCCCGCTCGGACCATTCGGCCCGTAAGTTAATGAAAAAGAAAGACTGATGGCGAGGAAGCCCCGTTCTGCAACTGCGACATTTGAGCCGCCTCGCGGCACGAAGCCGAAACGCCCGTGGCTCAAATCCTATCCTGAGGGCGTGAATTGGGACACGCGCTTCAAGCCCACGCTCCTCGGGACCCTGCTCGACCAGGCGGTCCAACGCCACGGGACCCGGCCTTGCACCTATTTCATGGGGAAGCGCCTCAGCTACGCCGAGATCGGCGCTCTGTCGGACCGGGCCGCCAAGGGCCTCCAGGCGATCGGCGTCGGAGAAGGGGTCAAGGTCGGACTTCTGCTCCCCAACGCGCCAACCGTCCTGATCTTCTACTACGCCGTGCTCAAGGCCGGCGGGACCGTGGTCAACTTCAACCCCCTGTACAGCCTCGAGGAGATCGCGTTCCAGATCCGCGACAGCGACACGAAGGTCATGGTGACGCTCGACCTTGCGCCGCTGTTCGAGAAGGTCGAGGCGATGCTCGAACGCGGGGTGCTCGAAAAGGCGGTGGTCGCGAGCTTCCCCAAGCTGCTGCCGCGGTTGAAATCGGTGGGCTTCAAATTTCTGCAGCGTGCGAAGCTTGCCAATCTGAACGCGTCCAAGGTCAAGGACCGGATCGTGACGGAAGACGCGCTGCTCGCCAATGACGGGCGTTATCGGCGGCCTGCGATCGCGCCGGACGCGACAGCCGTGCTGCAATATACCGGCGGCACGACCGGAACGCCGAAAGGGGCAATGCTCAGCCATGCCAACCTGACCGTCAATGTCGGCCAGGTGACTCGTTGGCAGAATCGCCAACAAGTGGAACCCGACCGCGTTCTCGGCGTCTTGCCCCTGTTCCACGTCTTCGCCATGACCACCGTCATGAATTACGGGATTGCCCGCGGCATGGAATTGATCCTGCTGCCGAGATTCGAGATTGGGACGACGCTCAAGCTGATCGGCAAGCTCCGTCCGACGATCATGCCGGGCGTGCCGACGCTTTTTAACGCGCTGCTGCACCACCCGAAGGTCGCCAAGGTCGATCTCTCCTCGCTCGAATATTGCATCTCGGGCGGCGCGCCGCTTCCGGTCGAGGTCAAACGCAGATTTGAGGCGATTTCGGGCTGCGGCCTCGTCGAAGGTTACGGCTTGAGCGAGACCGCGCCGGTTGCGACCTGCAATCCCGTCGAGAACGGCAAAGAAGGTTCGATCGGCCTGCCGCTCCCCGCCACCGAAATCTCGATCCGCTCGCTCGAAGATCCCACGCTAGAGATGCCAATGGGAGAGCCCGGCGAGATTTGCATCGCGGGCCCGCAAGTGATGCCGGGCTATTGGAACAAGCCGCAAGAGACCGAAGCGGCGTTCGTCGGAAAGTACTTCCGCAGCGGCGACGTCGGCTACATGGACGAAGACGGCTACATCTTCATCGTCGACCGCATCAAGGACATGATCAACTGCTCGGGCTTCAAGGTCTATCCGCGGCGGGTCGAAGACGCGCTCTACGCGCACGACGCAGTCGCTGAAGCGACCGTGGTCGGTATTCCCGACGAATATCGCGGCGAAGCGCCGAAGGCCTTCGTCAAGCTGAAGGAGGGCATGGCGGCAACGGCGGCCGAGCTGCACGCGCATCTGAGCGAGAAGCTTTCCAAATTCGAGCTGCCGGCCGAAATCGAGTTCCGCGACGAGCTGCCCAAGACCATGATCGGCAAGCTGTCGAAGAAGGAACTGCGCGCCGAGGCGCGGCGCCAAACGCGCTAATGAGTATGCGCTAGGCTTGCCAGGCTTGGTCTAACGCGACAACCAGGGCAGGAGCGGGTCTTGCTGCATCCGCTCGTAGTCGCGCTGCTGCTTCCGCATCATGCGCCGCTCTCTCCGCGTCATGGGAACCGGCTCGAGCGCGGAGGCGTCGGCGGTCTCGGCCGCATTCGGATCGGTGCCGTCGATCGCGGCCGCTTCGCCGTCTGGCGGCATTGCGGCGTCCTGCTCGGCGGCGGCTTGGCCTTGTGTCTCAGGCGCGGCAGCGGGCTTCGCGGCGGCGGTCGTGACCGGCTTGGCGGCAGGAGCCGCGGCCGGCTTCGCGGTTGCGCCTGCGGTTGCAGCGGGCTTCGCCGTAGCGGTTGCGGCCGGCTTTGCGGTTGCGGCAGCGGTTGCAGCGGGCTTCGCCGTAGCGGTTGCGGCCGGCTTGGCCGTGGCGGGCTTCGCGGCGGGGACCACGGTGGGCTTCGCGGCGGCGGTCGCGACCGGCGGCTTCGGTTGCGCCTGCGGCTCAGGAAGCGGGGTCTTGGCGACCGGCTGAGCGGGGGGTGTCGCGGTTTCGGCCGCGATCGGCTTCGCCATCAGCATCATGCTCGAGACGTCTTCGCCCGACTGCGGTGCTTTGGCGCCAGGATCGGTCGAGGCGGCGAGGAAGCCATAGCCGCCTCCGGCATTGACTTCGGCCGGCGGCTCGGTGGGCGAGGCCATCTGTTGGGGGACAGGTGCTGCGGGTTCGGGCGCCACGACCGGGACCACCTCGGCCTCTTCGGCTTGCGAGGGTGCCGCCGGCAGTTGCGGCGCGACCGTCGCTTGCATCTCCTTCGGCGCTGCGGGCGCGGTTGGAGCGTTGGCGACCGCTTCCTCGGCGCTCGGGACCGCAACGGGTTCAGCGGCGGCCGCAGCCGCGGCGGAAGCCGGCGCGTCCGGCGTCACCGACGCCTCGATCTGCTGCTCGCCTTCCGCGGGCGGAACCACCGGTGCGATCGCTTCAGGCGGAGCGGTGCGGAACCAATTCCTCTCGCCGCAGAGCAGCCACGCCTTGCAGCCCTTGAGCAGGATCTGCTTGCGCGAAACCACCGTCAGCGTGGCGGTGTAGGTGCGGCCGTCCTCGGGATTGTAGATCTTTCCGTTCCAGGTCGAAGGCGCGCTGGGAACGAGGTCGGTGAAAATCGGCAGGCCCAGGATCGGCCGGCCGCGCAGGGAAGGATTCTCGTTGCGGACGTCGTGCAGAGGCTTTCCCTTGCTGTCGTTCGGCTCCTTGAGCCAGGCGATCTTGGCGCAGAGATTGGTCTTCTTCTTCCCGCACTTGAAGACCTCGATCTTGGACTCGCGTTCGGCATCCGGCTTCTTCCAATAGCCGGTGGGATCGGCCGAGGCGGCGTGGGACGGGCTGACGGGAGCAAGTAGGGCGACGGTCAAGAGCCCGACCACCGCAGCGCATTGATGCCTCATAAGGACCTCCGAAATCGTCGCGCCATCGACGTACCTCCCGCCGTGGCAAACTCCGCTAAACCGCTTTCCCCCTGTCCTTACTGAACCCTGCGAGGCCCACTGTTATTCGCCCTGTGGCGCGTTTTCGCCGCGCTCGTTGTCCCTTTTGCCGGCTAGCCCGGCCTTTCTCCGTTCAACTTCCCTTACCCTCGACGATGGCGGCGACACCCATGCCGCCCGCCGTGCAAACCGATATCAAACCCCTCCGGCCGCTCTCATCATGCAGGAGCTTGGCCAAGACCGCGATGATTCGCGCGCCCGTCGCCGCAAAAGGATGACCGAAAGCTATTGATGAGCCCTTGACGTTGAGCTTGGCCCGGTCGATCGACCCCAAGGCTTGGCTCCGTCCCAGACGGCGGCGGCAATAGTCTTCCGATTCCCATGCCTTCAATGTCGCCAGCACTTGCGCCGCAAAGGCTTCATGAATCTCATAATAATCAAAGTCCTGTAGCGCAAGGCCGGTTTGCTTGAGGAGCTCGCTCACGGCAACCGTCGGCGCCATCAGAAGTCCTTCACCCTGAACGAAATCTACGGCGGAAGTGCGGCCCAGGCCGAGGTAGGCCTGGACCTCTATCCCCCGCTTTTCGGCCCATTCTTCCGAGGCGAGGAGGACCGCTGCCGCCCCGTCGGTGAGCGGGGTGGAATTGGCGGCGGTGATCGTTCCGCCCCCCGAGCGGTCGAAAACCGGCTTCAGCTCGGCCATTTTCTCGAGCGAGATGTCCTCGCGGATATTGTTGTCGCGGAACACGCCGGCGAAGGGGATCACGAGGTCGTCCATGAAGCCTTCGTCGTAGGCGGCAGCCGCCTTCCTGTGGCTCTCATAGGCGAGGCGATCCTGGGCCTCGCGGCCGATGCCCCATTCCCTGGCCATCAGCTCGCAATGTTCCCCCATGCTGAGCCCGGTGCGGGGCTCGGCGGTCGCGGGCGGCTGAGGGGCGAGCTCGGCCGGGGCAAAGCCTTTGAAGGCGGCCGCCTTCTGGCCGAAGCCGCGCGCCCGCGACAAGGCGACGAGGCGCTGGGCGAATTTGCGCTGGAACACGATCGGCGCGTCGCTCGTCGTGTCGGAGCCGAAGGCGATGCCCGACTCGATCTGTCCGGTGGCGATCTTGGCGGCAAGGCCGAGCGCGCCCTGCAAACTCGTGCCGCAAGCCTGCATCATGGTGATGCCGGGCGTCGTCGGCGCGAGAGCGGAGCCGATCACCGCCTCGCGGGCGAGGTTCCAATCCTTGGCATGGGTGACGACGGCGCCGCCGACCACTTCGTCGATATGGGCGCCGTGGAGCGAAAAGCGATCGACGAGGCCGCCAAGGGCGCCAGTCAGCATGTCGAGATTGGTGAGCTCGGCATAAGCTGTGTGCGAACGGCAAAAGGGAATGCGCGATCCACCCAACACCGCAACGCGCCGCATCTTCGCCTCAGCCATCTCGTCCCGTTTCCTGACCTATGAAGCGGCGGACGTCACCGCACGCTCGTTGCGCCGGTAGTGGAGCGGGCCGCCGCGGAAAGGCGCGAAGCCCGTGCCGAAGACCATGCCGGCATCGACGTGATCGGCGCTCGCTACCACGCGGTCCGAAAGCGCGCGCTCGGCCTCGTCGAGCATCGGTTGCACCAGCTCGCGGCCGAGCCGGTCCAGCTCCGCCCGATCGTAGGCGACCTGCTCGCGCTTCGGCTTGCCCTCTTCCCACCGATAGAACCCTTCGCCGGTCTTTTTCCCGAGCTTGCCTTGCCTGACGAGGCCAGCGAGAACATTGTCGCCCTCGGGCGCGAGGTTGAGCTCCTCGCCGACATGATTGGCAATGTCGAGTCCGACCATGTCCATCAGCTCGAGCGGCCCCATCGGCATGCCGAATTTGAGCGCCGCCTGGTCGATCTTCTCGCGCGGCTCGCCAAGTTGATAGCGGCGCACTGCCTCCATCATGTAGGGCGCAAGCACGCGATTGACGAGGAAGCCCGCGCAACTCTTCACGATCAGCGGCAGCTTGTTGATGGCGGTGACGAAGGCGCAGGCCTTGCGCACCTCCTCTTCGCGCGTGCGCTCGCCGCGCACCACCTCGACCAGCGGAAGCTGCGCCACGGGATTGAAGAAATGCAGCCCGACGAGACGCCCAGGATCGGATAGCGGCTTGGCGATATCCTCGAGCCTGAGCGAGGACGTGTTGGTGGCGAGCACCGCGTCCGGCTTTGCTTCGCGCTCGAGCTTTTGAAACAGGCTCTGCTTGACGTCGAGCTTCTCGACGATCGCCTCGATGACCACATCGGCGCGCTTGAGGTGCTTGCCTGTCGGATCGGCGATGAGGCGCGCGGCCGCGGTTTCGACCGCGAGCGGCGTGCGAAGATGGCGCTTGAACAGGCTCTTGGCGCGGGCGAGCGCCTTGGCGATTTGCGCTTCGTCGAGATCCTGAAGGCTCGCCTGCATGCCCTGAACCGCGCACCAGGCGGCGATGTCGCCGCCCATCGTGCCGGCGCCGATGACATGAACGCGCCGCGGCTTGAACCCGGTCTTGGGCGCTTCGTCCTTCAACATCTCCGACAGCTTGAACACGCGGCGCAGGTTGCGCGACGTCTCGCTCGCCATCAGCGGCGTGAACATCTCGGTCTCGGCGATGCGCATGCGCGCGGGGTCGTCGCCGTAACGCTCGAACAGGTCGATGAGGCGGAACGGCGCCGGATAATGTTCCTCGCGGACCTTCTCGGAGGTCTGGGCGCGCATCCGCTTGGCGAGCAGCCCGCGCACCGGCTGCTTGAGCATGAGCCGCTTCCACCACGGCGCGCCCGGCGACTTCCGCTTCTGCAGCACTGCCTTGCGCGCGGCCCAGCGGAGATTGTGCCGGGTCGGCACGAGCTGATCGACGAGACCCATCGCCCTCGCCGCTGTCGGGCGCAGCATGCGGCCGGTCAGCATCGCGGTCATGCCGTCGATGGGGCCGGCGGCCGCGATGGCGCGCACCGTGCCGTTCAGCCCCGGAAAAATCCCGAGCTTCACCTCGGGGAAGCCAAGCCGCGTCCCCTCCTCGCGATCGGCAATGCGCCAGTCGCAGGCGAGCGCGAGCTCGAGTCCGCCGCCGAGGCAATAGCCGTGAATGGCGGCGACGACCGGCACGGGAAGCCGGTCGATCCGGTTCACGAGCTCAAGCGTCTGCCGCACCACGTCTTCGATCTTTTGCTCGGTGTCGAAGCGCTCGAACTCCCTGATGTCGGCGCCGGCAATGAAGCTGCTCTCCTTGGCGCTGATCACCACGAGCCCCTTCACCTCGCCCGACGCGGCCGCCTCTTCGACCGCGGCGACGATCTCGCCGAGCTCCTCCGCCGGCCTGCGCCCGAGCGAGTTCATGCTCTCGCCTTCGCGGTCCATCACCGCCCAGGCGATGCCTTCGAAATCGACGGTGAACCGCCAGTCCTGCAAATCGGGAAGCGTCGTCGGCATGAGCGGGCTATTCGGCGGCGATATGTTCGGGTCGGGTGGCGTTGTCGTCAGACGCTGGCGACCGGCCGCGCGCAAGCTCGCTCGGGGCAAAATCGTCAACGGCAATGACGCGGGCGACGAGATCGCGCAGCTCGGCAAGCGCACGCGCTTCGCTCGCGGTGAGCACGCCTTTCGCCTCGGCTTCGGCAAGCCAGTCATTGCCGTGGAAACGCCTCACCTCGCCCTTGCGGATCGCGCGTTCGAGCTTCTTGTCGGCCTCCTCACAGGCGACGGCCTTGGCGAGCGTATAGTCGAGCAGCCCGACCCGGTCGCGCGGATCGTCGGTGAGGTAGATGTGGCGCGTGAGCCGGTCGCGGAAAGCGCCGGGCTCGAGCGCGGCGCGCACGATCGCCTTGCCGGCCGCATCGCTCGCGGGCCGTCGCCGCGCGCCCAAGGGGAAGACGAGCGGCGTCATCGCCCACGCCGCCCATCTCACCGGGAAATTGCGCAAGACGCCGAGCAGCGCCTGGTCGAAGCGATAGAGGCAGTTCCGCGCGCAGAAATCGACGACCTTGAGGTCTTCCTTGGGACGGCCGTCATCGTCGTAGCGCTTGAGCACCGACGAGAGCAAATAGAGCTCGGTGAGCGCGTCGGCCATGCGGCCGGTGATCTTCTGCTTCACCTTCAGTCCGCCGCCGAGAAGGGCGACGGCCGCGTCGGCGACGAGCGCGAAAGAGCGCGACGCCCGCGCGAGCTCGCGCCACCAAACCTTAGTGTCGCCCGCATTCGCCGGCGCCGAGGCCAACAGGCCGAAAGTCAGATTGTGGAACAGCGCGCCCGCGGCATTGGAGACAGTGAAGGCGACGTGGTCCTCGAAGGCGCGGGCGAAACGTTCGGTGCCGCGCTTCTCATCCTCGTCTTGCAGCGCCTCGATCTCGGTGAAGAGATACGGGTGACTGCGTAGCGCGCCTTGCGCGAAGGTGATGAGCGTGCGGGTGAGAATGTTGGCCCCTTCCACCGTGATCGTCACCGGCGTCATCTGATAAGCGCCCTGAAGGTAGTTGCTCGGTCCGTCGCAGATGCCCTTGCCGCCGTGGATGTCGAGCGCGTCGTTGATGCTTTGGCGCATGCGCTCGGTCGAAACATATTTAAGCAGCGCCGAGATCACGGCGGGCTTTTCGCCGGCGGAGACCATCGCGGCGGTGACAGCGCGGGCGGCCTCGAGCGCGTAAGCCGTCTCGATCATGCGCGCGAGCGGCTCCTCGACGCCCTCCATGAAGCCGATCGGCAGATTGAACTGCTTTCTGATGCGGGCATAGGCCGTGCTGGTGCGGAGCAGGCCCTTGGCGGCGGCGGCGCTGGTCGCGGGAAGCGAGATCGAGCGCCCCGCGGCGAGGCAGCTCATCAGCATGCGCCAGCCCTGGCCCGCCCGCTCCTCGCCGCCGATGATCCAATCGATCGGCACGAACACGTCGTGTCCGCGCGTCGGCCCGTTGGGGAAACCGGTGCCGCCCGGACGATGCCGCCGTCCGATCTCGACGCCGGGGTGGTTGGTCGGGATCAGCGCGAGCGTGATACCGACATCCTCGCCGCGGCCGAGATGGTTCTCGGGATCGAACAGGCGGAAGGCAAGGCCGAGCAGCGTGGCGTTGGGCGCGAGCGTAATGTAGCGCTTGTCCCAGGTGAGCTTGATGCCGAGCGTGTCGCGTCCCTCGTGCTTGCCGCGCGCGACGATGCCGACATCGCGCATGGCGGCGGCGTCCGAGCCCGAGAACGGCCCGGTCAGGGCAAAGCAGGGAATCTCGTCGCCGCGGGCAAGGCGCGGCAGGAAGTGCGCCTTCTGCTCCGGCGTTCCGTATTTCTCGATCAGCTCGCCCGGACCGAGCGAATTCGGCACCATGACGATGGTGACGCCGCCGGCGCTGCGCGAGCCGATCATGCCGAGAACGAGCGATTGGGCCTGAGCCGAGAAGCCGAGGCCGCCATGCTCCTTGGAGATGAGCATGCCGAGGAAGCCGCGCTCGCACACGAAGCGCCAGATGTCTTCGGGAATGTCTTCGAGCTCATGGCGAATGCGCCAATCGTCGAGCTTGCGGCAGAGCTCGGTCGTCGGTCCGTCGAGAAAGGCGCGCTCCTCGGGGGTGAGCGTGATCGGCGCGACGCGGCGGAGCTTCTCCCAGTTCGGCGTGCCCGAGAAAATTTCGGCATCCCAGCCGACCGTGCCCGCTTCCAGCGCCTCGCGCTCGGTCTCCGAAATCGCGGGCATCGCGCCTTTGAGCGCGCGATAGGCGGGCAGTACCAAATAGTTGCGTTTGATATTGGCGAGGCTTGCCGCGAAGAGCAGCCCGGCAACGAGCCAGCCGAACAGCGACCACAACGGGAAGGCCGGCCAATGGAGCCCGCCATGCGCAAGCCCCATCTGCGCGCTCAGGGTGAAAACAGCGGCCGCAAGCGCCCAAGCGCGCAGCGAGGCGCGGTTCATGGCCAGCGCGAAGACCGCCAGGATGGAAACGAGCGCGAAAATGACTTCAGCCATGAGCGGCCTCTAAATGTGCCTTGGCCCCCCGTCCCCGACTGAAGCGCCCTGAAGGGGCTCGCCCTAA
>Ga0081455_10002561_pt1 | contig 21585 bp, 18 predicted proteins | sample TabmetS3T2R1_FD_70207 | JGI IMG/M metagenome (GOLD analysis project Ga0081455, IMG submission 70207) | Tabebuia heterophylla rhizosphere microbial communities from the University of Puerto Rico - S3T2R1 | ecosystem: Host-associated > Plants > Roots > Rhizosphere ...
TTCAGCGCCGTCGACGCCGCTACCGGTCAGATCCTGTGGCAGACGCCTGACCCGCAGGCCGCTCTGGACCTGGGCTTCGTGACGATCGCCAACGGTGTCGTGTACGCAGGCTCGGACGCCGGTACCGGCAACAACATGTACGCCCTGGACGCGCGCACCGGAGCGATCCTCTGGTCGTTCGCCAGCGGCGGCTCGGTCGCATCCGGCGCGGCCGTCGTCGACGGCGTCGTCTACTGGGGTTCTGGCTACCACCTCGGCAGGGAGAACAACGCGCTCTACGCGTTCAGCGTCGGCAGCTGACCTTCGGCCGGTGCGGCGTCTCCGGGCGCCGCACCGGCTCTCGGCCGATCTAGTCGATGCAGCCGCTGGTCGCCTGCTGCGCGGTGGTGACGCCTGAGCTCGATCCCGTGCCGGGCGTTGAGGCGTGCGACGCCGGTGCCTTCGGGCGGGCCGTGCCCGACGTCGCGGTGCCTGGCTTCGCGGGGCCTGACGTCGCGGCGCCGGACTTCGCCGTGGACTTGCCGATCAGCGCGGCGATGCTGGCCCGCACCTCCGGGGGGTGGACCACGACGACGTTGCCCACGTCCTCGTCCGCGAAGCCGTGCGTGGGGATGGTGGTGAACGTCAGGTTGCCGGCGGTGAGGTTCTCCATCTGCTGGGCCAGGGTCCGCGGGTCGAAATGCTTGTCCAATGTCAGCGAGGACGAGATTGCCTTGAGCAGGCCGGGCAACGACAACGGATCCCGCAGCAGCTGGCTGGAGATCTTGCTGAACGCGGCGGACAGGAAGTACTGCTGGCGGTGGATGCGGTCCAGATCGCCGAGCCCGTTGGTGTAGCCGTAGCGCTGCCGCACGAACGCCAGCGCCTGCGTGCCCTGGATCGTGGACTTGCCCTTCGGCAGGTCGATGCCGGAGTTCGCCTCCTTCACCGCCGCGCACATGTTCACCGTGACGCCGTGGATCGCCTTGCTGATCCGATAGAACCCGATCAGGTCCACCTGCACGAAGTGATCGATCTTCAGCCCGGTGAGGTTCTGCACCGTCTGAACCGCCAGCCGCGACGCCGTGTTCTTGTCGCCGTGTCCGTCGTTGAACCCCGACGCGTACGCCGAGTTGATCTTGTTCATGCCGTGCCCCGGAATCGCCACGTACGAGTCGCGGGGTATGGCCATCACGGTGGCCTTCTGCCCGTTCGCCGGCACGTGCAGCACCATCATGGTGTCGGTGTTGAGGCTGCCGCCGTCGCGAGTTGTGCCCAGCTGCTTGAGCTCGGCATCCGAAGCGGTGGAGCGATCGTCGTTGCCGACGATGAGAATGTTCTGGTCCTTCCCGTCGAGGTCCGGACGCTTCGTCGCACCGCCTCCCGGGCTGTCGCCGATGGCCGCGACCCGGGTGATATTGCTGGTGAAGTCGTTCCAGGTCGCCCAGGCCCAACCGCTCACGACCAGCGCGGCCACCGACAAGAGCACGGCCAGCGACCGACCGGCGATACGCAGACCCGACGCGCCGCCGGTGCCACCCCGTCGCCGTCCACCTACTCGTGGAGCCCGGTGACCGCCACCAGATCCGGATCGCCGCACGTCGCCCGCTCCCCCTTGCCAGGCGCTTCATCGAGCGTGGTTGCCCGATGCGAAGACGGCCTTTGCAGATACAGACCCGCGAGCGGCCACTTCGGTTGCACTTGATTCTCACCCTGAAATCGGAGTTGGAACCCGAGCGAGTTCAACCGCTGACCCATACGCGCTCGTATCGGGCGCTCGACGTCCTGGCGCAAGTGGGAAAGCCCTAGCCAGAACCATCCATGTCGCTCCAGCGAAGCGGCAGCTCGACGATCGCGCCGCTGCCGTCGGCGCGCGGATCGCTGCCGACGTCGAACTCGTCGGGCTGCGCACCGACGTGGATCGCCTGGGCGTGCCCGACCTGCTCGGAGCGCGCCGGGATCTCCGTGACCTGATAGCCGGCCCGGCGCAGGGCCGGAGCGACGTCCGGGTCGACGTTGGCCTCCACCCGCGCGTGCGCCGCGCCCGTGGCCTCGGCCGGCGGGCCGAGGGTCCAGCGGGGGGCCGCGACGGCCGCCTGCGCGGCGGCGCCGGCCAGCAGATGGGAGAGGACCTGCAGGTGGATCTGCGGCTGCGCCTGCCCGCCCATCGTCGCCGTGATCCACCGGGGCCGCCCGCGTTCGGTCACGATCACCGGCATCAACGTGTGGGGTGGCCGCGTACCGGGCCGGATCGCCCGCGGCGAAGCAGGATCGAGCGAGAACGAGCAGGCCCGGTCCTGCATCAGGATGCCGGTGCCGGGCTCGAGCACGCAGGCGCCGAAGGCGTGGAACAGGCTCTGGATGAGAGAAACGGCTCCCCCGTCACTGTCGGCGGCCGCGATACCGATCGTGTCGCCGAGCGGTAACGGACCGGACGGCACAGCGGTGGGTAGCTGCTCCGGCGGTTCGGGGCCGAGCGTCCCGCGCGGGTCGGCCAACCACTGCTCGCGCACCGTGATGCCCTCGGCGTAGATGGCGGCGAGCTCGTCCGGCGTCGCGCCCGCGAGCGGGTCGGCACCGGGCCGGCGGGCCAGCGCGCGCAGGTAGCGCAGCAGCAGGAATCCCTGCGTGTTCGGCGGGCTGGTGTGCACGTCCAGCCCGGCCCGGCTCCCGGTCAGCGGCTCGACGACCTCCGGCTCGAACGCGGCCAGGTCGTCGGCGTGCAGCACGGCGCCGCGACCGGCGAGGCCGCGGGCGAGGTCGACGCCGAGCGGCCCGCCGTACAGCGCGCCCGGTCCGTCGGCAGCCAGCCCGGCAAGCGACCGGGCCAGGTTCGGTTGGCGCAGTCGGTCGCCGACGCCGAGCGGTGTCCCACCGGGCAGGAACACGGCCGCGCACTCGGGATCGGCGGCCAGGTCGTCGTGATCGTGCTGGATGGCCGCCGCGAGCGACGGCGCGACGGGCACTCCTGCACCGGCGTACTCGATCGCTGAACGGAACACGTCCGACCAGGGCAGCCGGCCGGCGAGATCGCGCAGCGTCGACCAGCCGGCCACCGCACCCGGAACGCTGAGGACGTCGACGCCGCGCAACGGCAACTGCCGCCCGTGTCGCTCCCGCAGCGCCACCGGGTCCACGGCCGCCGGCGCCGGACCGGTCGCGTTGACGCAGCGCAGACGGCCGCCCGGGTCACGGACGAGCGCGACGAGGTCGCCGCCGATCGTCACGTTGTGCGGGTAGGCCACGCACAGCACGGCCGCGGCGGCCAGCGCGGCATCGACCGCGTTGCCGCCCCGGCGGAACGCGTCCACGCCGGCTTCGGTCGCGAGCACGTGCGGGGTGGCGATCGCACCGCGCCGCGCCGTCCGGATCTCGGCGGCACTCATCGCGCACCCGGACGACGCTCGGCGCCACCCGCTGATGTCGGAGCCATCACTGGGTCGCGACGACGATGCACCGGCGCAACTCGTCGAGCGCTTGCGGTTCGCCCTCGACGGTCACGTCGCTCGCCTGGTCGACGCTCTCGCGGTTCCACACCCAGCGCAGCACCGCGACCGGCGGTCCGCTCACGGTCACGTCGGGCCGGCCCTCGCCCGGACCGTCGGCAACGTCGAAGCGCTCGCGGCCGGTGCTTACCCGCCAGGCCGCCCCGTCGGTCCGCACCGTATACGTTCGGCCGGGCGACCCGGCCAGGATGTCGGCGAAGGCGTCGGCCCACTCGCTGACGCTGTAGGCCACGAAGACCTTGAGCAGCTCGTCGATGCCGTCCACGGCGAGGTCGGTCGGCACGGGCGCGACCGGCTGCCCGGTGCCCAGCTCGGCGTCGATGCGGTGGATGACCGTCTCCTGCGCCATCCGTCGAATCCAGAAACCCACCGTCTGATCCGGGGTGTACCAGGTGCCGGCCGGGTCCTCCGGACGGCGCGTCGCGAACTCGGCCAACAGGCCGGCGTACGCCCGATCCAGCAGAGCGAGCGGCTCCTCGGTGGCCAGTTCCGCCGGCGGCCACGGCTCGGGCTCGGCGCCCTCACGCATGGCCACGGTCTTGTGCAGGTATACCTGGCCGACGTGGCGGGTCAGGTCGGCCACCGTCCACTCAGGACAGCTGGGCACCCTCGCCGCCTGGTCGATCGGCGCCACCGCCCGCAGCCGGGCGAAGTCCGTCGCGAGGCATTCGAGAAACCGGGTGGACTCCATGCCCGACAGTTCACCACATAGGGCTGACGAGAGTTTGATCGTCTGATGCAGATCGTGTCGATGACAGCCGCCTACGCGCGCGACGTCGTGACCTGGAGGTATCCCGCGCCGTACAACTGCTACGACATGACGGGTGACCCGGAGTTTCTCACCGACCCCCGCAACGGCTTCTACGCCCTCGTCGACGACACGGGCCTGATCGGTTTCCGCTCGTTCGGAGCGGACGGTCAGGTCCCGGGCGGTCAGTACAACTCGCTCGCCCTGGACACCGGGGGTGGGCTGCGTCCGGAGCTGGTCGGGCAGAGAATCGGACGCGCGGCGATCGCCACCGGACTGGCGTTCGGGCGCGAGCAGTTCCGTCCCGCGGCGTTCCGCGTCACCGTCGCCGGCTTCAACCAGCGCGCGTTGCGTGTCGTGACCGCGCTCGGCTTCCAGGCCGTCGACCGGTTCACGGCGCTGACGAACGGGCGACCCTACGAGATTCTCGTGCGCCCGGAACCGACCGACGACGCGGATCCGGCGTCCGCGCCGTGACCGTATCAGTGCGCGAGGCGGTCGCTCCTTAACTGGCCTCGGGCCCCGAAGGGTGGAGCGCCCCATGCGTCAGCGCCATGAGTCACGCCGCTTGCCGCCGCACCGACCGCGCACCCCGGCGCCGGGAACGCCATGAGCGCCGCAACGGTCGTCGCGGGGTGCAGCGCCATAGCGCTGACCCTTGCCTCCGGTCTGGCCGACTCCTACGGCTTCGTCCACGCCAACCGGCTCTGGAACGGCGGCCGGATCGTCCCCGCGGAGCTGGGCCGGTCGAGCCTCGGCTTCGCTCTCGGCATCGCGACCTACTGGGTTCTGCTGCGCTTCGCCGAGCAACTCGGCGTGCACTCCGTTGCCATCCAGACGGTCGGCTGGTTCGGCGCGACGCTGGTCGGCGTCGCGATCCTGACCGGCGAGTTCCGAACCTGGGGGCTCGCCAGTCAGATCGTCGCGCTCGGCGTCGCCGTCGGCATCGGCTGGCTGATGGTCGCAACCGGCGCGTGACGACAGGTTTGCTTACCTGCCGGGTCTAGCGTGAATCGGGTGGGAACGTACGACGCGGTGGGGCTGATTTGATGGCCGGCGACCGGCCGCGGCCGACCCGGCCGTCGGCTCGCGAGCGGTCGGCCGCTCTGCGCGCGGCCCGGCTGGCGCGCGAGCGTCGCCGGCGCGTGCTCATCTGGGTCGCCGTCGTCCTGGGCGTGGCAGCCGTCATCGGCGGGGTAACGGTGAGCGTGATCGCGTCGTCCGTGCATCACGCCAAGACGCGCGCCGACGCCAGCAACTCGTCGGCGGCCGCCGGAGCGCTCGGGCCGGAGGGCATCGCCCTGGAAGAGGGGACGCTGCTCGCTCCGGCCAGCACGGCGGCCACCGGAGAGCCGGTCGACGGCATCAGTTGCCAGGCCGGCGAGCAGGTCGCCTACCACATACACACGCACCTGGCCGTCTACGTCGACGGTCAACCGCGCGCGATCCCGGCCGGCATCGGCGTCGTCGAACCCGTCCCGCAGCAGACCGCGAACGGCGTGTTCATGCAGGCGTCCCGTTGCTACTACTGGTTGCACGCCCACGCGCAGGACGGCGTCATCCACGTCGAGGCCCCGACCCAGGCAACGCACACGCTCGGGCAGTTCTTCGCAATCTGGCGCCAGCCCCTCACTACGAACCAGGTCGGCCCCGCGCACGGCGCCGTCACCGTCTACGTCAACGGCAAGCGCAGCGCGGTTGACCCGGCGTCCATTCCGCTCGCCAGCCACGAGGACATCCAGCTCGACGTCGGCGAACCGGATGTCCCTCCGCAGTCGGTCGACTGGTCGCAGTCCCAGCTGTAGCGAGCGGCTCTGTACAGCCAGGCTGTGTTCCTCCGCCGGCCGCAAGACTCGCACGTCGAGTGCGCCCGTACTGGGTGGGCTTTCCCTGCGTGGGGCGGGTTTGTGGTCCTTGCTCGGCGTCCGACCGCCGAGGGACCATCGGCGCGGGGCCTCGGTCGGACACCGGCCCGGTCCTCGAGGCAGAGCGGGACGAAGGGGGTCCGTTGACCATGACTGTGAGCGCGAAGATCCTGGGAACCGAAAGCCACTGGCTGATGGGACGAGTGATGCCCCGCGAGTTCCTGGACGGCATCGGCAAGTACCTGCACAACGTCGCGCCCGAGCACGAGGACACGCTCATTCCGGCGATCAAGTCGCGGGCCGAGGAACTCGTCGACGCCAACAAGGACATGATCATCGACAAGCCGTCGGAGGGAGCACTCGCGATCAGCGCCACGGTGCTGGCTGCGTACGAGGCGTTGCTGCCGGTCTTCGACGGTGACGAGCGGCAGACGATCCTGTACCTGCAGCACGTCATGAGCACGGTGCTGAAACGCCCTTACGAGATGACGTTCCAGATGCTCAGCCAACGCAAGAACGCGCTCGACAAGATCGAGAAGGTATGCCGCAAGGACGAAGGAGTCTACGGCGAGGGGTGGGATTTCGACTTCCAGCGACCGACCCCGGAGCTGTTCGAGATGAACATCCGGCGCTGCTTCTTCCGCGACTTCTTCGCCCGCCACGACGCCACGCTGGTCACGACGGTCATGTGCGCGTTCGACGTCAACTTCATGCAGGCCATCGACCCCGCGGTCAGCGGCCTCCGCGCGGAACGCACGTCGCTGCTCTCGCTGGGGGACGACCACTGCCGGTTCGCCGTACTCGAGACCAACGATCCCCTCGCCCGGTACAGCGACGCGCTCGACACGCGCTTCGCCCGCAAAGCCGAGTAGCCGTCAAGCTCACCAGGGGACGGTGCCGAACCGATCGAAGAATCCGCCGGTCGGGCCGTCCGGTCCGATCGTGGCCAGCGCGACGATGGCGTCCGTGCCCTCGGTCAGCGTCTGCGTTCCCCGGTGGGCGTTGAGATCGGTCGCGGTGTAGCCCGGATCGACGACGTTGATCCGCATCGCCGGCAGCGCCTTGGCGTACTGCACGGTCAGCGAGACGACGGCCGACTTCGACGATCCGTACACCAGGGTCGGGAACTGTGACTCCATGCGCTGGGGATCGGTCACGACGCCGAGCGAGCCGAGGCCGCTGGCGACGTTGACGATGACCGGCCGATCCGACTTGTTCAGCAGGGGCATCGCCGCGTGCGTCACACGGACGAGCCCGAAGACATTGGTCTCGTAGACGCGGCGCAGGTCATCCGCAGTGGCGTCGGCCGGTGCCACACCGCCGCCGGTTATCCCGGCGTTGTTGATCAGGACGTCGAGGCCGTCGGCCTGGTCGGCGATCTGGCCCACGGCGGCTTCGACGGAGAGATCGTCGGTGACGTCGAGTGGCACGTACCGCGCTCCGATCGCGGCAGCGGCCGCCGTGCCGCGGTTGCGATCGCGCGCGCCCAGGTAGACGGTGTGGCCGCTCTCGATCAGTCGCCGGGCGGCCTCGAAGCCGAGTCCCTTGTTGGCCCCGGTGATGAGTGTTGTTGTCATGACATTCACCATCACCGCCGCGGACGGCGGTATCCAGGCAACAGCAGTACCACCCAGCCACACCGTCCAGGCAGCATGATGGGTTCATGGCCCAGCGTTCCGAACTCGCAGCCGCGCTGCGGGCCTGGCGCGACCGCGTCCGGCCCGAAGACGTCGGCCTCCCGGCCGGCGGACGTCGCCGGGCGGCCGGGCTGCGCCGGGAGGAACTCGCCGCGCTCGCCGGGGTGTCGGTCGATTACCTGGTGCGCCTCGAGCAAGGGCGGGCCGGCAACCCGTCGCCGCAGGTGATCGCTGCGCTCTCCCGGGCGTTGCGGCTCAACATCGGCGAACGCGATCTGCTGTACCGGTCTGCGGGAGTGGCGCCACCCTCTCCCGGGATCGTGCCGCGGCACGTCAGCCCCGGTCTGCAACGCATCCTCGACCGGCTCGTCGACACACCGGTCGCGGTGTTCACCGCCAGCTGGGACCAGGTGCTGGCCAACCCGATGTGGCAGGCACTGTTCGGCGACCACGAACAGCGCACCGGGCGCGAGGCCAACCTGATCTGGCGTTTCTTCGCCCACGATCAATCCCGGATCGCGCGCACGTCGCAGGACTACACCCGGTTCGCCCGCACGATGGTGTCCGACCTGCACGACGCGGTCGCGCGCTATCCCGAGGACCGCGAACTGGCCGGCCTGATCAGCGACTTGCAGGCGATCAGCGACTGGTTCGCCGAACTGTGGGAGGCCTACGCCGTGGCCCGGCAGGTCTCCGAACGCAAGACGATCCTCTCCCCGACCGTCGGCACCGTGACACTCGACTGCGACGTGCTGACCGTCCCGGACTCCGACCTGCGCGTGGTGGTCTACACGGCCCGCCCGGCGAGCGAGGACGCCGAGAAACTCGCGCTGTTGCGCGTCACCGGCCTCGAGGTGATGTGACGCGGGCCGGCGTCACGCATCGGCGCGCGGCGATCCGTCCGGGCCGGTGGTTCGGGTGCGGGACAGGTGCTCGTCGACGACCGCGTCGGCGCGCATGAGGGCGCGCGTGTCGCAGCCGAGGGCGGCCAGGAACGCCTCCCGATCCAAGGTCCTGGCCACCACCGGCGTAGTGGCGACGGCGGTCGCCGTTCGCGGGACGTGACGCACCAGCGCTATCTCCCCGAAGGCTGCGCCATCGTGCAGCGCGTTCAAGAGCCGGCCGTGCTGGGTGATCGCCACGTCGCCCTCGACGACGAGCACGTACCGGTCGCCGGGCTCGCCCTCGGCCATGATCACGTCGCCGGCGCGGAAACGCACCGGGACGAGGCGGACCGCCAGGTTGTCCAGCACTGGCATCGGGAGCTCTTCGAACATCGGCTGGCGCCGCAGCAGATCGACCTCGAGATCGTGATGCCCGAGCCGGGCGTCGAACCGGCGAAGCAGTGGAGCGGCCATTAGTGCCACGACCGGCAACACCAGGCCGATGACCAGCAGCCCGACCCGGGCGGTCACCGCGTGCAGCAAGAGACCCGCGACGACCGCGCCGAGCGCCATCCCGACCTGGAGCAGGGCCTCGAGCAGCCCGAATGCCTTGGCCAGCAGCCGGTCGGGGATCGCCCGCGGCAACGCGCTGAACGCGCTGACGTCGATCAGGACGTTGCCCAGGCCGACGACGGCGAACAGCGCCACCGCCGCCGCGAGGTGCGGAACGCCGGCCGTGATCACCAGCGGCAGTCCCCACAACGCCAGGCCCAGGCCGAACGTGCGGTACATGCGCCGAGTGCCGACGATGCCGAGCGCGGCCGGGAACGCGATCATGCCGCCGACTCCGATGGCCCCGATCAGCAGGCCGATGGCACTGTCGTCCAGTCGCAGGGTGTCGATGACGAAGACCACCACGACGACGTTCAGGGCACCGCGTACGAGCGTCTGGCACGAGCCCAGGACCGCGATGGTGGACGCTTCCGGGCTCGAGAACAACGCGCGGAAGACGTTGCCCGACTCCGTCGGCGGCGGCTCGAGGTTCATGCGCGGCGCGGCCGGGAGCCCGCCCGCGAACAGTGCGGCGCCGACGAGCAGCACAACTGTCGCGCCGACGGCCCAGGCCGGACCGGCGACGTTGAGCAGCACGCCGGCCAGCAGCGGGCCGATCACTGTCGTTGCGCCGTCGAGTAGTCCGGACGACGCATTGCACGCGACGAGTTGCTCGGGCCGGCTGACCAGCGACGGCATCAGCGCCGCGGTGACCGGACGGAACGATCCCAGGCCGATGCCCAACACGGCGGCGAGCACCAGGACCGCGGCTGAGGGGCCGTGCGCGAATAAGAGCGCGGCGAGTGCCGCCGAGGCCAGCGCCGCTACGAGCGCAATTAGCTGCAGCAGGCGTCCGTGCCTGATACGGGTCGTGGTCGCCGCGACGACGGGTACTCCGACCGCCGGCGCCACCGTCCGCACCACGCCGTAGGCGGCAACGCTGCTCAGCCCGCCTTCGTCGAACAGGAATGCCGATACGGCAACGAGTTGCGCCAAGTCCGTCGTCCGCACGAGTGCGAGTGACAGCTGGCAGTCGCGCAGCGACCGGCTGGCGAATACGACGCCGACAGCGGCCAGCTGGCGACCGAGCGTGCCGCGCATCGACCTCGCCGCCGGCCCGGGCCTAGGACGAACCCGAGTCCAGCCGATCGGCGACCACTGCCAGGATCTTGATCGCGATCTGCGGCGTACCCAGCAGCATGGAGCGGAAGTGGGTGTCTCTGATAACTAGCATCCGCCCCGGCTTGGTCGAAGTGACGGTGGCTGTGCGCGGTCGGTCCGAGACGAGCGCCAGCTCACCGAAGAAGTCGCCGGACCGCAGCGTCGCGACCTTCCGGCCGTTGCGCCGGACCTCGACCTCGCCGTCGACGAGCACGAAGAACTCGCGGCCTCGCTCACCCTGCCGAGTGAGGATCCTCCCCTCGGGCACGCTGACCTCGTCGGCGATCGAGGCGACCTGCGCCAGCTGCGCCTTTCCCAGCGACGCAAACAGCGGGACATTCTTGATCGCAGCAATCTTGCTGTCCTTGCGCATCCCCAGCGCCATGCGGCGGAGTGTATGCCAGCCGGTCAGTCCCGGGCGAGAGTCAGTATCGGCTCACTTCCGACCTCGTCGCGTATTGGCCATTGAGGTAGCCGGCCTGTCCGGTTAGCCTCGATTCACAGCAGGCTGCCATGTCGCTATTCGAATTCGGCCTCCGCCGCGCGAACGCGACGCAATTGGAGCAGCACCTGGGGGTCCGGGGTGGGTAGTCCGACAGTCGCCGAACGGTCCGCGCGAGTGCCGTACGGCTATGTTCCGCGACTGGCGATCGAGTGGCTCGCGCAGCATCCCGAGCGCCGGCACGTGACGCTCGAGGGCTCGATGGCGTTCGTCGACATCTCGGGTTTCACCGTGCTGACCGAACGCCTGGCCCGCAAGGGACGGGTCGGCGCCGAGGAGATGAGCGACATCCTGAACCGGACGTTCGGGATGCTGCTGCGATCGGCCCAGCCCGACGGCGCGGATCTCATCAAATGGGGCGGAGATGCAGTATTGCTGCTTTTCCGCGGTCCCGATCATGCACTACACGCAGCCCGTGCGGGCTTTCGAATGCGAAAGACCCTGCGTGCGCTGGGCCGCCAACACGCGACTGCCGGAGCGGTGACGCTGCGAATGTCGGTCGGAATTAACAGCGGCCGGTTCACTTTCTTCCTGGTCGGCGATCCGGCGATACACCGGGAACTCATCGTGTGCGGACCGGCCACGAGCACGACCGCAGAAATGGAATCGCTCGCCGGCCCGGGCCAGATCGCCGTCAGCGACGCCACTGCGGCGCTGCTCAGACCAGCCATGCTCGGTGCGCGGATCCAGGACGGTCGGTTGCTTCGCTCCGAACCACGACTGCCCGACGGCGGCCCGGCTCCCGTCGAGCCGGCCGACATCGAGCCGGCCGACGAGCTGGTCGGCGTCGAGCCCTCGATCCTGCTGGCCCCACCTATCCGCCGGCACCTGCTCGTCGCGGGCGGGGAGTCCGAGCACCGGCCGATCAGCGTGGCGTTCGTCCGGTTCTCCGGCACCGACGGGCTGCTGCACACGGCCGGACCGGATGCTGCTACCGCGGCACTGGACGACTGCATCCGCAACATCCAGCACGCGGCCGCCGAGCACGAGATCACGTTCCTCGAGTCCGACATCGCGCGCAACGGCGGGAAGATCATGTTGGTGGCCGGAGCACCGCGCAGCCGCGGGCACGACGAGGAGCGGATGCTTCGCGCGGTCCGGCAGATCATCGACGGCGCCGGAACGCTCAGCCTGGCTGCAGGTGTGAACCGCGGGCCGGTGTTCTCCGGCGACTTCGGACCGGACTTCCGCCGCACCTACTCGGTGAAGGGCGACGCCGTCAACCTGGCCGCTCGGGTAATGGCCAAGGCCCGAGCTGGCCAGGCGATCGCAACCCGAGACGTCGTGGCGCGATCCCGAACCACGTTCGCATACGACGCCCTGCCACCATTCGCCGTCAAGGGCAAGTCCCGGCCGGTTCAGGCCGTCGTGCTCGGCCGGATCGACGAGGAACGCCACGATCAAGGCCCTGTCCAGGCGGGTGATTTCGTCGGCCGGGCCCGGGAGCTCGCCGTGCTCGGCCGGGCGCTCGACGACGTCCGCGACGGGCGAGGCGCGCTCATCGAGGTGGTGGGCGAGCCCGGCCTGGGCAAGTCGCGCCTCATCAACGAGACGTGTCGTCTGGCCACCGACATCTACGTCGTGGACGGGCCGTGCGGAAGCTACCACTCGAACACCGCGTACTACCCGTTCCGAACGCTGCTCCGCCGGATCCTGGGCGTGGCGGCCGGCAGCTCTCGGGCCAGCGCCGCGCGCCGGTTGGCCGACGTCGTCCGGGACGACGCGCCCCAGCTGCAACCGTGGCTGCCCCTGCTCGGCGTGGCGCTCGACATCGAGATGCCGCCGACGCGGGAAACCGCCGAGCTCGACGAGATGTTCCGCGGGGCGAAGCTCGCTGAGGTCACGGTCGAGTTCCTCCGCTCGGTCCTGCCGCAGCCGAGCCTGCTCGTCTTCGACAACGTCCACCTCGTCGACGACGCGTCCGCCGACCTGCTCCGGCGGATGGCCGACGAGGTGCACCGCCAGCCCTGGCTGATGCTGGTGACCAGGCGGGACCGGCCGACCGGCTTCGTGCCGGACCTCGCCGCCGGGTACAGACGGCTCGTCCTCACGCCGATCGACGAGTCGGCGGCACTCGAGTTGCTGGCGTCCACCGCGCTCCCGACGCCGCTAGGTCCGCAGGCGATGTCGGCGATCGCGCTGAAGGCCGGCGGAAATCCCTTGTTCCTGCGGGAACTTCTGCTGGCGGCCAGCCGGTCCGGATCAGTGGCCGATCTGCCGGACTCCGTCGAAGCCGTCGTGACCACTCAGATCGACCGCCTCGACCCGGGCGATCGGACGCTGCTGCGATATACAGCCGTACTGGGGATTCAGTTCCGCCTGGCCGACCTGCGAAACATCCTCGGCCGGACGTTCGACGACAACGCGCTGCACCGCATCAGTGACTTCGTCGAGAGCGACGGCGACGGCCGGATGCGCTTTCGCCATGCGCTGATCCGCGACGTCGCCTACGCCGGCCTGCCGTACCGCCTGCGGCGCCAGATGCACCAGCAGGTGGGCGACGCGTTCGAGCGCGACGCCGACCGCCGCGAGGACCTGGCCGACCAGCTCGCCCTGCACTTCTTCCACGCCGGCAACTACGAGAAAGCGTGGACGTACTCGCGATCGGCCGCCGACCGGGCCCGATCGCGCTACGCGCACATCGACGCGATCGGGTTCCTCGAGCAGGCGCTGGACTCGGCCGGCCGCCTGCGCGGGACGGCGCCGTCCGAGATCGCCGCGGCGCACGAGCAGCTCGGCGACGTACGTGATCTGGCCGGCCTGTCGACGGAGGCGGCGGACGCGTACCGACGCGGCCGACGCTTCGTCGTCGGCGATCCGGTCCGGGTCGCCCGGCTGATGTTCAAGGAGGCCAGCATCGCCCAACGCGTGGGCCGGTTCACCCCGTCGCTTCGCCTGCTCAGCAACGGGCGGGCGGTTCTCGCGGGAGCGTCCGGTGCGGCTGCCGACGCGGCCCGTTCCCGGCTGGCCACTCGGTACGGCTTCGGCAAGTACCTGCAGGGCAAGTACCACGACGCGGTCCGCTGGAGCGCGACCGGCGCGACTGAGGCCCGCAGCGCCGGAGATCGCGATGCGCTGGCGTACGCGTACAACACCATGCACCTTGCGTACCTTCACGCCGGGCGGCCCGAGGAGCAGCCGTTCGGCGAGCTGGCTCTCGCGATCTACGAAGAGCTCGACGACCTGCGCATGCAGGGGCACTGCCTCAACAACCTGGCGATCGGTGCGATGCACGACGGCCGCTGGGACCTCTCGTCCGACCTGCTGCAGCGGGCGGCCGACCTGTTCCGCCGGGTCGGCGACACCGCCAACGAAGCCAACAGCGTCTACAACCGGGCCGATCTCCTTATCCGGCAAGGTCGATTCGCCGATGTGGAGCCGCTGCTCGCATCCGCCCTGGGAGCCGCCCGCGCCGTCGACGATCACCAGCTCGTCGCACTGGTCCTGCGCGAGCGCGGGCGGATGCTGGCCGGGCTGGGCCGGTACGCGGAGGCACTCGAAGTCCTCGCCGACGCGCGTGCCCGGCTGACGAGTCTCGAACTGCCGCAAGAGGTCATCACGCTCGACGGCGCCGTCGCGGACTGCCTCGTACTGAGCGGTCGGTACCACGACGGCGCGGTCGTCGTTGCGGACGCGTTGGCCCGAGCGCGAGATCTCCGCGCGAGCATGCTGATCGCTCCGCTACTGCGAGTCCAGGCCTACGCGCTGCTCGGCTCGGGTCGAGTCGGTGAGGCCCGGTCGGTGCTGGAGACGGGACTCCACTCGCCCTACGAAGCGGATGGCGAACACGAACGGGCGCTGATGCTGATGGCGCTGGCTCGGATCACCGAAGAGCACGACGGCGACGCAGGCGAACTGCATGATCGCAGCCGCGAAATCCTCGACCGCCTAGCGGTGGTTACCGTCCCGATCGCTCGACTGCTGGCGTAAGCCTGCTGGCTTGGGAGACGCACCCTAGGTGCTGCCTCGCATGTCCTGCGTGAACAGCAGGTAGAGCAGGAGGTCGCCGTTGTCGCGGCGGCTCTGGACGTAGTCGGTGCAGAACGTTTCCTGGTTAACGCCGTTGTTGGCTACGCCCTTGGCGATGCAGGGCAGCGAGACATGGAGCGGACCGCTGGCCGATTGGCTCACTTTCAGCGTGAAGGCCTGGATGCCGTTGTTCGTGTTGCGGCACAACTGCTTGGAGCACCGGAAGATCAGCGTCGCTGGGTGGAACTGGTCGTAGCGCGTGCCCAGGTCGGCCACGAACTGGACGACCTGGCTGCCCGGAGTGCAGTTCAGGTCGGTCGTGCATCGGCCGAGCGTCAGGGCCCCTGCGGGCGAGTTGATGTCCTGGGGTAGCACGACGATTCCGCACTCGGGTTCGGACGTGCCCCGCGAGCAACCGGCGTCGCCGACCCCGACGCCGGTCTTGAACTGCGGGTCGCCCTTGGCCAGCCTGAGCAACGTGGCGACCACGTCGAACAACGCCGACGTCCCGGGAGTCACCTTGGTCTTGGGCTCGTTGACCGACGCCTTCAGGCTCACGCCGTTGTCAGCGGCCGAGTAGGAAACCGGGAAGGACGCGTGCGACACGCGCGCCGGCATCGTGATCGTCGACGGGCTGAACGTCCCGTGCAGACCGCTGCCCACGCGCGTCAGACCGAGCACGGTGTCCTTGTTGAACGACGCGCCGTCGGGCTTGAGGTCGACCGTGAGCGTGAACGGAGCCCCCGCCTGAACGAGAACATCCGGTACCGCTCCGCCGAGACCGGTGTTGTCCGTCGCGACTGTGACGCTAATGCCGGTCGGCGCGGTCCCGGCGGCCTGCGCTGTGACGGCGCCGACCACCAGCGGCGCCAGGAGTGCAGTCGCCGCGAGTGCGGCCCGGACCACCCGTGTGCCGGCCCACCGCGCACGCGGCGCATTACCGACTTTGCGGCTACGCATTTGACCACCGTCCCCCCGAAGGTGTCTCGGCGGGCAGCATCTAACGGGCCTGTTGCCACGTCAAGATCCGCCGACGTTCGCCCCTCCCACCCCACCGGCTACGGGCGTACCGTCCGGGTATGACGGAGTCGTTCCTGAACAAGGTCGAGTGGGCATCGCGCATCTACATCGACGGGTGGGTGGACGCGACCGCCGACTACCCCGTGATCGAACCGGCAACCGGCCGCGAGCTGGGCCGGCTCGGGCGCGCCACCACCACCGACGTCGACACCGCAGCCCGGGCCGCTGCGGCGGCCCAACCGGCGTGGGCCCAGACGTCCTACGAGGAGCGGGCCGCCGTGCTGCGCCGGGCCGGCGACCTGTGGCGCGCGCACGCGGATGAGCTGTCCGACTGGATCGTTCGCGAGTCCGGCGGGATCCCACCGAAGGCCGACTTCGAACTACAGATGGCGCAGGGCGAGTGCTACCAGGCGGCCGCCTTGGCGGCAACACCGTACGGGGAGGTACTGCGCAGCAACGAACCGCGACTGTCGTTCTCCCGGCAGGTGCCGGTGGGCGTCGTCGGAGTGATCGCGCCGTTCAACTTCCCGCTGATCCTGTCGATCCGCTCGGTGGCTCCGGCCCTGGCGCTGGGGAACGCGGTGATCCTCAAGCCGGACCCGCGCACCGCCGTGTGCGGCGGCGTCACCCTCGCGCGAGTGTTCGCCGAGGCCGGCCTGCCCGACGGGCTGCTCAACGTGTTACCCGGCGACGCGTCGGTCGGCGAGGCGATGGTGACCCACCCGCTCGTCCGGGTCATCGCGTTCACCGGCTCGACCCGCGCCGGCCGCAGGGTCGGTGCGCTGGCCGGACAGCATCTCAAGCGGGCGCACCTCGAACTCGGCGGCAACTCGGCGCTGGTCGTCCTCGACGACGTGGACGTCGATCGCGCTTCGTCGGTCGCCGCCTACGGATCCTTCCTGCACCAAGGGCAGATCTGCATGACGGCCGGCCGGCATATCGTCGACGCGCGAATCGCTTCCGAGTACGTGACGCGGCTGGCCGAGCGGGCGGCCCGGCTGCCGGTCGGCGACCCGGCCACCGGCGAGGTCGCCCTTGGCCCGCTCATCGACGCGCGGCAACGCGACCACGTCCACGAGCTGGTGGAAACCTCGGTGGCCGCCGGCGCAACGCTCGTCACGGGCGGCACGTACGACCAGCTCTTCTACCGGCCCACGGTGCTCGCCGACGTGCCGACATCGGCACCGGCCTACGCCGAGGAAGTATTCGGACCCGTCGCTCCGGTTGTCACGTTCGACTCGCTGGACGAGGCGGTGGCCCTCGCGTCGGGCTCGCCTTACGGGCTCTCGCTCGGCATCCTGACCAGCGACGGGCTGCGCGCGCTCGAACTCGCCGCCCGGATCCCGAGCGGAGCGGTGCACATCAACGATCAGACGGTGGCCGACGAGCCGGTGATCCCGTTCGGCGGCGTCGGGGTTTCCGGCACGGGCTCACGCGTCGGCGGTGCCCGGGCCAATCTGGACGCGTTCACCGACACGCAGTGGGTGACCGCGCGCAGCCAGCTACCCGACTATCCGTTCTGAGTGCGCACGTCTTCTGCGAATACATCCCGGTAGTGGGCCAGCGCGAAGGGGAAACATTCGCGACGGTCACTTGCGCCTGCCGGTCGGTGCGGTCACACTTCCCCGATATCGCCGGCGGTGGGTAGCCGCCGGGCGACTCTTCCGGGGGGAAGTATGAGAAATCACTGCAGTATCGGCATGTCCGGACGCACCGGTGCCGACAGCACCGTCGTGTGGAGCGCGCCGTGACAGCCACAGCGCAGCCCACCCAGGCTCCAGGCGCGACCCGTACCACACGGTATGTCGCGACGGCGTGGGCCGGGATCGCATTCGTGCCGTTGTTCGTCCTCGCTGCGTTCATGGTCGAACCGGGGCCGGACTCGCAGACCGCCAGCGACGCGAAGCTCACAGCCTGGTACTCCGACAGCAGCAACCGCACCGTCGCATTGATCGGCGCCTACCTGCTGATCGTCTCGGCGTTGACGTTTCTGGCTTTCGTCGCCGGACTGCAGGAGCGGCTGCGCCCAGCTCGCGAACGATTCCCGGTCGGCTACCGCCTGATCGGCTGGACCGGGCCGCTGACCGCCGGGCTGTTCATCGTCGGCGCCATGGAGTTCGTCGGGATCATCGGCAACATCTCCTTCGGCGACACACCGATCCCGCAGGCCGACCTGCTGCGGCAGAACATCGGCTACCCGTTCGTGTTCGTCGCCGGCGCGCTCGTCGCGGCAACCCTGATCGCCATCACCGCCACGCTCGCCGGCCGCATCGGGCTGTTCCGGACGTGGCATGTGTGGGTCAGCTACGTGCTGGCGCTCGTCCTCGTCTTCGCGGTGATCTTCACCCCGATGGCGGCGCTACCCGTCTGGGTGCTCATCACGAGCATCGTGCTCCTGCGGCGACGCGCGGAACCCGAGAGCTGAGCGCGGGAGGCCGGCACCATCGGGGGTGTGCCGGCCTCCCGAACCCATCGGCGCTACGCGAGCAGCTTGACGATTGCGGCCGTGCCGAGAACGACGATCACGACCCGCAATGCCACCGGGGACAGTCGCCGACCGATCCGGGCACCGATCATTCCGCCGAGCGCGGAGCCGATGGCGATGAGCCCGGCGGCGGCCCAGTCGACGTGGGTAGTGGCCGCGAAGACGGCCGCGGCCACCATATTCACCAGTCCGACCAGCAGGTTCTTGAGCCCGTTCTGCCGGTGAACGGTCTCGTCGAGCAGCAATCCGAAGGCGGCCATGAGCAGGACGCCCTGGGCCGCGCCGAAGTACCCGCCGTACACGCCGGTGGCCGCGGTCACCCACCACAGCGCCGACCCGGACTTCGCCGGCGTGCGGCCACGCACCCGCCGGGTCGTGCGGACGAGCCACGGGCCGGCGATCACCAGCACGACAGCGACCGCCAGCAGGCCCGGAACGATCGCCTCGAACGCGCTGCCCGGCAGCACGAGCAGCAACACCGCCCCGAGCGTGCCGCCGCCGGCCGCGGCCAGCGCGAGCCGAGCCAGGCGCTCGCGCTGTTCGGCCAACTCCCGGCGGTACCCGTAGGCCCCGGCGAACGAGCCGGGGAACAGCCCGACGGTGTTCGAGACATTCGCCGTGACCGGCGAGATGCCCAGGGCGAGCAGCGCGGGAAAGGTGATCAGGGTGCCGAACCCGACGACCGTGTTGATCAGCCCGGCCGCCACGCCGGCGGACAGGATCAGGGCGATGCCGTCACCGCCCAACGCCGTCATGTCGCCAGGCTTCCCCAGCCGGGTGCCGCGCGGACCGCGTCGTGACGAATGTCGCTCCGCGTCGTCGGCCCGCCGCCGGATCCGACTGACGTCTAGGTTCTTGGATGTGTCCGACTCGGCATCCCCGGCCGACCTCGATCGCATCGCCGCGGCGGTGTTCGGCATCCGACTGCGCGATCCGCAGCGGCGTGCGCTGACCCCGTTGATGGCCGGCCGAGACACGCTGGCCGTGCTGCCGACCGGCAGCGGCAAGAGCGCGATCTACCAGGTGGCCGGGCTGGCTCTGGGCGGGCTCACCGTGGTGATCTCGCCGCTGATCGCCCTGCAGCGCGACCAGCTGCGGACCCTGGCCGACAAGGGGCAACGGGCCATCCGCACGGCGATGCTCAACTCGAGCCAGCATCGCGACGATCGCCGCGCCGCGCTGGCCGCGCTCGACGCCGACGAGCTCGACTTCCTGCTGCTGGGGCCCGAGCAGCTGCACAACCCGGAGACGCACCAGCGGCTGGTCGACGGTCCGGGCCGGGTGGGCCTGTTCGTCGTCGACGAGGCCCATCTGGTCAGCCAGTGGGGGCACGACTTCCGGCCCGAGTACCTGCGCGTTCCCGAGACGGTTGCGGCGCTGGGACGGCCCCGGCAGTTGGCGTTGACGGCCACGGCGGCTCCCCCGGTGCAGGCCGACATCACGCGAGCGTTGCAGATGGAGCAGCCGGCCGTCGTGGTGACCGGGTTCGATCGGCCGAATCTCAGCCTGGCTGTACGTCAGACCCGCCCGAACCTGCCCGAGGCTCAGGCGGTCGACGACCGGGTCGTCGAGGTCGTCATCGCTCGCGAGACGCCGGCCCTGGTGTACGCGCTGACCCACGAACGTTGCGAGACCCTGGCCGACCGGCTGCGGCAGGCCGCGTTCACGGCCGAGGCCTACCACGCCGGGTTGCCTGCGGCGAAGCGCGCCGCGGTGCAGGACCGCTTCTTCCGGGGCTCCCTCGATGTGGTCGTGGCGACGAGCGCCTTCGGCATGGGCATCGACAAGCCCGACGTGCGCACGGTCGTGCACGCCGGCGTCCCGGGCAGCCTGGACGAGTACTACCAGGAGATCGGCCGGGCCGGACGGGACGGGCAACCGGCCGGTGCGGTGCTCGTGCACGATCCGCGCACCATCCGCATTCCCCGGCTGCTGGCGACCCGGTCCCGGCTGCGGGCCGCCGACGTCCATGCGGTCGTCGACGTCCTGGACGGCACGAGCGAGCCGATCGCGCTCGAGGATCTCGTCCGGACCAGCCGGGTGTCGCGCCCGGCCGCCGAGCGGGTGCTCGCCGAACTCAGCGAGGTCGGCATCGTGACGATCGACGCGAACACCGTCACCTGCCACGTGCTGCCGCCCGACGCCGCCGCCCGGTTGGAGGCCACCGGACAGCGCCGCCAAGCGGTGATCGCCAGCCGGATCCAGGCCGCCCGCGGCTACGCCGAGACCGTCCACTGTCGCCGGGCCGAACTGCTCGCCTACTTCGGCGACTACTACGACCCGCCCTGCGGCAACTGCGACAACGACCGGGCGATCGACGCGGCGCGCCACGCCGCCGTCCACGCCGAACCGGCCGACCGTGGCCGCCGCGTCCGCCACCGGCTCTGGGGCGAGGGCACCCTGCTCCACCACGACGACCACGAGCTGATCGTGGTCTTCGACTCGGTCGGCTACCGCACCCTCACGCCGGCCGCGCTGACCAACGGACTGCTCATCGGACTCGGGCCGGAGCCGAGCTAGCCGCCACGGTCGAGAGCACGGCCTCGAGCAGCCCCGGGAAGCGCTCGTCGATCTCGTCCCGGCGCAGGGTGATCGTGCGCTGCCGTCCGGCCGGCTCGTTACGGACGAGCCCGGCCTCGCGAAGCGTCTTCAGGTGATGGGAGAAGGTCGACTTGGGCACGTCCGGGCCCTGCGCCTGGCACTGCGCGACCGTCAACGGTCCCTGGCCGGCCAGCTCGGCCACCAGCTTGAGCCGGGCCGGGTCGCTGAGCGCGAACAGCACGGCCGGCAGCTCGACGTCGGCCAGATCCGGATGGGGCAGGTGGCGGGTGGTGGCGGTCATCACAGTTCGACTTCCTTGGAACTATCGAGGCGGCGACGCGGTTGGAACCGTTCGATTCAACTCGAACGGTAGGCGACTCGGAGCCCATGATGACAACTCTGCTGCAGAGATCACACCCGCCAGTGGTCGCGACCCGGCCGCGCCCGATCGGCCACGTACTCCCGCGGGGCGCGGCGTTCTGGCTGGTCACCGGAACGACGGCGACGCTGCTCGCCGCGTCCAGCGCGCCGAGCCCGCTCTACCCGGTGTACCAGGCCGAATTCGGCTTCTCCGCCATCACGCTCACCGCCATCTTCTCGGTGTACGTGCTGGCCCTGCTGCTGAGCCTGCTCACGGTCGGCCGGCTGTCCGACTTCCTCGGCCGGCGGCCGGTGCTGGCCACCGCCCTGGTGGTCGAGGCCGGCGCCATGGCCGTCTTCCTCGGCGCGAACGACG
>Ga0081455_10002562_pt1 | contig 21583 bp, 14 predicted proteins | sample TabmetS3T2R1_FD_70207 | JGI IMG/M metagenome (GOLD analysis project Ga0081455, IMG submission 70207) | Tabebuia heterophylla rhizosphere microbial communities from the University of Puerto Rico - S3T2R1 | ecosystem: Host-associated > Plants > Roots > Rhizosphere ...
GGGGGGGCGCCCTTCGATTTCGACGACAAAGGGCGAATTGTTGCCGGTCAAGGGCACGCCCCACCCGAACGCCGCATGTTCCACACCGGGAAGCCTCGAAACCCGCTCCAGAGCCTGCTGATGAAAAACTTGGTCGCGCATGTCCCTCTGCGGCGCCGTGACGCTCATGGTCAGGATTTTTCCTGTGTCGTACCCCGCTTGAACCTTCGACAGATTATTCATCGTCCGAATCAGAAGTCCGGCTCCCACCAATAGCGCCAGGGTCAAGGCCGTCTGAATCACCGTCACTCCGCGAAGCAGCCGTCGCTCGCCGCGTCCCGCGCTGCTTTTCGGGCCGGCGTCCTTGAGCGCGATCATCGGATCGAGTCGCGCGGCGCGCATCGCGGGTAGAAACCCGGCCAGGAGCGCCGCTATCGCCGCTGCGCCGAGTCCGCAGGCCAACACGGGCCATCTGGTCGTGACCGCATCCAGACGCGGAATGGCATGACCGCCGATCAGTTTGAGCAGCTTGACGACGCCAAACGCCAGACCAACGCCAAGCGCGCCGCCCAACAGCGCCAACAGCAAACTCTCCAAAGACACTTGCCGGAAAAGCGCCACGCGTCCCGCGCCCAGAGCGCAGCGCACCGCGTATTCCTGCTGCCGCTGTAGTCCTCGCACGAGCAGCAGCGCCGCGACGTTTCCACAGGCGATCAACAATACGAGAGCCGCCGCGCCCAACAGCGGCAGCAGGATGCGCCGCCCGTCGCTGTTCACTTCAGCGGTCAGTGATTGCGCCCGGGCAGTAACACCCGCCAAGTCGCGGTCGGCTTGCGCCTGCCTCGCGGTAATACTCGCGAGTTCCGCTTGCGCCGCGTCGAGCGTGGCTCCGTTTTGCAAGCGCCCCACCACATTCCACACAGGAAATTTCAACACGGCCGGTGGGGTGAGCCTGATCGGCATCCACCATTCCACCTGCGCGTTCACGTTATAGTTCGGATCTCCCGCCACGGTGGGCGACGGAAGAAACCGGACGCCGGGCGGCATAACTCCGATTACCGTCGGAGGCGTATCCCCGCGGAACGGGATCGTCTTTCCAATGATGCTGGGATTGCTGTTGAACCGGCGTCGCCAGAGGTCATAGCCGAGAATAATCACCAGCGGCGCGTTGACCATGGCGTCAGAGTCCTGGAACGTGCGGCCGAGATAAGGCTTGAGTCCGGTCACGCTGAAATATTCTTTGGTGACCTGCATTCCTTCAATCGATTCGCTGCCGTCCTCCGAGACGATAAAGTCGAATGTCCATCGGTACGCGGCGATGACCTCGAATGACTTCGCCGCCTTTTGCCATTCCAGCCATTGCGCGGCGGGCCACCCCTGCTTGCTGGACGTTTGCTGACCGTCCGTCCGCGCCGTCGTGATCAGCGCGATTCGCTCCGGTTGCTTGTAAGGCGGCGGCGTCAACAACACGCCCTGGATCAGACTGAAAACCGCCGAGGTCGCCCCAATGCCCAAGCTCAGAGTGAGCGCGGCAATTAACGTAACCCCGGGATTTTTGCGCAACATCCGCAGTCCGAATCGTAAGTCCTGAAATAATGTTTCGAGCATCGGTAAACCTCCTTGTTCGCGTCGCAATTCTGTTGACAACGTAACGCCGCCCAGTTTAATGAGCGCCACGCGCCGCGCTTCTTCCGGCGACATTCCGGCGCGCAGATTGTCTTCGATGTGCATCGCCAGATGGCTTTCCAACTCTTCGGCGAATTCACGCTCGCGTCGCCCGCGATTCAGCATCCCGAAGAACCGCGCCATCCAGCCGCGTATTTGTCGAACGTCCATCACGGCTCCTCCAGCGGAGCGAAGAAGCGCGCCAGGATCTCGGTTGTTGTCTCCCATTTCTGAGTTTCCTGGGCGAGCCGTTTGCGGCCTGCGCGCGTTAATTTGTAATACTTGGCCTTGCGATTGTTGTCCGATATGCCCCACTCCGAAGCGATGTAGCCTTCCTGTTCGAGCTTCAGCAGAGCCGGATAGATCGTTCCGTAGTTGATTGCCAGCTTATTCTCGCTGGTCTGTTCGATGCGACGCGCGATCCCGTAGCCGTGCAATGACCCCAGCGCTTCGAGCGTCTTGAGGACCATTAGCGCGAGCGTCCCTTGCCAGACATCTGTCTTCTCACTCATCGTTACAACCTCCCGCTATTTAATCTTCCTATGGGGAAATTATAGGAATGATGGCACGGCTTGTATTGGAAGGCAATAGCAGGATTGAGATTAAGAGCTTACTTGCACAATCCAAAGCTGAGAAAACCATGTCCTTGCGGTAACGCGGCGGCGCATCTGGTTTCTTCTTACCTTTATTGCGTCGCCGCAAGAGCACAAACCATCGGAATAAGGATGAACCGGGCGATCGAGCAGAATGGCTGATGATCTCTCTAACTGCGAGTATTTCAACGCGGGATGGGGTTTTCGGGAGGGACAAGAGATCCCTCAAGTTTGGCCCGTGACTCGATCCGTAAACGGCTTAGCATTACAGCGGAGATCAGCAGCAGCGGCGCGGCGATCTGAAAGACTCCGCCCAGGCCGATGATGTTTTTCAGGGCGCCGGCCGCCGCCGCGATGACGCCGCCGGTCAGCGTCCCGACCATATTGAAGACGCCGTAGCCGGTCGAGCGCAGATCGCTACGCGCGATTTGCGATAACACGGGCATCGTGTTGCAGTCGTAAAAGCCGCGCCCGAGGCCGAAGAGAATGAGGGCGGCGATCAGCGGCGTTGTTGACGCAGTGAAGCCAACCAGGAAGAGGCAAGGGGCGGCCAGCGCGACGCCGATGAGTTGAGTCAACACGCGACCGCGCGCCGAGACCCGATTCCACTTGTCAGCCAGCCACCCGCCGAACAGAATGCCGACGAAGCTCGCCACTTGTATGTAAAACGTGGCGGAGAAGCCCGCCGCCGCTAGCTTCATATCGAACCGCTCGTAAAGATAGGACGGCAGCCACGTGTAGATCGCCCAGTTGGTCAGCGAAAACGATGCGAAAACAAATATCAATGTTTTGAAGCCGGGAATGCTGAGCAATTCCCGCAGCGCCGGCAAGAAGCGGGGCTGGTCTTCGCGACTCGGCGTCGATCTTTCACGCAGCGAGGGCAGTAGAAGCAGCGTGTAGACGACTCCGATGACGCCGAGCGCGGCGAAGGCGAAGCGCCAGCCGTAACGCTCGCCCAGCTCGCCGCCGCCCCAGCCTCCGAGGACGATGCCCGTGTAAATGCCGCTTGTGTGAATCCCTGTGGCCAGAGAGAGCCTGCCCCTGGCGTGGTACTCAGCGATCAACGCGAGCGCGGCGGGGATGTAGCAGGCTTCGCTCAATCCCATCAGGGCCCGCAGCGCAACCAAGTCATTGAAATCGCGAACATACCTCGTCAGCCATGTGACCGATGACCATACCAGCAGGCTGACGATAATGATCCGCACGCGCCCGAAGCGATCGGCCAGGAAACCTGAGACCGGGCTGACCAATCCGTAGACCCACAGAAAGACTGTGCCGAGCAATCCAAGTTGCAGATCGGAGGGACGCAGGTCGGCCTTGAGCAGAGGAAAAACCGAAAAGATGATCTGACGGTCGAGGTAATTCAGCAGCGCGACTACCCAAAGAAGAGCGACGATCGCCCAGGCATACAATCCCGCGCCCGCTTCCTTACTTGTTCTTGTTTCGGTTTCGATCATTTGATTGTTATCAACGCTCGCGCCGAACGGTGGCCAGGACGGTCCTCGCCGCCAGTTATGATCACGGCGCCTCTCCATTTCACCGCCGATGTCGTGACCAGCGAGACTGGCAGTACGCCGGTCTTCGACCATTTGTCAGTCGTTATGTCGTAAGCAAGGATGTCGCGGCTGAAGCCGGGATGATCGTCTTTCAACTCGAAGACACGATGGGCGTTCGCGCCGTCATCGCCGCCGAATATAAGAATGCGCGAGTCGCCATCATCCATTGCAGGCGCCGCCACGACAGGTCGCGTAACGTCGGCGATGCCCCGCCAGCCTTTATTATCCGCGCCGGGCGAGTAACGCCATCCGTCATTCAAATAGCGCCGCGAGACCTTGCCGTCGGCGCCGGTCAGAAGCTCCGCGCCGCTGATGACGAAGATCGCTCCGGCCTGCGCCACGACCACGGGCAGGACGCGAGCCGCGCCGGGAATCGGTTCGAGTGTTTTCCACTTCGGATCGCGCGCGCCGAGGTCCAGCGCGAAGAGCGTCTTAGTCGCTGAGGTCGAAGACGGCGCGCTCTGGCCGCCGGCGACGAAGATTGCGCGGCCAATCACAGCGGCTCCCATATTCGCCAGCGGCTGCGGAAGCGAGGGCAGCGCAGTCTTTTCCAGGCGCCAGTCTTTCCATCGCAATCGCCACACATCGGCGTAATGCCGCGCGCCGTCGGAACCGCCGATAACGATCACGCTTTCATCAACGCTGACGGCCGCGCCGTAACCGAGCGGATGGTCCAACTTCCCCGCGAGTCTCCATTCTTTAGCGTTTGGCTCGAGCGCGAGTATTGTATCGAGCCAGAGCTTCTGCCCTCCCTCAAAGAGCGAGGTCTTGAAATAACTGCCGCCGATGACGAGCAGCGTTCCGTTGCTGACGCCGGCCATCTGCCCGCCGCTCGCCTGCGGCAGGTTGGGGAGTTGTGAATGATTTTTGGAACCGCAGAACAGCAGTGATGCGAACAAAAAGGCCGATCCGAGTTTGATACTCATAAACTAAAACCTGCAACCGAAAACCTAATACCTGTTAACCTTGAAAAAGGAGTGGGTGACTTCTGATTTATAGGTTTTAGGTTATAGGTGTTGGGTTTTAGGTCCTTCCCGACCGTTTTGCAGGAGCCCTGCTATCTCAAGCCGGGCGCCTCGCAGTTTCAGAGAGGACCTGTTCCAACAAGCCCGCGCTTGCCAATTCATCGCGCAACCGCTCGCTCTCGCCCGCGCTCAGCGATTGTCTGCGAGGCGCGAGACAAGGTCCGCAATTAATCCCCCCCCAGCCGAGAATCGTCTTCAGGGCAGGGAAGAGCGGATAGCGAAGAGTGATGGTGATGAATTCATTGATCCGCGATTGCAGCGCCCGCGCCTCTTCCCATCGTCCCTCCTGCGCGAGCAGCCACAATCGCGTGAACAATTCCGGGATCACGTTGTAGAAACTGCCGATGCCGCCGTCTGCGCCGAGCAGCAGTCCCGCTGACAACATTTCGTCGCGCCCGTAGAAGATCGTCGCGCCACGCTCTTTCAACCGAAGCATCGTGTAGAGATCATAATCGGTGAATTTAAGTCCAATGACGTTCTCAATCCCCGCCAGTTCCAGAACCTGATCCGCCGTTCTGACGGCGGGCGCAACTTCAGGGAAGAAGTAAATGAGCAGCGGTATGTCCGAAGCTGCGGCGAGTTTTTCGTAGTAGCTTTTGATCTCGGCGAATGAATAGACGCCGACGATCGGCGGAAGGCTGCTGATGGCATGCGCGCCGATGCGGGCGGCGTGCCGAGCCAATTCAATCGCTTCGCCGGTGGTGTTGGCGCCGACGTGGATGATGACGGATTTGTTCGGCGGCGAATTGCGCGCCGCGGCCTCGGCCACATGCTTACGCTGCCCGACCGTTTGCAGCATCCCTTCTCCGGTCGAACCGCAGAGATAGAGACCGTGAACGTCGGCGCCGAAGAGCCGCTCCGCCAATCGCTCGAATGAACGGACGTTGAATTTACCCTCTGCGTCGAAGGGCGTAACTACCGCGGGAACTATCCCGGCGAGCATAGGCATTTCTCCATTTTTTTTCATACGCCATATTTCATTTTTCATATGGCGTATCCACATATCATTTCTTCGGCTTTAGACGGTCCTTGCCGTCCGTCAGCCATTCCAGATTGAAACGCGCGAGCGTGAGTCGTCCGCTGTTTGAAGGGCTGCCGTCCGCGCCGGCGGTTTCGTAGAAGCAAAAGATCGTTCCGTCCCGCCCGACGGCCAGGTCGGAGTAGGCGCTGGGCCCCGATTCGAGAGTTTTGCTGACCGGCCACGTTCGCGCCTCGTCGTAACTGAGTTTGACCGTGAGATTCTTGCGGTCGCGTCTCAACCCCGGCGTGTCGCGTCCATCTGCGCGAGTCAGGTTATCGGGATTGGCGAAGATGATGCGGTCGCGATCATCCTTCGGCTTTTCGGTCAACCGCGCGACGCTAGCCATGCAGATCGGTTCGACCAGTTGTTCATCGAAGACCGGTTTCGACCATCCGGTTGCGCCGTCGCGGCTGAAGACGATCGCGCGGCGATTCGCCTTCGAAAGGCTCCGCATATTGAACATTACGCGCCCGTCCGCAAGCTGCGCAGTTACTGTTTCGTTCGGATTGATGAGGCCGGGCGCGTCGAGACCGATGATCTCACCGGCGCGCCACGTCCTGCTGTGATCGTCGCTATAGATGACCGAAGTCACGGACGGCCCGTGCCCATTGCCCTCTGTTCCGAGCGATAGCCATACCGGAACGATCAGACGCCCATTCTTCAATTGGATTCCGTGCGCGGGCCCGGTGGCGATAACCCGCCAGTCGTAACGCGCGCGAAAGCTCTCGAATGTCGAAGTGATCTCGACTGGCCTCGTGAACGTCGCGCCGTCATCGTCGCTGCGCATGTAAAAGCAGCGCGCATATTCCAGGCAGAAGAGAAAATGGACCGCGCCGGTCTTGCGATCCGCGATGGCCACCGGGTTGTTGTAAGTCACGTCGTCGGGGTTGGCCTGCTTCTTTTCCAGCGCGACAGGGTTCTTGCTCTTCGGCCCCTCAACGTCTGCGATCTTGCGCGGGCCGTCCCACGTCCGCGCGTTGTCCCTGCTGCGGCGTAGCATGATGTCAATTGTGTCCCAGTCGCTCTTTCCGGTCTTGCGCGCCTCGCAATAGGCCAGCAACACGCCGCGCTTGGTCACGACGACGCCGGGGATGCGGTAGAGCTTGTATCCGTCTTTGTCGGCCTCGAAGAGATCTATCTTTTCGAGTGACGGTCGCCGGCCGAAAGTCAGCGGCGGCAAAGCCGCCGCTGTGACGGCGGCCGTGATGAATTGGCGGCGTGTGAATGTCATGTTTTTTCTCGCGGCGCCGTTAAAAAAGTAATGAAGAGTTCTCCGCGCCTCTGCAGTGTGAGGGCCTCACGCAACTCGCGGCGTTAATTTTCGGAAATGCCTCCAAACTTCAAAACTCGACCTTCATACCGAACTGGATTTGACGCGGCTGCCCGGAACTTTCAAGTCTGCCGAAATCAGCGTCGGTCAAACTCGCGGTCAAGCCGGTGTAGTTCGGATGATTCAGGATATTGAAAATGTCGAATTGGAACCTCAACCGCACCCTCTCATTGAGCCGAGACAGTTTTCGGAACGAGAGGTCTCCGAGGTACATAGATGGCGTCGGGATCATGCCTGCGCCGGCCGTGCCGCGCCGATTGGCGGGCGCCACGGCGAAGGCGCTGCGGTTGATCCAGTTGTCGCGCGTGCGCTCGCTTTCGGGCGTCAGAACTTCGCCACCCAGATAATCGGCGCGCCTGGCGCCGCCGGTCGCCGCATTGCCGGTCACGGTCACATATGTTCCCGTCTGCGCGCGCGCCTTGCCGCTGATCTCATAACCGCCCAACAGCGCTCCGACCAGCCCCTTCGACTGGCGGAAGAAGGGCGATATCAATGTGAAAGTGCCGACAAGGATGTGACGCCGGTCGAAGGTCGCAGGTCCATAATAGAAGCTGCGGTCGTAGGCGATCTCACTGTTGTCGGTATGCGAACTCGCGTCGGTCAACGCCTTTCCCCAGGTATAACTCGCGGTAAAACGCGAGTTCCCCTTTCGCTTGGTCAGATAAAGCTGCAATGAGTTGTAATTGGAGTTCGCGTCACTCACGTACATCCTGATCGAAGAATAACCTTTATACGGCCGCAGCGCGTTGTCGGTGGCCCGCTGCGCCGAAGGCAAGAGGGAGTTGGAGTAAGCGACGTCGAGCGGAACCAGATTGATGTCCGGTTCGCGCAACAGTCTTCGCCCCTGATTGCCCACGTAAGCCGCTTCGGCGAAGAGACCGAATGGCAATTCGCTCTGCGCACTCAAACTATAATTCATTGTGTAAGGCAGGCGCAGTTTGGGGTCTATCGCGATCAACGTGTCGAAAGGCGTGACAGCCGCCGCCGCGCCGCTCAGCGGGTTCGAGAGATTCCCGTTCTCCAGATTGACGCTCGCGTTGAAGGGCGGGTTGTTGAGAATGGACGCGGGAATGTCTCCCGGCGCCGTGTCGTAAAATATCCCGAAGCCGCCGCGAATCGCCAGCCTGCCGTTGTCCGTAGGCGAAAACGCGAAGCCGAAACGCGGCGCGACGCGGTTCGAACCTTCGTACAATCCTCGTGGGGCGCCGGCCGGCACGGCGAGCACGTCCGCGCTGGTCGCGCCTGGCACTCGTCCCGCCTCCGACGCGGGGACGCCGTCGCCTGCCCGCGCCAGGCCGTTATACCGGTTGCCGCCTTTCGCCACATCGATGACGCCAGCGCGCGTCACCGTCACCGCCTGCGCCGGGTCGTAAAGCGCCGGGTCGAAGGTGGCGAAATTGTTACCTAGCGGATAATAGGGGTTGCTGTTCTGAAAGCGCGCGCCGAACTCCAGGCTCAACCGGCGCGACACCCGCCAAACGTCCATCAGATAAAAATCAAACTGCGTCGCGCGCAACAGTCCCTGCGGATCGTCGGCGGATTCGGTGTAAGTTCGATAATTGCCTAACAGCGCGTCGGCGAGCGAATTTCCCGTCGATTTCGTATTGCCCGTGGCGTTGAAAGAGATGTTGCCCAAATATCTCGGCCGTCCGTTCTGGTCCAACCTGGAGCGCGAATACGCCGCGCCGAATTTTGCCGTGTGCGCGCCGGCGATGAATGTCAGGTTGTCGTTCCATGCGATCTCGGTCGTCGGCTGGACCAGAGCGAACGCCGGTCCACGCCATCCCGAAAAGCCGCTCACGCCAACGTCCGGTATGCCGTTGTCGTAAGTCTCGCCCGTAAAGACCTGCGGGAAGGCGAAGCCATGCGTCTCGCGCTTCCACGTCTCGCCGACCGGGAAACTGCGTTGATCGGCGACGCCGACATACGCCCGCCCCTCGTTGGTCAGGCGCGGCGAGACGAGCCACGTGTGCTGCGCCAGCCAGGCTTCGGTCGGGCGGATTCGCGTCGTCGGCGTGACCGGCAATTGCGATTCTGTGGCCGGCCCGTAAGGCGTCGCAAAGTCGTTGATGTCATGCGTGTAGCGCCCGAATAGCTGGTGCCTGTCGCTGATCTTGTAGTCCAGGCGCAACATATCCTGGCGGTAATCGAAGGGGTTGCGTGGCTGATAAGTCGCGTTGTTGGCGACCGGCTGATCGTTGAATGCCGCCGCCAAGTTGGCCGCCGTTCGATAGACGCTCGCGATCGCCCGCCCTTCCGACGTGATCCGGTTTGCGGGAATGACGTTGTTCGCGAAACAGCCGCGCCGATCCGAGGCCGTGCAAGGCAATGTCGAAAGCGGGTCGCGCAACCGCCCGTCATCCGAAGTGCCGACGACGCCGTCGGCGCCGCGCAACCGGAGACGAAAATCCCCGGAAAGCTCCGCCGTAGTCGGCAGCGTGCGCTGCGCCGCGGCCAGCGAGCGCCGGATGAACTTCCATTCCTGACCGCCGAAGAAGAAGAGCTTGTTTTTGATGACCGGCCCGCCGACGCTGTAGCCCGCGTTGTTGTAACGCAATGGCGCTTTGACCGGCGCCAGCGCGGCGCGCGCGTCGGTCTTGTCGTTGCGTAAGAATTCAAAGACGGTCCCGTGTACCTGATTGCCTCCGCCTTTGGTCGTAACGTTGATCGCCGCGCCTGAATGGCGCCCGTATTCGGCGGAGAAATTCGAAGTTTGAATCTTCACTTCCTGAATGAAGTCGACGCCGACATTGCTGATCAGGATCTGATTGTTGGTCGGGCCGAGGTTGTATCCGCCGTCGACTGTCAGATTGGTCGCATTCGTTCGATTGCCGTTGATCGAGACCTGTCCGGAACTCGAGCCGGAGGCCAGTTGCAACGGATCATCCGTTGTCTGCGTCGCGCCCGGGATCAGCGCGAACAGCTCGGTGAAGTTGCGCGTGTTGAGCGCCAGATTCTGTACCTGTTCCCCATCCACCACGCGCGCCATCTCGCCCGAAACGTTGTTCACCGCTTCCCCCGCCGAGGAGACTATCTCAACCGTCAATGCGACGTCTCCCGCCTCAAGCTCGATGTCGATGCTCAGACGACCGTCGTTCACTAAACCGTATCCGCTCTTAACGACTCTCTTGAAGCCGGAGTGTTCGACCTTCACGCTGTAAACGCCCGCGCGCAGATTGGTCGCCGTGTAAACGCCGTCCCCGTCCGTCCTGACCGCGCGCGTCGCGCTCGTCACTTCGTCAGTAATCGTCACCGTCACGCCGGGAATCACTGCGCCTGTCGCGTCAATGACCCTCCCCGAGATTCGCCCCGTGTTGGTCTGCGCGGACGCCGCGCACCATAACATAATCAACAGTATTGACGGACCTATTATTTTCATGTTCCTCTCCTTTGAAGAGTTCCTCGGTTGATGGCAGGTATGGGACTCGTCCGCGCGTGAACGGCCGCCCCCTGCGCCGCCGTGGCGCCTTAACCCAGCTCGGCCCGCTTCATCCCGTGTTTTTTGACAAAGCCGCTTCGCGACCCTATCATCATTCCGCTCCCGCGAAGCGATTAGTGATTTTCTGGTTACCGATAATCGAGAATGGCGGGATCATACAGACCGGTTGTCCGGAATGTCAACCGGTCCCTGTGATTTTCCGAGGGTTGATTTTCTGAGGATTAACGATGGATGTGACTTTGAAACCGGTGAAGAACCGCGCGCTCTCCGACGACGTGTTCGAGGCGCTGCGGGACGCGATTTTTTCGGGGCGGCTCAAGCCCGGCGATCCGCTGCGGGAGTTGCATGTGGCGAAGGAGTTGTTGGTGAGCCAGGCGACGGTGCGCGACGCGTTGGTGAAGCTGGAGCGATTCGGCCTGGTGGTCAGGGTTCCGAACAAGGAGACGATCGTCACCCGGCATTCGAGCCAGGAGGTCAGGGAGCGGATCGCCATTCGAGCGACTCTCGAAGAGATGGCCTTCGTCGAAGCCGCGAAGCGCTTGAACGGGGAGGATTACGTCGCGCTCGAAGGGAAGCTGCGGCGGATTTCGGACTCGTTCAAGCGCAAGGAGTACTTCGACGCCGCGCAATATGACCTCGACTTCCACCGCTACATCTGGCGGCGATCGGGCAACGAGACGCTGGCGGAGATGCTCGACTACTTGACCACGCCGCTCTTTGCCTTCATCAGCACGCTGCGAAGCATCGGCGTTGAAGAATTGAGAGACATCGTCGCGCCTCACGAAGACCTGCTCGCCGCGTTGAAATCCAAAAAGACGTCGCACATCAAACGGGCCGTTCGCGAACACGTCATCGGTTCCTACAACGGTTTTCTTAATTCCGGCGCCGAGAGCCTGGAAAAGATGGTCCGCGATAGGGCCTCGGAGTGAACTTTAGCTTTCGACGATTGGTTACATCAGTTCAATCCAGGTTCTGTAAGGCGCGGATCGCCACAGCATGCAAAGCAGCCGCGCGTCCGCCAGTTTGCCTGAGGGCCAATCTCGCCTCCTCAGCTCTCAGTCCGTATTCGAAAAACAACTCCTCCGCCTCTGTTTGCGTAAAAGCGAGCATCTGTTCGGTAATCGCGAACAGGCGTTGCTTGGAGCGGAGTCGCCAGATCGGCTCGGGCGGCAGGCCTCGTCCCAGAATGAGCATGTGTTTCCCGGCCGGAAGCAGCGGGAGAAGACGATGGAAAAACGGGACTATCCAATCGGCGTCGTAGATTAAATGCAAGTCGTCAATCACCAACACCAAAGGCTCAGCCTGTCGCTCCAAATCATATGCATAGGCTTCCGCCAGCGCCGCGATATCGAATTCGCTCATGGCCTCGGTCTCGCCACCCCTGAACGCTCGCGCGTGACAGTCCAGAGTTTGACTGCCGAATCCGGGTCGCACGCGGGCAACGCTCGCCACCAAATACTCCATAAAATCCGGAAGGCTCATATCCGGGGCGTCCACTTTATACCAGGCCGCGCGCCCCTCGTGGCGCCCGACGAAATCGACGGCGAGCATGGTTTTGCCCGTCCCCGCACGCCCGCTGATGACGGTCGCATTGCAGGACTTGAGATTCTCCCGCATGGTGTCGAGCAGTCCCTGCCGGCAAACGCGCGGAATCTCGGTGGGAATCGTTACCTTGCTAGTGATTATCTTCATGAAATGATTTCCGATCCTCGAAAATAAAATAATTTACAACCTCGAAACTCAAGATAAGCGAGGCGGCTTGAGAACTTCTTGAAATAGGCGCGATGTCGAATTTTCAACGCTCAAGAATCGCTCAAGGGGCTTGTGTACAATCACCTCGCGATTTGGAAAGCCGTGGCTATCGGCGCCTGACTTCAGGGGCCTTGGCGGGGTCGACATTTCTGGGGGGAAACTTCGCCGCAGTGACCGGTTACCGGCCCGGTCGCAGAGGGCTTCGAGACCGGGTGAGATTTCATTCTGGGGAAATTTCGCCACGACAGTTCGTCATGAGCCGAATCGGCCGGCTTTCCGAATCGCCGCGATTCTCCTCCGAAATGGACCCATGGCGAATCGGCTGGATTTTCCGAGTTGGCTCGCCATATTATTTAGAGCTACCATCCCTTCATCAAAAGTGATGGCGCTCCCTTCCGAGTTCAACTTGAGTTATTGTAGAGATAGATTTCCCAAAGAAGGGGGCATGGTATGGTCTGTCCGAATTGCGGGAATGTCAGCGACGACAAACGCATCTGCAACCAATGCGGCGTATTGGCGTCGCCTCTTGCTCCAGCCACGTCTGCCTCCGGCGGCGCCCAGTCGCCTGCCATGGATTCGCCACTCTTAGACTCAGGCGCTTTGACAGGGATGACGTTGGATCAAAAGTACTACCTTGAGTCCAAAATCGGCGTTGGCGGAATGGGGACTGTTTACCGCGCCATTCGTCTGCTGATCGGCGATTGCGCGGCGGTCAAAGTGCTCCACCCTGATCAAATGTCCGATCCGCAAGCGGTCGAGCGATTCCGCCGCGAGGCGCAGACCGCCGCCCGTCTGAAGCATCCGAATGTCGTTGCGGTTTACGACTTCGGTGTTTCCAGTGAAGGCCTGAACTATCAGGTCATGGAGCTGGCCGAAGGAGAGAGCCTGCGCAATTTGGTTGAGCGACAAGGCAAGCTGGCTGAGACCGCAGCCGCCGAGATTATCCGACAGGTCTGCGCGGCGTTGGATGAGGCGCACAGGCAGGGTATAGTTCATCGCGACATCAAACCGGAGAACATTCTCGTACAGACAACCCCAGGCGGCTTGCAGGTCAAGGTCCTCGATTTCGGCATCGCCGCGCTGCGCGACGTTAAAGCCAGCAGGCTGACGCGAAACGGCGCCGTCATAGGGACTCCGCATTATATGTCGCCTGAGCATTGTTTGGGTGAAGAGTTGGATGGGCGCTCGGACATCTACAGCCTGGGCATCGTCCTGTTTGAAATACTGACCGGCGTCGTGCCGTTCGATTCGCCTACCCCGACAGCCATTGGCGTTAATCATGTCAATGACCCGCCGCCGCCGCCGCGCGCGTTGAATCCGAAAATCTCGCCCGCCGTCGAGTCGGTCGCGCTGCGCGCGCTCGAGAAGCGGCGAGATGCTCGGCAACAGACGGCAGGCGAAATGGCGAGGGAATTGATTATGGCCGCGGCGGAGGCGGAACCGGGTGCGCCTCATCCCTCAATAGTCGCGACGCCGATCGGCGCCGCTTCGGCGTTTGGCGAAATGTCCGCGAAATTGGGATCGAGCGGAAAACTCGTATTACTGATTTTCTGCGGTTTGCTCTTGCTGGCAGGGTGCGTAGCCGGGCTCTTGTGGTATGTGCAGAAAGGCGCGAATGAAAAGGTCGCGGCGAGGAGTGACTCTGCCGGGAGCAGCCAGCGGGCCTCGACTGCCGGCGGTCAGCCAGCAGCCCCTGAGCGGAGCGCGACGGGCAGTCCTTCGACGTCGCCCGCGTCGGAATCGCCGCCGGCTGGCGCCAAACCTTGGGGGCTAATCCCCGACCAAACCAGCGGGGTTGAGGATGCGGCGAACGCATTGGGAGCGGCGGATCAGCAGATGGCGGTGATCAGTATCGGCGGTCAACTTGCGCTGGAATATCGCGAGGGCAAATTCTTTGGCAATGGATACGGCGTCGACTTGCGTGTTTATGGCCCGAAACAGGGGCGAGTTTCTTACGTCATCTTTGTCAGAAATGATCCGGCCCTGAAATGGGAGCGGATAGGTATAAACCGCGGGGGATTCCCTGGTGGAGAGGCGGGGCACGACATGGGATATTACGTCGTCCGGCAGGCGCGCAAGGTGAAGATCGGGAACGATGGAAACGACGATCTGAGAAATGATCCGGCCTCGGAATGGGAGCGAATCGACATAAAGGAAAAGGGATATCACGGCGTCCGGCAGGCGCGCCAGGTGATGATCAGAAACATTGGAAACGCCGATCTGAGAATTGACGCGGTCTCGGTCGTATACAAAGATGAAGTCAAAGGTGAGGCCGCCACTCGCCATCGCCGCTGAAACCCGTCGCAAAAAATTTCTGACAAAATCCCTTCAAAGAAGAGCCTCCTGCGCGATCTCAAACCGCTCTAGTTGTTGGTCGCCCTGATCACCATCAACAGGCTGCGTTACGAGGACTTCATCGGAGCAGTTCGGCAATCGCATAGGAGACTTATGGCGGAACATCGGGTGAGGTTAGTTTCTCGCCGCCTCACAGCTAAGCACGCGACTTCTTGTCGCGCTCATTCTTACAGACGGGAATTCCAGAATCATTAAAATACGGCGCATTTGCCGGCGAAGTGCGTCCTTATACTATGCGAGCCATCAAACCAACCTGAAGGCCGAATGGTTGTGTGCCAATTCAGGCAGATGGACCTTAGTTACTCCGCAGAACAGCAGGGGCTATTGTTGGCCCATGAGAACGAATCGCACAATTTTCTCCACGGATTTTGTAAATACTGAGTCGGCTGCAATTAGCAACTTGATCTCAAATCAGCGAACTAAATGGATGATCGATTCAGGCAAGGTCTTTAAAGCGATAACAGATCGCCGGTTGGATGACAAATCGTCGCTTGTAGTTAGTGTTTGGGTATAAGCGGCGCGCCGGTGGGTCTATGAAACGGCGACGCTCAACGGGGTTCCGGTCAAGACCGAAGCCGTCTTGCCCTTTACCTTCGCGCCCGGCGCTCAAAAGGGACGTTAGTGGTCTCATTTGCTCCTCGTCGGTCACGGTGTGACCGGCGACTCTCAGTATCTGAAGCAAATTCATCGACCCGATGGATTTGAAAATCAAACGCGAATTGACAATCGAATGGCTTGCGGGTAACGCGAAGCGGAAGGAAGCCCTCGTTCATTCCACAAAACTTCCGTGACCGGAGGCTTGTTCATCATCCGCTAAGGGGTAGATTCACGATGTGGTTGATAAATGGCGGCGTATATAAAGCTATCTTGGTGGTTATTATCATTCTGGGCGTGATGTGCGCGTCGACGTCGGGACAGGCGAGGCAGGCGGACCCTGTCGATGAAATCTACGGGGGCATTGAAGTCAGCCCGGAAGGGGTCATAGTGATTGCGTTGCAGGTAAAGCGAAAAACAAATGAAGGACAAGCTGGCGTCAAGCTGGTTTATTCGGATGTCATCCGACTCCCGTTATGGCGAAGGAGTGATGGCGCATTTATGCCGGAGGCCTGCGCCCAGGCCGCTCAGGCCGTCTCGACGGCCCTCACGCGATTGCGGCAGCAGTATCGCGCACAACCTGACCACATTTACCTGATTGGTTCCAGTCGCCTGGGCTCGGATCACCCGGCGGACCTGGTCCCCGCCATAAGGGACTCTACCGGGCTGACGTTGACCTTCTTGGACGACCTGGGCGAGGTACAGCTCATGATTGCCGGGGTGGTGCCGAAGGTCGGCAGGGATGGGGCTGCCTTGATCGACAGTCGAAACACCTCCATGCTTTTACATATCGGCGGCGTGGGCGCGCAGGGCGGCTATGAATTGCTCAAATACTCGCAGTCCAGCGGGCCGGCGCCCGACTACGTCGCGATGAGCGTGCCTCAAGGCGCGGTGGGCTATGCCAATGAGATCAGCCAGGCCGTGGGACGCAACAGTAGTTTGTACACTTTCGCCCGGCAGATCAAAATTTCCGGCGCCATATCCTTCCGTCAAGCGCTTCGTAAGGAGATGGAGAGTAAACCTGGGTTGACGCATCGCAAACTCGTCTTCCTTTCGGGCGACGTGGCCTGGGCGGTGGTGACGCTGCTTCATCCCAAGGACAGACGGCCTTTCGTTCCCATAACATACGGCGCTATCACGCAGTTTGCGGAGACGATCGCACGCTCTCCGAAGGAATTGGTGTTTCGAGACCTCTCGTTCATTCGTGACAGGAGCCTGCGTAAGGATGTCGAACAGGAGTTCGAGGCGATAAGATCCACATACACCACCCAGCAACTGATCGCCGGCGCTGAGATTCTCAAGGCCGCGGCCCAGGAACTCAAGTGGAAGGAAAAGAAGATTATGTTCGCGAGGTTCGGGCATTTGGGCTGCATCTTGAGTTACGTACGCCTACAGACCGGCAAGTAAAGAAATCTTCTGCAGGGAGAATCAGAAGACAATGCCACTGAGGCGCCGAAACCCCTATTGAGAATCCGATAACGCGTGGCTCATAAGCCGATCCGCCATCCCGCTGGCCTACCGAACAGGGCAAACCGGACGAGGTATTTCTACTCTTTTTATCGTTTCACGACCCTTTTGATGAATTAGGTGACGATCTACAAGAGTTCGAAGCGGTAGAGATCATCTCCACCGCTTCGAACTCATTGCTGCTGGCTGAGGACATTTTGTAGCGACACTAAAGCCGAGGACGCTTCAGAGCGGAATTGGCGCCTGCGCCTTCTCCTGGGAAAACAAGATCTGGCGCCAACCACTCTAGTTCACTAAACTCCGTGTCCATCGTGGCGCGGGATTCGGGCGGCGGTCTTGCAGGAATAGTCAGAACCTCCAGGCTTGGTGAGTCGACATGGTTAATGGAATCCGAAAGACCATCAATCAACTCATCTATGTACGAAAGTATAGCTGTCTGAATATCAGTAATTGGTTGTTCATATAAAACGATCCCCGCCTGAATTGACGCTTCAATTTGTTCACTCTCTCCGCCGTCAACCGCCGAGATCGTCAGTTCAATCTTCAGCCCGCACTCCATTGTCACAGACCAATAGGAGGCTTCATCTTCCGTTATGTCTGGGCCCGACAGAGGAAATACGGCCAGAAGGACATCTCCCTGCGCATCATCCCCGAATATTTCGATATAAGTAGCAGTTGAAGGAATAGTACAGCGATGGCCAGGAGACAACGCGTCTAGCCGCCATTCCAAATGCTCTTCCCCGTCCACGTATAAACGGAGACGGCTCGGACGAGATGATTTTCTGCGAAATAATTCTTTATAGAGCTTCAACCTGATCCTAGATAATTCAACCTCGCTTAGAGGGCGCGGATACAAGCGGTCTGTCGGGTCAGTCGGCGCATCTGTAAATTTAGGAACACGCAGCTTCATATCAGGATCAGCCAATCTACAACGGCTTGTTGATATAAATAGATCGTTCCATTCCCGAATCAATTTAGGCAGACCGCCACAAACAGGGCAAGCCACGGCATGGATTCGTTCTCTCTCAGTGTGTGACGCCCCGTCTGCAAAGACCGTATCCAAAATAAAAGTCTGAGGTTGTATATGGTTATTGTCGCTGAACATTTCCAATGCTTGCCGCACAAGAATACGTTCACCATCAATAGGCAGGCGGCTGATTATCTGCGCATTGTCCGGATTGACAATGTTCATCGCATTATACCGAGCGCGTATACGGTCAGCGAGCCATTTCTTAGTACTTCGGATATTGTTGCCGTTGAAGAATGCCGGGGATAGCTCGCTGATTTGCGCCGGCCCGTAGTTGTGAAGAAGGCAGCCGAGCGCTACCGCAACATAACGAGAGTTCCTGTCCATCGTCCGCCAAACGAGGAATTTGATATAGCGGATCAAGTAATCCGCGTCATCCGGTCGGTAGACAGGCCTTTTGTTCGGCTCCGCTTTCTCCTGGTCTCGTTCCCAAAGGTCTGAAGCCAAATAAAGACAAAACCGTGGAAGCAAATCCCCAGGTATTCTCAGCTTATAGGGCTGCGTTTTCTTTGCCTCTGGGCGTTCATCTTGGATGTCCCGAACGAGTGGGATTCGCACCAGTGTATCCACGACGACCTCTATCGCCACCTCTCGATCTCGGTGGGTGAAGAATGCTAGGCCGAATATTTCCTGGATTACCTCGTCTCGGATGAGCTCCACGGCGACCATTTATCCTCCCTGGTTTTCGCGCCAGTTCATTCTACGACACCTCACATATAGTGGCGTGTGACTTTTCGGGAAGATTCTTGGAAATCTCACCCCGCATAAAGCCACAACCTCAGATACTCTGGAACTGGAGGTAAAAAGAGAGTTTTGTTTCAGCCGTTAGGGCGCGGTGCGGCGTCTTAGACACAAGCGCCGCATCGCCCGCTGCAGTGACCCTTCATCCGTCGGCTTCTGCGACGACGGTCCCAGTCTTCGACCTGCGGTCATCTTCTACTCGATTTGCCCCTCTCGTTTCGTGAGTGGACTTGCCTTGAATGCGATACTAGGAAAGAGAGAACCGGAAACGCGTCAACAGTCATTCTTCTTGCAGATCGTGGTAGGTTCGACATATACACAGCAGCGGATAGGGCAGGGAATCAGACGACGAGAACGATTCGCACAAAATCCGCCCAAATCCTGATCTTCCCGTCAATCAGCAATCACTCCGCCAAATGCGGACTGATTGCAGTCCTTATAATTGATAATCAGTCCTCGAGGCAGGAAAAGATGAGGAAACGAGATCCAATCGAATTGCTTACACCTGATGGGCAAAAATTGCGCGGTATTTTCAGCTATTCTCCGAACAGCCAATCTCCGCCGGTTATTGTTTTCGCTCACGGCTTCGGCTCGAGACGTAGTGGGGATAAAGCGACCGCGATCGAGGCTGAGTGTGTAAAGCGCAACTGGGCTTTTATTGCCTGCGATTTTCGCGGCCACGGCGAGTCTGACGGCGTAATGAATGAACTACTCGGATCGAGATTACTCGAAGATTTGGAGGCCATTGTACGCGAGGCCCGAAAGCGGGCGGGTGGAAAATTGTTTCTATTCGGCTCAAGTATGGGCGGCTGGGTCTCAGCCTGGTTTGCCACGCGTTTCCCAACGCAAGTAGCCGCCTGCGCTTTCGTAGCTCCTGCTTTCCGTTTTCTCGAATGGCGGAATTTGACTGAGGCGGAACGTGCTAAATGGCGAAGTACTGGGCGGCATCGTGTGAAAAATGAATTCGTCGATGTCGAAATTGGTCATGGCTTGATCGCCGAGGCGAACCATTTCAAGTTCGATACTCTTGCCGCAAGTTTCATAACCCCTTCAATTATTTTTCATGGGATGGCCGATGGAATTGTGTCATACACTGTCAGTATCGATTTTGCCTCATCATGCGCTGCGGAAGAGATAGAATTAGTCATCATCAAAGATGGTGATCACCGTTTAAATAGGGATGGAAAAAAGTTAGCGCTGGCGGCGTGTGATTTTTTCAGCGCGCATTCGTAAAAGGCTTTTGGAGTGGCGTGTCATTGTGGTTATACGGAAATGACGAGCATGTCTTTCATAGCGCCTTTATTTTCCAGATCAAAATTCGCACTTAGCCTAGAGGAATCGTTAATAACGGCAAGTTAACAATTGACACTAGATGTATGTAAGTGTGTGTAAAGAAAGAAAGACGGACTTTTTGATACGGACAGGCGTTCAGACGCCTATCTCTTTAAGCGCTTCGCCTGCGGCGGCCAGGTTGGCGAGTTTCATTTCGGAGTACTTGCGCGAGAGGATCACGCCCGCAGCTCCCGAGGTTAACGCCGCCCTAACTGCCGCCCTGACATCCGAGGGCTGTGTCTTTTTCTCGCTTTGATCAGTTGGGATGTCGATGTCGATGCCAGGATAGATGGCGACCTCGCCACGCACGCCGGCGACCGCCCTTTTAGTCTCGCGCGCGACGTAATCCGCCGAGAGGCCGGCGGCCGGCAATTTGTCGAAGCTCGCTTCGTCCCCGTAACCCATGATGCGGTAATGCAGCGCGAGCGCCTCTTCCGGTTTGGCGTCGCGGAAGATGGTAGAGTGGACGTTCTTCAGATATTGCTGAAGGCGCGGGCCGCCGCAGTTGTTATAGATCACCACCTTCAGATAATCAGAAGTCTCCCGTAGCTTCGCGTAGTCCTGTTCGGCGCGGAAGAAGGGGCTGAAGGAGTTGTTGTGCCAGATGTGCCAGCCGACTTGAACGCGGTTGTTGATGCCTTTGGCGGTCCCGTAAATCTCGCCATAAATCTCATCCTTGCTGTCAGTCCAGAGTTTCTCCCAGGCCAGAATTTCGGGGTAGTTCAACAGCAACCGCCAGAAGGTTACGAAATAGCCGTCGCTCGGTCGGGCGCCGGCGTGGGCGGCGCGCGCGAATTTATCCAGTTCGATCAGGCCCTCCCGCGCCCGTTCCACACTGACGCCGCGCTCGCGACCCTTAGCTCGACAGTGCTCGCAAAAACATGTGAGCGCCCCGCGGCCATTGAATCCGCCGTGGCGCGAGCCGATGGCGTTGTTGAGCGGCCCCTGTCGCTCCGAGCCCCACATAATCCCGTCAATCTGATGAGACTTGATGTAGTCCTCGACCAGCGAGTTTAGGAACTGACGCATCTCGGGATTATTCAAACAAGCCTGGCCAGTGCGCCGCCCGTAAATGTCCACCTCCGCCACTTTCTCAAAGTTGGCGATCAATCGCGGATTGTAAACATCCTCGAACCAGCAGTAACTCTGCATGCCGCGCGCTTTGGCTTTAGGCACGACGGCGGCGAGCAAATCGAAATCGCCCAGGTCAGGCGCTCGTAGATTTTTGAAGACCGTTTTATCGTAATACTCCGGATGGAGCGCGGCATAGCTCCCGCCGTAAAATGCTTTGGTGTCGTACTCCTGCGCGCCATGATCGGGCAAAGGTTGTCCGGGCACTTGCCGTCCCGCAATGCCGCGTCCGTAAGTGAAGACGGCCAGCATCAGCGCGTTGATGCGGGCGCGCTCCTGAAAAATATCGAGAACTTTATCCACGCCCTCATCCACGAACGAAACTGCTCCGACCTGGATCGCGATGAACTTCTTGTCCTTTTGCGACTGCGATGCCGCCGGCGCCGAGGCGAGAGATTCTTTTTCCATTCCGCTAGCCGATGGCGAATGACCATTAATACCGGCCACGGAGACGGCCGTGACCCCTTTCAAGAAGTTGCGTCGTGATGAGCCTTTTACTCGTTTCTCTGATTTTCGCATGGAATGCGCTCCTTATGGTTTGAGCCACTTCACGAACCACGCTATCGCCGCTTGACG
>Ga0081455_10002563_pt1 | contig 21582 bp, 20 predicted proteins | sample TabmetS3T2R1_FD_70207 | JGI IMG/M metagenome (GOLD analysis project Ga0081455, IMG submission 70207) | Tabebuia heterophylla rhizosphere microbial communities from the University of Puerto Rico - S3T2R1 | ecosystem: Host-associated > Plants > Roots > Rhizosphere ...
AAACCATGGCACCGCTTTCGATCCCCGCTTCAAGCTGATGCGCGAGCGTGTCGAAGCCATGAAGGAGATCTGGGCGCAGCCGAAGCCGAAATACAACGGGGAGTTCGTCAAGTTCGACGAGATGATCCAGTGGCCCAAGCCGGTGCAGAAGCCAAATCCGCCGATCATCGTCGGCGGCGGCTTTCCCCATGGCGCGCGTCGCGCCGCTGCCTATGCCGACGGCTGGGCGCCGCTCGACGGCCGGGGCGGGGATGTCCTGGCGATACTGCCGCCTTTCCGCGAGATGGTGAAGAAGGCTGGCCGTGCCGAAGCAGACGTGCCGGTCACACTGTTCGGCGGTGCCATGAATGCCGACGCGGTCAAGCGCGCCCGCGATGCCGGTGTCGATCGGGTGGTCTTTGCCTCTCAGCCCCAGGTCAGAGACAAGGTCCTGCCGTTGCTCGATAAAGGTGCGGCCGTGATGCGCGCGATCTGATCAGTCCGTCCTGATCGCCACGCGGAGGCTGGCACGGTGCGATGCCTGCCTTGATGCTCGCCTAGGGGCAGAAGTTAATTGGTTGGAGGGATTATGAAATCGCTTCATCAAGCATGGGCAGCTTTGCAGCAGCGACTGAAATTATTGGAGCCCGTGCAATTCTCTTCCGACCACTGGTCTCTCGTTGAACGCATGCACAAAAATTTCAATGTTCGCGAAGTCCATGCACACTTACCCATACCCATCGCCCGTTTCCGCGAATCGGCAAGAAAAGCGATCTATGAACATGCAAAGCAGTTCGGTGATGTGAGAACGGTATATGTCGATGACAGTTGGTTCGTGGAAAATTTTGTCAACGGTACTGCCGACGCAATGGCGAACTATGTTCGTCTCTATAATGACGACGTCGACGAAATGATGAGCGTACTCGTTCCGTCAGCACGCTATCGCAAAGAGCACTATGCATTTGGCAGGTTTACAGTGCCCGAACCGCATGGCCTGCACACGGACCATAGTGCAGAAGATCCGGATGGCGCGGGTGAGCCAATATGCATCGCCAGGATCGAAACGCTGGGCACGCATTATGTTGCCGGCGATTACAAGACGCATGACCCTAAAACGCAGAGTATGCTCAAGGCGTTGAGGTATTGGGTTGCTGTTCCGGAAGGTGAACCCGAACATATTCTTGATGAATTGTTGAAGCGGGAGACGCTTAAAACCATTCCGGTAAATCATGTGATGCTGATGGTCGCGGGGAACAGTTCGGAAAATGCTCAAATCACGCAACATATCGCCGCCAGACCGCCGGCAGGTGGACTGCATTCGGCGTTCTTTCAGAGGCAATACAAGCTCATGTAGAAGCGCGAATAGCCTTACTATTTTATTAGCGTCCGGCCGCGACGTGTCCCCGCATGAGCATCTATTCCAAATCCCTAACCCGGCGGCTCGAAGGGTCGTAGAACGACTGTAGCGTGGTTTCGGCAGGAATTCGTTCGCCAGCGATTTCTATCTCATACCGGCCGCTGTTTACAAAAGTCGGATCGACGATTTCTCCTCCGTTTTGGACGTAGCCCATGCCGATCGATTTGCCGATCGTATGGCCGTACGCGGCCGACGTGATGCGACCCACGAGCACGCCATCCCGCCAGATTGGCTCATTGTGATACAGGAGTTTGCTCGGGTCGCTGAGAGCAAAGCTCACCAGCCGGCGCGTGACGCCCCGACTTTTTTGCTGTTGAAGCGCTGTCTGGCCGATGAACTCGGCGGACTTTTTCCAGGAGACGGCAAAACCAAGCCCCGCTTCGAGCGGGGTATCCTCGTCTGTGATGTCGTGACCCCAGTGACGATAGGCTTTTTCCATACGCAGCGAGTCGAGCGCATGGTAGCCAGCGAGGCGCATCTCGAATGAGCGACCTTCGGCCTGGATCCTGTCGAATATATCTGCGACGAACTCGGTCGGGATATAGAGTTCCCAGCCCAGCTCACCGACATAGGTGATTCGGCTGGCGCGGACGCGCGCATAGCCAAGGTCGATGATCTGTGACGTTGCGAACGGAAAAGCTGCGTTCGACAAATCGGCGTTCGTTAACCGGGAAAGAAGGTTCCTCGACTGCGGGCCCATGACGCCCAGCACGGCGTAACCGGACGTCACGTCGACGGCGATCGCACGAGCATCGGACGGAATGTTGCGCCGCAGCCAGCTCAAATCGCGAGTCTGCGTTGCCGCCGCGGTCACAATCAAATACCGAGTCTCGGCTTCGCGCGTGACGGTAAGATCGGCCTCGATGCCGCCGCGATCATTCAACCACTGCGTATAGACAATGCGTCCGACAGGAACAGCAACGTTGTTCGCGCTGATGCGATTGAGCACTCTTTCGGCGTCAGGTCCTTCGACGATGTATTTTCCAAAGGATGACTGATCGAACAAACCGACGCTGCTGCGAACGGCGCGGTGCTCGTCTGCGGAATGCTCGAACCAGTTCTGTTTGCCGTAACTATATTCGTATTTGGCCGATATGCCCTTCGGCGCATACCAGTTGGGCCGTTCCCATCCCGCTAATTCGCCGAAGCAGGCGCCATTGGCGGTCAGACGATCATGCAAGGTGGAGCGCCGAACGCCACGGGCGGTCTCAGGCTGGCGGAAGGGCCAGTGCATGGCGTAGAGCAGGCCAAGAGCTTCGACCGTTCTGTCATGAAGGTAGAGACGGTTGCGCTGGAAGGGCATCATGCGACGGATGTCGACGTCCCAGAGATCCATTGGCGGATGGCCGTCGATGATCCAATCGGCCAGCACCTTGCCTGCGCCTCCGGCTGACTGGATGCCGATCGAATTGAAGCCTGCTGCGACGAAGAGATTCCGTACCTCCGGCGTCTCGCCGAGCAGGTAGCGGTCATCCGGCGTGAAGCTTTCGGGACCATTGAAGAAGAGCTGGATACCTGTGCTTCCAAGTGCGGGGACGCGGCGGACGGCCTGCTCAAGCAAGGGTTCGATGTGCTCAAGATCGTCGGGCAGGGTATCGAAACTGAAGCTCTCGGGGATTTCCTTCGTTCCCCAGGGCTTCGCCACGGGCTCAAACCATCCGACTAAAAGTTTTCCGGCATCTTCCTTGAAGTAGGCGCATGAGTCGGCATCGCGAAGCACGGGAAGATTCTTGGGGAGACCGGGAACCGGTTCGGTGACGATGTAGAAGTGCTCCGCCGCATGGAGGGGGACGGTTGTGCCTGCGGCTGCGCCAAGACCATGTGCCCACATGCCAGCGGCGTTGACGACGATGTCTGCGCGAATATCGCCCTGCGCTGTGCGGACACCGACAGCTCGGCCATCTTCGATAATGATTTCATTGACCTTCAGGTTCTCGAAAATGCGGGCACCGCGGCTCTTCGCCGCTTTTGCAAGAGCTTGCGTGGTATCGATCGGATTGGTTTGGCCGTCCTTGGGAAGATGCACCGCTCCCACAACATCGTCCGTTGTCATGAACGGCCACATCTCTTTGGCTCGTTCAGGTGTCACGATATCGACCTCAAGGCCGAAGCAGCGTGCCATGGAGGCGCCGCGCTTCAATTCCTCGAAGCGCTCCTTGGTCGCGGCCAGCGCGAGCGAGCCAATCTGCCGGAAACCGGTCGCCTGGCCCGTCGAGCTTTCAAGGGATGCGTAGAGTTCGGTCGTATATTGAGCAAGGCGCGTCAGATTGTGGGTAGCACGCAACTGGCCGACGAGACCGGCGGCGTGCCAAGTCGTTCCCGACGTGAGCTGTTTTCGCTCCACGAGAATGACGTCAGTCAAGCCCCGCAAGGTCAGATGGAAAGCGATACTGCATCCGATAATGCCGCCACCGATGATGACGACTTGAGCCTTTTGTGGAATCTCGACCACGCTGCTATCTCCAATGAACCGGCTCGTGAAGTATAATCACATCGCGAAGTGCACGACGAATTCCGAGGAGCGCTGGCAGCCGTGGCCCCAAGATTTAAGCATCTCTTTTCGTCGCTTCGCATTCGGAACGTTGAAATACGTAACCGGATACTGTCGACCGGACATCAGACTTATCTGGCGAAAGGCGGCGTTCCTTCACCGGAAATGGTCGCCTATCATGAGAGGCGCGCGCGCGGAGGGGTAGGGCTCATCATTACCGAGTCCTCGCGAATGCACGCGTCAGGCATGAGCGACGCACCCGATCTCAACGCGAGCGATGATCGTTGTATCCCCGGCTATGCCGCAATCGCCAAGGCAGTTCACAAGCACGGCGGTCGGGTCTTCGGTCAGCTCTCGCATCCAGGCAAGGCGACCCGACGCATCAAGGGCGGGATGCGCGCTGTTACCTTCGCGCCGTCCGCCATACCCGACAATCGCTTTCACACAATGCCACGTGAAATGCCGCCCGATATGATCGAGGAGCTGGTCGCCTCTTGCGGCATCGCCGCCCGGCGCCTTGCCGAAGCAGGCCTCGACGGCATCGAGATCGTCGCGTCGCACGGTATGCTCTTCGCGGCATTTCTAAATGCGAACGCAAATGTCCGGGCCGATCGCTACGGTGGTTCCTTCGAGAATCGTATGCGCTTTCTGACCGAGTGCCTCGCCGCGGTCCGCGCGAATGTCGGCGATCTGGTGGTGGGTATGCGCATCTCGGTGGACGAGGTCGAGGCCGACGGCCTGCATGAGGGCGACGTGCTTGCCGTTTGCAAGGAGCTCGCGAGGACAAACGCGCTCGACTACATCAACACCACGCTTGGCTCGATGACCGGCCCTGGCGGCTCCATCCATGTCGTTCCGCCGATGGGTGTCGAGAATGCTTACGTGGCTCCGCAGGCAGCGAAGATCCGTGCAGCAACAGGGCTTCCGGTCTTCGTTGCAGGCCGAATCAATCAGCCGCAGATCGCTGAACAAGTGCTGCAGGCGGGGTTCGCGGACATGTGCGGCATGACACGCGCAATGATCACGGACCCGGATATGCCGAACAAGGCAGCCGAGGGCCGTCTCGATGACATTCGGGCCTGCATTGGCTGCAACCAGGCCTGCATTGGGCATTATCACGCCGGGTACTCGATCTCCTGTATTCAGAACCCGCTCACAGGCCGCGAACACGAGTTCGGCGAGCTGACACCCACCACGCGTGCCAAGACCATCTTGGTCGCAGGCGGCGGTCCTGCCGGCATGAGGGCGGCCGTTACCGCCGCCGAGCGTGGGCATCGCGTCATCCTCTGCGAGGCCGACGGACGTCTGGGAGGGCAGGCGCTGCTCGGGCAACTCCTGCCGGACCGAGCGGAGTTTGGCGGACTGGTCACAAACCTCGAGGCCGAAATCAAAAAGCTCAACGTAGATGTTCGTCGTCAGACCAAGGTGGACCGAGCGCTGGTCGAAATGCTGACTCCTGACGAAATTATCGTTGCGACAGGTGCCAAACCCTATGAACCGCCGATTGAGGGACGTGAAGACGGCCATGTGGTGGGCGCCTGGAACGTATTGGCAGGAGGGGCGAACCTCGGCTCGAGTGTCCTGATTGCCGATTGGCGGGCTGACTGGATCGGTATGGGTCTCGCCGAGATGCTGGCGCTTGCGGGGCACAAGGTGCAGCTCGCGGTCAATGCGCCTCACGCAGGTTACAATCTGCAGCTCTATGTTCGCGACCATTGGATGGCCAAGCTCGATAACCTTGGGATCACGGTGATCCCCAATACGCGCATCTACGGCGTCGACGGCACGACGGCGTACCTCGTGCATGCGCTATCAGGCCATGCGGTGGTCCGCGAGGATGTGGATACGGTCGTGCTGGCGACGGGCCATATGCCGGTGACGGCGCTTGAGAAGGAATTGAATGGACTGGATTTGCCCATCCATCTTGCAGGTGATTGCCTCTCGCCTCGGACGGTGGAGGAGGCGCTCTATGAAGGATTTCTCATCGGGCGTTCGATTTGATCGGCCTCGCGCCGTGCCTTCTGGTCGCACGGCAACTTCCAGTGGGCGCTGTGGTGTCACCTTGGACTACCGCTTTGGCCAAAGGGGCTCCGTTAGCACTTGGTGGACTGCAACGGATGCCAATTTGGCGGGGGTTTGACCCAAAGCTATATTCTCAGGACCTCTGCACGACGTAGGATGCCGCCGATGCAATCACCGTCGATGGGCCCAGACATCGCCCGTTCCGCCCTCATCATCGTGGACATGCAGAACGACTTCCTGCATCCCGACGGGAGCTTCAGCCGGATGGCAGCGGAGCATCCCGAATTCAACATCGACATGCCCTTCCTCGTGGGGACGATCCCGCATGTGAGGCGGCTGGCAGACGCCTTCCGCGCCGCAAGCAGGCCCGTCGTGTATGTCGCGCACATCCTGAAGCCTGATTATTCGGATGCCGCCTTCCCCTACTGGCGGTTGGGGTTGCAGCCGGGTAAGGGAAACAGCACGCACTGCGTCGAGGGAACATGGGGTGCCGAGATCATCGACGAGCTGAGGCCCCGTCAAGAAGAGCATCTGATCGCCAAGAAGGGGTTCGGAGGCTTCGCGAACACGCAGCTTGACACGGTTCTTCGCAACCTGGCCGTGACCACCTGCGTCGTGACAGGCGTCACCACATGCGTCTGTGTTTCCAACACCGTGCGCGGCGGGGTCGAGCACAACTATCGCACCATCCTTGTCAGCGACGCCGTGGCCGAGGTTTCCCGGGAGACACATGAGGGCGAGCTGAAAACGATGGGCCGGGTCTTCGCGGACGTGAAGACGACGGATGAGGTTCTGGCAATGTTGGGACGATAACGGCCAAAACCGCATCGTGGGATCGAAGATCGACTTGCGCCTGACGCTAGCCACCACATCGGGCGCCAAGCCGGCAACTCCCGGCATGCTCAGTTCCGTTCTGAAATGGCGGAGAGGGTGGGATTCGAACCCACGGTGGGCGTGAACCCACGCCGGTTTTCAAGACCGGTGCCTTAAACCGCTCGGCCACCTCTCCCGGGAGGCGCTTGTTAGCCTGTCCGGCACGCCCGGTATACGGCGATCGCCATGCCTCTGGCGCTTCGGCGCATCTTGCAGTATTTACAAGGGCCTAAATAACCTCCTTCGCTAGAAACCGGAGGATCAGTCGACATGTCCCCCTCTCGTGTCGGCCGGCGGATCGTTTGTACAGGCTTGATGCTCGGCCCGGCAGTGGCGCGAGCCCAGTCGAATGACGCCCGCTTTGCCGCATGGCTGGATGGAGTCCGCGCCGAGGCCCTGAAGGCCGGCGTTGACAGCGGCACGGCCGATTCGGCGCTGCGATCTGTGCAGCAGATCCCGAAGGTGCTCGAACTCGCGCACAACCAGCCCGAATTCAAGATGACCTTCGAGCGCTATCTCGAGCTAGTCGTCTCACCGGAACGGGTGAGCCGAGGCCGCGCGCTCCTCAAGGAAAACCGCGCGCTCGTCGAGCGCATCGCGGGGCCGGCGGGCCTTCCGCCATCGGTCGTCGTGGCGCTCTGGGGCATCGAGAGCAAGTACGGCGAACGGCTGGGCGATTTCGAGGTCGTTCCTGCGCTTGCCACGTTGGCGTTCAACGGCTTCCGGGCTTCGTTCTTTCGCTCCCAGCTGATCGCCGCCCTCAAGATCGTGTCGCAAGGCCACGTCGCGCTGCATCAGATGAAGGGCTCGTGGGCTGGCGCCATGGGCCAGTGCCAATTCATCCCAACGACCTTCTTGCTCTACGCCGCGGACGGCGACGGTGACGGTCGCTACGACATCTGGACCAGCAAGGCGGACGTCTTCGCCTCAACCGTCAATTACCTGCATCGCGTCGGATGGCGTCCCGGCCTCGGCTGGGGCCAGGAAGTGGAAAGCTCTGCGGTCGCGGCCAAGGGCGAGCGAATCGTCCGGCCGAGCGGCGCCGGCGGCCCGGCTTATCGGACGACCGAGAACTTCCGGGTCATCCTGCGCTGGAATCAGTCTGATTTCTTTGCGCTGGCGGTCGGCCTGTTGTCTGACCGCATTGCCGCCGCCTGACGGGGGCCGCAAGATGTCGTATTATCCGTCCCTGATGGCACCATTAGTTGACATATTTGGCTCAAAACGCCGGCCGCTTCTGCGAAGCTGCGTTCTGCTGCTCGTGGTTACATCCATGGCCGGCTGCGGCTCTCATCGTGGCGGGAGCGGCAGCAGTGGCTCGATGGCAAGCCGGGGAGCCTACAAGGTCGGCAATCCCTACACGATCGACGGCACGACCTACGTTCCGCGCGAGGAATTCAACCATACCGAAACAGGTACGGCCTCCTGGTACGGGCCCGGCTTCCATGGCCGCTATACTGCCAACGGCGAAGTCTACAATCAGTCGGAGCGGACCGCGGCGCATCGTACGCTGCAAATGCCCAGCGTGGTCCGCGTTACCAATCTCGACAACGGCCGCTCCACCACGGTGCGTATCAACGACCGTGGTCCCTATGCCCGTAGTCGAATCCTCGACGTGTCGCGCGCAACGGCAGAGGAGCTGGGCATGATCGGAGCGGGCACGGCCCACATCCGTATCGACCAGCTTTCTGCGGAGAGCATGGCCGTGAAGGATGTGGCCATCAGCGGCGGCGGGCCGGCGGAGCAGGAGGCAGCCATCGCGCGCGTGGAGTCCGGGCGCGGCGCTCCAACGCCCGCTACGGCCGTTGCCCAGGCGCCTCCGCCAGCACCCGAACCATCCCGAGCCGTGGCGCCACCACCATCGCCGCCACCACCACCGCCACAGCAAGCTCCGCCACCGCGTCCGGCCGAGCAGCTCGTATGGGCGACTCCGCCTGCCGGCGCGCCGGCACCGCGTCCCTCGAGCGCAAGTGGCCCAACAATTGCCTCGCTCTCGCCGCATACACCCGGCGGCTACTACGTTCAGGCAGGAGCGTTTTCCACAATGACCAATGCCGAGCGCCAACGCGGCCTGATCGCAAGCTACGGCACGACCGAGATTTCCCAGGCCCAAGCCGGTGGACGTGAGGTCTTTCGCGTTCGCCTCGGGCCGTATACGACTTCCGATGCCGCCGGCATTGTCGCCGATCGGCTGAAGCGTTCAGGTTATGGTGATGCCCGTGTCGTGGCCGATTGATCGACTGCTCTGCTTCGCCGCCGTTCTTGCAATGGCAGGCACGGCAAGCCTCGCTCCCGAAGCTCGTGCCCAGCGGCAGGAGCCCGCGAAACGCACCCAGGCGCAGAAGCCTCCACCGGCACCTGCGAAGCCCGCCGGCAAACCCATGGGACCCAAACAGGCGGCTGCAGCCCAGGCGGCCAAGCTTGATGCTGCCGGGCCGTCGCAGATCGGCACGACAACGATCGCCCGCTACGCCTACATGATCGATGCCAACACGGGCGCCGTGCTGTTGGCCAAGGATGCCGACAAGCCGATGGCGCCGTCATCGATGGCGAAGATGATGACGACCTACCTCCTGTTCGAGGATCTGGAGTCAGGCAAGCTCAAGCCGGAGACGCAGTTCAAGGTCAGCGAACGCGCCTATGCCATCACCCGTGGCGTCCATTCCTCGACCATGTTCCTCGAGCTCGGTGCCGAGGCGAGTGTCATCGACCTGATCCAGGGCATCATCGTCGACTCGGGCAACGATGCCAGTGTCGCGGTCGCCGAAGGCATGGCCGGCAACGAGGAGGCCTTCGCCGACCGCATGAACAAGAAGGCGCGCGAACTTGGTCTGAAAGGCTCGGTGTTCAAGAACGCGTCGGGTTGGCCGGCAGAGGGCCAGTTCGTCACGGCGCGAGACCTGGCCACGCTCGCCGAGCGCACGGTCAAGGACTTCCCCAAGCTCTATCAACACTACGCCCAGCGCGAATTTACCTATAACGGCAAGACACAGCCGAACCGCAATCTCGAGCTCAAGACCGTGCCTGGCGTCGACGGTCTCAAGACCGGACACACGGAAGAGGGCGGCTTCGGTCAGACCACCTCGGCCATCCGCGATGGCCGCCGTTTGGTCCTGGTGCTGAATGGCCTCGAATCGATGGCGGATCGCGCACGGGAGACGGCGCGCCTCATCGAATGGGGTTATCGCGAATCGAGCAACACGACCATCTTCCGTGCAGGCGACACGCTCGCTGAGGCACCGGTCTGGCTCGGCGTCCAGGACAAGGTGCCGCTCGTCATTCCGACGGCTGTCCAGATCACGACCGTTGCAGGTCAGTCGGCGCAGCCGCGCGCTGTCGCGAAGTTCGACGGTCCTCTCGAGGCACCCATCATCAAGGGCACGAAAGTCGGCACCGCCGTCATCACCATGCCGGACGGGCGTGCCGTCGAATACCCACTGGAGACGGGCGCCGATGTCGCGAAACTCGGCATCGTTGGTCGCCTCGCGGCAACGGCGCGTCACTATATCCTCGGCTGGCTCTCGTGACGGTCGCCAACCAAGGGCGCTTCATCACCTTGGAAGGCGGAGAGGGAGCAGGGAAGTCAACGCAGATCGCGCGACTCAAGAGCTGGCTTGAGCAACGCGGACGTACTGTTCTTGCAACGCGCGAGCCGGGTGGCTCTCCAGGCGCCGAAATGGTGCGCAAGCTGCTGGTTGAAGGTCCGACTGACCGCTGGGATGGTCCGACCGAAGCGCTGTTGCATTTCGCCGCCCGCCGCGATCATTTGCGCGCAACCGTATGGCCGGCGCTGAAGCGTGGTGCATGGGTGGTGAGCGACCGCTTCGCTGATTCGACGCGCGCCTATCAGGGCTACGGTCACGGCCTCGAGCTCGATGTGATCGACCGGCTCTACGGTCTCGCCATCGGCGATTTCAAACCCGACCTGACCTTGATCCTCGACCTGCCGGTTGAGGCGGGACTGGCGCGCGCGGCCAGGCGGCGCGGGACGGAGACACGCTACGAAAGCCTGCCGCGCGCCTTCCATGATCGCGTGCGGGCTGGCTTCCTCGAGATCGCGCGGCGTGAGCCGGAACGCTGCGTAGTGATCGACAGCACTCGCGAGACCGAGCACGTCGCGCTGGACATCGTGCGCGTGATCACCGAGCGGCTGGGAGCCTGAAGCGATGGCGCGCGGCAAGACAAGCGCTGATCCGACCGAGCTCGAAAAGCTCGAATGGCCGTACGACTGGCCGCCGCCCTGGCGCAACGATCGGCTGATTGGCCATGAGGCAGCCGAGCGCACGATGCTCACCGCCCAGCAGAGTGGCAGGCTGCACCATGCCTGGCTGATCACCGGCCCGCGCGGCATCGGCAAGGCAACACTGACCTGGCGCTTCACCCGCTTTCTGCTGGCCGGCCAGCAAGGTGGCCTGTTCGGCAATGCGCCCGAGGACCTTACCGTCGCCGCCGACGCGCCAGGTCGTGCGCTGGTCGATGCACGCTCGCATCCCGACCTGTTCCATCTGCGCCGCAGTCTCAATACCGATACGGGCCGGATCCGCACCGAGATATCGGTCGACGATGTGCGGGGCCTCGGTGAGTTCATGCATATGACGCCGGCGATGGGCGCATGGCGCGTGGCGATCGTCGATGCCGCCGACGAGATGAACCGCAACGCCGCCAACGCGGTCCTGAAGATCCTCGAGGAACCGCCACCCAATGCGGTGCTGCTGATCGTGGCGCATGCACCTGGACGCTTGCTGCCGACGATCCGTTCGCGCTGCCGGCGGCTTGCGCTGCAGCCTCTGTCACAGGAGACGGTCGTGCGCTTGCTGGGCGACTACGCACCCGACGTCTCAACAGAAGAGAGAGCGGCGCTTGCCGATCTCGCCGACGGCAGCATCGGCCGGGCGCTCGAGCTTGCAGGCGCGGGCAGCCTCGGCCTCTACCGCGAGATGGTCGAGATCCTTGCGACCTTGCCCGACCTCGACATGGCGCGCTTGCACGGTTTCGCCGAACGCTTTGCGCGACGTGGCGAGGAGGCGAATGCCGACTGGCGCTCGCTCAACTATCTGCTCGATGGCTGGCTGAAGGGACTTGCCCGTCACGCGGCCGTGGGCGGGGAGGGATCTGCCGTCGTGCCGGCCGAGCGCGGCCTGCAGGCAAAATTGCTTGCAGCGGCAAGCCTTGATCGCTGGATGGAGGCATGGGAAAAGGTCGCCCACCTGCTGTCCCGTGCCGACGCCGTCAATCTCGACCGCAAGCAGACGGTACTCGGCAGCTTCCTGGCTCTCCAATCGGCGATGCGCTAACGCGCTGGACCCGGCGCTCCGGGAGGGGCAGCGGTCCGGAGTTAAGTCATCATGTCGAGTCGCACGTATTACATCACGACACCCATCTACTATGTGAACGACGTGCCCCACATCGGGCATGCCTACACCAGTCTTGCCTGTGATGTGCTGGCGCGCTTCATGCGGCTGGATGGGCGCGATGTCCATTTCCTTACCGGGACCGACGAGCACGGCCAGAAGATCGAGAAGGCCGCGGCTGCCGCCGGCATGGCGCCGCAGGCCTTCACCGACAAGGTGAGCCAGTCATTTCGCGACCTCGTCGTCGCCATGAACTACAGCCCCGACAATTTCATCCGCACCACGGAGAAGCGTCACTACGCGGCCTGCCAGGCACTGTGGGAGAAGTTGGTCGCGGCGGGTGACATCTACCTCGGCAAATATGCCGGCTGGTACTCGGTGCGCGACGAGACCTACTTTGTCGAAGGCGAAACGGAAGTCGGGCCCGATAACAAGCGTCGTGCGATTTCGACCGGCGCCGAGGTCGAATGGGTCGAGGAACCGTCCTACTTTTTCAAGCTCTCGGCCTGGACTGATCGGCTGCTCGCCTTCTACGAGAAGAACCCGAGCTTCATCGCCCCCGAGAGCCGGCGCAACGAAGTCATCAGCTTCGTGAAAGGCGGGCTGCAGGACCTCTCGGTTTCGCGCACGAGCTTTTCCTGGGGCATCCCGGTGCCGGGCGATCCCAAGCACATCATGTACGTTTGGCTGGACGCGCTCACGAACTACATCACCGAGTGCGGCTATCCAGACACGAACAACCCGCTCTGGAGATACTGGCCGGCCGACCTTCACATGGTCGGCAAGGACATTATCCGCTTCCACTGCGTGTTCTGGCCCGCTTTCCTCATGGCCGCCGGCGTCGCGCCACCCAAGCGGGTCTTCGCGCACGGTTGGTGGACCAATGAGGGCCAGAAGATCTCCAAGTCGCTCGGCAATGTCATTGACCCGATCGATCTGGTGAAGACCTACGGCCTCGACCCGGTGCGCTATTTCCTGCTGCGCGAGGTGCCGTTCGGCAATGACGGCGATTTCCAGAAGCGCGCCCTGATCGGTCGCCTGAATGGCGATCTCGCCAACGCCTACGGCAATCTCTGTCAGCGCGTGCTGTCGATCGTGGCCAAGAACTGCGACGGCAAGGTGCCCGCCAAGAGCGCACTGCAGCCGGCTGACAATGCGCTGCTCGATCGCGCCAGGGGCCTGCTCGCCACCGTACGGGCGGAGCTCAACGAGCAGGCGTTCCATCGCGCCCTGACGGCGGTTTGGGAGGTGGTTGCCGATGCCAATCGCTATGTCGATGCGCAAGCGCCGTGGGCGCTCGCCAAGACCGATCCAGCGAGGCGTGACACCGTGCTCTGGGTGCTGATCGAGACCATCCGCCGCATAACGCTGCTGGTGCAGCCCTTCATGCCCGGTTCGACGGCGAAGATCCTCGATCAGCTCGCTGTACCGGTGGACAGCCGCTCGTTCGCCGCTTTCGAGCATGAAATCCAATCCGGAACGCCGCTGCCCAAGCCGGAGGGCGTTTTCCCGCGTTTTGTCGAAGCGGTGAAGGCTGCGAGCTGAGATGCTGATCGACAGCCACTGCCATCTCGACTTTCCCGAACTGTCCAACGACGAAGCCGGCGTGCTGGCGCGCGCGAAAACGGCAGGCGTCGCAGGCATGCTTACTATCGGCACGCGTTTCGACCAGTTCGACCGCGTGCGCGCCATTGCCGAACGGCACGCCAACATCTGGTGCTCGGTCGGCGTGCATCCGCACGAGGCGAAGGAGGAGGGGCAGCGCGCCCCCGATCGCCTCATCGAGGCGACTCACCACCCCAAGGTCGTGGGCATCGGCGAGACCGGCCTGGACTTCTATTACGAACACAGCCCGCGCGATGAGCAGGCCGAGAGCTTTCGTACGCACATCACGGCAGCGCGCGAAACCGGACTGCCGCTGATCGTCCATACCCGCGACGCCGACACCGAGACCGGCGATATTCTCGAACAAGAATATGCGAAGGGCGCCTTCACCGGACTGATCCATTGCTTCAGCTCCGGGCCTGAGGTCGCAAAACGCGCGCTGGCGCTCGGCATGTACATCTCGATTTCCGGGATCGTGACCTTCAAAGCGGCCGAAAGTCTTCGCGAGATCGTGCGCGAGCTGCCGCTCGACCGCCTGCTGGTCGAGACCGACGCGCCCTACCTCGCGCCGGTACCCCGGCGCGGCAAGACCAACGAGCCGGCCTTTGTCGCCCATACTGCCGCCAAGGTCGCGGAGCTCAAGGGCGTGAGCATCGCCGAGCTCGAGACGGTCACGACCGAGAATTTCTTCCGGCTGTTTGCCAAGGCAGAGCGGTCGGCATGCGCGTGACGATCCTGGGCTGTGGAACCTCGGGCGGCGTGCCGCGTGTCAGCGGAAACGGCGGCTTGGGCGACTGGGGAGCGGCCGACCCGCAAGATCCTCGCAACCGACGCACCCGTTGCTCGATCCTGGTGCAGGATCAGGGCAAGACCCTGCTTGTCGACACGTCGCCGGACCTCCGGGCGCAGCTTCTCGCCGCCAGGGTCGAGCATATCGATGCCGTGATCTGGACCCACGACCACGCCGACCAGTGCCACGGCATCGACGACTTGCGCCCCTATGTCTTTCGCCAGGGCGTGATCGAAGCTTGGGCCGACAAGCGCACACTCGGCATCCTGCGGCGGCGCTTCGGCTACTGCTTCGATGCGGAGGAGGGTGGCTTCTACAATCCTCTCTACCGGGTCAACGAGATCCAGGGGCCTTTCAAGGCAGGTGGCTTGGCCGTGACCCCCATCCCTCTGGATCATGGCACCATCCCCTCTTTGGGTTTTCGCTTCGGTCGGATCGCCTACGTCAACGATGTCGTGGCTCTACCGGAAGCGGCCTTCGAGGCCATGCGCGGTGTGCAAGTGATGATCGTCGATGCGATGCGCTACCGGCCTCACCCGACGCACGCGCATCTCGATCTGGCCTTGGAATGGATCGAACAGGTGCGGCCCGAACGGGCTTTTTTGACCAATCTCCACATCGACATGGATTATGCTGAGCTCGATCGCCGGACGCCGGCGCATGTCTCCCCTTGTTATGACGGTCTGGCTATAGATACAAAATAGTTATCTATTACAATAAATTAATGAATTTTCCTAAGAGTATGGGCGAATATAAACAAAAGGAGTCCGGCCGTCGGCTGCTCCTCGTGACGGCGCTCGCTCTCTGTTGGGCCGGCGCGGTGCAGGCGCAGAGCAATCTCGATGCCGGTGGAATGACCTTCAAGGACTTTGGCGCTGCCGACAATGGGGCGAGCTTCAGCCGTGGGGATTCCATGGTCCCGGACGGTCCTGGGCCGTCACATGCCCAGATACTGGGGATCGACAATGCCAATGGCTTGGCCCGGCTACGGTTCAAAGCCGTCAAGATTGACGCCGCAGTGCCGCTCGGCTGGCAGGCAATCCAGGATCAGGATCGCGGCATCGCGTACAACGCCGACCAGAGCTACCGGCTGATCCTTTGGCGGGTCGACTTTGCCTCCGAAGGCGTCGACAACGCCGAGCAGTACGCCATTGCCAAGGTTGGCACGATCGAAGCGCGACGGCCCCCAACCAAGGGCCAGGCGCGCAAGCTTGGTGATGGATCCTATCTCATGGTCTACGAGAACGTTCCGCCCAGCCAGGGCGACCGCGAGTCGCGTACCGTGTTCGATGTCATCGCGGCCAATCCTTCCGACCCCAAGGAAGGCGTGCTGATGACTTTGGGTGTGCCGGCGAGCCAGGGAGGGCGAGGATTGAAGCTCTTGGCGCTTCTAAAGCAGAATATGAAATTAGAGAAACAATGACTTGTTTCTCATTAATAAATATAAATTTGTCATAATATATATTATACGATAATTGGACATGAGCTCTATCGGCAAACCCACACCGGATAAGCTCCCCAAGGAGCCCCTGGCCCGGCTGCTCGCGGTCATGGCGTGGCTGCGCAATCGGCAGCACGGCTGTCCGTGGGACGTCGATCAGACCTTCCGCACGATAGCGCCCTATACCATCGAGGAAGCCTACGAGGTCGCGGACGCCATCGAGCGCAACGACATGCCAGCCCTCAAGGAGGAACTGGGCGACCTCCTGCTGCAGGTTGTCTACCACGCCCAGATGGCATCGGAGGCCGGTGCTTTCGCCTTCCAGGATGTGGCACGGGCGATCGCGGACAAGATGGTCGATCGGCACCCGCACGTGTTCGGCGACCTCAAGATCACCGACGCGAATGCCCAGACCGTATCCTGGGAAGCCCGCAAGGCTGCGGAGCGGGCCGGCAAGAACGGCAGCGCGCCGGCAGGGACATTGGACGGGGTCGCGCGCGCCCTGCCCGCCCTGCTGCGTGCGGAGAAGCTGCAGAAGCGGGCAGCACGCGTGGGGTTCGACTGGAAAGAGATCGGACCGGTGATCGACAAGATCGAGGAAGAGTTGGGCGAGCTCCGTGCAGAGATCAGCGCCGGCACGCAGGACCCCGCGCGGGTTGCCGACGAGATGGGCGACGTTCTGTTCGCAGTGGCGAACCTTGCCCGGCACTGCAAGGTCGATCCCGAAGCAGCATTACGCTCGACCAACGACAAGTTCGAACGCCGCTTCCGATATGTCGAGGATCGCCTGGCCGACCAGGGGCGCCGTCCCGCCGATGCCACGCTGGAGGAAATGGAAGCCCTTTGGCAGGAGGCGAAGGGCAAGACCTAGCCTGGACGCGGGGCCAAAAGCGGCATCCGCGCAGCTTCCAGCGCCGACCTGACCTCACCCAGCGCCTCTGGCGTCGCCGTGGCGATGATCCCCGAGTCGAGTTCTCCAGCGGGCCGATAGGGCGCGCCATCGAATCTCATGGCCATGCCCCCGGCTTCCGTCACCATCAGAGCACCCGCCGCATGATCCCACGGCTTGGTCCGGCGATAGAGGTTGAACTCGCGATTGCCACTCAGAATCTCGACATATTCGCGGCCGGCGCAGTTGAGCGGCGTCAGGTCGCCCAACATCCGGCGTCGTTCCGGTAATAGCTGGTGATCGAATTCCTTGCGCGTCTTGAATCCGACATAGCCGCGCGGCGGCCGGTGGCGCGAGAGGCTGGCGATAGGTGCCCCCTCCAAGGTCACCCCCTGCCCCTGTGCCGCTATGGCGATCCGATCATTGGGCACATCGAGGATCCAGCCCCCGATCGTCGTGGTGTCATGCACCAGGCAGACGATGATGGCGAAACGATCGCGACCGGCCGCGAAGTTGGCCGTGCCGTCGAGAGGATCGACGATCCAACAGCTTTCGCCGGGGCGACCAATCAGGTCGAGCAGACCCGCGTCCGCCTCGACGGCTTCCTCGCCGACGACCGGCACACCTGGCAAGATCTTCGCGAGGCCCGACGCCAGGCGTTGCTCGGCGGCGACATCAGCGACGGTAACTACATCGCCCGGCCGCTTCTGGCGGATATCTTCCTGCGCGAGGTTGCGGAATCTCGGTACAAGCTCGGCCGCGGCCGTCTCGCGCATCAGCTCGGCGACGCGTTGGAGGTCGCCGGCGCCCAGCATGCCCGTCAGCCGAGGATCCCGAACAGATCCTCTTCCTTCAGGATCACGTGGTCGACGCCGTCGAGCTTGACTTCGGTGCCCGACCACTTGCCGTAGATCACCTTGTCGCCGATTTTGACGCCGAGCGGTTGCAGCCGGCCATCGTCCAGGCGCTTGCCCTTGCCGACGGCTACGACCTCGCCCTGCATCGGCTTCTCCTGCGCCGTGTCGGGGATGATGATACCGGCCTTGGTCTTGCTCTCGGCGGACATCGGCTTCAGCAGCAGCCGATCGTGCAACGGGCTGAATTTCATGGTCTTTTCCTTCGTCTCAAGAACTCGCGCCGCTTATAGAAAGCACCGATGCCGGGTGTCAACGCGCACTCCGGCGCTCAAATCGGGCTGCAGCGGCGGCGTCTAGCGCTACAGTCAGGCGGGCCATTTCGCCATCGTCGTGACGGCTGCGTACATCGCCGTTCCGATAAAGCCAGGCGATCGTGGCGCCATCGCTCAACGGCACGGCGACCTCGCGGGCGGCAACGTCACGGCCGAGGAACTCCTCGATTGCTGCCAGCAGCGCATCGACACCCTCCCCGCTCCACGCCGATACGGGAAACTGACGTTCCCTCTCAGTCCCGGTCGACGCTTTCGTCTGCAGGATATGTCGCTGGTCCAACGGCAAGGCGTCGATCTTGTTGAGCGCCTCGATCATCGGCGTCCCACCGCTCTCCTCGATCGCCCCCAGTGCCTGCAGCACCGCCTCGACATCCGCGCGCTGACGTTCGCTGTCGGGATGAGCGATATCGCGGACGTGGACGATCAGATCGGCTTCGATCACTTCCTCAAGCGTCGCCCGGAAAGCGGCAACAAGATGCGTCGGCAGATCGGACACGAAGCCGACCGTATCGGAGATCACGCATTCATGGCCGTTGGGCAATTCGATCGCGCGCATCGTCGGATCGAGCGTGGCGAACAGCAAGTCCTTGGCCATCACCTGGGCGCCCGAGAGGCGGTTGAACAAGGTTGATTTGCCGGCGTTGGTGTAACCCACCAGCGCCACCGTCGGCAGGCGAGCCTTGCGGCGGCTGGCGCGATTCACTGCGCGAGTCCGTTTCACGGCCTCGAGGTCACGCTTGATCTTGACGATACGCTCGCCAATCAAGCGCCGGTCGATTTCGATCTGTGATTCACCGGGGCCGCCCAGGAAGCCGAAGCCGCCGCGCTGGCGTTCCAAGTGGGTCCAGGATCGCACGAGGCGGCCACGCTGATAGTCAAGCGCCGCCAACTCGACCTGCAGGCGGCCTTCATGCGTACGCGCCCGCGCGCCGAAGATCTCGAGGATCAGCCCGGTACGATCGATGACTTTCGTATTCCAGGCCTTCTCGAGATTGCGCTGTTGAACGGGCGTCAGCCTGTCATCGACGACGACGAGGCCAATCCCCTGCTCCTCTACAGCGGCACGCAGGCGTTCCACGGTGCCTTTGCCGAGCAGTGTCGCCGGCGTCATGCGACGCATGGGCACTGCCTGTGCAAGGCTCACATCGAGATCAATGGCGCGTGCGAGGCCAACTGCCTCCTCAAGCTTCGCGCCACTGTCGCGCCGCTCGCCCGGCACTCCCGCCCAGTGAGGACTCAACACGGCCGCGACAGTAGCGGGTCGTGCCGTCTCTTGCGGCGTTCGCTGGCGTCTGTCGTGACCGTTAAGCTCGATATTGTCTGTCAAATCAGCCTTCGGCTTTGTCACCATCGAACAACTGCACGGGTGTGACCGGCATGATGGTCGAAATCGCATGCTTGTAGACGAGCTGCGAATGGCCATCCCGGCGCAGCAGCACCGAGAAATTGTCGAACCAGGTGACGATTCCCTGCAATTTCACACCGTTGACCAGGAAGATCGTGACGGGTGTCTTGTTCTTGCGCAGATGGTTCAGGAAGACATCCTGAACATTTTGTGCCTTTTCGCTCATGTTTTTTGGCCTCTTGCTGGGCGTCCGGCACACCTGACGGCCACCGGTTAGGAAGGTACGGGTCTCTTCCCGCTACCAAGTAACTCAAATATAGGCGACGCTGCGGTCAAAGCAATGCCGCGAGCTCATGACAATTACGTGCATGCAGGCGCGGTGGGAACGCTTTCAGTCGTACCGAAACCTGTTCCACACAGCCGAAATAAACCGGTAAACAACCGGCGGCGTGGGCACATTCCAAATCTGCGGGTGTGTCGCCCACCATCCACACGCGTTCGTCTGGCGCAATTCCCGTGCCTTCGAGGGCGAGATAGATCGGATCTGGCGCCGGCTTGTCCCGCTTGGCGTCCTTCGCGCCGACGGCCCTGGATATCCATTGGCCCCAGCCGAGATGCGCCAGCTCTGCACGCAGATTTTCGCCCACTTTGTTGCTGACGACCGCAACATAGCAACCGAGGGCGTGAGCGCGCGCCAGCAGCGCCTCCGCTCCTGGCAGGGGCTCGAGCCGCTCAAGATGGATGCGGCGGAATGTTCCGTAGAATACCTGTTCGGCCTCGACCGCCCGCACGCCGAACAGTGAAGGAAAGAGATCGCGCAGCGAGCCGTGCGCCCGTTCCTGCACTTCCTGGGCGGTCCATGGCGGCAGTCCGAGAGCGGTGAAGGTATCGCGATAGCATTCGACGATGGTCGGCCAGGTGTTGACCAGCGTGTTGTCCCAGTCGAACAGAATGGCGCGCGGCGGCCTTGAAGCGGCCGGCTCGTTCAAGTGACCGCCTCGCCGGTGTCCGCAAACCGGACGTATTCTTCGCGCAGACGGCGCGCTGTCGGGCCCGGCCTGCCGTCGCCCACCGGCTCGCCATCGATCTTGACGACTGGCGTGACGAACGACGTGGCGCTGGTGATGAATGCTTCCCGTGCCTGCTTGGCTTCGGTGAGGCTGAACGGCCGCTCGATCAGCTTGAGCTGGAGCGTATCGGCAATCGATTTCAGCGTGCCACGGGTGATGCCGGCGAGGATGCCATTGTCGGTCTGTCGCGTCACGAGCTCGCCGTCTCGCGTCACGATCCAGGCGTTGGTTGAAGCGCCTTCGGTAATGCAGCCGGCCGAATCGATCAACCAGGCTTCGTACGCGCCGCTTTCGCGCGCAGCCTGTTTGGCCAGCACGTTCGGCAGGAGGGCGACGGTCTTGATATCGCATCGCTCCCAACGGATATCGCGTTGGCTCTTGATCGCGATCCCCGGGCCAACATCGACGCCTACATGCTTGGTGTTCTTGGTCGTGAGGACAAGAGCAGGTCTCACTGGAGTCGTCGGGAAGGCATGGTCGCGTCGCGCAACACCGCGCGTCACTTGCATGTAGACCAGGCCGTCACGCAACCGATTGCGGCGCATCAGCTCACGGATGACGAACGTGAGCGTCTTGCGGGATACGGGCGCCGCGATCCGCAATTCCTTCAGCGAGCGGTCAAGACGATCGAGGTGCGGTGTCTCATCGATCAACTTGCCATCGCGCACGCCCACCACTTCGTAGACGCCGTCGGCGAGCTGGTAGCCGCGATCTTCGACATGAACCTTCGCAAGACGATGATCGACATAACGGCCATTCACATAGGCATAACGCGCCATAAACGCTTCTCCCCCTCACTCAGCCCGCCGGCTCGACGGCCACCCGCTCGTCGCTTCCCGTTCCGTGCAGGCCGAGCGACTTCAGTTTCCGGTGCAACGCCGACCTTTCCATGCCGACGAACGTCGCTGTACGCGAGATATTGCCCCCGAATCGCGTGACCTGCGCCAGCAGGTATTCACGTTCGAAGACCTCGCGGGCGTCGCGCAACGGCAATTGCATGATCTCGCCGCCCTTTTCCCAGCGCAGCACCGACGGTGCGTCTTCGCTGACGTCGTTGGGCAACACGTCGGCGCGGATCGCACCACCGCCCGCCGGCGCGAGGATCAACAAGCGCTCAATG
>Ga0081455_10002564_pt1 | contig 21576 bp, 16 predicted proteins | sample TabmetS3T2R1_FD_70207 | JGI IMG/M metagenome (GOLD analysis project Ga0081455, IMG submission 70207) | Tabebuia heterophylla rhizosphere microbial communities from the University of Puerto Rico - S3T2R1 | ecosystem: Host-associated > Plants > Roots > Rhizosphere ...
GAGACGGTAAAAAAGGCGCGCGAGGGAGTGCTCGAGTTCCTGCTCATCAATCCCCCGCTCGATTGCCCGATCTGCGACCAGGGCGGCGAATGCGACCTGCAGGACCAGACCATGGCTTACGGTTTCGACGCAAGCCGCTTCCAGGACAACAAGCGCGCGGTGGAAGACAAATATCTCGGCCCCCTGATCGGCACCTTCATGACCCGCTGCATCCACTGCACGCGCTGCATCCGCTTCATGACCGAGGTTGCCGGCGTCGAGGAGCTCGGCGCCATCGGCCGCGGCGAGGACATGGAGATCACCACCTATCTCGAACAGGGCATGTTGTCGAACCTGTCGGGCAATGTGGTCGATCTTTGCCCCGTCGGCGCGCTGACCTCGAAGCCATACGCCTTCGTGGCGCGGCCCTGGGAGCTCACCAAGACGCTCTCGATCGATGTTATGGACGCCCTCGGCAGCGCGATCAGGATCGATGCTCGCGGACGCGAAGTGTTGCGCATCCTGCCGCGCGAGAACGAGGCGATCAATGAGGAGTGGATCTCAGACAAGACACGCCACGTGTGGGACGGGCTGCGCACCCAGCGGCTCGATCGGCCCTATGTCAGGCGGCACGGTAGGCTCGAGCCGGCAAGCTGGGACGAGGCGTTCCGGCTCATCGCCGAGAAGCTCAAGGGGCTCGACGGCTCGCGCTTCGCGGCGATCGCCGGCGACCTTGCCGCGGCCGAGGAGATGTTCGCCCTCAAACTGCTGGCCGAGCAGCTCGGCTCCCCGAATATCGATTGCCGCCAGGATGGCGCGAAGCTCGATCCGGCGCTTGGCCGTGCCACCTATCTGTTCAATTCGACCGTCGCGGGCATCGACCGAGCCGACGCGATCCTTATTGTCGGGGCCGACCCGCGCAACGAGGCGCCGGTGTTGAATGCGCGCATCTTGAAACGCGTTCGCCACGCGCAGGCGCGCTTGCCGGTCGGACTGATCGGCGAGAAGGCCGATCTCACCTACGCTTACGACTATCTTGGCGCCGGGCCGGAGACCCTTGCCAAGATTGCCGACGGCTCGCATCCCTTCTTGGAGAAGCTCAAACAGGCCGAGCGGCCCATGCTGATCCTGGGCCAAGCGGCACTCGCCCGGCCGGATGGCGCAGCAATTCTCGGCCTTGCCGCCAAGGCTGCGGTTGCGATGGGCGCGCTCAGGCCCGAATTGCAATGGAACGGCGTGAATGTTCTGCACACTGCGGCAGCACAGGTCGGCGGCCTCGATCTCGGTTTCGTTCCGGGCAAAGGAGGCCGCGATGTCGAGGGCGTTCTTGAAGCCGCGTCTAACGGCAAAATCGATGTCGTCTATCTGCTCGGCGTCGACGAGATCGACATGGAGCGTCTGGGCAAAGCCTTCGTCGTCTATCAGGGCAGCCACGGCGATGCGGGCGCCCATCGCGCCGATGTGATCCTTCCGGGCGCCGCCTACACCGAGAAGGAGGGGATTTATGTGAATACCGAAGGGCGTCCGCAGATGACGGCGCGCGCCGTGTTTCCGCCCGGTGAGGCGCGCGAGGATTGGAAGATTCTCAGAGCGCTCTCCGGCGTCCTCGGCCAGCCGTTGCCCTTCGACTCATTGCAGACCCTCCGCGCCAAGATGTTCGAGGCCCATCCGCACCTTGCGCTGCTCGATCTGATCGATCCCGCCGATGCGGGCGCCATCGAGAGGCTTGCCGAGAAGCCTGCCAAGTCCGGCAAGGAGAGGTTCGGGCGAGCGATCGGCGACTTCTACCTCACCAACGCCATCGCGCGCGCCTCCGCCATTATGGCAAACTTGAGCGCGCTGCACGCTGACGCAAGCGGCAAGGCGACCGGCACCGATGGCTGAGCTCTGGTCGAGCTATGGCCTGCCGCTCGCGCTCATCGTGGCGCAAAGTCTGGCCCTCCTCGTCACGCTTCTCATCATCGTGGCCTTCCTGCTCTATGCCGACAGAAAAGTGTGGGCCGCGGTGCAGATGCGGCGCGGGCCCAACGTCGTCGGCCCTTGGGGCCTCCTGCAATCCTTCGCCGACCTTCTCAAATTCGTGTTCAAGGAGCCGGTGATCCCCGCCGGCGCCAACAAAGGCATCTTCCTGTTGGCGCCGCTCGTCACGGCGGGGCTTGCGCTCTCCGCCTGGGCGGTCATTCCCGTCGCCAAAGGGTGGGAGGTCGCCAACCTCAATGTCGGCGTCCTTTTCGTCTTCGCCATCTCGAGCTTGCAGGTCTACGGCGTGATCATGGCGGGCTGGGCGTCGAACTCGAAATATGCCTTCCTCGCCGCGCTCAGATCCGCCGCGCAGATGGTCTCCTACGAGGTCTCGATCGGCTTCGTGATCATCACCGTCCTGCTCTGCGCGGGCTCGCTCAATCTCGGCGCGATCGTCGAGGCGCAAGACTCGAGCCTCGGCCTGTTCGGCTGGTATTGGCTGCCGCTCCTCCCGATGTTCGTAGTGTTCTTCGTCTCGGCGTTGGCCGAGACCAATCGACCTCCCTTCGATCTGCTCGAGGCTGAATCCGAGCTGGTCGCGGGCTTCATGGTCGAATACTCCTCCACGCCCTATATGCTGTTCATGCTCGGTGAGTATGTCGCCATCGTCCTGATGTGCGGGCTCGGAACCGTGCTGTTCTTGGGCGGATGGCTGCCGCCGTTTCCGGTCCCGCCCTTCACTTGGATTCCGGGCGTGCTATGGTTCACGCTCAAGGTCTGCTTCTTGTTCTTTCTGATTGCCATGGTGAAGGCCATGGTGCCGCGGTATCGCTACGACCAGCTGATGCGGCTCGGCTGGAAGGTTTTCCTTCCCTTGTCGCTCGCTGCTGTGGTGATCGTGGCGGTCGTCTTGCAACTCTGGCAGCGCGCAGCCTGAAAGGAGTGTCCTCGTGAAACGTCTCGCCGAGGCCGCCAAATCATTGTTGCTGATGGAATTTCTGTCAGCCTTCTGGCTTGCGCTCAAATATTTCGTGGCGCCCAAGCCGACGCTCAACTACCCCTTCGAAAAGGGACCACTCTCTCCGCGCTTCCGTGGCGAGCATGTCTTGCGGCGCTACCCCAACGGCGAAGAGCGTTGCATTGCCTGCAAGCTTTGCGAAGCCATTTGCCCGGCGCAAGCCATCACCATCGAAGCGGGGCCGCGCCGCAACGATGGAACGCGCCGCGCCACGCGCTACGACATCGACATGGTGAAGTGCATCTATTGCGGCTTCTGCCAGGAGGCCTGCCCCGTCGACGCCATTGTCGAGGGACCGAATTTCGAGTTCGCCACCGAGACGCGCGAGGAGCTCTATTACGACAAGGAGCGGCTGCTGGCGAATGGCGACCGCTGGGAGCGCGAGATCGCCAAGAATCTAGCGCTCGACGCGCCTTACAGGTGAGGGGGTGTTGGGGTATCTTGCCGATCCATCCACTGTCATGCCCGGCCTTGTGCCGGGCATCCACGTTTTGCGGCCCATTACCCACCAAGACGTGGAGGCCGGGGACCTGCCCGGCCGTGACGCACCATCATATGTGAAGACCTCTGAATGCTGACCGCCCTGTTCTTCTATCTCTTCGCCATCGTCTGCGTCGGCTCCGCCTTCATGGTGATCGCTGTCAAGAACCCCGTGCACGCGGTGCTGTTCCTGATCCTGGCCTTCTTCAACGCCGCGGGTCTGTTCGTGCAGCTTGGCGCTGAGTTCCTGGCGATGATCCTGGTCGTGGTCTATGTCGGTGCCGTGCTCGTGCTGTTCCTGTTCGTGGTGATGATGCTCGACGTCGATTTCGCCGAGCTGCGCGCGGGCTTCCTCAAATATTTGCCGATCGGCGCGACCATCGGCCTCCTCCTCCTCGTCGAGCTGATCCTGATCGTGGGAGCCTGGGCGACGGCGCCGGTCATCACCGCGCAATCGCCGACGCCGCCCATCGCGCAAGTGAGCAACACCGAAGCGCTCGGCCAGATCCTCTACACGCGTTACGTTTATCTGTTCGAGGCGGCTGGTCTCATTCTGCTCGTCGCCATGGTCGGCGCCATCGTGCTCACCCTCCAACATAAGCGTGACGTGCGGAGGCAGTCGGCCGCCGCGCAGATTGGCCGCACGCGCGAAGAGGCCGTCGCGCTAATCGAGGTCGAAACGGGGAGGGGGCTCTCGTGACCGTCGGCCTCTCGCATTATCTCACCGTCGCCGCGATTCTGTTCACGCTCGGTATTTTCGGCATCTTTCTCAATCGCAAGAACGTCATCGTGATTCTGATGAGCGTCGAGCTGATGCTACTTGCGGTGAATATCAATCTCGTCGCTTTCTCCGCTTTCCACGGCGACCTCGTGGGCCAAGTCTTCGCGCTGATCGTGTTAACGGTTGCCGCGGCCGAGGCGGCGATCGGGCTTGCCATCATCGTCGTCTATTTCCGCAACCGCGGTACGATCGACGTCGCCGAAATCGACCTGTTGAAGGGCTGACCGCGCGGCGATGTATCAGGCCATTCTCCTTCTTCCTCTCCTCGGGGCGATCTTCGCCGGCTTTTTTGGGCGGCTGGTTGGCGCACGCGTGTCGGAGGTCGTCACCACCACGCTGGTGCTGATCACTGCGCTCCTCTCCTGGCTCGCCTTTTATCAAGTCGCGCTGCAAGGCCAAGAGGATCGGATCGAGCTGATGCGCTTTGTCGATTCCGGCACGCTCAAGTCGGTGTGGTCGCTGCGCATCGACACGCTCACCGCCGTGATGCTCGTAGTGGTCACCACGGTGTCCGGTCTCGTGCACCTCTATTCCGTGGGTTACATGGAGGAAGACTCTGGGCGCCCGCGCTTCTTCGCCTATCTCTCGCTGTTCACGTTCGCCATGCTGGCGCTGGTGACGGCTGACGATTTCCTCCAGCTGTTCTTCGGCTGGGAGGGTGTAGGGCTCGCCTCCTATCTCCTGATCGGCTTCTGGTACCACAAGCCCTCGGCCAACGCGGCCGCCATCAAGGCCTTCATCGTCAACCGCGTCGGCGATTTCGGTTTCGCGCTCGGCATCTTCGCCGTGTTCACCCTGTTCGACTCGATCCAATACGACACGGTGTTCGCCTCGGCGCCGGACCAGGTCGGCAAGACCATGGAGTTCCTGGGCTTCCACGTCGACGCGCTGACGCTGATCTGCCTCCTCCTGTTCATGGGAGCCATGGGCAAGTCTGCGCAGTTTCTGCTGCACACCTGGCTGCCCGACGCCATGGAGGGCCCGACCCCTGTCTCGGCCCTGATCCATGCCGCGACCATGGTCACGGCCGGCGTGTTCATGGTGGCGCGGCTGTCGCCGTTATTTGAGCTTGCGCCGATCGCGCTCGGCTTCGTCGCCATCATCGGCGCCACCACCGCCTTCTTCGCCGCGACCGTCGGCCTGGTGCAGACCGACATCAAGCGCGTGGTCGCCTATTCCACCTGCTCGCAGCTCGGCTACATGTTCGCCGCCGAGGGTGTCGGCGCCTTTGACGCCGGCATCTTCCACCTCTTCACCCATGCCTCGTTCAAGGCGCTGCTGTTCCTCGGCGCCGGCGCGGTGATCATTGCGCTCCATCACGAGCAGGACCTTCGCCGCATGGGCGGGCTTCGCAAAGTCATGCCTTTCACCTGGGCGATGATGCTGGTCGGCACGCTCTCGCTCACCGGCTTCCCCTTCACCGCTGGCTTCGTCTCCAAGGACGCGATCATCGAGGCGACCTACGCGGCGCACACTCCCATCGGAACTTACGCCTTCGTGCTGACGCTCCTCTCTGCCGTGCTTACCTCGTTCTATTCCTGGCGGCTGATGTTCCTGGCCTTCGAGGGAAAGCCGCGCGAGCCCAAAGACGTGCTCGAGCATGCCCACGAGCCGCCCCGGACGATGGGTGTGCCGCTTGTGCTCCTGGCGCTTGGTTCCCTGCTCACGGGCGGCTTGTTCGCTCATCTCTTCATCGGCGGAGGCGAGACCGAGTTCTGGCGCGGCTCTTTGATTGTGCGCGCAGGCGAGAGCGGTCATGAGGCGCCCACGTGGGTCATGCTCGCGCCAACTGTCGCGATGGCGGCCGGATTTGCTGTCGCCTGGTATTTCTACATCACCAACCCGCTCGTGCCCTTCGGTCTCGCCAAGCGTTTCCGCGGGGCCTACCTCTTCCTGCTCAACGCCTGGTATTTCGACGCGCTCTATGACGCGCTGTTCGTGCGGCCTGCCAAGCGGCTCGGACGCTTCCTGTGGAAGACCGGCGACGGCACCATCATCGACGGCATCGGGCCTGATGGCGTCGCGGCACGGGTGATCGATATCACCAACCGCGTGGTGAAGCTCCAGTCCGGCTACATCTACCACTATGCCTTCGTCATGCTGGTCGGCGTCGCGCTCATCATCACCTATTTCATCTTCGCCGGCGGAGGACTGAAGCCGTGAGCTATAGCTGGCCGATCCTCTCCACCGTCACCTTCCTTCCGCTACTCGGCGCGCTGCTCATAGGATTGTTGCGCGGCCAGGACGAGAGCGCCTTCCGCAATGCGCGCTACATCGCGCTGTGGACCACGCTCATCACCTTTGCGCTTTCGCTTCTGCTATGGCGCGACTTCGACATGGAGACGGCGCAATTCCAGTTCGTCGAGCTGAGGCCTTGGCTCGGCCCCATCAGCTTCCACATGGGCATCGATGGCATCTCCATGCCCTTCGTGTTGTTGACCACCTTCCTCATGCCGCTCTGCATCCTCGCGAGCTGGCTGGCCATTACCGCGCGCGTGAAGGAATACATGATCGCCTTCCTCGTGCTCGAAACGCTGATGCTCGGCGTGTTCACTTCGCTCGACCTCGTGCTTTTCTATCTGTTCTTCGAGGGCGGGCTGATTCCGATGTTCCTCATTATCGGCATCTGGGGTGGGCAGCGCCGCGTCTATGCGACCTTCAAGTTCGTCCTCTACACGCTGGCCGGCTCTCTCCTCATGCTGCTCGCCATCATGGCGATCTACTGGGAGGCCGGCACCACCGATATCCCAGTGCTGCTCACCCACGGCTTTCCGCCGAAGATGCAGACATGGCTATGGTTCGCCTTTCTTGCCTCGTTTGCCGTGAAGCTTCCCATGTGGCCGGTGCATACCTGGCTTCCCGACGCCCATGTCGAGGCGCCCACCGCCGGCTCGGTGATCCTGGCAGGCATTCTCCTGAAAATGGGCGGCTACGGCTTCCTACGCTTCTCCATCCCCATGTTCCCGCTTGCGTCGGCCGAATTCGCGCCGCTGATCTTCGCGCTCTCGGTCATTGCCATCATCTACACCTCGCTCGTCTGCCTGGCGCAGGAGGATATCAAGAAGCTGATCGCCTATTCCTCCGTCGCCCATATGGGCTTCGTCACCATCGGCCTGTTCACCCTCACCATGCAGGGGCTGCAGGGCGGCATCTTCCAGATGCTGTCGCACGGCATCGTCTCTGCCGCACTCTTCCTCTGTGTTGGCGTGATCTACGACCGCATGCATACCCGCGAGATCGACGCCTATGGCGGGCTCGTCGACCGCATGCCGCTCTACGCCTTCTGCTTCATGGTGTTCACGCTTGCCAATGTCGGGCTGCCGGGCACGAGCGGCTTCATCGGCGAGTTCCTGAGCCTGGTCGGCGCCTTCCGCATCAACACATGGGTCGCGTTCCTTGCCACCACCGGCGTGATCCTGTCGGCTGCCTATGCGCTCTGGCTCTTTCGCCGCGTGATCTTCGGCAAGCTCGAGAAATCGAACCTAAGATTCATCACCGACTTGACCTGGCGCGAGGTGGTGGTGATGACGCCGCTCGTCCTGCTCACCATCTTTTTCGGCTTCTACCCCGCGCCCATTCTCGACGCGTCGGCAGTGTCGGTCGATGCCTTGATCAAGAGCTACCAAGCGAGCCTTGCCGCCGCCGAACAGGCGCGGCTTGCGCTCATGCCTTGAGGATAGTCCCGTGCTCCGCGCGCTCAATCTTGACGTGATCCTGCCGGAGGTGATCCTCGCCAGCGGCGCTTTGGCGCTCCTGATGCTCGGCGTGGCCACCAAGCGGGAGCGCGGCGAGATTGTGTTGTGGCTTGCCATCCTCATCCTGGGCTTGGCGGGAATCTTCGTCGCGAGCGGCGAGGGCACCGCGACCCTGTTCAATGACAGCTTCATCGTCGATCCGTTCGCGCGCGCGCTGAAGCTCCTCACCCTGACAGGCGCGGCGATCGCGCTTCTCATGTCGCTTGATTATTGGCGTGCCTCAGGCGGGGTGAAGTTCGAATTCCCGGTGCTTGTTCTGCTCGCCTCGACCGGCATGCTGATGATGATCTCAGCCAACGATCTCATCGCGCTCTATGTCGGGCTCGAGCTGCAGAGCCTTGCGCTCTATGTGGTCGCCGCCTTTGATCGCCGTTCAGCGCGGTCGAGCGAGGCCGGGCTGAAATATTTCGTTCTCGGCGCGCTGTCTTCCGGCATGCTGCTCTACGGTGCATCGCTTGTTTACGGCTTCACCGGCTCGACCGACTTCGCCACCATTGCCGCCGCCGTGCAGCCGTCCGGCGCCAATATCGGGCTGATCTTCGGGCTGGTCTTTCTCATGGCGGGCTTTGCCTTCAAGATCTCGGCCGTGCCGTTCCATATGTGGACGCCCGACGTCTATGAGGGGGCGCCGACCCCGGTGACGGCGTTCTTCGCCGCCGCGCCCAAGCTCGCCGCCATGGCGCTCACCGTGCGGGTCCTCATCACCGCTTTCCCGGCGGTGACGCTCGAATGGCGCCAGGTCGTGGTGTTCCTCGCCATCGCCTCGATGGCACTCGGCTCCTTCGCGGCGATCGGCCAGACCAACATCAAGCGGCTGATGGCCTATAGCTCGATCGGGCATATGGGCTACGCTCTGGTCGGGCTCGCGGCAGGCAGCGCCGAGGGGGTGCAAGGCGTGATCATCTATCTCGCCATCTATCTCGCCATGACGCTCGGCACCTTCGCCTGCATCCTGGCCATGCGCCGAAACGGCCGCATGGTCGAGGACATCGACCAGCTTTCGGGTCTTTCCAGCACGAGCCCGCTGATGGCCTTCATGCTGGCGATGCTGCTTTTTTCTCTTGCCGGCATTCCACCCCTTGCAGGCTTCTTCGCCAAGTTCTACGTGTTCCTCGCCGCCATCCACGCCGGCCTCTATGCGCTTGCCGTCATCGGGGTCCTGTTAAGCGTCGTGGGTGCCTATTATTATCTCCGTATCGTCAAGATCATGTATTTCGACGCCCCCGCCGAACGTTTCGAGCCGATGGATACCCCGCTTGCCGCCGTGCTTGGCGTGAGCGGGCTGTTCATCCTGCTCTACTTCGTCTATCCGGCGCCGCTGGTCGCCTTTGCTGGAGCTGCTGCCAAGTCTCTGTTCTAAATGACGTATTTTTCCTCGCCATCGCCCAAATTGCCGAGCGGCTACCGGCTGCTCAGGATGGAGACGGTCGACTCGACCAACGCCGAGGCTCGCCGTCGCGCGCTTGCCGGCGAGCCTGGCCCCCTATGGATTTGGTCGGCCCGGCAATCCCAGGGCAGGGGCCGCGGCGGACGCGAATGGATCTCGCAATACGGCAATCTGTTCGCGAGCCTCCTCATTCGGCTCAACTGCCCGCTCCAGGTTGCGGGACAACTCGCCCTTCTCGCCGGCATCATCACCTACGACGCCATCGCCAAGCTCATCGCCTATGAGGGCCGTTCGGAGCTTCTGCTGAAATGGCCCAACGACGTGCTGCTTACCGGCGAGAAGATCGCCGGCATGCTGCTCGAGAACGTGGGGAGCACGGCGGACAACCGCTCGGTCGTCGTGATGGGGACCGGCATCAATCTCGCCAACCACCCCGACAACCTGCCGCAGCCGGCGGTAAGCCTCGCCGTCTACGGCATGACGATCTCGCCTGCCGACGCGCTCGAGGCATTGGCCGCGAGCACCGACGACTGGCTGAAGAGGTGGGGTGAAGGCTCCTGCTTCCCGACTATCCGCCGCGCCTGGCTCGATCGTGCTGGTCCTACCGGCCGTCCGCTCGTGGTCAAGATCGCCGGCCAGGAGACCGAGGGCGTTTATGGCGGCCTCGACGCCGACGGCGCGCTCAGGTTCCTGTCGCCTGACGGCGCCGAGCATCGCATCTTCGCCGGTGACGTCTTCTTCTCCAGGCGGTGAGGCCGCACAACCGCGACATGTCTCGAAAATCAGACGGAAAGGGGGCCGAGTTCGTTTTCGTGCCGCTCGGCGGCGTGGGCGAAATCGGCATGAACCTCTATCTTTATGGCTACGGCCGCGATGGCGCGCGTGACTGGCTCATTGTCGATATGGGCGTCACCTTCGGTAGCGAGTACGAGCCGGGCGTCGACGTCATTCTCCCCGATATCCGCTTCATCGAGGAAGAGCGGCACAACATTGCCGGCCTCCTGCTCACGCACGCGCACGAGGATCATTTCGGTGCCGTGATCGATCTCTGGCCGCTTCTTGGCGGTATCCCGGTTTACGCCACGCCGTTCACCGCCGAGATGCTGAAATCTAAGCTTGCCGAAATGGGCATCATCGACGGTTTTCCCCTCCACATCATCCCCCTCGGCGCGCGTCGCGCAATCGGACCCTTCGACGTCGAGCTTGTCAGCATGTCCCATTCGATCCCCGAGCCGTCGGCCGTCATCATCAGGACGCCGCTTGGCGCGGCGCTTCACACCGGCGACTGGAAGCTCGACGAAAATCCGCTGACGAGCGCGCCGACCGACGCGGAGCGGCTCAAGGCGCTGGGGGAGGACGGGCTTACCGCGCTCATCTGCGATTCGACCAATGCCGTGCGCGACGGCGTGTCTCTGTCCGAGGCTGACGTTGCGGTCACGCTTGACCGGCTGATCAGAGAGGCGCCACGGCGCGTGGCCGTGACCACCTTTGCGTCGAATGTTGCGCGCATCCGCTCAGTGGCGAATGCCGCGCGCGCCGCCGGCCGCGATCTCGTGGTGGTCGGCCGCGCCATGTATCGCGTCATCGAGGCGGCGCAGGCCACCGGCTATCTCGATCCCGATCTCCCTTTCCTCGAGGAGACCGCCTTCGAGAAACTCAAACCCCGCAGGGTGGTAGCGCTGTGCACCGGGAGCCAGGGCGAGCCCCGCGCCGCCATGGCGCGCATCGCTCAAGGCGAGCATCCTAACGTGACGCTCGACCCCGGCGATTGGGTGATCTTCTCCTCGCGCACCATCCCCGGCAACGAGAAGGCCGTTGCGCGGGTACAGAACGGTCTCGCCGACAGGGGCATCGAAGTCATCACCGACACTGACGCTTCCGTCCACGTCTCCGGCCATCCGCGCCGCGGCGAGCTCGAGCAGCTTTATGGCTGGGTGAAGCCCGCCATCGCCATCCCCATGCATGGCGAGGGCAGGCATCTTGAGGCCCATGCAAGGCTCGCCGAGAGGCTCGGCATCGAGCAGGTGGTGCGTGCACGCAACGGGGCCATGGTGCGGCTTCTGCCGGGCCCCGCGGCAATCATCGACGACGTACCGGTCGGGCGCCTCTACCGTGACGGTATGATCCTGACCCGCGCCGACGATGGCCAGGTGCGCGAGCGCCGAAAGCTCAGCTTCGCCGGTTCCATTGCCGTATCCCTGGTGCTGTCGGAAAAGGGCGTCTTGCTGGCGGAGCCCGAGGTGGCGCTGACTGGCCTACCGCAGAACGATACTCAAGGCATTCCGTTCGCGACCATTGCCCGGGACGCGGTGATCGGCACCATCGAAAGCATCCCGAAGCCAAGGCGCAAGGACTCGGCGCTGGTGAGCGAGGCTGTGCGCCGCTCCGTGCGCGCCGCGGTCAATCAGGCCTGGGGCAAGAAGCCGGTGTGCTCCGTGCTGCTCACGGTGCTATAGCCAAAGGGAAGTGACGGAGAGAGTTGATGATTGGGCGCCTGAACCATGTCGCCATCGCCGTGCCGGACCTGAAGGCCGCGACCGATGTCTATCGCAACACGCTCGGTGCCAAGGTATCGGACGAGGTCGATCAGCCCGAGCACGGCGTGACGACGGTGTTCATCGAGCTCCCCAACACCAAGATCGAGCTCCTCGGCCTGCTCGGTGACAACTCGCCTATAGCCGGCTTTCTCGAGCGCAATCCCAATGGCGGCATCCACCATCTCTGCTATGAGGTGCCCGACATCAAAGAGGCGCGCGACAGGCTGATGGCGCAAGGTGCTCGTGTTCTTGGTAACGGCGAGCCGAAGATCGGCGCCCACGGCAAGCCGGTGCTGTTCCTTCACCCTAAGGATTTCTGCGGTACCCTGGTCGAGCTGGAAGAGGCGTAAGAATGACGCTCGCATTCGCCGCTGCCATCTACGTCGTCATCTGGTGGGTCGTATTGTTCGCCATGCTGCCGATCGGCGTGCGCACGTCCGAGGAGGCAGGCGAGAAGGCCTCACCGGGTACGGCAGAGAGCGCGCCTATTGTGCCGAACCTGCTGCCGAAGATGGTCGCGACCACGGTGGTGTCGAGCATCGTCTTTGCCGTGCTCTACGCCATCATCGTGCACCACGTGATTACGCTCGATCAGATCCCGTTCTTCCCGCGCTACGAACGCATCCAGTGAACGCGGCAAGGGGCCCAATAGGCAAAAAAAAGCAAGGCCGAACCGACCTTGCTTCAGTACGCGACTCCTTATCTCTGTAGCCCGCGCGGCTCGCCCGTCGGTTACGACAATCGAGATTGCTGGCTAGAGCGGCTGCACCCATGCATCTCGCATGATCGGCGCGCCTGGAGTTACTTCCTCCCAAGACTTGGACCTGGTCCAATCTCTCAACGCGTGACTTCCGAGATCGCTACCGGTCCCGATCGCTCCCACGTTGTGCCGCGCACACTAGCGCGCTCGCGCCAAATTGTCACCATGATTGTGGCCGAGCGCCGCGAATTTATGCTTGGATCTGCCTCTTGACAAAGCGGATGTTCTGTAAACTACGGCGAATATGGAATTTTTGGCGTTCCTACGAGGTCCTCTAATCTGCCGTTAGAATGAGCAGACTTGACCCGCCCGAATCACCGCCTGAAATAAGCCTGGCTCTACCTGCCGTTGCACCCGGATTGTTGTGTTCTACCAAGTCAATGCTGCCTCGCCGGCCATAGGGGGTGTACGGAGCGTTGCTTCTCTTGGAGCACAGGCGGGGCGCGGCCCAGCATTGCTTACCCTTGCGAAAGTAAGCTATTAGCCGCGCCAAGGGGCCGACGGGGAGGTAAGGCGCCCCGCGTGAGGGATGGCTTGTCTCAATAACGGGCGGCGCTCCCCGCATCCGCCCCCTAACGCCCGAACAAAGTGCCCATGCGCTTGAGCCGCTACTTCCTGCCCCTGCTTCGCGACGATCCCAAGGAAGCCGAAATCATCTCGCACCGGCTGATGCTCCGGGCCGGACTCATTCGCCAGGCGAGCGCTGGCATCTACTCCTGGCTGCCGCTTGGCTATCGCGTCTTGAGCAAGATCGAGCAGATCGTGCGCGAGGAGCAAGATCGGGCCGGCGCTCTCGAGCTGCTCATGCCAACGATCCAGCCCGCCGAGCTGTGGCGCGAGAGCGGCCGTTACGAGGTTTACGGCAAGGAGATGCTCCGCATCTCCGACCGCCACGAGCGCGAGATGCTCTACGGCCCGACGAACGAGGAATTGATCACCGCAATCTTTCGCGACGCTGTGAAGTCCTACAAGGACCTGCCGCGCATCCTCTATCATATCCAGTGGAAGTTCCGCGACGAGATCAGGCCGCGCTTCGGCGTCATGCGCGGACGGGAGTTTCTGATGAAGGACTCTTATTCCTTCGATCTCACCGTGGAGGGCGCGCGCCGGTCCTACAACAGGATGTTCGTCGCCTATTTGCGCACCTTCTCTCGCATGGGTCTGAAATCGATCCCCATGGCGGCGGAGACGGGACCGATCGGCGGCGATCTCTCCCACGAGTTCATCATCCTCGCCGACACCGGCGAGAGCGAGGTCTTTTGCCACAAGGACCTTCTTCAGCTTGAGCCTCCCGGTCCCGATCTCGACTACGAGTCGGACCTCACGCCGCTGATCAAATCGTGGACGGGCAAATACGCTGCGACCTCGGAGAAGCACGACGCGGCCCGGTTTGCCAAGGAGGTGTCAGAGAAAGACCGCGTGACCGCGCGCGGCATCGAGGTCGGCCACATCTTCTTCTTTGGCACCAAATACTCGGAGCCAATGGGGTGCAAGGTGCAAGGACCCGACGGCGAGCTGGTGACGGTCGAGATGGGGTCCTACGGAATCGGCGTGTCGCGGCTGCCTGCCGCCATCATCGAGGCCTCCCATGACGAAGCCGGCATCATCTGGCCGAAATCGGTGGCGCCGTTTGATGTCGGTCTGATCAACCTCAAGGTCGGCGATGACGCAACCGATGCAGCATGCGAGGACATTTACGCCAAGCTCCAGACCGCGGGTTTGACCGTGCTCTACGACGACCGTGACGACAGGGCAGGGGCGAAGTTCGCCGCCATGGACCTGATCGGCCTCCCCTGGCAGATCATCGTCGGACCGAAGGGTTTGGCCTCGGGCGAGGTCGAGCTGAAGGAGCGCGCGACCGGAGCCCGCCATAGTCTTACCTTCGAATCCGCCTTGAATCGCCTCATTGCATCGGCGAGCGAGGCGAGGAAGGAAGCGGCATGAAAGACGATGCGGGCACGCGGGCCTTTGCGCCTTTTGAGTGGATGGTGGCGCTCCGTTATTTGCGCGCCCGCCGCAAGGAGGGCTTCATCTCGGTGATCGCGGGCTTCTCTTTCCTCGGCATCACCCTTGGCGTCGCCACACTCATTATCGTCATGGCGGTGATGAACGGCTTCCGCCAGGAGCTATTCAACAAGATGCTCGGGTTGAACGGGCATGTCGTGGTGCACAGCCTCCAGAACTTCTCCGACTTCGACGAGGTGGCAAACCGCATCCGCGACGTGCAGGGCGTCAAATACGCGCTTCCTTTGGTCGAGGGGCAGGTGATGATCTCGACGCCTTCGACGTCGAGCGGTGCGCTGGTACGCGGGCTTCGCGAGGCCGACCTCAAGGAGCTCAAGGCTATTTCCGACAATATCCGCTTCGGCACGCTCGACGGCTTCGACAAGTCGCCGGGGCTTGCGCTCGGCAGCCGGCTTGCCAATGAGCTCAATGTAAAGGTTGGCGATCAGGTGTCTCTGCTCACGCCGCGCGGCGCCTCGACCGCGCTTGGCACTGCACCGCGCGTGAAGCGCTATCCGGTCGTGGCGATCTTCGAGATCGGCATGTCCGAATACGATTCAAGCATCTTGTTCATGCCGCTCAACGAAGCGCAGCTTTACTTCAACCAGCCCGACAGCGTCACCGTGCTCGAAGTGGTGCTCGATTCTCCCGACGAGGTAGGCGCGCTTGCGCCGCGGATCGTCACCGCGGGAGGCCCGAGCATCTATATCAGCGACTGGCGCCAGCGGAACGCGACCTTCTTCACCGCGCTTCAGGTCGAGCGCAACGTCATGTTCCTGATCCTTGCGCTGATCGTACTGGTTGCCGCGCTCAACATCATCTCCGGCCTGATCATGCTGGTGAAGGACAAGGGGCACGACATCGCCATCCTGCGCACCATGGGCGCGACCCGCGCCGCGGTGATGCGCATCTTCTTCATCACCGGGGCGAGCATCGGCATCGTCGGCACGCTTGCCGGATTCTTGCTCGGGGTGCTGGTGTGCCTCAACATCGAGCGCCTGCGCGAGCTGATCGGCTGGATCACCGACACCGATCTGTTCGCGCCGGAACTCTATTACCTGTCGCAGCTGCCGGCCGAGATGGACACGGGCGAAACCGTGTCGGTCGTGGTCATGGCGCTTGCGCTCTCGATCCTCGCCACGCTCTATCCGTCGTGGAGGGCCTCTCGTCTCGACCCGGTTGAAGCATTGCGTTACGAGTAGGAGGGACGGTGGATAGCCCGAGACCCGCGCCAGTGCTCCGCCTCGAGCGGCTTGAGCGTGCCTACACGCAGGGCAATCGCCGCATCGACGTGCTGAAGGGGGCCTCGGCCTCGTTCTATCCTGGCGAAACAGTGGCGCTGCTCGGCCCATCTGGCGCCGGCAAGTCCACGCTGCTCCACATCGCTGGCCTGCTCGAACGGCCTAACCATGGCTCCGTCGTCATCAACGGCGTGGATTGCGGCAAGTTGCCGGACAAAGACCAGACACGCGTGCGCCGCATGGAGGTGGGCTTCGTCTATCAGTTCCATCATCTCTTGCCGGAGTTCTCCGCGCTTGAGAACGTGGTCTTGCCGCAACTCATTCTCGGTCTGACCCGCGAGGAGGCTGAGGCGCGCGGAAAGGAGCTCCTCGCGTCGCTTGGGCTTGCGGAGAGATGGGACCACCGGCCCGCGCAACTGTCGGGAGGCGAGCAGCAACGCGTGGCGATCATCCGCGCCGTTGCCAACGATCCCAAAGTCCTGCTGGCCGACGAGCCAACCGGCAATCTCGATCCGCCCACGGCTGAGCGGGTGTTCGAGCAGCTGCTCAAGCTCGTGCGCCGGTCCGGCGTTGCTGCCGTGGTGGCGACTCACAACCTCGACCTTGCCGCCCGCATGGACCGCACGCTTCGCCTGGTGGACGGCCTCCTCGTCGAGGAGGAGGTCCTCGTGGCGAAGATCGCTCAGAGCTAGCCCAGTACGGCCTCGGAAAGCCCTTGTCGTACGGTGCCAGCCTCACCGTCCACGAATGTCCAAATGAAATCAACGTTGTGAATGTTCTCGATAAGCTCGGGCATGACCACTTGATATTGGAACAAAATAGCAACACTATACGTGAAAACCGGGGATATGTGCGGCGAGGGGAGGGTGGCTCCTTGTTTGACCAAATCGAATCCGGGAGCAGTGAGTTTGTTGGAGCGGAGCAGCAGACACATGGCGGATCGGACTGAGCCCTTCGTACATCTTCGGGTGCACTCCGCCTATTCGCTGCTCGAAGGAGCTCTCACCATTCAGAGGCTTGCCGCTTTGGCGCACGCCGACAGGGCGCCCGCACTCGCGCTGACCGACTCGAACAATCTCTTCGGTGCGCTCGAATTCTCGGAAGTAATGGCCGAAGCTGGTATCCAGCCGATCGTCGGCTTGACGCTTTCTCTGACCTCTGCGGCCGAGCGCGAAATGGCGCCTGGTGGCGAGCATCGCCCTCGCGCCGAGGGACGCATCGCGCTGCTCGCCAAGGACGAACGCGGCTATGCAAATCTTATGCGCCTTTCGACCGAAGCTTATTTCGCCGCGTCGGAGACAGGGGAGGTGGTCATGCCCCTCGCCGAGCTTGCGTCCCATGCCGACGGCCTCATCGCACTGACCGGCGGACCAGAGGGTGTAATCGATCTCGCACTCGCCGACGGCAATCCGGACCTCGCGCGCTCGCGGCTCGAGGCCTTGAAGGCGCTGTTCGGCGACAGGCTCTATGTGGAGCTGCAACGTCATGGCTTGCCGCAGGAGAGGGCAGTCGAACCTGCGCTCCTCAACCTCGCCTACGACCTCGACCTTCCCATCGTCGCCGCCAATGAGCCTTTCTTCGCTGCCCAAGACGATTTCGAGGCGCACGATGCGCTGATCTGCATCGCCGAGGGGAGCTACGTCGCGGTCGACGACCGGCGCCGCCTGAGCCCCGACCATTATTTCAAGACGGCGGCGGAGATGCGGAAGCTGTTCGCCGATTTGCCCGAGGCCCTCGACAACACGATTGAGATCGCACGGCGTTGCGCATACCGGCCCGAGGAGCGAATGCCGATCCTGCCGCCTTTCCTGACGGGAGGCGCCGCGACGAGCGCGCTAGCGGAGACGGAAGCGACCGAGCTCAGGCGGCAGTCTGAAGCGGGCCTTAAGGAGCGGATCGCGCAACACGGCGTTGCCCCCGGATACGACGAGGCGGCTTACACGGCGCGGCTTGCCTTCGAGCTCGATGTCATCACCGGCATGAACTATCAGGGCTACTTCCTCATCGTCGCCGACTTCATCAAATGGGCCAAGGCACAGGGCATTCCGGTGGGACCCGGCCGCGGCTCAGGCGCAGGCTCTCTCGTCGCCTACGCGCTTACCATCACCGACCTCGACCCGATCCGCTTCGGGCTGCTGTTCGAGCGCTTCCTTAATCCGGAACGCGTGTCGATGCCCGACTTCGACATCGACTTCTGCCAGGACCGGCGCGACGAGGTGATCGCCTATGTGCGCGAGCGCTACGGCGCCGAGCGCGTCGCCCACATCATCACCTTCGGCAAGCTCCAGGCGCGCGCCGTGTTGCGCGATGTGGGTCGCGTCCTGCAAATGCCCTATGGGCAGGTCGATCGCCTGTGCAAGCTCGTGCCCATGAATCCGGCGAACCCCATCACGCTTCCCCAGGCAATCGCCGCGGAACCCCGGCTTCAGGAAGCGCGCGACGCCGAGCCCATCGTTGCCAAGCTGCTCGACATCGGCCAAAGGCTCGAAGGGCTTTACCGTCATGCCTCGACCCATGCGGCCGGCGTCGTCATCGCCGACCGGCCTCTGATCGAGCTCGTGCCGCTCTACCGCGATGCGCGGGCGCAGCTTCCGGCAACCCAGTTCAGCATGAAATGGGCCGAGGCGGCTGGCCTCGTGAAGTTCGATTTTCTCGGGCTTAGGACCCTGACTATTATCGAGACGGCGCGGGAGTTGATCGGGCGGAGGGGGATTGCCATCGACCCTTCGTCGCTCCCCCTCGACGATCCGGCGGCTTACGCCCTGCTCCAGCGCGGCGACACCTTCGGCGTGTTCCAGCTCGAAGGTCAGGGTATGCGCGATGCCCTTCGCAAGCTGAAGCCCGACCGCTTCGAGGACATCATCGCCATCGTCGCGCTCTACCGCCCAGGGCCGATGGACAACATCGATTCTTATGTCAATCGCAAGCATGGTCGCGAGCGCATTGAATCGCTTCACCCTATGATCGAGCCGATCCTTGAGGAGACCTACGGCGTCATCATCTACCAGGAGCAGGTGATGCAGATCGCGCAAGTCCTCTCGGGCTACTCGCTCGGCGAGGCCGATCTGCTCCGCCGCGCCATGGGCAAGAAGATCAAGAAGGAGATGGCGGCGCAGAAGACCCGCTTCGTCGAGGGTGCTGTCGCCAACGGCGTCGACCGCGCGCGCGCCGAATATATTTTCGAGCTCGTGGCAAAATTTGCGGGCTACGGCTTCAACAAGTCGCACGCCGCGGCCTACGCACTGATCGCCTATCAGACCGCCTATATCAAGGCGAACTATCCGACGGAGTTCATTGCCGCGTCGATGACGCTCGACATGGGCAACGCCGACAAGCTCAACGGCTTCGCCCAGGAGGCCCGCCGGCTAGGGCTTCGCATCGAGCCGCCGTCCGTAAACAAGTCGGAGGTTGGCTTTGTTCCCAGCGACGGCGCCATTCGCTATTCGCTTGCCGCGCTCAAGAATGTCGGGCGTCACGCGGTCGAGCATATCTGCGCCGAGCGCGAGGCGATGGGACCGTTCCGCGACGTCTCAGACTTCGCGCGGCGCGTCAATCCGCGCTTCGTCAACAAGCGCGCACTCGAGACGCTAGCTGCCGCCGGCGCCCTCGACGAGCTTGGCGTCGACCGCGCCACCGCCTTTGCCAATGTCGATCGCATGATCGCCACCGGCAATCGCTCGATCGAGACGAGCGTCGAGGGCCAGGACGATCTCTTCGCCGGTGTTCAGAATGTCCCGCCCCCGATCGATCTCCGCGCTGCCAAGTCTTGGGTTCCCACCGATCGGCTCAGCAAGGAGTTCGAGGCGGTCGGCTTCTTCCTCACCGGCCATCCCCTCGACGACTACAAGGAGGTGCTCGAGGCGCTCGGCGCCGAGACCTGGGTCGATTTCGCAGCGAAGGCGCGTACCCGCCGCGTGGTCGGCACGCTTGCCGGCACCGTGCTCTATTCCCGCGAGCGCAAGGGCAAGAGCGGCAACGCCTACGCCTTTGTCGCGTTCTCCGACCCGACCGGACAATTCGAGGCGGTGGTATTTTCCGAGGCGCTCGCGGCCTCGCGCGCGCTGCTAGAGCCCGGCACCGCCGTGATCCTCGATGTCGAGGCCGAGGCCGACGGCGAGAGCGTCAAGGTACGCGTGCAAAAGCTCGCCTCGCTCGACAAGGCCGCCGAATCCCGCCACGCCGGCATGAAGGTGTATCTCGACGGCACGCGCGCGCTGGCGCCTCTTGCCGAGCAGGTCGGGGGCAAAGGCGGAGAGGGACAGTTTCGCCTTGTCCTTCGCATCGACGACCTCAAGCGAGAGGTCGAGTTCGTCTTGCCGCAGGGGATCGACGCGACGCCGAAGCAAAGGAGCGCGCTCAAACTGGTCGAGGGCGTGGCCTCGATCAGCGCGCTTTAGACCGGTCTCCGGGCGAGACTTTTGCGGGCGCGGGCCTTGCCAACGCGGATGCCCATCCCTATAAACCGCCCATCTCACACGCGGGTTTCAAGCGTCGCATGGGCCCTAGCCTTTGTGCTCGCTCCGGTGACCTGGGCCTTAAGCCCCAAGTCTCTTATCCCGCGGCGGCAGAACCGGAAAAAGGAGTGAAGCAGTCCCATGGCACTGCCTAATGTCACTATGCGCCAGCTTCTTGAGGCTGGCGTGCATTTTGGTCATCAGACCCACCGCTGGAACCCGAAGATGGCGCCGTTCATCTACGGATCCCGCAACAACATCCACATCATCGATCTGACCCAGACGGTGCCGCTTTTGCACCAGGCGCTGCTGACCGTCTCCGACGTCGTTTCGAAGGGTGGGCGCGTGCTCTTCGTCGGCACCAAGCGCCAGGCCTCCGAGGCTGTGGCTGACGCCGCGAAGTCTTGCGCGCAATATTACGTCAATCACCGCTGGCTTGGCGGCACGCTGACCAATTGGCGCACCATCTCGAACTCGATCAAGCGCCTCAAGTCGCTCGAGGAGATGCTCCAGGGCGAGACCCACGGCCTCACCAAGAAGGAGCTGCTCCAGCTCACTCGCGAGAAAGACAAGCTCGAGCGCTCGCTGGGCGGCATCAAGGACATGGGCGCGCTGCCCGACCTGATGTTCGTCATCGACACCAACAAGGAGGCGATCGCCATCGCCGAGGCGCGCAAGCTGCATATGCCGGTCGTGGCGGTGGTCGACTCGAATTGCGATCCGGAAGGCATCAGCCATCCCATCCCCGGCAATGATGACGCCGGCCGCGCCATCACGCTTTATTGCGATCTCATCTCGCGCGCTGCGATCGATGGCATCGAGCGCGCGCAAGGGGCGGTTGGCGTCGATCTCGGCGCAGCCGAAGAGCCAGTGGCCGAGCCTGGACTTGAGGGTGACGAGGCCGCAGAGAGGCCCGCTTCCGATCGTAGGCCCAAGAGGAAGCCTGGCCGGAGCGAAGCGCGAGGCGCCGGCAACGGCAAAGGAAGGCCCGACGCAAAGAAACCGGGGCGGAGACCCAAGGCTGTGGAGGCCGGGACAGAGGCACAAGAGGATTAGAACGGCACGCCCCGGGAACCGCGCGAGGGCGAGCGACAGAGGAAGAGTATGGCGACGATCACCGCAACCATGGTCAAGGACCTGCGCGAGAAAACCGGCGCGGGCATGATGGACTGCAAGGCGGCGCTGGCCGAGACGAGCGGCGACGTGGAGGCCGCGGTT
>Ga0081455_10002565_pt1 | contig 21575 bp, 13 predicted proteins | sample TabmetS3T2R1_FD_70207 | JGI IMG/M metagenome (GOLD analysis project Ga0081455, IMG submission 70207) | Tabebuia heterophylla rhizosphere microbial communities from the University of Puerto Rico - S3T2R1 | ecosystem: Host-associated > Plants > Roots > Rhizosphere ...
AGGCGCCCGCGCGCGGGGCCGTTCCACCTGCTTAATGGAGTGAGGTCATGATCGATCTTGGTTCAATGACGGAGAAATTTTCCGAGACCGGACAGAAGGTCATGCGCCGCGCCATTGAAGTGTCGAGGAGCCATGACCATGGCCTCCTCTCTCTGTCGCACGTCTTTACCGCGCTGAGTGAAATCGAAAGCGAACTCTTCGCCGAGGCGATGCGGGCGGCGGGCGTAGACCCGCGCTCGGTCACAAGCCTGCTCGATCAGGAACTGTCCGAAAGCCCGCGACACACCGGACGCAAGATGGCTATTCCTGAAGCGACTCGCGATCTGTTAAACCGGGCGTTGAGGCGCGCGCGCTCTCAGGGCCGCCAGCAAATCGAATCCTACGATCTGTTCGCCACACTCTTTACAGACCCGAACGGCGCGCCCGCTGAACTTTTGCGCCGCCTCGGGGTTGATCCGGCCCAAGCCGTCGCGGCCGGCGACACCATCTCTCAGCCTGTCCCAAGGCGCGAAGAGCTGACCTACGATCGAATAATAAAGTTCAGGAAAACGCAGTCATTCAATTTTTCCAGGCTCACGCCTGGTTTTCTTAACTCCATGGTCACGTTGCGGGAAAAGGGCGTAACGCCAGCCCTTTGGGACACGACGGACGTTAGCCTGACCGAACACGAACGACAGCGGGTCGAAGTTATCAACTCTGCTCTTGCGCATAAATCGATCGTCCTGATGAATGAGGCCACGATCTGGTCGCGGGCGATCTATCCTTTATTAGTTCTGGCGGAGCAGGGTGAGCTCGAGGCGTGGGCGCAACTGCCCTTGAAGGCGGAATATCCCAGATTCGTTTTGGAAGGGATTGCAGATGGGGCAGTGGGATATAACCTCTCAGGACCATCAAAGTCCTTCTGCCTGATCGTGGTTGAGGTAAAGCGAGAATCTGAAGCGCAGGATCCGCTGTCGCAACTCTATGGAGCGATGCTGGCGGCGGCCCAGTTGAATTGGGCGCAAGATAATCGGGTTCCCCAAGAGATATACGGCTGCTACACCGTCGCCGATAACTGGATCTTCGCGCATGGCCTGGTCGATGATATGGAGGCTCTGCGACCTACGATGACGGTGGCTTTGTCGCGCGCGTATTCGGAGAAGGTAGAGGCGGAAACCATACTTCGCATCCTCAAATCCATCACCGGCAAGTTTGCCTTACGCTGATCTGTGATTCGCCCCAGGGCCGATTACTTCTCCTTCATCTCTTCCAATTTCTTACGGACGTACTCGACGTTAGGAGAATTTGGGGCAATCGCCGCATACTTTTCGTAGTACTGGCGAGCTTCTGCGGTTTTCCCCAATTTCATGTAGGCGTCTGCAAGGTTGATATAGGCCACAACACGTTGGGGATCGATTTCGATCGCCTTTTGAAGCCAGCCAATCGACTCTTCGTACTTCTCGAACTTGAACAACGTGAAGCCGAGGTTGTTCACGATGGTGGCGTTGCGCGGGTCGAGTTTAACCGCCTCCTCCAATTCTCTAACCGCTTCGTCGTATTTTTTTTCACGGTAATACTTGAGCCCCAGATTATGATGTTCTTGCGCCAGCGCCGTCCTCGACTTCGGCTGGGCGCTTCGGGGCTGGGAAGTATTATTGAGTTTCGCCCGCTCCTCTTCGACTCTTCCTCGCAGCTTGGCGTTGCGGTCCTGCTTGGCTGCGATCTCTTTCTGAATGCGCTCCAGCTCATCGTTGAGCCTGACCGCCTCTTCGTCCAGTTGCTTGCTGGCCTCAGTCAAAGACTCCTGTTGCAACTCAAACACGAACTCCCCTCCCTCGCTGCCCGGCAGGTTTCCAAAAGCGGGGGTTTGGTGGGAAACCGAGGAGACTATCGGGCTGATGTAAGCGCCCAGCTCGGACGCGGTTATCGCGCTATTGCCGTCGGTGTCGGCCAGACCTTGCAAGCCTTGAAGTAAGGTCCAGGTGAAGATCGAATGGCCGCCCGGCCCGTTGTCAGCCACCTGTTGGTCGGCGCCGCCGGCGGTCAGTATTTGGCGGGCCGCTCTCTTGGTGATCTCCTCCAGGTAATTGGCGCTCTTCGCGGACGCTCCTCCGCTTCGGGTCAGCGCAAGCCCGCTGTAGCAGGAGTCCACGACAAAATAGAGATGCTTGGCAGGAATCAGCTCACAAAACTCCTGGAGCTGGGCCATGCTGATCGACTTCGCTTGGGAGGCTTCGGCCTCTGCGTCCACCGGCACGATATAACCCAGCTCTTTTCCCGACGGAAGCTTTCGAGTCGCGCCATGGCCCGCGAAGAAAACGAAAACTCGATCATCCTTCTTGACCCTGTTCGGATCCGCCATCTGATCTCCGAGCGCCCACACGATTCGCTCGCGGGTCGCGTCTTTGTTCAGAAGCTTGATTATGTTGCTCTGCTTGAACCCGTATTGACTGGTCAGTATCTGTTCGATGGAGTTCGCATCATTAACGCAATAACGTAGCTTCGGCCAGTTCTGATAGTCATTGACCCCTATGATTACAGCCCAGCTCTCGTGATAGTAGCTCCTCTTAATCTCATCCGAAGCCGCGGTCTGAGTTGTCTGCGCGCTCTGCGCGTTCGCGGCGCCGGATCGCGCGTTGGCCTGAACGGGAGACGCGGACGGAACAAACCGGTCTCCGTCGAATATCATAAAGGTGTAGCCCTGTTTACTGAGCTCTTCGAGGATTCGCGGCAATGCGGCGGCGCTCTGTTTGTGAATATCGTGCATCAGCAGCACGCCCTTCTTTGCCGCCGTGACCTGGGCCAGAACTCTTTGGACGATCGACTCGGAGATCGGGTCCGCCCAATCCATGGAGTCGAGCGTCCATAGGATCGATTTCAAGCCCAGCGTCTCGACCTCCTTCCTGACGACCGCATTCTTCGCCCCGTAGGGCGGACGAAAGAGAGTAGGCTTCGCGCCAATGACTTTTTCGAGGAGCAGAAGGGTGTTGCTAATCTCCCTGGATTGGTCGGCGGGCGAGAGCTTGGTCAGGTCAGGGTGTGAATAGCTGTGATTCGCCAACAGATGACCGGCTTCAAGGACGCGCTTAGACACGTTCGAGTTTGTCGACAGCTTAACCTCGTTCTGCGGGCTGACCGTCCCGAGATTTTTGCCGACGTCAAAGAAGAGCGCCCTGGCGTTGTACTTTTTCAGAGTCGCGAGAATTTCATCCGTGTACCGAGGGTGAGGTCCGTCGTCGAAGGTGAGAACAATGCTCTTGGCGGGCAGATCGTAGCCGTAGATTTCGTTCTTGCTGTCGTGTCGCGCGCCGCGGGTGGCTTCATCTTCCTGTTCTTGTTCCGCTTTCGCCCGGCCATATTGTATTAACAACTGCTCGCGGTCGAATAATCCCTTGAGGAATTTTACGTAATTCTGCCACTTCTCGCGCTTAGGTTGAGCGCCACGGGTACCCAGGGCGGAGAAGACGCGTGAAACCTCCTTCTGGTAGGCGCTCTGTATGGACTTGAGGTCGTCGTTGATCTTTTGCAAGGAATTATGAGCGCCGGACTTACTTATACCGGCGTCACGTTCCTCTTGAGTCACTACCGCAAGCAACTCGTCAGCCAGGTCGACGAACGCCAGGCGATCAGCGTCACGCAATGCAGGGTTATTGGTGAAGTATTCGATAAAGGATTCAACGCTGTCGGCCCTTTCGCGAAATCGCGTCGCGGCTGCCCGCCGCAAATCAGACGTCAGGCCCTGGGTGAGATCGTCGAGTAGTTCCTGCTTTTCTTGATGGATCTTTCTGCCGACATCAAGGCGCCGGGCCAGTTCTTCCTGGCTGAGCGACGCGTCGTCGTCAAGCAGGATGATGATCTTGCGAAAGCGCTCCACGATCTTGTCCAGGCTTGATGAAACTGATGGTCCCACTTGAGCCGCTTGATCAGTCGGATTGGAACGGCGCGCTAACGCCGATCCAGGCCCACACAAAACGGCGCTGAGCAATGTCATCGCCGCAATAGGGAGAAAAAGGGAATTAGTCGAGGATTTCATATCTCAGGCGCATTACAAATACTAATGAGATTTTTATGTCAGAACGGGCCCCATTATAAATCAAGTTCCCGGCAAGTTGAAAAGCGCATAATGATACCGCAAATACGCGCCAATATAACAAGATTGAAAATTCTGCGATAAGATTCTTGACAATAAGAGACTCAGGTTTTATATTGCGCCTGTCCTCAGGAGTTGGGGGCAGATTATGGAATCAAGCAGAGAGTAAGGAAAGTGAGAGCGATCAACATTAACCAACGTGACTAACAAGGAGGAAACGAGCAATGTCATGGATGATTAAACGTGATCCGTTTAGCGATTTGCGAAACATTCAGGAAGATTTCAACCGAATCTTCAATTCAACTTTGCCCAGGTTTTTCAGCGGTGAGGAAGGTATATTAGGGGGGAATTGGGCGCCGAACGTAGACATTTACGAGGACCAGAACTCGATCACGCTCGAAGCCGACCTGCCGGGGCTGAAGCCGGGCGAATTCAACCTTTCAATTGAAAACTACAGGCTCACTTTGAGTGGCGAGCGAAAGTTTGAGAAGGAGAATAAAGGCGATAACTGGCGCCGGGTTGAGCGCAGTTACGGCAGTTTCACCCGCACGTTCAGCCTGCCATCGACGGTCAACGTCGACGCGGTGAACGCCGAGTTCAAAGACGGCGTGCTGCGCGTGACGCTGCCGAAGAAGGAGGAGGTCAAGGCCCGCCAGATTCACGTGACGGTCAACGACGCGAAGAGCGTGAAGGCTTAGTAGGGAGTGGGGAGTGGGGAATGGGGAGTAGGGATGGCATCCTGCCCCCCCATTCCCCACTCCCCACTCCCCATTCCCCATTCCCTAAGAAAATGCGATTAGACAAGTTCACATTAAAAGCGCAGGAGGCGATTGAGTCAGCCGTCGCTTCGGCCGAGAAGCAGAATCATCAACAGGTGGAGCCCGAGCACATTCTGGCCGCGATGATCGAGCAATCCGAGGGCGTGACGCGTCCGATGCTGGGGCGCGTCGGCGTCAACCTTCAGGCCATTTTGTCGGACCTCGACGCGGCGATCAAGAAATTCCCGCAGGTCAGCGGGACTGGGCAGCGCTATTACGGCCCCCGCGCGACCGAGGCGTTCAACAGGGCGCAGAAGGAGGCCGACAGGTTCAAAGACGATTACATCTCGACCGACAGCCTGCTCCTGGCCATAGCCGAAGACAAACAGGAGGCGGGGCGCGTCCTGCGGTCTCATGGCGTCGAGCGCAAGGCGCTGATGCGGGTCATCGAGGAGATGCGCGCGGGCGCCCGCGTGACGACGCAGAACGCCGAGGAGACGTTTCAGGCGCTCTCGAAATACTCGCGCGACCTGACGGAGCTCGCGCGGAAGGGCAAGCTCGACCCGGTCATAGGCCGCGACGACGAGATTCGCCGGACGATACAGGTGCTTTCGCGCCGGACGAAGAACAACCCTGTGCTGATCGGGGAGCCGGGCGTCGGCAAGACCGCCATCGTCGAGGGGCTTGCGCAGCGCATCGTCTCGGGCGACGTGCCCGAAACGTTGAAGAACAAACGTTTGGTCGGAATCGACCTGGGCGCGATGCTGGCCGGGGCCAAATACCGCGGCGAGTTCGAGGAGCGTTTGAAGGCGGTCTTGCGCGAGATCCAAAAGTCTGACGGCCAGATCATTTGCTTCATTGACGAGTTGCACACGCTGGTCGGCGCGGGCTCGGCCGAGGGCGCGGTGGACGCGTCGAACATGCTCAAGCCCGCGTTGGCGCGAGGCGAATTGCGCTGCGTAGGCGCGACGACTCTCAACGAGTACCAGAAGTATGTCGAGAAGGACAAGGCCCTCGAACGCCGGTTCCAGCAAGTCTATGTCGGCGAGCCGAACGTCGAGGACACGATCGCCATCTTGCGCGGCTTGAAAGACAAATACGAGACGCACCATGGCGTGCGCATCAAAGACACGGCGATAGTCGCCGCCGCCACGCTCTCCCACCGCTACATCACAGACCGTTTTCTGCCGGACAAGGCGGTTGACCTGATTGACGAGGCCGCTTCAAAACTTCGCATCGAGATCGACTCGCTGCCGACCGAGATTGACGAGGTCGAGCGCGAGGTCATTCAGCGCGAGATCGAGCGGCAGGCGCTGATGCGCGAAGACGACCCGGTCTCGCGCGAGCGTCTGGCCGGGGTCGAGAAAGAGATCGCCGACCTGAAAGAGAAATCGGGCGCGATGAAGGCCAAGTGGCAATCGGAGAAAGAGGTCATTGAACGCATCCGCGCGGCCAAAGGGGAGATCGAGCAGTTGAAGGTCGAGGCCGAACAGTTCGAGCGCGCGGGCGATTACGGCAAGGTGGCCGAGATCCGCTACGGCCGCATGGCCGGGTTGCAAAAACAGTTCGACGCCGATCAGGCGAGGCTGGCCGAGTTGCAGAAGGCCGGCCGGACGCTGAAGGAGGAGGTCACGGAAGAAGACGTCGCCGAGGTGGTCGCGCGGTGGACGGGCGTCCCGGTCTCGAAGATGCTGGAAGGCGAGATGCAGAAGCTGACCCGGATGGAAGAGGGTCTCGGGCGGCGCGTGATCGGTCAGGACGACGCTCTGGTCGCCGTCTCCAACGCCGTCCGCCGCGCCCGCGCCGGGCTGCAGGACCCGAAGCGCCCGATCGGATCGTTCATCTTTCTAGGCCCGACCGGCGTGGGCAAGACCGAAACCGCGCGGGCGTTGGCGGAATTCCTCTTCGACGACGAGCGCGCGATGGTGCGGCTCGACATGTCTGAGTTCATGGAGAAGCATTCGGTCGCGCGGCTGATCGGCGCGCCTCCGGGCTACATAGGCTACGACGAGGGCGGCCATCTGACCGAGGCGGTTCGCCGCCGGCCTTATTCGGTTGTCCTCTTCGACGAGATCGAGAAGGCGCATCCCGACGTCTTCAACATCTTGCTGCAAGTCCTGGACGACGGGCGGTTGACCGACGGAAAGGGGCGCACGGTGGATTTCAAGAACACCGTCATCATCATGACTTCGAACATCGGGTCGCGCGACATTCAACAATGGCAGGGCGACGAGAAAGTGATGCGCTCGCGGGTGATGGACCAATTGCGCTCGGAGTTCAAGCCGGAATTCCTCAACCGCGTCGACGACGTGATCATTTTCAAGAGCCTCGGGATCGAGCAACTGCGCCGGATCATCAAGATTCAGCTCGAATCGCTGCGCCGCATGCTCGAAGAGCGCAAGATCGCTCTCACGCTCGACGAATCGGCCGAAGAGCTTCTGGCGCGCGAGGGCTTCGACCCCGTCTACGGCGCGCGCCCTCTGAAACGCGCCATTCAGAACATGATTCAGAACCCGCTGGCGATGAAACTCCTCGGCGGCGAAATTAAGCCTAACGAATCGGTCGTCATCAGGGGCGATCTCGATCAGGGACGGATGATCTTCGGAACGGGAGTGGGGAGCTGGGAGTAGGGATTGCGGATTGCGGATTGCGGATTGCGGATTTATGAGTTTGTTCAACCGCGAACGCGAAATCGGAGCCGAAAGTTTTATCAATCCGCAATCCGCAATCCGCAATCCGCAATCGTTTATTGCAACATCCTGATCGCGATGATAGATTGACCATCCGGGGTCAATGAACTTGGCGATAATGAAAGGTTTTACGTAATGTTATGAATTCCAATCTGGGTAATCAGGAGAAAGGTCACAGCGCGGCCGAGGCGCATGAAATCGAGACTCAGCCCACGGAAGGAACGACAGATCAGAAAGCAGAGCCGGAATTGATAGTGACCGATAAACGCCGGTTCACGCCTGACGGAGAGGCCATCGAGCGCGAGCAGGATTTTCAGAGAGACTCGACGACTGAGCCGTTCGAAGCCCCGTCTGAAGTCGAACAACTTCGAGCCAGGTTGAAAGAGGCCGAAGAGAAACGCATCGAGGCCGAACGTCAGGTGCGCGATTTCGCGGACCGCTTTCGCCACGCGCAGGCGCAACTAAAGACCGAGACCGACGAGCAGCGGGCTCGCCTGCAGCGGACTTTTGACCAGAAACTGGAGGCCTCGCGCGGCGACGTCGTGGCCGGGTTGCTCGACACTCTGGACAATCTCAAGCGCGCGATCGCGGCGGCCGAAAAGAGCGATAACAAGAATTCCGATTTCGTCGCGCTGCTGGACGGGGTGCGCGCCACGGCCAATATGTTCGAAGCCAAGATGCAGAGCTTGGGGTTGAGCGCGGCGCCCGCCTCGGTCGGGGAGCAATTCAACCCCGAAATTCACGAAGCGGTGGAAATAGTCCCGGTCGCGAAAGACGAAGACAACCTGGTGATAGAAGAGTTTCAAACCGGATACAGGTTCGGCGCCCGCCTGCTGCGTCCTGCGCGCGTGCGCGTGGGCCGGGCGAATGAATAGCAAAATGAATAGAGCCTATAGGACTTATAGGACCTGTAGGACTTATAGGATTGTCCTATAAGTCCTACAGGTCCTATAAGTCCTATTTATAATGAAAGGACAACAAGTGGCAAAGGAACTGAGATTCAGAGAGGACGCCCGGAAGGCGATGCTCGAAGGCGTGAACATTCTGGCCAACGCCGTGCGCGTGACCTTGGGGCCGCGGGGTCGGAACGTCGTGCTGGGTAAAAAGTTCGGCGCGCCGGTGATCACCAAAGACGGCGTGACCGTGGCCAAAGAGATCGAGCTTAAAGACAACTACCAGAACATGGGCGCGCAGATGGTGCGCGAAGTCGCGTCGAAGACCAACGACTTGGCGGGCGACGGCACGACCACGGCGACTGTGCTGGCCCAGGCGATCTTCCGCGAGGGTTTCAAGAACGTCACGGCGGGCGCCAACCCGATGCATTTGAAGCGCGGCATCGATCAGGGCGTCGAGGCCGCCGTCGCCGAGATCGAGCGGATGTCGAAGAAGGTCAAGGAGAGGGAAGACCTGGCCAACGTGGGCGCGGTGGCCGCCAACGGCGACCGGGTGATCGGCGACCTGCTCGCCGAGGCGATGGAGAAGGTCGGCAAAGACGGCGTCGTGACGGTCGAGGAGGCTAAGACGATCGAGACCTCGCTCGAGGTCGTCGAGGGGATGCAGTTCGACCGCGGCTACATCTCGGCCTATTTCGTCACCAACCCGGAGAAGATGGAAGCCGTCCTCGAAGAGCCGCTGATCCTGCTGCATGAAAAGAAAATTTCTTCGATGCACGACATCTTTCCAGTCTTGCAACAAACCGCCCAGGCGGGGCGCAGCCTGCTGATCGTCGCCGAGGACGTCGACGCCGAAGCGCTCTCGACTCTGGTCGTCAACAAATTGCGCGGGGCGTTGAAGGTTGCGGCGGTCAAGGCGCCGGCCTTCGGCGACCGCCGCAAGGCGATGCTCGAAGACATCGCCGTCCTGATCGGGGGCCGCGTCATCACCGAAGACATCGGCGTCAGGCTCGAAAACATCACGATCGACGACCTGGGCGAAGCCAATAAAGTGATCATTGACAAAGACAACACCACGATCATCGAAGGGGCGGGCCGAAAGGGGGCCATGCAGGGGCGCATCGCCACGATCCGCAAACAGATCGAAGAGACGACCTCCGATTACGACCGCGAGAAGTTGCAGGAGCGGCTGGCCAAACTCGCCGGCGGCGTCGCGGTGATCAAGGTCGGCGCGGCCACCGAGATCGAGATGAAAGAGAAGAAGATGCGCGTCGAGGACGCCTTGCACGCGACCAAGGCCGCCGCCCAGGAGGGCTTCGTGCCGGGCGGCGGCGTGGCGTTGCTGCGGGCGGCGAAATCGCTCGGCTCTCTCGAGGTCGAGGGCGACGATAAGACCGGCCTCGAAATCCTGCGTCGCGCTATGGAGGAGCCTCTCCGGCGCATCGCCGAGAACGCCGGGCAGGACGGCTCGCTGATCGTCGGCAAGGTCCGCGCCGAGAAGAAGAATGTCGGCTACAACGCGGCGACGCGCCAAATCGAAGACATGCTCGAAGCCGGCATCATCGATCCGGCCAAAGTCGTCCGCGCCGCGCTGCAGAACGCGGCTTCGATCGCGGGCCTGCTACTCACGACGGACGCCGCCGTCGCGGAACTGCCCGAAAAAGCGGCCGCCGCGCCGGGCGAAGGTCACGATTAAAGTGGTTGGCGCCTGGTGGTTAGTGGTTGGTGGTCAATGATTAATGGTTGGCGAGGACGATTAGCAAAACAACAACCCCCAGGCGCCAACCACCAGGCGACAACGGGACATTTTTGACGCCTTGACATGAAGATGGCGCTCCGATAGCTTAGAGACTCTGAGATCAATCTCTCGAAGTTGTCCGGCGCAGTGGAGGAAAATGGCGCCGGGGGCGGGCGTGGAGTCAACCCGATCAATTAAAATAAGAGCAGACGCCGAGAAATGATACGATCGGCCCATCGAGCCGTGAATTGAAGAAGTATCTAAATTGGAGTGAAAGACCGTGATTGACCTAGGTTCAATGACTGATAAATTTTCCGAGACGGGGCAGAAAGTTGTCCGCCGCGCCATCGAAGTATCGAAGAGCCGCGATCACAACTTCCTCTCTGTGGTCCACCTCTTCACGGCGCTTGGTGAAATCGAAAGCGCGCTGTTCAGCGAGACGATGCAGGCGGTCGGCATAGACCCGCATTCGGTCACGCGTCTGCTCGAACAGGAACTGGCCAAAAGCCCCATTCACGTGGGGCGCAAGATGGCCATCCCCGAACCGACCCGTGACCTCTTCAACCGGGCGTTGAGGCGCGCGCGGTCGCAGGGGCGCCAGACGATAGAGTCTTACGACCTCTTCGCCACGCTCTTCACCGACCAGAGCGGCATGCCCGCCGAGATTCTGCGGCGCCTGGGCGTCGACCCCGCCGACGCCACCGAGACCATCTCTCAGCGCGTCCGCACGCGCGAAGAGCAAACCGAATCGCTCCGCAAGAAGTACGAACTTCCGCCTTACCTCAAACATTTCGGCGTCTCGCTCAACAAGCTCGCGCGGCAGGACAAACTGCCCCCGATCATCGGGCGCGAGCGCGAGATCCAACAGATGATCGAAGTCCTCTGTCACCGCGAGCGGGCCAATTCGCCGATGCTCGTCGGGGAGTCGGGCGTCGGCAAGACCGCCGTCGTCGAAGGCCTCGCCCGCATGATCGAACTCGATCCGCAGAGAGTCCCGGCGCGGCTGCGCAACTCGCACATCGTCCAGTTGCAGATGTCCGGCATCGTCGCCGGCACGATGCTCCGCGGGATGTTCGAGGAGCGGCTGCAAGGGATCATCCAGGAGGTCAAAGAGAGGAGCGACCTCATCCTCTTTGTCGACGAGGCGCACACGATAATCGGCGCGGGTTCGGCCCTCGGCGCGTCGTCCGACGCGGCAAACATGTTCAAGGGCGCCCTGGCGCGCGGCGAAATCCGCATCATCGGCGCGACCACGCTGACCGAATACAAGGAATACATCGCCGAGGACGAGGCCCTGGCCCGGCGCTTCCGGCTGGTCAAGGTCGACGAGCCGAGCCTGAGCGAGACCCGCCAGATTCTGCAGGGCATTCGTTCGCGCCTGGAGAAGAATTACTCGGTGCAGATCACCGACGCGGCGATCGAGACCGCGCTCGAAATGGCGCCGCGCTACATCCGCAACCTCCACATGCCGGACAAGGTCATCGGCTGGCTCGACACCGCTTCGGTGAAGGTCGAGATCAACGAGCCGAACGTCATGCAGGTCAGGCCCGAACACATCATTGACGTGATCTCGCAGGAGTCGCGCATCCCGCGCGACCTGATCTTCCGCGACACCTCCGATCGATTCAAAGACCTCGAAGAGTTGTTGGCCCGCCGCGTCATCGGCCAGAAAGAGGCCGTCAAGGCCGTCGCCCAACGCCTGCGGCTGAACAAGGGCCCTCTCAAAGAGAACTTCTACAAGCCCGACGGCGTGCTGCTCTTCCTGGGGCCGACCGGCGTCGGCAAGACCGAACTGGCGAAGTCGGTTGCCGAAGCGATGTTCGGCGACGAAGAGAAGATGGTCCGGATAGATATGAGCGAATATCAGGACGGGACCATCGCCATCGAAAAACTGATCGGCATGCCGCGCGGCATCGTCGGTTCGGAGCGCGGCGGCATTCTGACCGAACGCCTGCGCGAGAATCCGTACACCGTGCTGTTGCTCGACGAGGTCGAAAAAGCGTCACCCTACCTGCTCAACCTCTTCCTGCAGGCTTTCGACGAAGGCTGGTTGACAGACGGGCGTGGCAAGAAGGTCTACCTCTCCGACGCGATCATCATCATGACCTCGAACCTCGGCTCCGAGAATTTCAAGAAGTACATGAAACCTCTCGGATTCGGACAGAAGACCACGGCCGACATCAACGAGATCAAGCGCGCGGTCATGCAGGCGGCTGAGACCCGATTCTCGCCCGAGTTCCGCAACCGCATCGACGAGATCGTGATCTTCTCGCCGCTGACTCAGGACGAAGTGAAACAGATTGCCCAACTTTATCTCTCCGCCGTCCAGCGGCAGATGGCGCGCCAGGGCAAGCGCCTGACCCTCACTGAAGCCGCCATGAACCGCCTGGTCGAGCAGGGATTCAGCCCGGCTTACGGCGCGCGCTTCCTCAAACGCACCATCGACGAAAAAGTCAAATTGCCGATCACGAACCTCTGGAAGGCCTTTACCGGCTTCGTCGTCGACGTCATTGACGGCGAGGTCGACGTGCGCGGCGAGTAGTTTTGGAAATAAACTTATTGGTTTCGCAAGAGGGTTCCGACTGACGCTTGTTGGAACCCTCTCCGTTTTTATGACACTCTTTGCGTCTACCGGCGTTCATTATGAACACTCCTTCAATGGAACGCGGATGACGCGGATTGGGCGGATTCGCGCCGATCTTTTTATGGCAATTTGCAAATGCGCTCACGGGACGCCAAGCGGTACGGTACGGGGAGCGTCAGCGACCTGAGCATCGATCAATAAGCTTATTGATCGATGCTCAGGTCACTGACGCTCCCCGTACCGTACCGGAGATCGCGCCACTTTCCCGTACATGCAATCGCAACCCGATCTAGTTCTTATCCGCGATGATCCGTCGCATCCGCGTCATCAGCGTTCCATTAACCGCACACCTACATAAAACATGTTTTCCAGGCGATTCAAATGGGATCTTGAGCCGACCCGCTTCGCGCGGTTGATCGAAGAGAAGAAGCGAGCCGGAGCGCGCGTTATCGATCTGACCGAGTCGAATCCGACGCGGGCCGGGCTCGATTATCCTACTGAAGAGATTCTCGGCGCGCTGGCGCAACCTCCGGCGATACTTTACGAACCTACGCCGCGCGGATTGTCCGTCGCGCGCGGAGCGGTCGCCGGCTATTACGCCGAGCGCGGATTTGAGGTCGATCCCGAACGAATCCATCTGACCGCCAGCACGAGCGAGGCTTATTCCTTCCTCTTCAAACTGCTCGCCGACCATGGAGAATCGGTTCTGGTCCCGCAGCCCAGTTACCCACTGTTTGAATTCCTCGCCGCGCTCGAAGGCGTCGAATTGCGACCTTACGAATTGCATTACGTTCACATGGCGGGATGGAGTATTGATTTCGATTCAGTCGAAAAAGCCGTGGCGCCGAAAGCGCGCGCGATCATCCTGGTCAGCCCAAACAATCCCACAGGCTCTTTCACCAAGCTGAGCGATGTCGAGCGGTTGAACGCCATTTGCGCGCGACATGATTTGGCCCTGATCGCCGATGAGGTCTTCGGCGATTACGGCTTCGCGGACGACGAAAGCCGCGTCGGCTCGCTGGTCTCGAACGACTCCGCGTTGACTTTTGTGATGAGCGGATTGTCGAAGGTTCTGGCGCTGCCGCAGATGAAACTGGGATGGATTGTGACCAACGGCCCCGCCGGCCCGCGCGACGAGGCGATTGAGCGGCTGGATTTCATTGCGGATACGTTTCTCTCGGTGTCCGCGCCAGTCCAGCATTCCGCGCGCGCGTGGCTGCGGTTGCGACAGTCAATGCAGGCGCAGATCCTGGATCGCGTACGAGGCAATCTGAATTGGCTGCGCGGCGGCGCCGAAGAATCACCGCTTCGGTTGCTGAGCGTGGAGGGCGGATGGTACGCGACGCTGGAACTGCCGCGCCAATTCACGGAAGAGGAGTGGGCGCTGACGCTGTTGGAAAAGGACGACGTGCTGGCTCACCCAGGATACTTCTTCGATTTCCCGCGCGAAGCTTTTCTCGTTCTGAGCCTTCTGCCGCGCGCCGAAATATTCCGTGAAGCGGTCAACCGTATTTTGGCGCGAGTTGAGCGGAGTTGATCGGCGACCTGGCGCCTGTCAGACGCTTTCCTGTATTTAGTTTTTTCTGTACGACTCTTCTACACGTTTAACCAATATTGGCTCCGCACGTAAGTCTCGTAAACTTACTTCTCTCCCATTCTCTTCGCCAACACTAATGCTTATATTTCCGCATTCGCGCCTTCGGTATGACACTTTCGTCTCTTCGGACAACTTCAGACTTCTGAGGACCCGATCTACAAACCGAGCCACCGATTCCGGCTGCTTAGAGCCATAATAGGCGACGTTGTAGCGTACAAGACGGTTCTTCAAGAACCACATCTCGATCTCAAATACTCTTGGCAATCGCTTTCTTTGTGTCTGGTTGGTTGTCACGTAGAGAAAAGATTCACGGACATCATATTTGTCAGCGGGGGGAATATCCAGGAACGGAAGTCTCGATTTGACCTGCTTCACTGTCATTCCAAGGCGAATCCCGTGAATCTCGGGCGCCTTCCAACCATTGGCGCATTCTTGGCGGCCGCTATAGCTCAGGATTACGCCAATGAAAATCAATGCCGTCGGTAGCATGGTCACTCCGCACGCGTTGGCGTCTAACTACGGTTTCTTCGTTTGAACTTTCGGCTTGGTCTCCGGCTGCGGCGCGTCTTTCTTCTCCGCATCCTTCTTCTGATCATTTTCGCGCAAAGCCTGCCGGTCGATCTCTTTCTTCATTTCGAGCATCTGTTTTTGCATCGTCACGAGCTGTTCGGATATTGAAAGCTGTAATCGCTGCAATTCGAGCAGCGCCTGGTTCGAGACGTTCGACTGGCCGGTGTTGCTCAGCGCCTGGTTTTGAAACGCCCGCTCGATCCCATCGACGCGGATCTGCAACTGATCCAGCCTACGCTCGATATTTATCAGGCGGAAGTTCAGGTCCTGAGCGTTGTTGCCGGTTGTAGTCGCCGGCGCGAGACTTACTAACATCAGGGCAATCGCCGCAAATATCGCGGCGCTTTTGAGCGGTTTGAGTATGAATTGATCTATTCGCATGTTTTCTCCTGCTGAAAATGTGGGACAGACTTTAGTCTGTCCCACTTGGAACCTCAGAGCAATTGGAAATTCGAGATCAACTGCCCGCCTTCGAGCGGAATGACGCAGCCGGTCATCAGATCGGGGCCGGTGATGATGTTGATGATCGCCATCGCGACGTCTTCCGGCTCGCAGACCTTGCGCAGGATCACGCTCTCCTCGCTTCTCTGTTTCGCCTTATTGTAAACTTCTTCGCCCAACCCTTCCTTCAGCCAGCGCGTTGTGATGAAGCCGGGCGCGACGGCGTTGACGCGCACCTTCGGCGCGAAGACGCGGGCGAGCGTGACGGTCATGTTGTTGAGCGCTGCTTTCGACGCGCAGTAGGGGATGGAACTGCCGACGCCGGCCAGCCCTGAAATGCTCGAAACGTTGACGATCTCTCCGTCGCCGGAAGCCATCAGCGCGTCTTTGGCCGCGCGCGCGCACTGAAACGCGCCGACCACGTTAACTGATAGTATGCGCATCCAGTCCTCGGTCCGCACGGCCTCCAGATCAGAATGCCGGATGAACGCCGTCGTCGCGGCGTTATTGACCAGGACGTCCAGCCGCCCGAACTCGCGCACGGCTGTCCCGACCATCTTCCGGCAGGCCGCGTCATCGGCGACGTCGGCCTCGACTGCGATCCCTTTGACTCCGAGCGCGGCGATCTCTGAGGCCGTCTCTTCGGCTTCATTCTTCGAACGGCTGTAATTGATCAGGACCGAGCACCCGCGCCGCGCAAGCTCCAACGCGGTCGCGCGGCCAACGCCCGTTCCGCCTCCGGTGACCACGGCTGCTTTGCCTTCGATTTGCATCGAGTTTTCCTCTTTCGTATCGGGATGTACATTACAGCGCGCGTAAGCAAGCGGCTGACTCACAATCAGCCGTTTGCTTACGCGCGCTGTAATGTTGGGATGTGACAAACGACCGCGGTCATCTTCGCATCGTGACGGGCATCTGACAAGGATACGGAAAAGACGGAGGGAAGGAGAGACCGCAGAGACCGCAGAGACGGCGGGAAGTTTAGGCGCAGATTCTCTGCGGTCCTTCCATCGCTCCGTCTCTGCTGTCTCTTTGTCTCTCTGCCTCTTTACGCCTCCGTCATTCACATCTGATGGCAATTATCGGATCGACCTTCGCCGCGCGCCGGGCTGGTAGGTAGCAGGCGATCAACACCACCGATCCCAGCAGCAGCGTCACGCCGGCGAAGGTCACGACGTCGGTGGCGCTTACGCCGTAGAGCACGCTCGACATCAGCCTCGTCAGAACCAGCGCGCCAGCCAGTCCGATCAGCAGTCCAATCAACGCCAGCCGCATCCCCTGCCGCACGACCAGCCTCATCACATCGCCGCCTTCGGCGCCCAGCGCCATCCGAAGGCCGATCTCGCGCGTGCGCTGGCTGACGGCGTAGGCCGTCACGCCGTAAACGCCCAGCCCCGCGAGCGTCAGCGCCAGCAGAGAGAAACCGCCCGCCGCCCATGCGCCCGCGCGCAGCGGGAAGAGCGAAAATCGCAGATGCTCGCTCATAGTCTTGACGTCGAAAAGAGGCAGGTTCGCGTCGAACCGCTCCACCTCGCGCCGAATCGCATTGATCATGCTTTGCGGTTCGGCGCCGGTGTGGACGACGAGCGACACGTTACTGTCGTACTCGCGCGCCATCGGGAAGTAGACGAAGGGTCGCGGGTCTTCGCCGAGAGTAAAGTACTTGCCGTCTTTCACGACGCCGACGATCTCAAAGCCTGGGTTGTCAGGGCCGCCTCGGCTCAGACGTTTGCCGATCGGATTCTGTCCCGGCCAGAAGCGTCGCGCGAAGGTTTCGTTGACGATCACGAAACGCGATTCATCCTTGTCATCCAGCAGCGTGAAATCGCGGCCTTTGAGCAGCGGAACGCCCATCGTCTCGAAATAACGCGGCCAGACGAGGCCGTATGGCACGATGGGCACATCAGAGGCGCGCGTAAACGGCTGGCCTTCCACATAAATAGCGCCGCCGTTGAAATCAAGATTGAGCGGCAGAGAGTCAATATATGAGGCGCCGCGCACGCCCGGCATCGATTCGACGCGCGAGATGAGTTGTTTGTAGAACTCGCGCCCGTGCGCCTCGTCATAACCTTGCAGACCCAGATCAACCGACATTGTGATCCTGTTTTCGACCTCGAATCCAGGCCCGATCATTTGCACCTGTTGCAAACTGCGCACGATCAATCCGGCGGGGATGAGCAGCAAAAGCGAGAGCGCCATCTGCGCGACGACCAAGCCGTTGCTGAAGCGCGAACGGCGATAACCTTCCAGACCACCTTCATTCTTCAACACCGGGATCAGATCGACCTTGGTCGCCTGCAGCGCCGGGGCCAGACCGAAGAGTACGCCGGTAATGAACGAAACGATTACGGTGAAGGCCATCACGCGCCAATCAGGTTTTAGATCGATCAAGAAATTAAAATCCACCGGCGGTTTGAAGGCCGCGACCAGATCAATCATCCATAGCGCGATCAACCAACCCGCCACCCCGCCGGCGAGCGACAGCGTCACACTTTCAGTGAGCAACTGCCGCACGATCCTCATGCGCCCCGCGCCGAGCGACAAACGTATGGCGATCTCCTTCCGCCGCTGACCCGCCCGCGCCAGCGACAGGTTGGCCAGATTCACGCAGGCGATCAACAATACCAGCGCCACGGTCGCCATTAGCGCTCCCGCGAGCCCCAGCGACCCATAGCGAATCATCGGAATCGCCATACCGGGCGGCGTGACGCTGAACGTCACCCCTTCGAGGATCTGGTTTTCGCGCGCAAATTGCGACGCCAACAGATTGAGCGATTCACGCGCCTGCTTCGCGGTCACACCTTGTTTCAGGCGACCGAACGCGAGAAGCCCGAAACTGCCGCGGTTCTCAAACCAACTCGATTCTTGCGGCGCGATCTGTTTCGCCATCATCATCGGCGTGTAGAGATCAGGCTCGAAGACCAACACCGTACCACGGAATCCCGCGGGCGCGACGCCGATGATCGTGAAGTCGTGGCCGTTGAGCTTGATCGTCTTCCCCACCAGGTTCGGATCGCCGCCGAAGCGACGCTGCCAGCAGCCGTAACTCACCACCGCGACGGGATGCGCGCCGGGGACGCGGTCGTCCTCCTGCGTGAACGTCCGCCCTTTGAATGCGCGCACACCCAGCGTATCGAAGTAATTGCCCGAAGCCAGGTAGCCCCAGACGCGCTCGTTGACGCCGTTCCGACTCAGATTCATCGGCTCAGGGAAATATGCCACCAGCCCGTCAAAGACTTCGTTCTTGTCGCGGAAATCTTTGTAGGCAGGATAGGAGATAGCCCCGAAGCTTTCGCCCTTCAACAACGGAGTGACTTCGACTATCCGATCGGCTGCGGCGACGGGCAGCGGACGCAGCGCCACCGTGTTGACTAAACTGAAGATCGTCGTGTTCGCCCCAATGCCCAGGCCGAGCGTGATGATTGCAATCAACGTAAAACCGGGCTTTTTCAACAACGTTCGCGCGCCATAGCGCAGGTCTTGAATCAGCGTTTGCATAATTCCCCTCAAAGAAGGTTTCAGGTGTCAGGTTTCAGGTGTCAGGGTTGAATCTACGGTGTCATTCTTTTCCTGAAACCTGAAACCTGAAACCTGACACCTATTCGCATCTGAGCGCGACCATCGGATCAACCTTCGCCGCCCGCCGCGCCGGAATCCAGCAGGCCATGAGAGCCACCGCGACGAGTAACGACGCGATCGCCGCGAAGGTCGGCGGATCGGTCGCGGGCGTTTCAAACAGCATGGTCGACATCAGACGCGTCAGCGCCCAGGCAGCCGCCACTCCAATCACGACGCCGGCCGCCGCCAGCTTCATTCCCTGACCGACGACCAATCGCAGGACGCTTCGCGGCTGCGCGCCTAGCGCCATCCGGACGCCGATCTCTCGCGTCCGCTGCGTCACGGCGTAAGACAGCACGCCATAAACGCCTATCGCCGCCAACACGAGCGCCACAACCGCGAAGAGGCCAAGCAACAAGAGATTGAACTTCGCCTCGGAGAGAGTACGGTCGAGCAATTCGCCAACCGTGCGGACGTTGGCGATGGGTTGATCCTGATCGAGCGCGCGTATTTGTCCTCTAATCGCCGCCGTGAGCGTTTCAGGCGCGGTCTCGGTCCGCACGGCGAGCGTCAGCGAGTTGCTCCAACCTTCGCGCCTCTGCTGATAAAACGGCGCGTAAACCAGCGGCCCAACGGGTTGATTCAAACTGCCGCCTTTGACATCGGCGACCACTCCGACAATCAGACGCCTCACAAAACGATTCTCCGGCGTCTGCGCGTCCGGCGGCAGCAGGTGTTCGGGCACGCCCATCCAGATCGTTTTGCCCACGGGGTTTTCGTCGGGGAAGAAGCGTCGCGCTAGCGTCTCGTTGACGATGGCGACAGGCTGCGAATTCTCTTTGTCCTGCGCGGTGAATGAACGACCGCGCCGTATGGCGACGCCATATGTTCGGAAGAAGTCGTGGCTGATGAGCGCGAAGTTAGCCGATGGAACCTTGTCTATAGAAGGCGGCGCGGGACGGCCTTCGACGCTTAAGAACTTGCCCCAATTTCCCATCGAGCCAAGCGGCAGAACTGTGCTGACGCTCGCCGCTTTCACTCCGGGCAGCGATTCGACGCGCTCCAGCAATCGCTCGTAGAAAGCCAGCCCGGCGGGATTTCGCCGGTCTTCGGCGCTGATCGGGGAAGGATACTTCGCATAGGGTAGCGTCACGCGCATCGTCAACACGTTGCGCTCGGTGAAGCCGACGGGCGACTGTCGCAGCTTGACGAAGCTGCGGGCCATCAACCCCGCGCCGACGAGCAGCACAAGCGCCAACGCGACTTCGGCCACCACCAGCAGACTCCGCAAACGTCCCTGCCTGCTTCCGCCGCGACCGCCTTCGCCGAGCGCCGCTCGCACATCGGCCTTGACCGCTTGCAGCGCCGGCGCCAAACCGAAGAGCAGCGAAGTGAAGAGCGCCAGCGCGAGCGTGAAGGCCAACACGCGGCCATTCACGGCGATCGCGTTGTGGCGCGGCAGCGAAGCTGGCAGCAACGACTGGAGCAGATCAATTCCCCAAAGCGCCACCAATACGCCCAGCGCGCCGCCCATCAGACCGAGCGGCAGGCATTCGACCATCAGTTGCCGCACGATCCGCGCCCGACTCGCGCCCAGACTCGCGCGGATGGCCATCTCACGCTCCCGCGCCGCCGCCCGCGCCAGCATCAGGTTCGCAACGTTGACGCAAGCCACCAGCAGCGTGAACGCTACCGCGCCTAGCAACACGTACAGCGCCCTGCTCGATTCACCTGTCAGTTGTTCATGCGCCGGCCTGATCAACGCGCCCAAACCTTTATTGCCGGGGAACTGTTCTTCCACGCGGCGGGCGATGGCGCTAGCGTCTTCTTGCGCCTGCTCGACCGTCACTCCGGGTTTGAGCCGGCCCACAAGATTGACGAAGTGATTGTTGCGCGTGTCCATGTTGTTGCCTGGCGCAAAGGCGATGGGCGTCCACAATTCGACTTCAGGAACGTTGTCAAAGAACGGCAATCCCCGCGGCATCACACCGGCGACGGTGAAGCTTTCGCCGCCGAGTTTGATCTCGCGTCCGACGATCGAGCGGTCGCCGCCGAAGCTGCGCTGCCACAGGCCGTGACTGAGCAACACGACGCGATGCCGCCCGAATTGGTCTTCTTCCGGCGTGAAGAGACGCCCTAATGTCGGAGATACTTTGAGCGCGTTGAACAGATTGCTCGTGACGTATGCGCCCTGCACGCGCTCCGGCTCGCCGCCGGCCGGTGAGAGATTAAAGTCACCGTAGTAAAAACCGGCCAGCCCCTCCAGCGTGCGATTCTGGTCGCGCCACTCGCGGTAATCAGGCATCGCGCTGCCGAAAATGGACGTTCCCCCCCTACTCGTCGTCCAGAGGAAGACCAGGCGGTCGGCCTCCGGGTAAGGCAGCGGTCGCAGCAACACCGCGTCAACCACGCTGAAGATCGCCGTGTTCGCGCCGATGCCCAGCGCGAGCGTGATTACAGCGATCAACGTAAAAACGGGTTTCTTCCACAACGTTCGCGCGCCGTAGCGCAGGTCTTGCCAAAGTGTTTGCATAGTTCCTCCACAGCCAGGTTTCAGGTTTCAGGTTTCAGGTGTCAGTAAAAGAATGACTACGCAGATTCCTACCTGACACCTGACACCTGAAACCTGAAACCTATTCGCATCTGAGCGCGACCATCGGATCTACCTTTGCCGCCC